>OERZ01000164.1_pt1 | contig 13293 bp, 9 predicted proteins | sample 1540151 | NCBI WGS metagenome assembly OERZ01 (sample SAMEA3891880, study PRJEB23780) | metagenome | biome: terrestrial biome; feature: animal house; material: Caecal content | place: Italy | collected 2015-05-05 | reverse complement strand
GCCCCCGTTGCTCCTGCGGAACGATACGATGATCCCGCTGTTCCTTAGAACCTCAACGTTTTTCCGGATCTGATGGGAGAGGCTGTTGGGCGTCAGTCCTTCGATGCCGGCAGGGTCGATCTTTTCCAGCAACCCCTTGGCAGGGGCGCAGATTTCTGGCTGCTGTCGCAGCAGAGCAGAGAGAAGAAGAAGGAGCCGTCCCCCAGGCTGCCCTGCTTGCTTACAGTCATCTGAGAGCAGGTTCCAGATGTGGGTTTCACTGCTGAACTCCAGAGACAGCTCCCGGTAGGCGATGTCCCTGCCAGTGCAGTAGAGGGTGGCGGTGTTCTCTCTGCGCTTACTCTTGCGGAGCACAAAGTTGGAATCTGTCGCACCGCTTAAGCCTGTGGTGCCGGAAATCATGTTCATGGGATCATCGTCGTTCATCTTCCGCAGATGGTGGATCAGCAGTACCGCAATGCGGTGCCGGTCTGCCAGTGCTTTCAGGACACCAATGTCCCGGTAGTCATTGGCGTAGGGGGTTGCCTCATTCCCAGTGGATCGGATACGCTGGAGTGTGTCGATGACCACTAGGCCAGTGGTGGGATGCTCTTGGAGAAATTGCTCCATCTGATCGATCAACCCGCTGCGGAGTTGCTCAGACATCACAGCGAAGTGCAGCGTCGCCGGCGCATTCTCAGTGAGATCAAAGAGCCGGCTTTGGATGCGCTGGAAGCTGTCCTCCAGGCAGAGATAGAGGATTTCACATGGGCGAGTGGAGAAGTTCCAGAGTGGTTTCCCTTGAGCCACCTGGAGGCACAGCCACAGCGCCAGCCAGGACTTGCCGATCTTCGGTGCTCCCGCCAGCAGGTGCAGCCCAGGAGGCAGCAGCTCCTCCACAAAAAAAGAAATCGGTTCATAGGCAATGGTCTGCAAGGTATCGGCATCAATGGTATGTAATCTTGTCATAAAGTCTCCTCCTCCCGGTATATGGTGCAGCACGTTCACATTGAATACCCGATAAATTCGTGATATAATCATCGGGTATGAGCTCAGTATAACAGATCCAAATCCCGTTGCAAGGGCTTGGAGCACAGTTTCAGCTCCGCAAACGCAAGATGGGTAAAAGTTGAAAACTATATCGGGTACAGAGGGGTGTGACAGATGATGTACTACATGAATCATGACGCTGTGGATTATTTTCGAGTGGACTTCACACCGGACGAGAGTATTGTGGGCGGGAAATATTATCCCCTGGGAACCTTCGCGGCGGAGGCGCTGGAGTGCGGGTGGAATGTCTCCGGGGAGATTCACCGGAGGTTGAAACGTTTTCAGGAGGAGTTCCAGGTTTTCCTGGCGGCCAGAGATCCATCCAGTGCGGCTACGGCGCTCCATGCCATGCGGCAGCTGTGGAAGGTACTGGAGGAGCTGCCGCTGTATAACAAGCTGCTGGCAGGGGATCACCGGATGTCCGCGCTGATTCCCTATCTGCGCAGACACCCGGACATCCTGGATGAGATGATGACACCGGGGACACCCCGCAATGAGGCGTACACCCGGTGGACGGAAAAACTGGAGCGGCTGGAAGATGACCTGCGGGCCTTTGTCAGAAATACGAATTGGATGTTGGAAGAGTTCTTTCAGGAACTTCCTACCCGGAGGCGGCAGGACTACATCAAAGCTTATGCCGGTTACCGGAGCGTCATGGAAGAGGCGATGAACCAAAAGAAGGACAGAGAAGATGCGGGAGAAGATTGGGAGGACGGTACTGTGGACCTGGACACGGTCTCCTTTGAGTACCCTGTGAACATCTCACTGGTACCAGTTAAGGAATCCAAGTCCCACTGTCTGACGCTGGCGGAGCAGATGACCTTTGAGAGCCTCACCAGCTTTCTGTACATGGATCTGTACAAGGGAATGGCTGCCGGAAATCTGCCCCGCCGCTGTGCCCATTGCTGCAGATGGTTTCTGGCCGTAGGGGGATACGATACCCGATACTGTGACCGGGTAGTACCGGGAACCGGCGGCAAGACTTGTAGGAAGGTAGGAGCTCATGAACGGGAGAAGGAAAAGCAGAAGACCGAAACCGCTTCTCGGGAATATAGCCGGATCTACAACAGGCTGAAGGCCCGTAAGCGGCGGGGCCGGATTACCACGGACGAGTGGAACCGACAGGTAGTGCAGGCTCAAGAGCTAAAGGACGCTTTTCTGGCAAAGCAGATTACTCAGCAAGAGTATGTACGAAAATTGGATGAGCTGTGATGTGAAAACAGGACGCCTGTCCCGAGAGGGACAGACGTCCTGTTTAGCTATGTGAGATGGTCCGCTGATGAGTCGGATTTTATAGGGCTTTGTTGCCAGTATGTCTGAGATGTGTTTTTGCTGGTCAATCAAAGCGGACATCCATTTCGGTCTTATCATACCGAGACGGATGTCCGCTTTCGCAGTGATTCAGTTCATTGGATAAGTCCCAAGCCAATTTAAAGCCGCAGAGAAAGCTGTCTATGGAGCGCTCTTCTGCCATCAGATTCTGGGCATCCATGATTCGCAGTACCAGCCGCCGTTCCGGCTTCTCCAGCACTTTGATCAGTGTCTGGTGGCATTCTTCCACTTCCTGTTTCTGCTCCGAAAACTCGGGCGGGGTGTAGAAACAGTCGTACAAGTTCTTGAGTCGTGTTTTCATGCGTTGCACCTCCCGGTAGCAACACACAATACCACAGGACGAGGAAAATAGCTATATGGTATTGTGAGTAGGTTTATTATGGGTTGTATATTTTTTACGGTCCGTTTTTTAGCACATATTTTGATGCATAATTATTATGTTTAACATTAGACTGCATTTTGACACCGTCGTTGCAGCACAGATGGTGGTAAGAACACATATTTCGTGATATAATAATTCGATTCACACTGACGAGACATTGACTGAAGGAAATCTCTAAAATTTTCAATATAAAAGGCACAGCAACATGTAGAGGGGGTCGCACTTTGGATACAACAAAGTTAGACAAATGGGCAGACTTGCTGTTAGACACAGGTAAGCGTAATAGCCTCATTAATTTTAAGGACACAAGGGCGTCCACCGTAGAAGTGCTGTTGCCATCTGCCGAGACACTTTTCGAAAAAGTTGATGGGAGTGCTGCATTCGAGGTGTATGATCCAAAGATCATTGAGGACGATAATGATCTGAATGAGGATGATGTAGCAGAACAGTTACAGCTTGAGGTGCCGGAAAATTCGAAGAAAGCAGATGGACGAGATGCTTATCTTGCTCAATATTCCGGAAAAATCAAACGGCAAAATCAAGTCTTGCTGTATAATGCGGCTGGAAATCCGCTGACTGCAATCAAAAACATCCATAAGAAGGCACGGGAGTTTATTGAAGAGACTGGCGTCAATGTCGCATATATGGCATTTGGCTTTATCCACTGGAAAGAAAGTGATTCTTCGAATTATATTTTCCGTGCCCCAATCTTACTCGTGCCTATCCAATTGGAGCAAGCGTCGGCAGTAGACCCTTATTTCATCAAATCGACGGAGGATGATGTTATCGTCAATCCGACCTTCGCCTATAAGATGGATGCAGAATATGGAGTAAAACTTCCTGATTATAGTGATGAGGGTCTATCTGTTTATCTTGAAAAAGTTAAGCGTCTGGTTGCAAAGCTCCGGTGGACGGTATCTTCTGAATGCAAGATCGGTATTTTTTCGTTTCTGAAAATCAATATGTATCGCGATTTGAAGGACAATGCCGCTGCGATCCTTGCAAATCAGAATGTCCGCAAGCTTTTGGGTGAACCTGTTAACTTGCAAGGAGCGGACACAGAAATCGGAGCTGCAGCTTCTGTTTCCAATCCTCTGATCGAACTGCATAGTGTGGTGGATGCGGACTCCAGCCAAATAGAAGCTATCGAAATGGCAAAGTCAGGCAAGAGCTTCGTCTTGCAGGGCCCTCCTGGAACAGGTAAGAGTCAGACGATCACCAATATCATTGCAGAGTGCCTGGGCGATGGAAAAAAGGTTCTGTTCGTTTCTGAAAAGTTAGCAGCATTGAGTGTGGTCTATGACAAGTTGAAGCAAGCGGGCCTTTCAGAATTTTGTTTAGAGCTTCACAGTCACAAAGCCAACAAAAAAGATGTAATCACGGATATCTGCCATACACTTCGAGCTGACAAGAGCGCGGTTTCTTCGAAAGCGGACAGCGAAATTGCGCTCAAAGAGAAGGCCCAGCAACAGTTGGACGCTTATGCGGTAGAGCTGCATAAGCCTCATCCGATTATAGAGAAAAGCCTGTATCAGCTTTACGAGGCCTATGCGGCACTCAGATCCACGCCAGATGTAGAATGGAATGTTCCGCAACTCACTGCGAAAGGTGAATCGGACTTAACAGAAGCTGCCGCCCTCTTAGAGCAGTATGTTGATTATATTCCTACGGTCGGATATGACTATAGAAAGAATCCATGGTACGGCTATATTAACCAGGACACATCCTATCAGGCTAAGAGCAGTGTCAAAAACAGTATTGCGACAGGGATACAATTTCTGCAATCCTTGATTCCTTTGATTCAGGAAATTTCCGATAGATATGGCATCAACTGCACCACAATAGAAGATGCACGAACCTGGAAGTGCTTTTTCAGCACCGCCGCAACATCTCAAATTATCACTCCATCTCTGCTGAACAAAGAGCATTTTCAAGCAGTAAATTCTGCCTTAACCAAGCTGAGCGCACAGAGCGCCGAGATTCTCTCGTCCCGTTCAGTATTGGAATCCACTTTCGATGATGATCTTTACAAATTAAACGGCGCACAATATCACAAACAACTGACAAAACAGTTCACCAGTGCCTTTGCAAGGTTGTTTAATTCCGAGTACAAAAAAATCATAGCGGACTTACGGCTATGCAAGAAAGATGGAAAAAAGCTATCTTACAACGAGGCCACCGCAGCAACAGAACGTCTCGCCTATTACCAGCAAAAGACGCAGGAATACTGTGAGGCCGAGGAGCCAATCAGAGATTTTCTGGGCGCTGCTTACAAAGGTGTAGAAACAGACTGGAATTATGTAGCAGAGCAAATGGGTGCCCTGCAAGCATTATTCTGTGCTGGGGTATCCTTTGGTTTGCTGGAGGAGTATTCCGATTTTGTTACTGAACGCACTACCTTTGCGGATTATGCCCAGCGTCTGGATGCTGTATTTGAGATTTGTGACAATGATGTTTTTGAGTATATCTCAAACTGCTTTGATCGGTCACTCTTAGATATCGGTATTGCAAACTGTTCTTTGCTGTTGGCACGGTTCACTGACTGTTCGGATTCGATGGATAAGTTGGATAACTGGTGTCATTTCAGAACATTGCTTTCCAAGTTGGATGATGTGCAAACCGTGTCTTATATCAACAGTACCATCAGCCGAAATATAGAGCCAAAATTTATTGTTGGTGCTTTCAAAAAGCAGTTTTACTATCAGTGGATCGACTCGATTTTGTCGGGAACACCAGTCTTATCTGGGTTCAATCGAATCTCTCAGGACAACACAATCCGTACTTTTTCGGAAAAAGATACAGAACAATTTGAGATCAACAAAGCGAAGATCCGTGCAGAGCTTTCCAGCAAACGTCCCTCTTTGGAGTTGATCGCTCCTGGAAGCGCTTTGGCAATCCTGCTCCGTGAAGGTGAAAAGAAACGAAAGCAGAAGAGCATTCGCTCCCTTCTTTCCGAAACAGGAGAACTTATTCAGCGTATCAAGCCGTGCTTTTTGATGTCGCCCCTAAGCGTCAGCACATTCCTTGCTCCGGATGCTGTCCATTTTGATGTTGTGGTATTTGATGAGGCATCGCAAATTTTCCCGCAAGACGCGATTGGCGCGATATATCGCGCTCAGCAACTGATTGTTGTGGGCGACTCCAAGCAGATGCCGCCCAGCAATTTTTTCAATGCCACCATTGAGGCGGAGGATAACGATGAAGAAAGCGGAGATGTCACAGATTTTGAATCCATCTTGGATCTGTGTTCTACTTCTATGCAGCAGCTTCGCCTGCGTTGGCATTATCGGAGCCGCTACGAACAACTTATCACCTTTTCCAACAAGAATTTTTATGACAGCGATCTTGTTACATTCCCATCTGCCAAAGCAGACGCCTCCGGCATTGGTGTAGACTATTATCATGTGGACGGTGTCTTTGACCGAAAGAGCCACTCCAACAGAAAAGAAGCAGAGTTTATCGTTGATCTGATCTATCAAAACATCGAACGCTACCCTGATCGAAGCCTGGGTGTCGTTGCGTTCAGCGTTGCGCAGCAGGATCTGATCGACAAACTGTTATCCAAGCGGCGGCAGAATACACCAGAAAAAGAATATTTCTTTAAAAACGATGCAAAAGAACCTTTCTTTATCAAAAACCTTGAGACAGTGCAAGGCGATGAACGAGATACCATTATATTCAGCATCGCATATGGTGCTGATGCCCAGGGACGTCTGCTGCATAATTTCGGCCCCCTGAACTGTGTTGGCGGCGAACGGCGGTTGAATGTTGCTGTCACTCGTGCCAAATGCAATGTTCAGCTGGTTTCCTCGATGCACTATACAGATATTGATTTGAAGCGTACATCTTCAGAGGGCGCAAAACTGTTGCGGGAATATCTTGACTTTGCGGAAAACGGAAATATCGCCCTGGAGCGCGCCGTGAGTATCAATTCCTTTGAACAGTTCGATTCTGACTTCGAACTCGAGGTATGTGAATTTTTGCGTGCTAACGGTTTTTCTGTTGACACGCAGGTCGGATGCTCTGGGTTCAGAATTGATCTTGGGTTGAAGATTCCGAACAGTTCTGACTATGTGCTTGCAATCGAGTGCGATGGGGCGACCTACCATTCTTCCAGGAACGCTCGGGATCGGGATCGTTTGCGGCAGGAAATTCTGGAGCGTATGGGTTGGAAGTTCTATCGCATCTGGTCGACTGATTGGTTTAGAAACAGAAGTGTGGAGCAAAGCCGACTTTTGGAAGCTGCTACGGATGCAATCAATCACCCTACACAAGTCTTAGTAAAGCCAGAAAAAACACCCTCCACAGAAACTTTTGAAAAGTTTGAAGAAGTTGCGGAAGAGAAACCCTTTGAGTTTTCACCTTACAAAGCCGCCGACATTCAATCTCTGTGCCAGCAGTATCTGCCGCGCGATTTCAAAGGGATGGTGAAGGCCGTTTTGGAAGTGGAGTCCCCACTTTCTGAGGAACTGTTTCTGCGGCGTATCGTATGGTTATTCGGTCGGGAAAAAGTCACAAAGGTTGTTTGGCAAGACTACAAGCAAAAAATGTACGGATGTCAACGCTATGGTATCATTCGTCGGAATGGCTTTTTGTATTTGGAGAATGGCCAAGAAATTCAATTCCGAGGGCTGGGCGATATTGAACGGGACATCAAGCAAATCGCTCCGGAAGAATTGGCCGCAGGAATGCTGGAGATTCTGAAGCAAAATGTAACGGCCGACAAAAATGGGTTATACCGCTCTCTGGTCTCACAGTGCGGCATAACCCGCGTGGGCAAAACGATCAATGAAATATTGGATTCCGCACTGCGCCTTCTCGAAGACACCATTGACATAGACGGCGACCAGCTTTCACTGAGGTGACATCACCTTTAGGTTCTCGTGCAGCGATGCGTGTGGGTTCGAGTCCCTTCAGGCGCACCACGTCGCCGCGAACGATATGACGTCCGCGGCGACTTTTTTTGCATGTGGCACCTTTTACTCATACTGTTACGGTGCACTTCTGACAAGAAATGAAGGTGGAAATGGGGTAATAATTCAAGTTTTCGGCGTCTGATGGATGCCTGAAGTGAGAAAGCGAGAGGAGAGGAAAACCATATGGAAAACAAAAAAGTGAAAAAGGTCAATATGCTTTATCTGCTGGGGTACATCCTGATCCCCATCGTGGTCATTGTCTTATGTGCGTGGTGTGGCGCCACCTTTTTTGGCAGCAAAGGAAAAATAGCGTCGGCACTGTTTACGGGACCATTTATTCTCTCCGTACTCTGGTGGGTCTTTGGCGGCCGGATGATCTATGACAGAAAGAGAAGGGCCATGGAAAAGGAACTGGATGCCAAGGGATTTGTCCGCAACCATACCTTCAAAGGCAGTGACTGCACAGTGATCGTTGACGCAGAAAACGGACAGATCGCGCTGCTCTTCCGCTGGAATCCCTTTGCGTATTTTGTCCTCCCGACCAGCCGCATTTCCAAGGCCTGGGTGGATGACGGCCGCTTTGGCGCGGGCTTCATGGAGGGCAGTAACCGGGTCAGCTTTCTCTTTCTCGCCGATGGCGTCAAGGTCCGGGTCAATACGTTTTTCTCCAACAAGAGGTGGCGCATGGACAGCGACTATATCCTCACCGGCATCTCCAAGGCCGATATGATGGTAAAGATATTGGAAGCCGCCAGAACACAGAACGTCTGATATGGGAATTTTCAGTAAACTGAAGGCGTCCCTTCGAGATGACTGGTGTGGAAGCTGCCGGACCCAAATGGACGAGACTGTCCGGCAGCTCTATATGCTCCCCATGACAGTGGGCAACTACTGCCCCCATAAGGACGCGGAATACTACAAGCGCAGTCTGCGAAGGGTGGCGCGCAGAGCAGAGATCCCTCCGGGGATATATGCCTGCGAAGGGATCGTCTACCGGTGCCCTGAGTGCGGGCACCGGGTAGTCAAGCTGTTGATTTACCTTCCGGTGCGGGACCGGAAGAAGTATGAGGACGCCTATTTATTTGAGCATGGAGAACTGGACGACCTCATCTTCCGCCAGGACGCGGGCATGTGATTCGGTGAAACCGTTGTAATTGACCCTGCCCTTCCGCAGGGCAGCGCCCCAGAAGGATGTATTGGCGGGCAGGCAGGAGCTTGTCGCCCCCCTGGATGCCGTGCCTGCCAAGCCGCGCTACCAGCAGGTCCCTGGATTCCACCGGCCCATAGACCGCCACACCGTCCCCCAGACAGTACCGCACAAGGCAGCGGACCTGGTCGCGGATGGAGCGCAGCGCCAGCACAATCCCGCTGACCGTGGTGATGGGAGCGAGCCACCGGGCCAGCTCCACAAACACATTCTCAGGGGTGTCGCCATAGTTGAGTACATACATGTTGATGCAGCTGAACAGGGCATCCAGCAGCGGCACCTCTCCCAGCACCCACAGGCCGATCATGCCCAAAACCAGGGGCAGCAGGAACAGCGGTACCTTTCCCATTTGATAGAGGACCTTCTTCATCTCTCACCCTCACCGCCGTCCCCTGCGGATAAAAACCCTTGATTCCACACAATGGAGGTAAATATCCGCCCGTTGTTACCCCCGTTATATAGCGGTAAGCGGCAGGCCGCAAGGCGGAATTGACAGATGTGGAACTTCTGATCTTCCCTGTGAGGTACGGCTGAAGAAGTCACGCCTCGGTGTGCAAAAGCCAGACAAAGCCATAGGGACACAGCTCCACATGGCCGAGGTCGTTGAAGTGACCGCCGTAGATCAGCTCCTCAAAGGGGCCGGTCTCCCGACAGGAGGCGGTGAGGAACTGACCGCTGAAGTTGAACAGGGCGATGAGCTTGCGGCCGTTGTACCAGCGTCCCACGCCCAGCACGTGAGGGCTGCCGGTGTCAAAGGTCCAGACATCTGCCCGGGCGTCGAAGGCCGGCTCGGCACACCGCAGCTCCTCCAGCCGGCGCAGGCCCAAAAACTGCTTTCCCTGGCGGGTATCCGGGTCATGGCGCAGCTCGGCCAGCGCCCATTGAAAGGCCCCTCGATGGAGATACCGGCTGTCCTCCCGCTTTTCCTCGTCCTGGTGGTAGGAGTAGTCGTTGAGCTGTCCCACCTCGTCGCCGCTGTACAGCACTGGTATGCCGCTTTGTGTGAGCATCCAGGCGTGGAGCATCAGGTCACAGGCGATGGAGCGCTCCAGCTTGATGGGGTCGCGTTCATAGTCAGCGGCCTCCACCCCGCACAGGGAGGCGGTGGTACCGCACAGCCGGGCGTCCCCTAGCCGTGGGTCGTCGTTGTAGAGCTCGCCGCGGCTGTCGCTGAAGGGCCAGCGGCCGGTGAAGTAGTCGTTGAGGAATTTCTTGTGTGCCACCTCGTCGGTGCCGAAGTGGGTGTGGAGCCAGGGGTAGTCCAGCCCCCAGCCGATGTCGTCGTGACAGCGCAGGTAATTGAGGAAGAGAAAATCCCTGGGCAGGGCGGACACGGTATCCAGCTGATGGCGGAGAAGGGAGACGTCCCCGGTGGCCAGGGTGTGCCAGGTGGTGGCCATGGTGGTCACGTTGTAGAGCATGTGGCACTCAGGCTTGTCCGGGGTACCGAAGTAGGGGACCACCTTGGATGGCTCCATGACCACCTCGCCCAACAGCAATACGCTGGGGCAGACCACCTCGCAGACCATACGCATCATCCGTACCAGGGTGTGGACCTGGGGCAGGTTGCGGCAGCTGGTGCCCAGCTCCTTCCAGATGTAGGGGACGGCGTCGAGACGGATGATGTCTATGCCCCGATTGGCCAGGAAGAGGAGGTTTTCGGTCATGTCGTTGAAGACCACGGGGTTTGCGTAGTTGAGGTCCCACTGGTAGGGGTAGAAATTGGTCATGACCGCCTGCTGGCAGTCCACCAGCCATGTGAAGCAGCCGGGCGCGGTGGTGGGAAAGACCTGGGGCACTGTCTTTTCAAAGGCCCGGGGAATATCCCAGCTGTCGTAAAAAAAGTAGCGCTCCCGGTAGTTGGGGACACCGGCCCGGGCCTTCCTGGCCCACGGATGGTCCTCGCTGGTGTGGTTCATCACAAAGTCCAGACACAGGCTGATGCCGCTCTGGCGGCAGTCGTCGGCCAGACGCTCCAGATCCTCCATGGTGCCCAGCTCTGGCTGCACCTTCCGAAAATCGGACACCGCGTATCCGCCGTCGCTGCGGCCCTTTGGACTCTCCAGCAGGGGCATCAGGTGGAGGTAGTTCACACCGCACTCCTCCAGGTAGGGCAGCTTCTCCCGCACCCCCTCCAGGGTGCCGGCAAAGGCGCCGGTGTAGAGCATCATCCCCAGCAGGTCCCGGCGGCGGTACCAGTGGGGGTCGGCCTCCCGGCGCTGGTCCTGGGCACGCAGGTCGGCCTTACGGCCGTCCCAGCTCCGGCGGAGCATGGAGATGAAGTAGTCAAAGGCGGCCAGGTCTCCATGGTAGAGCTCACAGTAGAGCCACTTGAGCTCGTCATAGTGCCGGGCCAGCCGCCGGTCAAAGACATCGCAGTCCAGGGCGGCGGGAGAGGCTGGGGAGGCGGACGGCCTTTTAGTCCGGGGGCCGGTGCCGCCTGTGGAACGGATTCGTTTGTTTTTCATCGTGCAGCCTCCTTACCGTCTTCCAGCTCCGACAGGGTGGGCATGGCGGGGATGGCGCCGTGGCGGCTGGTGGTGATGCTGGCGGCCTTGTTGGCGAAGGCCAGAATCTTTTCCAGGCGTTCCACCGTCAGGGCGGCGAGATCCTCCCTGCACAGCTGGGACAGGGCCGCCCCAAAGAAGGTATCGCCGGCGCCGTTGGTATCTCCCACCTTGCAGGGGACGCCCGCCACATGGCCGGTGTTCTCTCCCATCCGGTAGAAAACGCCGTCCGGGCCCAGGGTGACGAAGATCAGCCCGATCCCCTGTTTGGCCAGCTGGGCGGTGCCCGCTTCGCAGTCGGTGGTGCCGGTCAGGAGGGGCAGCTCCTCATCGGAGACTTTCAGGATATCCACCAGTTCCAGAGGGGCCTTCATCTGGGCGGCGGCGGTGTCGGGGTCAGGCCAGAGATTGGCCCGGTAGTTGGGGTCGTAGGTAATGGTGGCTCCCAGAGCCTTGGCCCGGCGCACCGCATCCAGAGTCGCGCTGCGGGAGGGGTCTGCCGTCAGGCTCACCGAGCCGAAATGGACCATCTTTGCCCCTTGCAGCGCCGCGTCGGGGATTTCCTCCGCCGCCAGCATCACGTCGGCATTGGCCTTGCGGTAGAAGCTGAAATCCCGCTCCCCCGCCGCGTCCACAGAGACCACCGCCATGGTGGTGGGGTGGGAAGGGTCGGTCACCACGCTGGAAATGTCCACCTTGTTTTCTGCCAGAACCTCGGTCAGATAGCGGCCAAACGCGTCCGCTCCCACCTTGCCGATAAAGGCAGTTTTTGCCCCCAGCTTTGCCGCAGCCACCGCCAGGTTGGCCGGAGCCCCGCCGGGATTGGCTGCAAACTGGGGAATCCCCTGCCCGTCTTTGCCGGTCTGGGTCAGGTCGATCAAGATTTCACCGATTGCCAAAATGTCCATTGTGCTCTCCCTTTCTATTCTGTCTGTTCAGGACTGAATCAAATATTCTATGTATTCCTTCGCCCGTTCCGGGTGGGGTGCGTTGCCCAGCACCCCCAGGTATACGGCCTGTGAAAAGCCGGCCTCCTGGATCAGGCGTGCGTCCGAAAGTTCCACCCACTGCCCCGAATAAGCCGGGTCCAGCTGGGAAAGATCCATCAAATGCCCCTGGGCGGCAAAGGCGTCCCGCGCCTCGGCGTCCATCAGAACCACATCCAGCTGCTGGGCGGCAATGGCCGCCATGATCCGCATTTCAGAGGCATAGACGTATTCCTGATCCGCTCCTTCGCTCTCCGAGAGGAGCAGCCCGGAATAGAGATAAACCTGTTGTTTTTCGGTCAGGCCCTGCTGCTCTGCAAAGCCCTCAATGAGCTGATATGTCAAATCGCTGCCCGGTGCCAGATTGACCAGGGCCAGATAGAGCACATCCTCTTTTTTGGTGGCCTGACGATAAGCCACATACCCCACGATATAGGCCAGCACCAGTACCAGAACAATGGGCAGCTTATAGTAGGTCCAGATGTGTTCCAGCCGTTTTTTCCCGTGGAGCCGGCGCAGGGTCTCCCAGTTTTTCCTCGCCTGGTCATTCATGCTGGGTTTCCTCCTCCGGGGGCTGGCCGTCGGGGTCGCCGCCGCAGGCGTGGACCACATTCACCAGCAAAAACGAGCAGAGCATGGCGCAGCAGCCAAACCCCAAAAGGAAGGCCGGGGTAAACAGATAGACCACGATCCAGCCCATCAGGAAGTAGATGCCCGCCATCACCAGAGTACAGACCAGGTACCGCAGCCCCACCAGTAGGGAGGCTTTGAGGATGCCGAAGGTGGTATTCTCGAACCGGGCCAGCAGCGGGAAGGCGTACAGCAGCACGATGGCGTAGACAATCGCCGCCGCGATCAGCAAAGCCGCAATCAGAGTCCAGAAAACATTCTGGCTCCACAGGTGCAGAAGGATGTAGCCATCCACCCCCAGAAA
>OERZ01000161.1_pt1 | contig 13423 bp, 15 predicted proteins | sample 1540151 | NCBI WGS metagenome assembly OERZ01 (sample SAMEA3891880, study PRJEB23780) | metagenome | biome: terrestrial biome; feature: animal house; material: Caecal content | place: Italy | collected 2015-05-05 | reverse complement strand
GCCTTGCAGCGATAGCGGGTCATCTTAATCCAGGTGGGCCAGGATCTGCTGCCGGACCGCTTCGGGCAGGTCTTTCCGCTGATCCTTGGGGGTGCCGGCGGTCTGGATGGGGGGCAGGATCTTCACCCGGACGGTGCCGGGGGTAACCAGGTGGTGGTGCTCCTCGTACCGCCCCCGGGATCCGGAGATGGCCACCGGAACCACCGGGGCCCCGTTTTTGAAGGCGATCTGGAATGCCCCGAACTTAAACTCCCCGATGCCGCCTTCCTCGCCCTTATAGCGGGTGCCCTCGGGGAAGATGATGAAGCTGCGCCCCGATTTGACGGCGGCGGCTGCCTGGTTGAGGGCCCGGACCGAGGCCCGCAGATCCTCCCGCTCCACATAGACACAGCCCAAAAGGTTCATCCACCGGCTCAGCAGGGGGATGTTCCGCAGTTCATCTTTGGACAAAAGGCCGTGGGGGGCGTCCAGGCTGGTGAGCATCAGGGGGATATCAAAACAGCTGCGGTGGTTGCCAACGAAAACGCAGGGGGCGCCGGCGGGGATATTCTCCCGCCCTTCCACCAGAACCCGGATCCCTCCGATCCGGAACAGAGTGTTGCACCAGATGGGGATAAAGTGCCGTACAATCTCGTCGGCCGTGGCATCGTCGCCGGCGGCCCGGGCACGTTCGGCCCGGCGCAAGACACCGTAATGGGTGAGCATATAGCCGAACAGGTAGATGTAAAATGCCAAGGTGCGAAGCAGATTCATGTCAAAATCCTCCAGCCGAATCCTCGGATGTGTTGTAACCTTATTGTAACATAGTTTGTGAAAAAAGGGGAGAACAAAACGTCGGAAAAGGGTGAAGATAACACTTTTTTTACAAAATCGGGGGGCCTGCCCTTGAAAAATTGGCCCAACACGGGTATATTTAAGATGAGTATCTATAAAATATACAACTTTGCCCCCGCCTTTTTGGCCGTTTCTGGCAGAAAAACCGGCCCGGAACCAGGCCGGCAGCGGGCGGGGCCGTGGATGGGGAGGGGGATATCCTTCCCAAAGGGCAGATCCCCGCGGGGCAAAGCGGAGGAATCATTGCGGATGGAACAAAAAAACAACCTGGTTCTCCAGGGCACCGAGACTTTTTCCCGCGGGGCGCTGGATAATATTGCACTGGAGGGCGGCTGCCTGGTGCTGGACAGCTCAGCGGGGCGGTATCTGCCCTATGGCAGCTATACGACCCCGGAGTTTGCCATGCCGGCTTTCTGCAACCTGAACGTCAGCTGGAACGCCCAGGCCCCGGCCAACACTCTGTTGGAGGTGCGCTGCCGGGTCTATGCCGGGGGCGAGTGGAGCAGCTGGATGAGTTTTGGCAAATGGGCCCCCGACTATCCCCGGTGCAGCGTCCGCTCCCAGAGCGAGGACGGAATGATTTTCCTGCTGGGAGACACCGTCACCGTGGCGGTGCCCGGCGGCGCAGTGGGAGTTCAGCTCCAGGTGAACCTCTCCACCAACGACGAAAAAGCCACTCCGGCGGTGCAGCTGCTGGCGGCGGCGGTGCGGCCCCTGGCCTGGGACAAACAGGTCGGCCGGCCCATCAACCGCAAACTCTATCTGCCGGAATACTGCCTGGCCAGTCACGACCCCAGTTTCGGCCGGGAGATGGATCTGGCCCTGGTGCTGGCGGGGCTGATGAACCGCTGGGGGGAGGATATCCTGCCCGAGGAGCTGGCCTACACCATGCAGGACGGCGACACCCTCAGCGGCCGGAACACCGCTTATGCGGCCGCCGCGGCGGGCAGCTGCGGCTATCCCTGCTGGCAGGCCTGGATGGATCTGCGGGATCTGCGGGCCCAGATCCGGGACAACTGTGCGGTGGCGGTCCAGGTGGAAAACCGCCTGCCCAACCAGCGGGAGCCGGTGGGGATCTGGATGGGGCTGCGGGGCTTTGGCCACGACGACGCAGTGATGGCCGATTACGTTCTGCTCAACGATCCCACTGCCCCCAACGACGGCGCGGTGGCCCGGACCATGGCCCTGACCGATTTTCAGCGGTATTTCACCGGGCGGGCCCTGGTGCTCCACCGCAAACCCCGGGACGCAGCGGCCCAGCGGCCCTGGCGCACCCGGTGCGAGCTGGAAATGGCCGAGGACCGGCGCACCTGTTATTTTGTCCGGCACGGCCAGCGGACCCCTCTGCCGGAGACTTTCGCCGGCTGGATCGCCTACGTGCTCCACGATGGGGTGGCTCACGCCACCACCGCCCACCGGACTTTCCGCCGGATGGAGCGGACCCCGGAGGGCGGGATACTCTTCCCGCCGGACCAGCTGGAGGTCGGCGGCCGGTGCAGCGTCTACGCGGTGGACCAGACCGGCAAAATGCGGGTGGCGGAGATTCAGCTGCCCCGCCGCACACCCCAAGCTTCTGCCGATGAAACAGGAGTCTGATCCTGCCCCGGACGGGGCGGGCAGGGCTTCTGCCATCATATAGCTCAGATTATAGGAGGATATGGATTATGGCAAAGACGATCATTACTGTGGGCCGAGAGTATTGTACCGGCGGGCGCTACATCGCAGAAGATGTGGCCAAGGCGCTGGGCATCAAGCTCTACGACAAGGAGCTCATCACCATGGCGGCCAAACACTCCGGCCTGTCGGAGGAGGCCATCGCTGCCAGTGAGAAAAAGCACACCCACAGCCTGCTGTATAACCTGTACACCGTGGGCAACGACCTGCCTCTGAGCGACCAGGTGTTCATTCTTCAGAGCCGGATCATTAAGGACCTGGCCGAAAAGGGTCCCTGTGTGATCCTGGGCCGCTGCGGCGACTATGTCCTGCGGGAGCGCAAGGACGTTCTGCGGGTCTTCATCTATGCGCCGGTGGAGTGGCGCCGTGAGTACGCCAAAACCAATCCCCTTGTCCAGGCGACCACCGAGAAGGGCATCCGGGAGGAAATCGACAAGACCGACCGCCAGCGCTCGGCCTACTACAACTACTACACCCAGAACCGCTGGGGCGACGCGCACAACTACGATCTGGCCATCAATGCCGAGTTGGGCAAGGAGGCCTGCGTGGAGATGATCCTGGCGGCTGTGGCGGCTAAGGAAAAGGCTGAGGGCTGATTTTCGACCCTGCGGCGTCAAAAAAAGCGATGCTTACATGGGTGGGGTGCGTTTGCGCTCTGCCCATGTTTTAGGCATACGGCCAAAACCCCCTGGTTTTGGCCGTGCGCAGATAGATTCACAGAGTGTAAAAGGAGAATTTTCGTGCAAGCAAAAGAGAACCAAAAGGCCCTGGGGCAGCAGCCCCAGGAGAACATTATGGGTACCATGGACATCAACCCGCTGCTGATCAAACTCAGCGTCCCGATGATGATCTCCATGCTGGTGCAGGCCCTGTACAACGTGGTGGACTCCATCTTCGTCTCCCACGTGAGCGAGAATGCCCTGACGGCCGTCTCGCTGGCTTTCTCGCTCCAGAACGTCATGATTGCGGTGGGCGTGGGCACCGGCGTGGGCGTCAATGCCCTGCTGTCCAAGTGCCTGGGTGAGAAAAATCAGGATCTGGCCAACCGGACCGCGGAGAACGGCATCTTCCTGTCGATTTGCAGCTGCCTGGTGTTTATGGTCATCGGCTTTACCTGCATGCGGCCCTATTTTGAGGCCCAGACCCAGGATGCGGCTATCATTGAGCAGGGCGTGAGCTATCTGGCCGTCTGCTGCATCTTCAGCCAGGGCCTGTTTATCTCTACCATGATGGAAAAGCTGCTGGCCTCCACCGGCCGCACTCAGTACAGCATGATCAGCCAGCTGGTGGGCGCCGTGGTCAATATTGTGCTGGACCCCATCTTCATCTTCGGCTATTGCGGCGAGGCCCTCTCCGGTACCACCGGCGCGGCGGTGGCCACCGTCATCGGCCAGTTCTGCGGCGCGGGCGTGGGCCTGTACCTCAACCAGTATAAGAACCATGACATTCAGGTCTCCATGCGGGGCTTCCGTCCCGAGCTGCGGGCCATCAAGCGGATCTACGCCGTCGGCATCCCCAGCATTGCCATGCAGTGCGTGGGCAGCATCATGACCTTCCTGATGAACCAGATCCTGATGGTCTTCTCTGCCACGGCAGTGGCCGTCTTTGGCGTCTACTTTAAGCTCCAGAGCTTTGTGTTTATGCCCATCTTCGGCCTGAACAACGGTATGGTGCCCATCATCAGCTACAACTACGGCGCCCGCAAGCCCGACCGGGTCAAAAAGACCATCAAGGCTGCCATCTTCTACGCCGAGTGCATTATGCTGATCGGCTTTGCCATCTTCCAGCTGCTGCCCGACAAGGTCCTGGCCATCTTTGCGGCCAGCGAGACCATGCTGGCCATCGGTGTGCCGGCGCTGCGGATCATCTCCTTCCACTTCCTGCTGGCGGGCATTGATGTCATCCTCAGCTCGGTGTTCCAGGCTCTGGGCAACGGTTTGTTCAGTCTGTACATCTCGGTGGCCCGTCAGCTGGTGGTTCTGCTGCCGGCGGCCTGGCTGCTGAGCAAGACCGGCGAAGTGATCAACGTCTGGTGGGCTTTCCTGATTGCGGAGCTGGCCTGCTTGACTCTGAGCACCCTGTTTATGATTTACACCAACAAGAAAGTCATCGCGCCCATGTACGGCAAGACCGCCTGAGAATCGGGCAGTCTCCCGCGGCCGGCTGGACTCGGACAAACAAAAGGAAGTGTCTGTTATGAAAAATCTCAAATGGAATCTGATTTTGATGAGCCTGCTCTATATTGGGCTGGGCATCTTCCTGCTGCTGGGGCCCGGAATGGCGCTGAACATCGTCTGCTATGCGCTGGGCGGTGTGGTGCTGGCCTGTGCGGCGGTCCAGCTGGTGCGGTACTTTACGGCGGAGCGGGGGCTGTTCCAGAGCCAGCTCACCCTGATTTTCGGCCTGGTTTGCCTGGGTCTGGGTGTTTTTCTGCTGATTCGCAGCGATATCGTGGTCCGGATCCTGCCTGTGGTGTTTGGCATGTTTGTTCTCTTTGACAGCCTGGGCCGGGTCCAGAACGCCCTGGAGCTGCGCCGGTGCGGCTACTCCAACTGGAAGGTCTTTCTGGCGCTGGCCCTGCTCAGCGTGGTACTGGGCGTGGTTATGATCCTGAACCCCTTTGCTACCATGGAGCTGCTGGTCATGGCCATCGGCGTGATTCTAGTGGTGGAGGGCGCCATCAACCTGTTGGGCGGACTGTATACCGCCCTGGCGGTGCGCCGGTTCAATAAGCTCCACCCCGAGACCCAGTCCCAGCTGGAGGCCCTGGCCGGCCGAGACCTGAATGGCGACGGCATCATCGCACCCGACGTGGCCCCCGCCGATGTGGAGGCCACCGCTGTGGAGCTGGATACAGTGGACGAGAGCGCCGAGGCCCAGCAGGAGGATTGAGACGATGCGCAAACCGATGACCAACCTGGATTTGGCGAAAAATATCTTTCAGACCATGGTGCTGGGCACGGTGGGCGGATGGCTGGGCAGCTGCCTCTATCTCTGGTGGGATTATCAGGCAGACCCCGGCTTTTACGCCATGCAGTCCGCCCCCTGGTGGGTGGGACTGGTGGTCCGCACTGCGGCTTTTGGACTGCTTTTGGCGGCGGATTTCGGGCTCTACTGGGCCGTGCGCCGCTGGCTGTCCCGGCGGGAAAAGCGCTGATGGACTAAAAAACAAAACAAAAAAGGACCCCGACCATTCGATCGGGGTCCTTTTTTGACTTTTTCAGGGGATGCTGCGGGGCTCAGCCCTCGATGATCTCCACAGTCTTCATCCGAACGGGGGTAGTGGGCTTGTCGTTCCAGTCGGTCTTGACCGAGGCGATCTTATCCACCACATCCATGCCCGAGACAACCTTGCCGAAGGCGGCGTACTGGCCGTCCAGGTGGGGGGCATCCTGGTGCATGATGAAGAACTGGCTGCCGGCGCTGTTGGGGTTCATGGCGCGGGCCATGCTGATAACGCCGCGGGTGTGCTTGATGGGGTTCGCGACGCCGTTGGAGGCGAACTCGCCCTTGATGTTCCAGCCCGGGCCGCCGGTGCCGTTGCCCAGGGGGCAGCCGCCCTGGATCATGAAGCCGGGGATCACACGGTGGAAGGTCAGCCCGTCATAAAAGCCCTGGCCGACCAGCTTTTTAAAGTTCTCGCAGGTGATGGGGGCGGCTTCTTCGTTCAGCTCGATCTCGATCACGCCGCCGTCTTCCATGGTAATACGAATCATAAAAGTTCTGATACTCCTTTTCTGGGCCTCCGTCGGGAGGCGGATCACAAAAAGGCCCGGCGCCGTAGCGCAGCGAGCCAAACCGTCGGCCCAAAAGACCGCTCTTAGGTTAGTATAGCATACTTGGCCCCTCTTTTAAAGGGCGTAAAATGTAAAGCTTTTTGCAAAACGAGTCGAAAAGGGGTTACCATTTGGCCTTGGTCTCCACCACACGGCCCGCGATATGCAGCCGGTTCAGGTCGTCGCCCTTGATAACCAGCTCGCTGTAATTGGGGTTGAAGGGCTGGAGAACCACGCAGTTGCCCCGCTGGATATATCGTTTGAGGGTGCCCTCGCCCTCGTCGCCGTAGATCAAAACCCCCAGATCGCCGTTTTCCAGGGTGTCCTGCCGATGGACCAGAGCCAGGTCGCCGTCCTGGATGCGGGGCTCCATGCTGTCCCCTCGGACCACCAGATAGAAATAGTTGGCCGGATCTTTGACCCGGGCATACTCCTGCCCGTAGTCCTCCTCAAAGGCCAGGGCGCCATAGCCCGCTTTTACGACCCCGATCACCGGGATCAGGCTCTCGGCATACCCGCCGAAGAACCGCCCCTCTGTCTCCGAGAGGTGAGCCATGGGGCGGTACAGCCCCAGCAGATAATCTGCGGTGGTACCCAGCAGAGCAGCGATCCGGGCCACCGTAGCGGGATCGGGGGAGGATTTCCCGCTCTCCCATTTGCCGACGGCCTGCTGCGTGACCCCCAGATGGGAGGCCAGATCAGCCTGGCTCATCCCCTGCTTTTTGCGGCACTGCTTCAAAAGCTCCGAAAACGACATATCCAAACGCCCCTTTACTGTAAACTTGGGTTGCCTTTGGATTTATTATACAACTAAAAAGTGTTCGTGTAAAGAGCAAGTTGTGAGGAAATCGAAATTAAGTTGTAAAAATCCTCTTGACAATCCCGAGAGCTGGGGGTATTATAGAAATGCAGAACAACGAACGGTTGTTCACGTGGTTGTAAAATGCGTCGCAGGAGGTACGGGATGATGAAACAGTTCTTCTGGAAGTTTTGTGTGCTGGCCATTGCGCTTACTATGTTGTTGACGGCAGGCGCCTTTGCAGAGGGAACCATCGGCATTGTAGCGCTGGGGCTGTATGGGCTTTCGACGGTCTGCGGCATCCAGTGGGCCTGTGCCAAGGTGCTGGAGTGGGAGCAGCCCCGGCAGCCCCGCCGGGCCCCGCGGCGCAGCCCGGAGCCCCAGCCCGCTGAATCGGAAAAACCTCTGCGGATCGCTTGATCAGATGGGCGTCCGCCCTGGCATAGGGCCGCTCTTTTGGATTTCTTTTGCAAAATGGTGCAAAATGGGCTTGACAATCTGCGCTGGAACTGGTATTATAATTAGGCATCCGGGGTGGCGCACTGGAATGCCCACGAGGAGAGATGTCCGAGTGGTTTAAGGAAGCAGTCTTGAAAACTGCCGTGCGGCAACGCACCGTGGGTTCGAATCCCACTCTCTCCGCCATTTTTATTGAATAGTCTAAAAGGACTTTGCTCTGGAGTAATACTCAAGAGGCCGAAGAGGCGCCCCTGCTAAGGGCGTAGGTCGGGAAACCGGCGCGAGAGTTCAAATCTCTCTTACTCCGCCAACGAAACCCCTGTGTAACACAAGTTACGCAGGGGTTTCGATTTTTTCCAGAGATTCAAACAGAAAAGGCTGCGGCCCACGCCAGAACGTGAGCCGCAGCCTTTTTAATCTTTCTCAGAAGACGGGGGCGTTACAGCTCCCGTTTTTCATAAAAGAGGATGGACAGCCGCCAGGAACCCAGATAGAGCAGCACCGCGGCTGCAATCACCAGCCAGGAGAACCCATTCAGATATTCATAGAACCCCATCCCAATCAGGAAGGCAATGACGGCGAAGAGGAGGGCGAGCACAAAATAATAGGCTATTCGCCCCTTTTCGCTTCCGAACTTAAAGACAAAGGGCATCAGGATGCTGGGGCCCAAAAGCCCCATCAGGAGGAGCGCGCTGCTCATGGAGAGGAAGTCGAAATTCCCGCCCATGGACAGCCCGATGAGGAGGAGCAGTTCCACTAAAAGAAAGACCACCCCGCCAAAGATCAGCCCGATCAGGTACTTTGCACTGACCAGCTGGGCCCGGGTGCAGGGCAGGGTCAAGCTGTATTTATCCCAGCCGTCCCGCTCGTCGTAGCTCAGCAGAGTGACGGGGATCATGCCGACCATTGTCAGCGGATAGAGGAAAAAGAATTGGCTGTTCCGCCCGAAAAAGGAGAGGGCGAAGAAAACTGCGATGACCAGGAGAAAAGAACGGCAGGTTTTGGAAGCAACATAAAATTCTTTTAAAAGCAATGCTTTCATCATGGTTAGACAGCCTCCTTTGCCATAAAGACAAACAGTTCCTCAATGCTCACCGGGCTGACGGGCATCCCGGCGGGGATGCCCTCCCGCCGCACCAGGGCCTGTACCCCGTAGGGAGTGGTCTTCCGGCCTTTGATGGCGTCGGGATCCAGCTCGGCCAGGGTCTGGGCGCTGCACTGCACCAGGCCGTATTCCTCCAGCAGCAGGTCCTTCTCCTCACAGAGCATCAGCTGCCCTTTGTGGAGGAAGGCGATGTAATCGCAGAGCTTTTCCAGGTCGCTGACGATGTGGGAGGAGATCAGCACCGCGTGGCTCTCCTCCCGGGTGAACTCGATGAAAAGCTCCACCACCTCGTCCCGGATCACCGGGTCCAGCCCCGAAGTGGGTTCGTCCAGAATCAGCAGCTTGGGGCGGTGGGCCAGGGCCACCGCAATGCTCAGCTTCATCTTCATCCCCCGGGAGAAGGTGCCGAAGGCTTTGTTCTGGGGCAGATCCAGCTGCTTGAGGTACTGCTCATAGAGGCTGCTGTCCCAGTTTGTGAATATCCCGGCCATCACTCTGCCGATCTGGGCGGGGTTCAGGCAGTTGGGCAAACCCGGCTCATCCAGCACCACCCCGATTTCCTGCCGGAGCAGGGGGCCGTTCTCCCGGTTGTCCCGGCCCAGGACCGTGATGCTGCCCCCGTCCCGGCGGATCATGTTTAGAATCAGCTTGATGGTAGTGCTTTTGCCCGCGCCGTTCTCTCCCACCAGACCCAGGATGCAGCCGCTGGGCAGGGTGAGGTTCAGGTTTTCCAGCCGGAAGCCGGGGTAAGATTTCGACAGATTGCGAATCTCCAGTGCATTCATACCGTTTCCTCCAGATTCAGCTCGATCATTTCCCGCAGTTCCTGGCGGGTCAGGCCGCAGGCTGCGGCCAGCTGCCCGATCTGCCGGATGTGGTCCTCGATTTTCTTTAAGGTTTCTTCCCGCAGCAGCTCCACATTTTTCGGGGCCACAAAACAGCCCTTGGCCGGCAGGGTGTAGATGAACCCCTCCCGTTCCAGCTCGTCATAGGCACGTTTGGTGGTCACGACGCTGATCTGCAGATCTTTGGCCAGGTTGCGGATGGAGGGCAGGGCCTCGTCCTGGGAAAGCTCCCCGCTGATGATCTGGTTTTTGATCTGGGTGTAGATCTGGTCGTAAATTGGCGCGCCGCTTTTGTTGTCGATCAAAATAGTCACTTCATCGCCTCCATGACCTAACTGTATATGAACAGTATATACAGCTGTAACAGGTGTGTCAAGGGGGAAAACAAAAATCCCTGCGGCGTGTCCGTCAGGACATTCCGCAGGGAAGGTGGCTGGGGCTCAGCCCAGCAGCAGATTGGTCACACAGCCCAAAATCAGGATGTGGACGGGGTAGAAGAGGTAGAACACCCGGCTTAGCCAGGCCGGGCAGCGTCCCCGCTGGCCGTTGTAGAACCAGACCGGCACAAAGGCCAGGGGCCCGGTGAGCTCATAAGCCATCATGGCGGCGCCGGTAACGCACTGGGCCAGCCGGGACTGGCGCATGGCGTAGAGCACGAGAATCAGTGTGACGCCGGTCATGGAGTAGTCGGTCTGGAACAAACCAGCCGCCAGCAGGCAGAAGGCCGCCCCGGCCAGACCTTTCCAGTTGCTGGGGGTGGGCCCCTTCGGCCCGTACCGGCGGAGGAACTCCATCCCCGCCACCCCGAGGAAAAGAGTCCAGTAGACGTTCTGGTGGGCCCAGTAGAAAGGTGTCCGGTAAAAGGCCCAGTCAAAGGGAATCTCGCTGATCAGGGCAAAGAAAAACAGCCGTTTGCCGTAATTGTAGACGCTGTGGGTGTGGAGAAAGCCCTCCACCAATAAAAAGCAGTAGATGGGGAACGCCAGCCGCCCGAACATCCGGAGGGCCAGATCCAGAGCGTAGACCTGGTCCGGGTTAAGCCCCGAGGCGGCCAGGCGGGTGGGATTCAGCAGCAGCCCCGCCTCCAGGCAGGAGGCGCCGAAGTGGTCCACCAGCATGGAGAGGCAGGCCAGCCATTTGAGGGCGGTGCCGGTCAGGGGTCGGAATTTGGGGCGGGTTTGGGAGGTCTGGGTCATGGGATTCTCCTTTCATAGTCAAAACATCCCCGCCAATCTGTTTTTTGGGCGGATTGGCGCTTGACAAAGGGCGGATGGAATAGTACACTTCAATCAAGAAGATTCACGGTTTTCACACATTAGATGAAAAATATTCACAGCGCGCGCCGGGGCTCCGTATGGGGCCGGCCAGGGGAGGAATGTTCGAGATGACGCTGTTTTCCTATGAGATTTTTGATGCGGTGGCGCGGCAGGGCAGCTTTAACAAGGCGGCCCAGCAGCTCCATCTGACCCCCTCCGCCATCAGTCATGCCATTGCCGTTATGGAGGAGGAGCTGGGCTTTGCCCTCTTTAACCGGGGCAAAAGCGGTGTCACCATGACCAGCTACGGCGCTTCCCTCTACCCGGCCATCCGGGCGGTGCTGAACAGCGACGAGGCTCTCAAGCAGAGCATCGCCCGCCTCAATGGCCTGGAAAAAGGCAAGGTCAAGCTGGGCACCTTCAACTCGGTCTGCGCCTATCTGCTGCCTGACATCCTCAAGAGCTTCAAGGCCCAGTACCCCCAGATCGAGGTGGAGGTCTATCAGGGCACCTACGATGACGTCAAAGAGTGGCTGCGCAGCGGCCAGGTGGACATCGGTTTTCTGGCCTCCAGCTGCCAGGAGGAATTCGTCCTTACCGAGCTTTTGCGGGAGCCCCTGCTCTGCCTCACTCCGGCGGACTGGCCCGCCCCCGAGGGGGGCGTTATGACCCCTGCCATGATGCAGAACCAGAATTTCGTGGTCCAGGGGGACGCCACCGACGCGGATATGCGGCTGTTCTTAAAGAAGTATAAGATCGCCACCCAGCGGTGCTGCCATGTCATCGACGATACCTCCAACATTGCCATGGTGGAGGCCGGGATCGGCATCTCGATCCTGCCCGAGCTGACCCTCAAGCGGTGCACGGCGGACATTCGGGTCTACCCCATCGAACCGGCGGAATACCGGGTGGTGGGGATCACGGTGCCCCGTCCGGCGGCCATGGCCCCGGCAGTGGAGCAGATGTTCCGTCACATCGTCCAGGTCTGCACCGGACACACGGCGTAACCACACTATAACAGAGATCGACTGCGGCTGCAAGCCCTGATGGGCGCCGCAGCAGGAGGAAACTATGCAAATTCGTTCCACCATTCCGGCGGCAGAGGGGTTCCGGATGCCGGCGGAGTATGAGCCCCACCGGGGCTGTGTGATGATCTGGCCGGTGCGGCCGGGCTCCTGGCCTTATGGCGGGGCCGAGGCCCAGGGGGCCTTTATCCAGGTGGCCCGGGCCATCGCCGACAGCGAGGAAGTCTGGATGCTGGCGGGGCCGGAGCACCTGGCCCAGGCCCATGCGGCTTTCGCCCAAGATGAAAAGATTCATGTGCTGTCCATCCCCACCGACGACGCCTGGGCCCGGGATGTGGGCCCCACCTGCGTGGTGAACGAGGCGGGCCAGGTGCGGGGAATCGACTGGCAGTTCAACGCCTGGGGCGGCAGCTTCGATGGTCTGTACGCCCACTGGGAGCAGGACAACGCCGCCGCCCGGGCCATCTGCGAGGCCCTGGGGCTGGACTGCTACGACGCACAGCACTTTGTGCTGGAGGGCGGTTCCATCCACTCGGACGGCGAGGGCACCCTGCTGGTGACCGAGGCCTGCCTGTTGAGTGGCGGGCGGAACCCCCAGCTGACCAAAGAGGAAATCGAGGCCCAGCTGAAACAGTATCTCGGTGTCGAAAAGGTCATCTGGCTGCCCAGGGGCATCTGGGGGGACGAGACCAACGAGCACGTGGACAACGTCTGCGCCTTTGTGGGCCCCGCCGAGGTGGTGCTGGCCTGGACCGACGACGAGACCGACCCCCAGTGGGAGCTGAGCAACGCCAGCTTCCGGGTGCTGGAAACGGAGACCGACGCCAAGGGCCGGCCCTTTACCGTCCACAAACTGCCCATCCCCAAAAAGCCGGTCTGCATCACCCAGCAGGAGCTGGACGGCTTTGTCTTTGAGGAAGGGGAGGATCAGCGGGCCGCGGGGGAGCGTCTGGCGGCCAGCTATGTGAACTTCTACATTTCCAACGGCGGGGTGGTCCTGCCCCAGTTCGGGGACGAAAACGACGCCGTGGCCGTGGAGCTTTTGGGGCGGCTCTTCCCCGGGCGGAAGGTCTGGCCCATCCCGGCCCGGCCCATCATCGTGGGCGGGGGCAACATCCACTGCATCACCCAGCAGATTCCGGCGGGGCGCTGAACCCCAAAGACCAAGGAGGAACCATGAGAAAGGTAACCATCGGCGCCGTACAGATGCGCTGCACCTCCTCTGTGGAGGAAAATATCGCCAAGGCCGACGCCCTGGTGCGGCAGGCCGCCGCCCAGGGGGCCAACATCATCCTGCTGCCTGAGCTGTTCGAGCGGCCCTACTTCTGCCAGGAGCGCCGGTATGAATATTACCGCTACGCCCTGCCCACCGCTGAAAACCCGGCGGTGCAGCACTTCCAGGCGGTGGCGAAAGAATTGAACGTGGTGCTGCCGGTCAGCTTTTACGAGCGGGCGGGGACCCAGCTCTTTAATACGGTGGCCATGATCGACGCCGACGGCACCCTGATGGGGGTCTACCGCAAGACCCACATCCCCGACGACCACTATTATCAGGAGAAATTTTATTTTACTCCGGGAGATACGGGCTTCCGTGTGTTTGAAACCCGCTATGGAACCATCGGCGTCGGGATCTGCTGGGATCAATGGTTC
>OERZ01000159.1_pt1 | contig 13440 bp, 14 predicted proteins | sample 1540151 | NCBI WGS metagenome assembly OERZ01 (sample SAMEA3891880, study PRJEB23780) | metagenome | biome: terrestrial biome; feature: animal house; material: Caecal content | place: Italy | collected 2015-05-05 | reverse complement strand
AGTTTAAGTAAGACTTCTTCCGTAGTAATAATTTGTAGAAATCGTTCAGACATAGACATGTTTTTATTCAAATTTAAAAATCAAGGGTACACTGCGACAGAGATTAATAGAGATACAGCTGGATATGCAGACACGAAGACAGTATATCTTTCTACGTTTCACTCTGCAAAAGGCCTAGAGTTTGATAATGTTTTTATACCCTTCTTGGAGGAGGATCGGTTACCGGATCCAGATGCTATTGCCCGGACTGCATCTGAAAAAAACGCTTATTCAGATGAGATTAAACTTCTTTATGTGGCAGCAACCCGGTCGAAATATGGTTTATTCATGACATACAGCAAATCTTTGTCGAAACTTTTTCCAAAAAATTCTTCTAGTTATGATTATTATAGTGAGGAGGGCTTAGAATGAGTGCTTACGATATTTTAAATAATCGAGGAGTAACTAGACTATGCCATTTCACAAAACTTCAAAGTTTTACCCATATTATTACTTCAACAGAAGGAATTTTACCTAGTAATTCTATTAGGCAGGATACTAAAAATGTTATAGATAGTGCTCGATATGACGGAGAATTGGATCATATATGTTGCTCAATTCAATATCCAAACTCATGGTTTCTAAATAAAGCTATTGAAAGAAATTCCGATCAGATTTTTAAAGATTTCATCGTTTTATATGTTGATCTCAGCATATTAAACAATCGGGAGGCTAAATATTGTCCATGTAATTCAAGCCGAGCGAGTGGAGCGTACATATGTAAAAATATGGATAGTATTGATTCAATATTTGCCGATACTGTGAGTACTTTTAAATATCCCAGACCGGCAAAGATGCTTCAAAATTGCCCAACTGACGGCCAAGCTGAAATTCTAATTAAAGGAAATATACCCCCTAAATATATAACTGGAATTGCGGTTGGAAACCGGAATATTGCATCGAGAGTATATGGCATACTAGAAGTGTTTAATATAAAGTCTATCCCTATTTATATTGCACCGGATGTTTTAACTACAAGCTGGAGCAATATAATAAAAAACGGCAAGTACCCAGCAGAAAGTTTATTCGACTGCTTTTCCGAGGAGGTGTAAGCTATGTCTACAACTATACCTACGCACAATAATAAGTGTAGAGGCGCTATGCTCGCGACAGCTATCGGCGATGCGTTGGGATGGCCTAACGAAATACGTTCAAATAACAAGTCTAAGGGTACTTGTGGTGGCGAAAATTTTGTGGCATGGATTCGACGTAATAGTAAACCTTGCTATCACGATGAGAAAATTTTACCTGGAGAATACAGTGATGATACTCAATTAACACTATCTGTAGCTAGAAGTATTATAGTTGGAAACTGGGAAAAGTTTTTCTCGGAAAAAGAACTTGTTTTTTGGCTTAGATATGAACGTGGTGGAGGAAAAGCATCGTTGAATGCGGCAAAATTTTACAAAGAAGGTATTTCACCTTGGCAGTCTAAACATGCATTTGCATATTTTAATGCTGGCGGAAATGGTACTGTTATGCGGATACTCCCACATGTCATTTTTCAGCAAAGGACACCGTCGCCTGTGAACTTGATGACGGATGTAATAAAAGATTCCATTATTACACATGGACATCCACGGGCTATTTTAGGAGCAACCTGTTACGCCTTTGCTCTTGATTATCTTCTCAAGAAAAAAACTGTTTTGAGCTATGGAGAACTTGTTTCTGCTGTAATTGACGGGCAAAAAGTATGGGGCGCATATCCTAATATCGATGTGTTTTCTGATTGGCTTAATACAGCAAATCAATACTTTGATTTTTATAAAGAATGGAACAATGTACTTGTTTCGATGCTTACACAGTTAGAGTTCATCAGTTCTTCATTAAAAAAAGGACTAATGTTGGACGATTCTAGTGTTCTGAATCAACTCGGCTGCTATTCTAAAATATCTGGAGCAGGAGATGTAGCTATTTTGGCGTCAATTTATTTAGCTTCTCGATACGCCAATAATCCTGTGCTTGGAATAAAAGTTCCGGCTTCATCAGTTGGGATAGACACTGATACGATTGCATCAATTACTGGCGGCTTATTGGGCATGCTTTGTGGCACAGAATGGATTCCTCCTGAATGGACAACTGTACAAGATTATGACTGCCTTAATTGCATCACTGATATGCTTCTTGCCGGAGAGAGTAAGCATGCGAAAAAGGAGGATCTTGAGAACGCTGGTGAGATTTCCTCAAATTGGATCAATACCGCTATTGGACGTGCTAGATATGTCGGAACTACGGAGGTTCAATGCGGGAAATATGCAACTGTCACCATTCAAAAATGGCAGTCCGCACTGGGACAGACATTTTATATAAAAGATATGCAGAAAAAGGTGACTATGTTTAATGCCAATGAACCACAGGATACCCATTCAGGCAAATATGCATTTCGCGATGAAAGTATGATTCAAGAAGAAAGTGTTTTAAATACTCAAAAGGGACTGGCTGTGAAGAGTGTTAAGAATACCCGTACAACAGATTCAAGATTTGTTTTAGATTTGACTACCATAACAAATTTGCTAAATAATCCACTTTTCAAAAAAAATATAACAATAGGAAAAGCTTTAAAGATTGTTAGATTTTTGATGGAGGGAGAAACAGCTGATGCTTATATAGCCCAAAAATTTGAGGTTCCTTTGGATTTTGTTGAAATCATTAAATCTTGTATATTGCATAATGAGTAGTATATACATTTACCGTTTTTTAGATGTTAGCTACCAGTAGAACTGACTGATGTAGGGGTGCGAATGACAAACTGGAGGGCGGTAATGTTTTAAGGGATATCTTAGGGTGTTTATTATACAACGTCAACAATATGACACCATATATCACAAAAAATACCAACAGGAAGCTAATAACTCTATGTCTGGTTCCACCAGTAACTTTAGCATTTGCATGGATTCTGAGCCTAAAGCGCAAACTGATGCACCGTTACAGTATTCGGTTTAAATCTGTCGATCGTATTAACGTCTTTCTCCAACAGCCTACTTTAGAAATTGGATTCCTTTTGAGATCCATTCAGATAAGACTGTTGAGTTTTACCAGAGGCAGAACAGGTTGCCATGGCTTCGATTTCAAATGGATGCACTAATATGAGCACTTTTTTTGATAATACCAAATATTTTGAAACTGACAGCAGAGCATGCCATGGGGTAGCCCATGGTATGCTCTGTTGCATCAAAACTACATATTTTCGATTCAATCCTCGTAAGCGTAAAACCATCCAGCGGCTTGCAACAGGTACCTGATCTGTGAGATAATAAGTAAGCGTCAAAACTAACGGCGACTTGCAGTAAGCCCGGCGGTATGAAACAATACTCCCGTAAAGTAGCGGATAGTATATGCGAGTAGTGTGTACTATCCGAGATACGGGGGTATTTTCATGGGCAGAGAATTACAAACGCTCAACGGGCAGAATAAACTGGCCCTGTGGGCTGGGCGGATCTCGGAATGCAGGAACAGCGGTCAGAATGTCAAAACCTGGTGCAGGGAAAATGGCATCTGTGAGCAGACCTACTACAAATGGCAGCGCAGGCTGTTTGAAATGGCTCAAGCGCAGCAGGAGGTTTCGTTTGCAGAAGTGACACCTCTGCAGGCAGTCCGTTCCGGCAAAGTGGCTGTGACTGTTCGTATTTCCGGAGCTGAGGCGGATATCCATTCCGGTGCGGATGCGGCCACCGTGGAAACGGTGCTGCGGATACTAAAATCATGCTGAGTGACTTCACCGGGGCAGACCGGGTATACATTGCCTGCGGCTACACCGACTTGAGGCGCGGCATTGACGGTCTGGCTTCCATGGTTCAGCAGCAGTTCAATTTGGACCCGTTCACCAACACCCTGTTTCTGTTTTGCGGCAGGCGGCGGGATCGGATCAAGGCACTATACTGGGAAGGCAACGGCTTTGTGCTGCTTTACAAGCGGCTGGAATCCGGCAGCTTCCAATGGCCCCGGTCGGAAAGGGAAGCCAGAGCGCTGACAACCCAACAGTACCGCTGGCTCATGGAAGGGCTGAGTGTGGATCAGCCAAAGGCGCACAGGCCGGTAAAAGGTCTGGAAATAGTTTGAGATATTTCATTTTTTACTGTACTTTTCAGGAGAAATATGGTATAATGAGCACATGAAAAGTACGAATGATTTCCAGACAAGCAACCCGGAAATGGTGACCATTTCCCGGGCGGAATATGAGGAAAAGAACGCTCGACTGGCATTTCAGGACGAGCGTATTTCCCGTCTTGAAAGCCAGATAGAACTGCTGACGGAAGCCCTGCGCCTTGCCAGGCACAAGCGGTTTGGCGCATCCTCCGAGAAGACGGACGAATCCTTCATGGAGCAGCTGAGCTTTCTGTTCAACGAAGCCGAGGTGTTCTCCACCGCAGAAAAAGAGGAACCTGAAGCCACCGATGTGGCAGGCCACAAGCGGCACAAGAAGCATACCTACACACTGGACACCATTCCGGAAGGAATCCCCACGAAGCAGGTGGAGCATCGTCTGGAGGGTGAGGAGCTGGTCTGTCCTCAGTGCGGGGATACCATGACGGAGATTGGCAAGGAAGTCGTAAAGACATTGGAGATCATCCCTGCCCAGTATATCGTCCGGGAAGATATTTACTACACCTACGCCTGCCCGAACTGCAACAGGGAAGATATCGAGGCCCCCGTTGTGAAAGCACCCCGGGAGAAGAATATTATCCCCGGCAGCTTTGCCACCCCGGAAGCCATTGCCCACATCATGACCCAGAAGTTCGTCATGGGCTCACCCTTGTACCGGCAGGAGCAGGAGATAAACCGGCAGGGCATCCAACTGAGCCGTCAGACCATGTCTAACTGGATCCTGAAAGCAACAGAGGATTACTTGACTCCCGTGTATGAGCAGCTGCACAGAGAACTTCTAACCAGAGATGTACTCCATGCGGATGAAACCACGCTGCAGGTACTCCATGAGCCGGGAAAGGCACCGCAAAGCGATAGTTTCATGTGGCTGTACCGGACAAGCGGGGATACGAACAAGCCCATTGTCCTGTACGAGTACCAGCCCGGTCGTGGTGCGAAACATCCCAAGGAGTTCCTTGCAGGATACAAAGGTTACCTCCATACGGATGGCTATGCTGGATACCATGATCTGGGAGAGGATATTACTGTGGTCGGATGCTGGGCCCATGCCCGGAGAAAGTTCGACGAGGCAGTAAAATCTCTGCCAAAGGGTAAGGCAAAAGGAAGTTCCGCATCCCAGGGACTTGCCTACTGCAATCTTCTGTTTGAGATTGAGCAGGGATTGGCAGAGAAAACAGCGGAAGAAAGATATGCTGAGCGGCTGAAGCAGGCAAAACCTGTTTTAGACGCCATGTGGTCATGGACAAATTCCAGAACGGCAGCGCCCAAGTCTGCTCTGGGCAAGGCGTTTACTTACCTGAAAGAACAGTGGCCATACCTGACGAATTATCTCAAGGACGGTCGGCTGGAGCTGAGCAATAACCGGGCAGAGAGAAGTATCAAGCCCTTTGTCATTGACCGGAAGAACTTTCTGTTTGCCAACACGCCCAAGGGTGCCGCTGGCAGCGCGGTCATGTTCAGCCTGATCCAGACCGCCATTGAGAATGGGCTGGATCCATATAAATACCTGACCTGGTTGCTGAAAGACGCAAACAACGCTGATTTGACTCAGGCTGAGGAAATACAAAAGTTGCTGCCCTGGAACGCGGCGGAAGAATGCAGAGCAAAGTAGCTTTGGACACTTTCAAAATACACGAAGGAGTAAGATGTGAGACTGGAACAATCTGATGCTGCGCTTTTTTACCAGTTATGGTTTCCACTGTTGGATTTTGTGAACAGGAAGTACCATGTGTGTCCCAAAACAGGAACAATAGACCGAAGGAAGGGTGTTGACGCACGCGATGCCAAGGCAATTGCGGACTATTTGTGGTCACATATTGAGGTTATAGAGGAATATCTTGCTGTAGCTGAACTGCCGAACGAATATGCTCAAATCGTAGCGGGATGGAAGCAATGCAAACCGGGCAGATATATTCTGGAACGCCATCTAAAAAAGGGTTCGGTGTTCATCTCAGCGGAAGATGGGGCGGTTTATATGGTAAAGGGGCTGTTTTCCACTTGGGAGGAGATGCTTGGAGAAAGTCCTGTGCTGCTGGATGCTGTGTTAATTCCTTTCCGGGACAGCATTATTTCGGATGGGCTGGTAGTGCCGTATCGTATCTGCTTCGGTAAAGGAGCTATCGAGGATTTCAAGGAAGTGTACATGAACGCAAAGAGAAACCATACAATACATTTCTCTATTTAAGTGAATAAACCTGAGGTGTCCCAGAATACAAGACTCCGGGACGCCTCTTACTATATACTGCTAGATTTGACGCTTACGCTATTTCAAGTTTCCCCATCGGGGTGTCAATAATTATCTGACGGGCAGAATATATACAACGCTCGACACTGATGGAGTATATTTCTTTCCCGGGAAAAGACCATTTGCTTTGCCCCATGTCGGCTGTGTGTTCAACTGAACACCTACTGTATCATGTCCATTGTTATCAACCCTTACTGCTGAAATAAGTTCTACTGTAGATTTCTGCACATCCTTAGGAAACCAAAGATCCCAATTGATATCCGCTCCATGACCAATAGTGTAGTACCATGCCGCTCTATTAGTCGTAGTGCTTGAGCCAGATGCAAAGTCAACTGTAAATGTTATATCTTTGTATGACTTCACCCAACTTACGCCACCCGAAATACCTGCAGAAGGTCCCTCAGTACCAAGGGAACCATTTGCTCCGATGGAGTATGTAACATCAGTTTTTCCAGAGGTATCTGTTTTAGGCTGATAATCCATGATTACATTTTTATACGTAGCATTGTTTATACCTACAGGGTATGTTGTAAATGATATGTATAAGTTTCCGTTAACAGCTCCATTGGTTGACCATTTAGGGCTCAAATTTATAACAGCCTGGAATGCCCACTTAGTATTTCCAGTTGCAACAGGATAAGGGGTTCCGGTTTTCACAGTTGTTGTCGGATATAAACGAGCAGCACAAATTCTTCGTGTGATAGAGCCTACAGCTATATTGGTGGAGGAATCAAGATAAGTTACGGTATCATAAACTTTTTCATAATTGCTACCAATATCAAACCCCTGCGCACCTATCTCGTATTCCTGATTAGAAAAGCTATGTACATCAGTAGGCGAATTATAAGACAGGAAATCATTTATAGCGTCGAGCTGTTCATCCAAAGATGGTTTTGGGCTGTTGACTAACGCATATGCTCGTTCCTGGCTCATTTCGCTTCGGAAATAACAACCTGCTCAACAATGTAATCAGTAATGTCCATCGCAGGAACTTCGTCTGTAAGAGTCACATAGTCGGCAGATTGGCGAACAATTTGCAAGTGCTGATTGCTATCCAGATAAACAATAAATCCAAATGTGTTGATTCGCTCCATAAGCGCAGCCGGAGAGGTTTCGTACAGCTGTCCATCATTCAACTGCGAGTAGCCCAGCAGATTTTTAATCAAAGAGACATTAGCTGTATGTGAATCTGCGCGAATAAAAATTATTTTACCTACATTGATAAGATTGGAAACGTAATTCAACACTTCCTCATCATTTATTGCATCAAAATCAACAACAATATATGGGGCACTCAGCACTTCTTCTCTTTGGAGGTCATTAATATCGCTTGCGGTAACGGCTGTATTGGTTGTTTTTTCGGTAAAATTCGCCCCTGTGGGAAGTAGATAAATTACACTGTTGGCTATTGTCTCATTCTCTTCGGCAGTTGCGGAAAAAGATACGAAAGATAAGGACAAACACAACAGCAAAACTAACGATATAATTTTCTTCATGGTAAATATATCCTTTCATATGTCTTCGAATTTGGTGATTTATCAGCGCATAGTCCCACCCAACGCCTTTACAGACTATGCGCAATCCTGTTGATTTTCAATCGTAACCTCCAAAGACAGATTATGGAATATAATTTCCAACATGCATCCCTATATAATGTTTGAAATGCTGTCATAACACTTTTTACCTCCACTGTAAAGTAAGGAAATTAGTTTCCCTCTGCCTGTGCAACAGTTTAAATAAGATAATTTAAGTCTAATTTTATCTTTTCTTTCTAGAAAACTAAGATATGAGTCATATTACTGTAGGGCTGGTAGGAAATGGCATATCTTGTGGTCGTGGCTCGCTGTTTGTCGAGATAGATTTTTCGTCAGCGTTGAAATTCCTAATGAATATGAGCCAATCTGCCTTGGGTTGTTGTCCCACACTTTCCGAATCTGAACAGATAATTAATCCGATTGATTCCTCAACACCCTACAATAGTTTTTTACCAGAACCTGAAAGAAAAAACAACCGTTTTGGCGTAATTGGCTATTTTCACAGCGTAAGCGGTTATAAACTTTATTAAAAATAGTTAAATCATTTGGCTCGACTGGATGTTTTGCTCCCTGCCTTGTGACGATTGATAAGGTATCATTTATATGAGCGCAATACTTGATACTACCGAGCGGTATTATGTACTTGCCAAAAAATAGGTTGAAAACAGGAATCCCCTGGAACATGCTAGTCTGTTCCAGGGGATTTTTTGCTTACATACTGTTCAGATGGGCAGTAACCCTAAATTGTTCTTTGTCTTTGAAAATTTCAAGCTTGCCATTATACTTTCCTACACATCGTTCAACATTTTTCAGTCCAAACCCGTGATAGTTATTCCTAATGCGATGAAAATGGTGTGGATCATATGGGTTTTGCACTTCGTAGAAGAGTATGTTGTTATGCGTTCTCAAAAGGAGCGAAATCTTCCGCATTTCTTCCGGCAGATCCATACAGGCTTCAATTGCATTATCCAGGGTGTTGCCAATGAGTACATAGAGATCTGCAGCTGTAACAAAAAGCTCATCTGGCACCTGCACATCTAATGCTAAATCAATTTGACAATTGCGAGAAGTCTGTACATATTCATTAAGAATTACACTGACCACTCTATTATTTACATCTACCACGCAGGAAATAGAGTCCAATATATCCTGGACCTGCTCCAATGCGCCATTCGAGGCTTCGACTTTGGATGCTCGAAGATACTTACTAATATCGTGCCAGAGGGCCCGGGTTTCCTCCTGCTGAATGCGAAGTTGATCATAATACTCCTGCTGCATTGCATAGTGATGTTCGGCAATTTCCCAATCCTTTTTCTCCTGCGCCTGATCATGGATGCGATTGGTATAGTAGATTACAATAATACTCGTGTATAGCAATCCGAGCAATACAAAAACAAACATCGGATGGAGATCATATTGTTTCACGAAACACTGCCAGGTAAGTAAAAAGCAAAGCAAAATAGAAATAATCCAACATGGAGTGACTGGAAGCAAAATTTTCAGGGATATTTCACGCTTCTTTTTTTGATTTATTAAACATACCAAAATAACAAGGCAAAGCATAATGATATGACATACAACCAGATATAAGGATCTGAACGTGCGATTATCCATCAATGCTTCATTTTGGACTCCAAAGACCTGGAATGCAAGAGCGGATACAATATCTGTCACAGCAATGATTGCGCAGAAAGTTACGCTGGAAATAACGGCTGAAAAAGGTCGCACTCTAAATAGGGAAATACATATTAAAAACACACTGACTGCTGCAACAATAAGCCGCGCAAAAACAAGTCCTTCTATTAAGGACAGAGCTGTCACCGTTACGCCAGAAATTATGTAGAGCAGAAATGGGAGCAACTTATTCCTATTTCTTCGCTCAAAAAAACCGCTCAGGAACAAGTGAATCATCCACATTTCCGCAATAACGCAGGATACTTCTACGAAATAATACATGTCTATCTCCTCAGATACATGCGGAACTGCTTTTCAAATTCCTGTTGCTTGCGGCGAGCAATCGGGATGACAGCGCCATTGGTCAAGTGAATTTCCTTTGCCATTGCTGTTTTCACATGGTTAAAATTAACAATATAGCTTTGATGCGGAGCCCCAAAATAACCCATTGGGAGTTCTGTCATGATATCTTTCAAAGTGGCACGGAATGTATATGCCTGGTCAATCGTATGGAGGATTGTATGATGATTAAATACCTCAAAAAAATAGATATCCTCCATTCGAATAACATGAGAAGAACCGTCCACAGAAAAAATAAATCGTTTTGCGGAGCATTCTTTTACGGCCGCCGATAGAGCGTTGTTAAGTTGAGTTTGGTCGATTGGTTTCGTGAGATATCTGAATGCAATGCCATATCCTCTGAGCGTATAGGACATACTGTTGGTTAAAAAAATAATAATTGGTGCCGATCCGGTTTCCACCAACTGCTTTGCAATGTCGTAGCCATTTGGGGGAGGCATTTCAATATCTAAAATAGCAATGTCGAAGTTTTTTGCCATTTCAGACTTGTAAAGTTCAGCGGCACTGGAAAAGGCACAGATATCCAGAGTTCCGCATTGATCAAAGATACTTACGGCTTTTTGAAGCGCATGTAAGTCTACCTTGTCATCATCGCAGATTGCAATACGCATATTTGCATCTCTCCCAATTTTCATAGCGGCGTTTTGTGCAGAAGTCGTGCGAATTCAATCAGCAGGGAGCGCTTCTTTTCATCCATATGCAGGGTCAGATTAAACAATTCAGATAAATCGTCGCGGCCAATGGGATTTTCAGTAAACAGCTCGTTTGCATCAATTCCAAGGCAAGCAATCAACGCCTGCAGGGTTTCATACTTTGGGAAACATTCGCCACGTTCCACCTGCCCGATAAAGCTTATGGATTTGTCAATTTTTTCTGCTAATTGCTCTTGTGACAGTCCCATGTCAAGCCGCCTGGTTTTAATAATTTTCGCAAGTCTTTCTTGCTGAATCAACATTTTTCGCCACCTATCTGCACATGATGGCTTTATTATATCCGAAACATCAAGGCAAATTAATTAAGTGGCACTGTTATTATATAATAGCATCACTGTTTTATCAATAGTGGTTCCTGCCACCTACGCCACTATTCCTACCACCTACGCCAAAAATATTGAATTTATTTTTCTATTTTGTTAAAAATAACTTATCTTGAAGGGAGTGGAGTGCCTTGATTCAAAAGCTGTCGTCAGCGTGCGCAAAAAATATCATGTCCTTGGGAAAAGTACAAAATATTAATGAGACGGTTCTTCGGTATGGGTGTGAGCTGCTTCTAACATCCATCATCGGACTTTTGATTATGGTTGGCCTCTCTGTGTTAATCGGTCATCCACTGGCGTGGGTGTTTTTTGTGATGGGCTTTGCCCCGCTCCGGACTTCAGCGGGAGGGTATCACGCAGATAGACATATCAGATGCTATGCAGTAACTTCCGTAATGTTTCTCATGGGAGTTTTAACAGCATATGAAATCCGTTGGGGCCACTTTACATATCTGGCCGTATCTCTTTTCTCTGCTGTTATGGTTGGTTTCCTGGCACCTGTCGAAGCGATGAACAAGCCCCTTTCTGCAAAACGGTATCGTTTAAATAGGAATAGAAGTCTTATTCTCACCTTTATCAACTGCGTAATTGCGGTGGTTTTTGCCATGTTGGAGTTGGTAAGCGAAGAAGCAAATATGTACTATGCTGGTATCTTCTTTGCCTCTACCTCCCTCATCATGGGGAAAATAAAAAATTCTCTGAAAGGAGGCAATTCAAAATGAAGGCTAAGATTATGAACGTGGTAACCAAGCTTATGAGTTCTGTTGCTGCGATGGTACTTGTTACTGCGGTTGCAAACGCCAACAGCACCTGCTTGTTCTGGAGTTATCAACCTGATATCCCGGAAGAACTGTCAGAGTAAATTCTTCTCCAAAAATGATAAATAAGAATGAGGAGAAGAAAAGAAACCCCTCTTCCAGGAAAGTGCTTTAAGCGATCACGGTGCTGTGCATACTTATGGAAGCAAGGTATAAGTTTGCGGTAGCGACGGTGGTGAAATTGCCTTTCTGTATGCAGACAGGCACGTCACCAAATTTCATGTGAATGCTTTTCTACAACAGCAAAAGAATAATGCTTTTGCTGTGTATTGTGGGGCAAATTCCACTTGCTCGCTATCTTCCCGGTAGGCTGGGCCGATGTACTCGCCGTTGAAGGCGTGAAAATCGCCCCAGCCTCCCGGGAATTTTCAAAGAAAGGGGTTCAAACCGATTCCCTGTGGGAGGAGAAAATTCTCAGCTAAGTGAAAAGCGTGCTCCATATATGAGAACATGTAATGGCATAACAGTCCGCTGGAAAGTCAGATACAGCATCTATTGTAGAGAGTGGTTACTTGTTAATTTGATTGTCCTTTGAGGCTTGTTGCAACTTTTGGTTTGAATCTTCAAAGGATTGATATGAAGAATATATCATAATTAAAGTTACATCAATGGACAAAAATTAAATAACGGAAAATGATGGAGCAGGAGGAAAATCGGGTATGGTGGGGAAATTCTTAGAGGATGCAATCTCTCCGGTAGCAAGAGAAATCGGAGAGGGGTTAGCTGATTTGGTTAATTTAGCCTTTACCCCTATACAAAAGCTTAAGTATGTAAGAGATCAAAATTTGGAAGACTTCAAAAAGAAACTGGAAACACGGGTTAAGGAAATTCCTGAAGAAAAACTTACAGAGGCGCCACCTGAAATCGTAGGACCGATTTTGGAGGATGTAGGAAAATACTACCACAACCAAGAATATCTGAGGATGCTATTTTCTTCGCTGATTTCTGCAACAATGAATTTGGATAAGCGAGCGTATGTGCATCCAAGTTATAAGGCCATCATTGAGCAAATCTCCAGCGATGAAGCGAAATTATTACGTTATCTATTTTATCATCCGTATTTTAAGAACTGGCGGTATCCATTGGTCGGAATAAAATATATCCCAGGGCATATTGCGGATGAAAAAAAGGGAACGATTATTACTCTTTTAAATGAAAAAGCTTCCTATGTTGCACAGGAACAGAGATTCCAGACAATGATGGAACAAAATCAAATTCGTAAGGCAGAACTGAATCAAAAATTGCTGAAAAACAAAACAGAGGAAACGGCGCAGCAACAATTATTAGAGCAATGCCAAAAAGAATTGGAACATTTCAATACTCAGAAAAACCAATATGAACAGGATAAGAAAATGTTTGCTGTGAAATTGGAAGAGTTAGAAGCAGTGTTCCAAAAGAATCAAACACAATTTATAGCGAAACAACAAAGATATCATGCAGTACATACAAGAGCAGAGTCTTTGAAAAATCTGGCAGAGCGTTATGAAGGCTATGGAACTAGTATAAAAAGAATTATGGAGCAGCGTTCAAACAGAACTGGAATTCATGGTGTTGTAGCGGATATTTTAAAAGTGAAAAAGCAATACGAAGTTGCAATTGAAACAGCACTTGGAGGAAGCATTCAAAACG
>OERZ01000147.1_pt1 | contig 13921 bp, 15 predicted proteins | sample 1540151 | NCBI WGS metagenome assembly OERZ01 (sample SAMEA3891880, study PRJEB23780) | metagenome | biome: terrestrial biome; feature: animal house; material: Caecal content | place: Italy | collected 2015-05-05 | reverse complement strand
ATGGCAGCAGTCAGACAGTTCCTGACAGTCAAGCGCCGGGTTCGGAGAAGCTGGCCTGGCGGATCAGCTTTTGCAGATGGTTATTTTTACGGGCATTCCATTCCGCATCCACCAACAGCCCCAGCCTGTCCTCAAAGGCCATATTCTGGAATTGAGAGTCTGCCAGCTGGTCTTTCAGAGCATTGGCCATTACGCTGAGACGCATTTCACGCAGCTTTGTAATCGTTGCCTCTGTCAGCATTTCTTTTTCCCCCTGTCATAATAGTCAGCGCCGCGGGTGAAACCGTATTGGGAGGAAGACGTGGGCTCCGGCTCCGTGGGGAGTTTGTCCTGCCCGGAGGCAAGAATGGCCTGGATATTTTTCAGGGAAGGTCTGGGGGTGAACGCCAATGCCCGCTTGCAGGCATTCTCGAGCCGCTGTGCAGAATATTTGTCAGCCAGCTTCAGCAGACCCAGGCAGGATTTATACCCCTGCTGCTCGACCTTGTAGCTGCTGAGAATGGCATGGACAGCACATTCCGTGCTGCTGCCAATCTTACCGGCCCAGCGGATAAACCTTTCCCCGTTCCACTGCACATATTTCTGGTGGTCAGGCGGCATGTGCTCCTGAATGGTGCTGTACTGGTTGAATTTGCCGTACAGCCTGGGATGGGAACAGATCCGGCTCCCATTGTAGAATACCTCACGGTTGCCCTGGTCAAACGCACATCCACCTTCTGGCGGATATACTCAAAGGGAACCGAGTAGTTCATCCGCTCCACGGAAATATGGTAGTTGGGACCAACGGTTGCCTTTTTCCAGGTGGCAAGCTCGAATGGATAGGGCGGCAAAGGTCGCAGGAACGGCTTTTCCTCCGCAAAGAGACTGGCTCTGCTGCCGTTTTTCTTCTGAAAAGGTTTGTTGTTAAACGCCTCAAGACGCTCCCAAATTGCTTCGTTCAGCTCCGGCAAGGACAGGAACTGCTGGTTCCGCAGAGCCGCCAGAATAAAGGTGGAGATGATCCCTACGGTTCCTTCCACAGCTGCCTTATCTTTGGGTGCCCTGACTCTGGCCGGAACGATGGCAGTGGCATAATGTTCCGCCAGCTCCTGGTAGGATTTGTTCGGAACCACCGCATCTGGGGGTGCGGACAAAATTCTGGACTGATTCCAAATCAATCCAAGAGTTTGCCTGAATTCCAATGGGCTCATGCCGCCCAGGGAAAGTTTAATCCTCACTTCATTGTACCAGTGTATGTAGTTGTCCAAAATCTCCATAAACCGTTCAAGGCTCACACCAGCCCATGACCGTCCATAGTACATCTCGTTTTTTAGTCGTCCAAAAAATCCTTCACAAGCCGAATTGTCTGGTGAACACCCTTTCCTTGACATAGATCTGGTAAGTCCAGCATCGTGAACCAGTTTAATCCAGTCTGGCCATCGGTAATGACATCCCCGATCAGAATGGATAATCGGATGCTCGCCTGGGCGTAAAGTTGCCAGAGCCTTCTCAAGCATATTGTTTACCAACTGCGCATTCGGGCTTGTACCAATCGTCCAACTGGGTACCATACCATCAAAGCAGTCAATCACCGGAGACAGATATACTTTGCCCGCGGGAAGGGCAAACTCAGTTAAATCGGTCAGCCATTTCTGATTTGGGGCCGCAGCGTGGAAGTTCCGCTGCAGAATATTGGGCACTTCAGGACTAATCTCTCCCTTATAAGAACTGTATTTTCTATGGGAAGAAACATAAACTTCCAGCTTCTCCTGGCGCATAATACGGCGAACAACCTTTTCAGATAAGGTTGTTCCTTTCTTCTTCAAACAAGTATAAATCCGGCGATACCCATAGCATGATGCTTTTTTTGAAACATACCCCTGATTTCACAGCGCAATTCCTTATACTTGTCCTCCTGAGCTGCGTGGACACTGTAAAAATAACTGCTTTTGGAAATTTAGAACAGCTGAAGCAGCTCTTTTAGCCGATATAAGGGGCGTAGGACATCTCCGGGTTTTTCAGATGAATCAGTTTGATGCCGCCTGCTTTTTTAGTAGTTCTTCAGCCGCCTTCTCCAATGCATCCCGCTCCATTTGAAGACGGTATATTTGTTGCTGCAAGTCCGCAATTTCTGCCTCAAGGGATTCTTTCTCCCGACTTTGTTCAACAGGATTTGCTTTCTTTTTCATTGGCACAACCTTATCCCTTCCCAGAAGCCGCTGCTTCCAATTGTAAAGAGCAGCCCTGCTGACACCGTACCGGGCAGCGACCTTATAGTCGGGAATTCCCTGAACCAGCATAGCTTCCACAGCTTCCTGTTTTTGCTCCTGTGTGTATCTTACCAGATGTCCGTCCTTTGGGCAAGGTTTTCTTTCCTTCTCCAGAAGTTCGGGACGAGTTTCCAGGATCCAGCGTCTTAACACATAACGGGTGGGATAACCCAAAGCCCGGCAGGCTTGGGTCAGTGTTGTGGAATGGGTTGCGTAGTATTCCACCGCTGCAGCTTTCTGCTCCTGTGTATAGCGAGGCTTTGGCGCACTGCCTGCACGAAGCTGGCCTACAGCGAGATACTCCTTATACCAATTTCTAAGTGCAGTATGGGATGGATACCCCAGCGTGCGGATGACTGTACCCTCGCTGCAGCCAGACTGGATATAGAGCTCTACAGCTTTCATACGTTCCTCGAGTGTGTACATTCTTTACCCTCCTGTCCTATCTGTAGTCCAGGATTTCGTCCGCACCCCCTTTACATTTTGTGGATAATGACCCGGATGTAAAAGTCAAAACAGCGATGAACTGGGCAAGTCAGGTGTGGCCTTTTGCTCACGAGATGAAAAAGGGAGAAATTGTTGTTCTACCGAGCAAAATCAAGCCTGTCATCCATTTCGACAAGATTACTGGTGATTATGAGTTTTTGCCCAACAATGGAAATCCGTATTACCACGCACGTCGGGTGGAGAGGGTTGCCTGTGATATTCCACGCGCAAATTTTGATCAGGATATCCTGTATTCTTTTGGGGCTTTTATGACAATTTGCCGCATTAAGCAGGAAGAGCGAATAAAAGCGGTTATCCAAGCCCATAATCAGGGAAAGAAAGCACAACAAGTTATTCCACAAGAGCCACAGGATGATGAAGAAGCACGGGATATTGAAAATGAGGCACTGAGTGTTATCACTAACCTGATGATTCAAAAGACCAAGGGGCATGGCTTGGCGAAAATTGTGGACGCGATTCTCCGCGCAAAGGGATTCACCACCTATGTAAGCCCGGCTGGGCCTGATAAAGGTGTGGATATTCTGGCTTCTGCGGGCACACTTGGTTTTGGAAGCCCCAAAATCTGTGTTCAGGTCAAGTCTTCCGACGCCCCTGTGGATCGGATTGTCCTGGATCAGCTGGGTGGTGTGATGAAGAATTTCGGTGCCGAGTATGGCCTGCTGGTGTCGTGGAGTGGGTTCAAATCGTCGGTTATCAACGAGACAGCCAAGCAGTTCTTTGAAATCCAGCTTTGGACCCACAAAGAGATTATCCAGGAGTTCCTGCGATACTACGATCAGATGGACGCTGAAATCAAAGAGCTGATCCCGCTCAAAAAAATATGGGTTGTAAACACCGACGACGAATAATTAATGATAATTTGAAAAAGAATCCTTTGTATACTATAATCAAATTACAGGATATGAATTATTCTCATTTTATTGGCAACGCCATGGCAACGAGAAATCAGATAGCCTTCGCTGTCTGGACAATGAAAAGTGTACAGATACCGCGAGTGAAAAATATTAAGCAAATTTGTTTAGAAGTCTTGGACGAGAGCAAGAGAGAATAATTACAATGGGTTTGCAGGTAAAAGAGGATATTGCAAATGAAAAGGCATTGCTGACCTATGGAGTTGGCGGTGCCTTTTCTTTTTGTTTCAGGAATTTAGGCGGTGGGGGCGGGTATCTGGGGGATTCTGTAATAGGATTCTGATAGATGGTATTTGTCTAACCAGAGCGGGCTTGCCTGGGGGAGGGGAATGGGACTTGGAGTTGCGGGGATGTGCGGAAATGGTACTTGAAAATTGAATAAATGCACAAAAATACGTTGTTGATATTGGTAAAATGGTAGAATAAATTTTCGCGTATTGACATCTGAAAACTTCCTGTATATAATCCAATTGTTCAACAAAAACACAAAAGAAAACAAGCGTAGATTGATGCTGCCGGAAGGGCAGCTGCGGAGGTAAGAATGAAGGAAGAAATCAAGATTCTGTCCCCCTGTGGGATTTTGGGATACGGATTTCCCAAGGAATCCTTTTTGCGGGGAATTGCCCGGGAGCCGGATGCCATTGTGGTAGATGCGGGTTCCACGGATGCCGGCCCTCATAAGCTGGGAGCCGGGTGTAGCATTGTCAGCCGGATGGCAATGTATCAGGATTTGCAGATGTTTGTGGAGCATGGGGTGACCAGAGGGATTCCGGTGGTCATCGGCTCTGCCGGAGGTGCCGGCGCGGATGTGCATGTGCAGTGGACCCTGGAGATTCTGGAGCAGGTTCTGGCGAATGCCGGTCTCCGGGCGAAGATTGCGGTGGTAAAGGCAGACATTCCCCATGAGGCGGTGGTATCTGCCATCCATGAGGGACGAATCGCCCCTATGGGCACCAACATTCCGGAATTGAAGGAGGATGTGGTGGAAAAAACTGGGGATATTGTGGCTCAAATGGGACATGAGCCGGTGATAGAGGCGCTAAATACCGGGGCAGACATTGTGGTTTGCGGACGGGCCTATGACCCCTCCACCTTTGCGGCGGTGTGTATCCGGGAGGGCTTTGACCCGGCTCTGTCCTACCACATGGGTAAGGTTTTGGAGTGCGGCGCCCTGTGTGCCGAGCCGGGAACCACCAAGGACTGCATTCTTGGCACCATGTACCGGGACCACTTCCAGGTAGAGTCCATGAACCCGGAGAGGCTGTGCACCACCACCACCGTTGCCGCCCATACCTTCTATGAAAAGGAAAACCCTTGCGTTCTCCATGGCCCCGGCTTTGTGCTGGATCTGACCCAGTGCCGCTTCCAGCAGGACAGACCCGGTGTGGTGTCGGTATACGGCAGCCGGTATGAAAAGGCGGACAAGTATTACATCAAGCTGGAAGGTGCCCAGAAGGTGGCATACCGCACCTTTGTGGTCAGCGCCGTCCGGGACCCTCTGCTTATCTCCCAGATTGAGGCGGTGGAGGAAAAGGTGAAGGAAAGCGTTGCCCGGCAGCTTCACACCCTGGAGCCGGGCAGCTATCAGATGAACTATTACAACTACGGAATCAACGGCATTATGGGAAAGACAGAGCCAGATCCTGTGGCGGGGCATGAAATCTGCGTGATGTTTGAGGCCATCGGAAAGACCCAGGAAATCGCCAACACGGTTTGTGCCTCCATGCGTTCCACCCTGCTCCACTACGGCTACCCCGGGAGAAAATCCACGGCGGGAAACCTGGCCTTCCCCTTTGCCCCCAGTGATGTGCCTTTCGGCCCTGTGTATCGGTTCTCCGTGTATCATCTTATGGAGATACCGGACCCGAAGGAGCCCTTCCCTGTACAGTGTATGGAATTGCCGAGGTGAAAAAGATGAAAACACTTATGGACATTGCAAAGGTAGTACGCAGTAAAAACGCCGGGCCTTTTTCCATTACCCTGGATGTACTGTTTGACTCGGAGGAAATGTACCGCCTGGTGAAGGAGAAGAACTTCCTGAGCCGGGAGCGGATTGCGGGGCTTTACCACCTGACCCCAGAGGACATTACCGAGGTGGTTTATTTTGACCAGGCCTGGGGAATCAAGGTGACCTATAACCGGAAAATTTCCTCCGGCACCATTGGAGACCGGGATGTGTACGGAGCACAGCAGCATGCACCTCTCATTACCCTGCCGGTAGAGGAGCTGTTTACAGAAAGAGGGGCGGACGATGGCACATAATACCGGAAAACAGCTGAAAAACAAGCCGGGAAGCCGCCTCCGGGGCGGTTGGCTGCAAACCATAGCTCGGCAGCGAGCCCTGTTTCTCATGGCGCTGCCCTGCGTGATTCTGGTAGCTGTATTTTACTATGGCCCCCTGTACGGCTGGCTGATGGCGTTTTTTCGTTACAGCCCCTCCAAGGGGATTCTGGGAAGCGAGTTTGTCGGGCTTTACTACTTCAAGCAGTTTTTCTCCGACCCGGATGTGGGCATGATTCTGCGGAACACCGTGGCCATGAGTGCCATGAATATTGTGGCCCACAGTATTCTGCCTCTGCTTCTGGCGCTTATGATCAATGAGGTGCGGAACAAGCATTTCAAAGGCAGCGTCCAGACCCTTACCTACCTGCCCCACTTTATTTCCTTTGTGGTGGTATCCAATGTATTTTTGGAGCTGCTGGGAACCAAAGGGCCGGTAAATGAGGCGCTGCTCAGCACCGGCATTGCAGATTCTGCCATCAAGTTCTGGCAGGAGCCCTCCCTTTTCTGGCTGCTGGTGACTCTGATCCGGGCCTGGAAGGAAGTGGGCTGGGACGCTATCCTGTATCTGGCTGCCCTGGCTGCCATTGACGAAACCCAGTATGAGGCGGCCTCCCTGGACGGCTGCGGACGATTCCGGAAAATCTGGTACATCACCATTCCCAACCTGCTGCCCACGGTGGTTGTCCTCTGGATTCTCAACATGTCCGGCATCTTTGCTGCCAGCTTCGATGCTTCCTATATGCTGGGCAATTCCGTGACGGCCAATGTGGCGGAAGTCATTGAAACCTATGTGTATAAGATGGGTATTTCCATGGGTATGTATTCCTACTCCACCGCCATCAGCCTGCTGCAGACGGTGATTGGATTCATCCTGGTGTGGCTGACCAACAAGCTGTCCCAAAAGACAACGGACTATTCTTTGTGGTAAAGGAGGAGCGGCCTTGAAACGAAACAGAAATACCATTCGCGTAGGCCTTGGAGAGCGGATCTTCGATGCGGTCAACAATCTGATTCTTCTACTAATCGCCCTTTCCATGCTCTATCCTTTTGTGTATGTGCTGGCGATCTCTCTGAATGACCCCAATGACAGCCAGCTGGGCGGCATCTGGCTGTATCCCCGGGTGCTTTCTCTGGAAAGCTACAAAATCATTTTCAGCGACCCATCTCTTCTTCAGGCTCTGTGGATCAGCGTGTCCCGGACGGTGCTGGGAACGGTTTTGACGGTGTTCGGCTGCTCCATGTTTGCCTATGTGTTTACAAGAAACGAGTTTGTGCTGTATAAGCCTCTGAAGGGATTTTTCTTCTTTGCCATGTTCTTTGGCGGCGGCGGCCTGATTCCCACCTATCTTCTGTACCTGAACCTGGGGCTGTATGACAACTTCCTGGTTTACATCATCCCAACCATCATCAACCTGTGGTATGTCACCTTGTTCCGTACCTACTTCCGCTCTATCCCTGGCGAGCTGCTGGAAGCCGCCAGAATCGACGGAGCCGGAGAGTTTGCCATCTACTGGCGGGTGCTGCTGCCGGTGTCCAAGCCCATTATCGCCACCATCACCCTGTTCTCTGCGGTGGCCCAGTGGAATTCCTACCGGGACACCCTGTACTACACGGTGGATAAAAACCTCAGGTCCTTACAGTACATTGTGATGGAAATCATCAAAAAGGCAGAGGGCAGCCAGATGATTGACCGGGCGGAGATGTTTGAAATCTTCCACGGCGATGCATCCATGGCAGACCCCGTATCCCTGCGGATGGCTATTACCATCTGTACGGTGGTTCCCATTGTGATGGTATATCCCTTCCTGCAAAAGCACTTTATGAAAGGCATGATGATCGGCTCCATGAAAGGCTGAGCCGGAACAAAGAATGGAGGAAAAAACAATGAAAAAAATGTGGCGCAGGCTGGTTTGTTTTGGTCTCGGCGTGATGATGCTGCTGAGTATGACCGGATGCAAAACCCAGAAAACCGTGGAAGAAGCAACCTATCCCGGGCAGGATGATATGACCTTTGAGGAGCTGCTGGAAATGGACCGGCAGAACCCCATTACCATCCGCATCATGGTGGCGGATCTGACGGAGCCTGCGGCCTCCGACAGCCCCATTCTGAAGGAAATTGCAGAAAGAACCGGCACCACCATTGAGCTGGTGGGCATCGATACCGACCGGCTGCAAATGCTGCTGGCCAGTAAGGAGTACCCGGATGTGATCGTAATGAATCGGGACGCCACCTTCTATGACTATCTGGCCTCCGGGGATCTGGTGGACTTGAAGCCCCTGCTGCAGAAGTGGGCGCCTACGGTATATGAAATGAACAGCAAGCTGGTGGACCTGTTCTCCAACGAGGAAGGGCAGCTTCTGTACCTGACGGAGAACAACGACCTGCTCCGTCCCGGCGAGAAGCACCCGGAGGATGCCACCGACCCCAACCGTGCTCAGGACGAGCTGCCCTGGCACAGCACCCTGTATGTCCAGTACCCCATGGTCAATGAGGTTTACGGCAAGAGAATCACCAGCTTTGACGAGTATAAGGCGGCTCTGGATGCTTTCCTGGCGGAGTATGGCGACGATGAAAATATGTATGCCATGAGCTATGACAAGGACTCCGCCGGCGACATCCTGTGGGCAGGACTGTCCATGTACGGCTACAAGTGTACTTACAAGGGCGGCCTGTATGTGACCGATGACGGGGAGAACTACACCTACGGTCTGAAGGCGGAAAAGGCTCTGGACTGGCTGCTGTTCCTCAATGAGCTGTATCGGGAGGGCTATATTTACGAAGAAGCTCCGGTGCAGTCCTACGACCAGTTTATCCGGCAGATGAACAAGGCCAAGGTGTTCTCCTTCATCGGCAGCTTCTACCCGGCCTATGAAGCCAACAAGAATCTGGCAGGCAACAATATGCCCCAGTCCTATATTCCTCAGAAGGTGATGGCGGACGGCGTGGAGCAGGTTTACCAGTACAACGCCGCCTACACCGGCGCAGGCGCTTTCGTAATGCTCAATTCCAGCCCCTACAAGGCAAGAATCTGTCGACTGCTGGAGTATCTGTACTCTGACGAGGGCAGCATCCTCCACGGCTGGGGCATCGAGGGCGAGGACTACTATGTGAATGAGGACGGCATCCGGGACATCACGCCGGAGATTGCCGAGAAGAAGAGCAACGAAGAGTATGACCTGAAGCGGGGTATCCGTGCCCTTTACAGTGTCATCAATCTGCCTACCTTTACCACCGACGGGCAGCCGGCCTTTGCCCGGTTTGCTCCCTACTTCTCCTCTGAGGGCGGCACGGACGAGCGGGATGCCATCATCCGCCAGGATCCGGAATTCAACTGGCATGAGGACTGGAAGGGAACCTTCTATTCCGACCTGTCTGAGCTGGATCTTGTGATGCAGTCGGAAACCCCGGAAGCCATTGCCAGCGCCAGATGCGCCGCTGTGGTGAAGGATTTGATTAACAACATCATTATGGCACCGACCGAGGAGGAGTGCCGGGCCAGGTATGCGGAGGCTGTGGACAAGGTAAACGCCTACGGCATTGAGGCCTGGGAAGAGGCGGTAAACAAGCAAATCCACGAAAAGCGGGAAAAGCTGGGAATGTAAGGAGACTGCCATGAGAAAAAGAGCTTTGGCATTGTTTCTTCTGGGATGCCTGGTGCTGGGCAGCTTCGGCTGCGCCGGCCAGCCGCCCCAGGTGACCACCACGGAGCCCACCACTCAGCCCACCCAATCCACGGAACCCACCCAGAGTAAGGAGGAACCGGAAATGACGGACTATTTTGGTGCCCTGTTTCCCCAGGACGGAAACATCCCCACCAAAAAGGAATTCGACGAAATCGTAGGGGGTCTGGCGGAAAACGCCAGCCGCATCAGCGAAATCAATTACACCTGGATTCGGGGAAAGCGTTCCATGGAAGTGCTTTCCGGCATCTATGACGATTACCGCACCCTGGAAGCCCCTCAGGAGAACCCGGTGCAGCAGGTTTACGGGGAAAGCCAGTACTACAACTACCTTCTGTATCTGCCGGAGGGCTATGACCCTGCGGACACGGAGACGAAGTGGCCGGTGATTTATTTCTTCCACGGCATCGGGGAAATCGGCAGCGACCTGGATATGCTCACCCGGTACGGTATGCCCAAGTACCTGACAGAGGGAGGCAAGGTGGATGCCATTATGATTGCCCCCCAGTGCCCGGAGGGCTCCCACTGGGCTGACACCAATGTGGAAGTGGAGCGGCTTGCCCAGTTTGTGCCGGAGATGACGGAAAAATACAACATCGACACCAACCGGATGTACCTGACGGGCCTTTCCATGGGCGGCCGGTGCACCTGGAAGCTGGCCCTGGCTATGCCGGACACCTTCGCAGCCATTGCGGTGGTCTGCGGACGGACCAACACCTATGAGTTTGAAACCATTGCCGATATGCCCATCTGGATGTTCCATGGGGTGAAGGATGACACGGTTTCCTTTGACAACATCAATAAAATCCTGCCGGTGCTGGAAGAAAAGGATCACCGATACTACAAGCTGACGGTGTTTCCCACCCTTTCCCATGATGTATGGACCACGGTATATGGACGCCCGGATGTATATGAGTGGCTTCTTTCCCAGTCTTTGGAGAAGAATGCCCAAGCGGTGAAATAAGAGGTGTAAAGGATGTTAACAAGAAACGATTTGGTAAAAAATCCTGAGCTGGCCATGGAAAAGGCCCTGGGTGCTTTGGCAGGCCTTGCCATCGGCGACAGCTTCGGCGATGCAGGGCGGGTGCCGGAAAACCATCAGAACTACGGCATGATTCTCACCTTTGACAAGGGAAAGTGCTGGAGTACCGACGATACGGAGTTTGCCCTGTTTACCGCAAAAATGCTCATTGACCACCGGGGCGACCCCACCTATGAGCAGCTGGCAAAGGGGTGGCTTACCTACATTGCAGCGCAGGACGACTTCCCCCGGGGCGGCAACAGTGAAATCGAGGCGGCGGAGAATCTGAAGCGGGGGATTATGCCTCCCGAATCGGGCAAGCGTTGCGTCTACTCCTTCAGCGACGGCGCCTGCATGCGGATTTCCCCTGTGGGCATTGTCTGCGCCGGTGATGTGGAGCGGGCAAAGGAGCTGGCAAAGCGGGATGCGGAGGTGAGCCACTACCGCAGCGGCGTATGGGCTGCCCAGGCGGTGGCGGCGGCTGTGGCCACGGCTATGGTCAGCGGCACCGATGAGGAGATTGTGCAGGCCGCCATGGACTGTATTCCCAAGGACAGCTGGCTGTATGACAACATGGTGCATATGCTGGAGCTGGTGAAGCAGGCACAGACGGATTTCTGCGGTGCCTGGATGGCGCTGCATGACGATTACTGCACCCGGTACAAAGCGGCGGTGGAGGAGGCCATTCCCCAGGCCTTTGCCCTGTTCCTGCTGAGCAAGGGCGACTTCCGGAAGGGCATTATCCTGGCTGCCAACTTCGGCCGCGATGCGGACACCATCGGCGCCATCATCGGGGCTCTGCGGGGTGCTCAGCTGGGCGCTTCTGCCATCCCCGAGGGATGGATTGAGCGGACTGGCTACCCCTCCGGCACCTGCCTCCAGTTTACCAAGGGCCTGACCATCCGCCAGGTGGCAAAGGATCTGGCAGACCTGATTTGCTGAGGCTGTGGCTATGAAAGATATGCTGGAGCGGATTTATGCCGGTTTTCTGGGAATGAACATCGGCATCCGGCTGGGGGCTCCTGTGGAGCCCGCCGCCTGGGATTTTGAACGGATTGCAAAGTACTATGGGGACATCCGGGGCTATGTGAAGAACTACAAGAACTTTGCTGCCGATGACGATGTGAACGGCCCTGTGTACTTCCTGCGGGGATACCTGGACAACGGCCTGCATAAGCCCCTCACTCCCCAGGCTGTGGGGGAGGCGTGGCTGAACTATGCCAGAAACGGCATCGGCCTTTACTGGTGGGGCGGCGAGGGTGTCTCTACGGAGCATACCGCCTACCTGAATCTGAAGCGGGGCATCCCGGCTCCCCAGTCGGGGAGCATTGCCCAGAACGGCATTGTGCTGGCGGAGCAGATTGGCGGTCAGATTTTCATTGACACCTGGGGGCTGATTGCCCTGGGTGACCCCCACAGGGCTGCCGAGCTGGCCAGGACCGCCGCCAGCGTGTCCCATGACGGAAACGGGCTGTACGGCGCGGCCTTTATTGCAGCGTGCATTGCTTCGGCCTATGAGGCAAAAAGCGTGGGCGAAATTCTGGAAGCCGGACTGAAAGAAATTCCCCAGGACAGCACCTATGCCCAGGTCGTCCGGGCTGTCTGGGATTTTTACCGGGAGAATCCGGAGGATTACCGGAAGTGCATGACCTACCTGATAGAGAACTGGGGCTATGACAAGTACCCCGGGGTGTGCCACATCATTCCCAACGCCGGCGTGTGCGTGCTGGCTATGCTCTACGGCGAAGGGGATTTGTCCCGGACGGTGGAGATTGCCACCATGTGCGGCTGGGATACGGACTGCAACGCAGGCAATGTGGGTACCATCCTGGGGGTGTACCAGGGCCTTGGGGGAATCCCTGCCCACTACCGGGAGCCCATCAACGACTTTATTGTGCTGTCCGGTATTTCCGGGTACCTGAACATTCTGGATGTACCCACCTACGCCAAGTTCCTTTACCAGGTTAGCCGGATTACCCGGGGCCTGGACCCGGACGGGCAGGTGCGGCTGCCCAGAGGGGGAGAGCTGCTGATGGACTTTGCCCTCCCCGGCTCTACCCACGGCCTGCGGCTGAGCAATACATTGCGGTATGCCCTGAAGCCTGAGCCGGAGGGACTGGCGGTGGTTGTGGACCGGATTTTGCCGGAGGACAGTTGCGATGTGTACTATAAGCCCTTCTACCGCCGGGAGGATTTTGACGATGAGCGGTATAAGCCGGTGTTTTCCCCCACGGTCTACTCCGGCCAGACCCTGACCGTAACCCTGACTCCGGAGATGATTCTGGAGGGGGAGATTGTGGTGCGACCCTATGTGCTGACGGCGGTTCGGAAGGAACGGCTGGAGGGACAGCCGGTGGTGTTGGAGCACGGCAAGAAAACCCAGCTCCGGTTCCGGATTCCCCATACCTGGGGGGACTGCATCAGCCAGCTGGGCTTCCATGTGGAAGCGGCGGCAGGCACCGCCGGGCGGGTCATGGCAGTGCTTCATTTGCAGGAACTGACGGTCACAGGCAAGCCGGAGTACAGCATCTCCACCCTTTTGTGCCGGGAGGAATTTTTGCAGCAGACACCCTTCTCCCTGAACGAGGGCAAGTGGTCCGCCCAGGCCGGGTGGCTCCACTGCCGGACGGAGGTTCCCGCCCAGGCCTACACCGGAAATTATTACGCCGGGGATGTGACCCTCTCCACGGACATTCTGGCAGCGGAAGGCAGCTGTCTGATGCTCCGGGCAGCAGGAGCCTGTCGGTACACCGCCGCCGGATTCCTGGCGCCGGGGAAGGTTGGACTGCGGTGCCATAACCATGGGGACACAGAGGAAACGCTTGTGGACTTCCCCTGGGAGGCGGGCAGAAGCTACCATGTGACGGTGGCGGCAGAAGGAAACTGCATAACCCTGTTGGTGGACGGAGAATTGGTGCTTTCCCAGGCTGTGGAAACCATCAGTCCTTACGGCATGGTGGGCTTTGCCCAGGAATGCCCGGGGACAGGTGCCTTCCGGGATTTGCATGTAAGAGAAACAGGCGAATATGAGAAGCTAATTCCCAACCGGGAATTATAATAAACAGGAGGAATAAAACATGAAAAAGAAAATGACACTTGCCATGGCAACCGCATTGCTGGCCGCACTGCTCCTTTCCGCCTGCGGCTCCCAGCAGCCCACCCAGACTACCACCCAGCCCACCACGGAGGCTACCCAGCCCACGGAAACCACCCAGGCTCCCGAAACCACCGAGCCTGAGGCAGACAGCAATGAAACCAAGACCATTGTG
>OERZ01000145.1_pt1 | contig 14002 bp, 16 predicted proteins | sample 1540151 | NCBI WGS metagenome assembly OERZ01 (sample SAMEA3891880, study PRJEB23780) | metagenome | biome: terrestrial biome; feature: animal house; material: Caecal content | place: Italy | collected 2015-05-05 | reverse complement strand
TTTTTGGATGAGGGCTTTTGCCTCTTCTTTTTTCAAAACCTTACCATAGGATACAACCTTGCCATCCACAACAAGGGCAGGGGTAGTCATCACGCCGTATGCAGCAATTTGGGCGAAATCCGTTACATGGTCTATGGTTGTATCCATGTTCAGTTCTTCCAGTGCTGCTTTCGCAGCATCTTCCAGTGCGTGGCACTTGGCACAGCCAGACCCCAGCACTTTCACGCCGGCAGCCGTTTTGACTGTCTCTGCCTGCTCCATCTTTTCGGGTGTGCAGCTACTTCCGCAGCAGCAATTTTTTTCCGCTTTCTTTTTGTTAAACAATCCCATAGTTCAATACCTCCTATTAAATCAAAATGATCTGAAACGCATTAAATAAATAGCCCACTAAAATAATTCCAACCGCACAAATTCCGATGAACAGCGACAGCAGTTTGGGTTTTACAGCCTTGCGAAGCATAATCAGGGAAGGCAGCGACAGGGTTGTAACCGCCATCATAAAGGACAGAACCGTACCCAGCTGAGCGCCCTTGGAAAGAAGTGCTTCCGCAACGGGAATTGTGCCAAAAATATCTGCATACATGGGGATGCCTACAATCGTGGCAATGATTACGCCAAAGGGATTGTTGCTTCCCAGAACCGTAACAATCCAGCTTTCCGGTATCCAGTTGTGTATCAACGCACCGATACCGACACCAATCAGAATATAGGGAAACACTTTTTTGAAGGTGCTAAGCATTTGTTCTTTTGCATAAGTAAGCCGCTCCCGTTTCGTCAAATCAGGAGATTCAATATCTACCTTTCCCGCAGACAGCACAAAACTTTCCACATACTTTTCCATGCGTAATTTTTCGATGATTGTACCTCCGACAACGGCGATAATAAGCCCTAAAATCACATAGACAATGGCAACTTTTGCGCCAAAAATACTAATCAGCAGGACGAGACTTCCCAAATCTACCATAGGAGATGAAATCAGGAACGAAAATGTTACACCCAAAGGCAATCCTGCACTTGTAAAACCGATAAACAGTGGTATAGATGAACAGGAACAAAATGGTGTCACGGTTCCCAGCAAGGCAGACACAATGTTCGCCCAGATTCCATGGAAGCGTCCTAAAATACGCTTGCTACGCTCCGGCGGGAAGTAACTTTGGATATAAGAAATTATAAAAATCAGTACGCAGAGCAGCACTGTGATCTTCAAAACATCGTAAATAAAAAATTGCACACTGCCACCAATACGTCCATTCACGTCCAAACCAAGTACAGACAAACCTCTCCCGATCAGTCCGTTTAGCCATTTCATGCCAAGCACTTGGTCTTGAATAAAGTCCCAGACTCCCATGCAAAAACCTCACTTTCATTTATAACAATATATCAAAAATATTTGATATGATGTGGCTTAGAAAACGCCATCCTTTTCCTTGTAGATGGCGTTTTTTATCCGCACTTTGGACAAGTGCGTTTTTCCTCTGTGTCCGGGGTTGTCAACTTTTTCAACAGCTCCACCGCGTACTCCCTGCCGGAAGTGCTCAGGCGGTAGTGTGTCCATTTCCCCTCCTGACGGCTGACAACAATTCCAGAGTCACAGAGGATTTTCATGTGGTATGAAAGACCAGATTGCGTTAAATCTAATGGCTCTTGTAAGACGCAAGCGCACTTTTCACCGCTTCTTAGCTGTTCCAAGATTGAAAGACGCTTGGGGTCACAGAGAGCCTTAAACACCTTCGCTTGCTCCTGATACTCTGTCCTCATGTACTCACCTCATATCAAATTATTTTGATACGACTTAGTATATGCCGCATTACGCAATCTGTCAATACCATTCTGCAAATTTTCACGGAATAGGAGACTGATGTCTATCAAGTTTTCTTGTGTTACTTTACGGCACATGAGCTTTAGCTCCGGGATTGTCATTTCCATATCCTTCCAGAAGATTGATGACGCCCCACGCGCCCAAACCGGCGCCCAGCGCGACAACCAAGATCTGCAGGGTATCAATAGCAGAAGTGAAAAAACTCATATTGGGTAATTACCTCCTTATCAAATGAAAAATGATAGTGTTGTGGCCGTTTTTGGCCTGAAACGCAAAAAAACCGCCCGCTGCTTGAAGAAAAAACAAACAGCGGGCGGCGAGCGCAGGCGTATATCCTGCGGACTGTGAGTAAATTCAGGAGAATCACGGCTCCTTACCAATAGGCACCTCCTTAAAATGGGCATAAAAAAACAAGGCCCGCCGAAAAGAATGGGAAACTTGCAGATCGGCGGGCCTATTCGGTATCGTCTGCGGATTCTTCCGCCAGCTCGGACGGGCTGATCTCATAGTTAAGAAACAGATCGTCCGGCCTCACCCGCAAGCGGGTAGACAAGTATTTCTCTATATCGAAAGTGTTTTTCGGGTTGAAATCCGAAAGGTACTTATAATTAGGGTGTTTTGTAATATCGTACTTTCTGGACAGGAAGGGCCGGACGCCGCGCACCTGCAGCAGACACTTCCCGCCGTCCATCACAGCCAGCTCGTCCATGGACATCAGATCTTTGCCCAGCTTTTGGAAGTTCTGGCCGTGGGATTCCTGCGTGCCCTTCGTGACGCTGGTGTTATACATATCAATGGTTTCTTTCCCCAGCAGGGCGCTCCAGCTTTTTAGGGTGGTTTCTTCCTTTCCTCCCAGGAATAAGCTGGAATCACAGTTGCCGATAATGGTGTCCATGTTATCTTTATACAGTGCTTTCAACTGGCTCTGCGCCTGCAGCACCAGGCAGGCCGAAATCTCTCTGGACCTGATCGTTGCCATGAGTTTTTCGAGGTTCGGAATCTGCCCAATGTTAGCCGCCTCGTCGATCAGGCAGCGCACATGCACCGGCAGCCGGCCTCCATACTTATCATCCGCTCTTTCACAAAGCAGGTTGAAAAGCTGCGTATAGGCCATGCTCACCAGGAAGTTGAATGTGGCGTCCGTATCGGAAATGATAAAGAACAGGGCTGTTTTCCGGTCCCCGACCAAATCCAGCTCCAGCTCGTCATACATGGTGATCTCCCGGACTTCCGCAATATCAAAAGGCGCAAGCCTGGCTCCGCAGCTAATCAAAATCGACTTCGCTGTCTTGCCCGCCGCCAGCTTATATTTTTTATATTGCCGGAGGGCGAAGTGGTCCGGGTCTTTCTGTTCCAAAGCGTCAAAGAGAAGGTCAACCGCATTTTTGAACGATTCATCATCCTCCCGGACTTCCATGGCATTTATCATTTCTACCAAAGTGGAGAAGTTCTGCTCGTTCTTGGGAGCCTCATAATAGATGTAGCCGATCAGCGCCGTATAAAGCAGCGTTTCGGCCTTCACCCAAAAATCGTCCCCGGATTTTCCTTCCCCTTTGGTATTGGCGATCAACACTGTTACCAGCTTTAATATATCCTTCTCCGAATGTAGATACGCGAAGGGATTATAGTGCATACTTTTCTTAAAGTTAATGGTATTGAATACCTTGATCTGATAAGACTCATAGATGATCTTGCCTTTCTTATTGCGTAAGGGCTTTCCGTCCTTGCCCAGCCTGGGAGAACCGCGGGAGAGCAGCTTTCCGCACTCCACCAGGACAGTACCCTTCGGATCTGTCACTACATAGGAAGAATGGAGCTGCATCAGGTTCGGCTTAATGAAGAAGCGGGTTTTCTGTTCGTGATTACCGGATAGCTTTTTATCTATCCCTCCGGGGCTTTCGCCCATTTCCATCGGCATGGCGTCCATGCCCGGCATAGCATACCTTTTCACCCAGCAAAGACCGGCAGGCGGCGCGGACTCGTGGAGCCGTTATATTCTGCCGAAACAGGTTCAGGCTCTATGCGTTGCGTGTGGCTTCCTTTTTACAGGCAAGCCTTCCACTCTGATTAGGGCGCGACACCCTCCCAGGTTTCTTCCGCACTGATACCCTCGACCTGCAGCCGGTATTGGTCGAGGCGGCGAAAGCAACGCCCATTCGCGCATTTCAAGCATTGCCTGTCAGTCCACCACTGCCGCTTCCTCCAACGACAAGGACATTTTTATTCCGGGCAAAAGCCGGATTTTTTGGCCTGCCGGACATCATCAGCCCTTCCGTCTGGGTCAGGATGATGTTGTTTTCCGGCTTAGGGTCCATAAAGGGGGCAATATCCGCCTTTGTGCCCCAGCGGGCGCTCCCGTATTCCACATCCTTCCGGTACTTTTTGGCATTTTTCCCTTTCACATAGACCACCAGACGGACCAGCGCAGCGCCGATCAGCCCAACCAGCCAGTCAACCGCTGCGCCGGGCATAGAAGTCTGAAAGGCCAAGGTAAAGCCATCCGCCAGCCCCAGCAGCTTTGTAGAAGCGTCAACACCGGGGGCCAGCCGCACCGCTTCGCCAACCTTGGCAAAGAACCAAAGGAATATAAGATAAGGAAGGTTCGGAAGCACATACTTTTTCAGAATATCCGTCATCTTCATCGCTCCGGCCCTCCATGCTCCTTGTTCTTTACAGGATCGCGGGCCATCTTCCTTGCCATCTCTTTGAATTTCGATAGCTGGGAGAGAAGGGACGGCCTGTTTTCGCGTTTTACCGTCTTTTGCGTATATTTCTTGAAGGCGGTTTCAATCGCGTCAGCCTGGCTTGCCTTAAAATACACGGTCCACTTAGGCGGGGAAACGCTGATGTCTTTCTCCACATGGTAGCGGACTTTATATTTCTTCGCGTACCGCTCAAAAGAGCGAATCCGGTCCTCAACCTCGATCTTATGGGCGTCCGGCGTCTGCGCCGTAAGGCGGCGCAGACTGTTACGGCCGACTTTTGGGGTAGTGCGCTCTTTTTCAATCTTCCGCAGGGCGGCGGCAACAGCGGCCCGCATCACACGGCCCGTCAGTTTTGCGGCCTGGACCGTTACGGATATGGATTTCCGTTCAAGTTCTTCCTGCAATCACATCCTCCTTTCGCATGATATATATAATAAGTAGAAATCACCGGACCTCCGTTTGGAGGGTTTGCTGCCGGGGCGCCTTTTCAAAGTCTTTGGCCGCCTGCGCCACCTGCACACGGGCATGGTCGAGAAACATTTTCAGCATGGATCGAGGGGAATCCCTTTCCACCAGCTCACCGGTCATGCCGCTGCACGCGTCAGGCAGGTAATCCTCAATGCCTTTTAAGGCTTCCTCGTTACTGCCGATAAAGCCCCAGCAGCTATCCTCCAGCTCGCCGTCTTTATACAGTTCAAAACCATACGCCTCGCCGCGAAGGTAGGAATCGTAATATTCCACCTCGCCGCGCATACGGTCCTCCGCCTTCTTCCGGGTAGCGGAAGTGAAGGTCTTGCCGCCAAACTCCCGGAGGGCATCTTCCTTGGAGGCGTAGATCCATCCGACCTGCCCGCTGTCCCAGGGGCAGGAAAAGCCAGTGGTATTCATGGTAATGCCGCTGTGGTCGTAAAGATACAGCGGCAGCATAAGGAATTTCTGTGAGATCACCTTCATCAGCCGTTCATCCACCTCACGCTCATAGGCTGGGGAACCAAAAGGGGCTTTGATCTTGTAATTCATCAGGTCCAGCGCCCGCTCATAACGATGGGCGCCCCGTTCATCGTCACCCACTGTTTTCAGGTAAAGGTCCCGGAGAAAGTCATCTTTATCTATGTAATTGTGATGGTCGCCCAGGTGATAGCGCCGGTGGAAGCAGACCATTTTCCCGAAATTATCATCCTCACGGGGATTGAACGGGTCATCGTCCGGCTGGATCACCAGCACATACGGGCCGCGTGTCGCTGTCAGCATCTTTGGCCTCCTTCCTAAAGCTCCGGCCCGGATTTATGGGGCGGCTTCTGTGTCCTCTCTTTATCTTCCGGCGAGGGGACCGGCTGCTTGACGGCAAGGATCTTACCGCCGATCCGCGCAAACGATTCCGGCGCCAGAAATTGCTCCTTATATTTTTCCAGCAGGTCAGGGGGAAGATCTGAAAAACTTTCTTCCCCAAGCCCGGTGATAAGAAAATTACCGGCAATGATGTCGTAAATCTCTCCGGTATCATCCCGAAGCGCACGGTTCAAAGGCAGCCCCAGGAATTTCCCTTCCTCATTGCAGATCAGGGCCACAGGGTCCTCATACGGATAAACTGCCTGGATAGGGCCGTCCACCGCAGCCTGCAAAGATTCAAGCCCCGGCTCAATATCTGTTTCATGGGGGATTTCCCCAGGCTGCACCATTAAAACTTTCATCTATGAATATCCTCCTTTTTCTTATCCGGCGCTTTTAGCGGCGCTGCTTTTTCCTGCCTCTTTGCGTCTGAGAGTTTTTCCAGCACCGAAGCCCGTCCTGCCTTGCCCGAATTACGCCCAGGCGCAGTTACAGTCTTTTCCGGTTCCTGTCCTTCCATGATATATCCTGGCAAAAGTGAGCCATGTAGAGTAAAATGCTGCTTGTATTGATCTGGAACCGGAGGGGAAATCTCTGTGAACAAATGAGAATAGGCTTTCTTCCGGCCCTCCAAATACTTCATGGCAGCATTTTTATCGGTATAGCGTTTCTGACTCTGCCCGGCAATTCTTTCTCCATACCCCTTCTTAGGGGAATTTACATAAACATCCCAGGTGACATACCAGGCAACCGGCACACTCTGTTTCGTTTCCCGATCATATTTCGTATCTTCCCAAACGCTGCAAGTCATCTTATAAACACGGTTGCTGATTTCTTCGCCATCCCGCCAGTTATCCTTTGATTGCCACTGATTAGATGTATGAGCAACCTCCGGGGTCCGCAGATATTCCAGCGCCCGGTTGATGGTCTGTGTCGCCGCCGCCTGCTGTTCCCATTGCTTTGCCGCAGCCAAAACGATCTCATAGGCTTTTTGCTCCCCGTCAATGCTTCCCTGGCGCATGGCTTCCAAACTTTCCGTGCCCATGGCAATCAGAGCAGAAATATCTACATTTTCGCAGGAAACACTATGTTCCACTTTTAATTCATATCCGGGTTTTAAGTCATCCCCATAACGATAAACACGGTAATCCTTGTTTTCTTCCAAATTTTCACCTCCATCAAAGTTCCGGCTCATGGGCTTTATTTTGTTTTGGCGCTGCTGGTGTTTTGCTCTGCTCTTTAGTAGCGGCAAGCTGTCCTAAAATAGAAGGCTTCTCCCCGCCAAAGAGGGAAAGCTGTTCTGCATCCGTGATAACCGGCATGGAATCCATGCGGGAGGGCGGGGGCGTTACCACTGGCCGAGTTTCCTCTAATGTCTGCGGATGGTCGGAATGGGTGAGAAAATGCTGCCGCTTTAGATCTGCGAAAACTTCATCAAAAACCGCATTGATGGCTTTTCGTTCCTCACCCTCCGGGAAGGCTTTCAAAATTTCTATTTTCCCATCCTTGCCGGTGACAAAAGCAGCGGCGCTGTCCGCGTGGCCTGCCAGGTAATCCGAAATTTCAGGAGACAGCTTATCTTTGATATAGCAGGCGAAAGCCCTGGCTGTCATCTCTGTATTGCTTTCCCAATAGCCGCCGTCTTTTTCACACTCTTTGCCCATACGGACCGAGTTTTTATAAAAATCCGTTTCCACACGGCCAATCTGCGGGGGTTCCTGATCCTGCATCCCGGACAGCATACGCTCAAAAATTTCCAGCCGGTCACGTTCGCTTTTTGGAATAACGCGTCCGGTCACAGATTTTTTAAAAGCGCTTAGCTGTTCCACAGAACCGGGAACGCCTGAAAGAAATTCTTCCCGGAGGACCGCATAAGCCTCCATGTGCATCTCGTCATTTGCCACTCGTTTAAGCGGGGCGAGTACCGCCGAATCCAGCCAGCTTGCCGCATTTTTCCGGGTACGTTCCACCTGCGCCTCTGTCCGTGCCGCAGCCTGCTCCGGTGTTTCCGGCTTATATTTCATGGTTTCAATCAGCTTTTTGAATGGCTCATACAGGTGGGAATGTTCAGAAAGGAATCCCTTTGCTCCCATTTTCACGCCCAGGTAATCATCCAGGCCATGCCACCACTCATGGGCCAGCGAACCGGCCCCGTGCATTTTGGTAAGATTGATGACCTTCCGCAGCGGTTCATAGTGGGCGGCGGCATTTCCGCTGCCGCGGGCGCCAAAGGCAATCGAGAGCGTTCCCTGATAGGAAATATCCTTTTCACTGATCTGCAGGACAGCCGCCAGGTCTTTAAGAGCGTCAAACCCCATATTCAGAGAAGCGCGCCGGTCATTCTGCGTCATCCAGTTTCCAAACTCGCCGCCCCGGAAAGCAAAGGCGTCAAGATAATCCTGCCCGATCACATCACGCTTTCCGCGGTAATCCGGGCCAGTACGCCGGACGCGGGAAAGCTGCTGCGGGACAAACCGCTGTTTTCCGCTGCCTCCGCGCTGCCTGGCAAGCTCCTGTACCCATTTCAAGGCTTCCTCACGGGTGGCAAAGTTCGTTTTCAGAATCGCATAGCCTTTTGTGACATAGTAGGTATCAGGAAGCCAGTCATTATTCTTTGAGTAGGTCCTTTTGCCGTCATTGAACCGGATCTCATAGCCGCGGGGAATCTTTTGTTCAGCGGGAACGCCAAACTGCTTCTTTACGGCCCCCTGGACGATTCTTCTTTCAAAGTCCCGTTCCCCACGGAAATACAGGGCATTTACCAGCTTATCGGTAATGACCGGATTATCCCGGCCCTTTTGGGTAGCCCGGATGTAACCGCCGCCAATCCCGTAAGAAATACGTTCACAGTAACCGCCGTCGATAATAAGGGTGTCGAATACATCCATGGCATCCTGCACTGTCTGAACCTTTTCAACGGCTTCCTGTACCTGCCGGACGGTTGCGATATATTCTTTCTGCCGCGCCAGGCGCTTTTCCGGCGTATCATCAGAACGCAGATACCGCGGGGAGGCGTTCAAGCTGTCACGCACCACTTTCCGAAAGTACAGAATATCCACCGGGACGCCGGATCTGATTAAGGCGGCATAATCCGGCTTTTTCCAGACATTATCCTTTTTCACATATTTTTCGGCCTCGCGCTCATTCATCCCCAGCAGGTCATCCACATACAGGCCGCGGGCGGCCCAAAGGTCCTTTTTAGCGCCGCCGATCTTTTCACCAAAATCTTCATGCACAATTTCCTTCGCCAACTAAAACCACCACCTCCTTATCACGGTTTTCGTATATGCTTTTGCCTCAAAGACATAAGAAAAGGCGCAAGGTCTGCCTAAAAGGTAAGCCAGCGCCCGGTTCCATTCCTCTACGGGAAAGGCACGGTTATCTACTTCAAGAAGCGCCTGCAAAGATAACAGCGGGCACCAGTCCCGCAGGTCTGGAAGGGACACCCCTAACCGTCTTGCGATTGTATCTAATAGATCTGTTTTTGTACGCATCATCATAATTCCACCCGGTCCGCCGCCTTAACCGGCGCCTCCTTTTTTGCCGCAGGCTGTACCTTTTCACTATTTTCCTGCATGGCCTTCAAAACGGATGGCCTGCGCTCTGAGGATTCCTGTAAACGGTCCAGGCTGCCGATAGCCTTTTCAATATTTCGCTTTGCGGCGGTCATACAGGCCCGGTTGACTTTGTACGGAGCGGCAATCGCTTTAGACAGTCTGCCGGGGACTTTAGGCTCCTGCACCGGTTCTTTTCCTATCAGTGTCCGGCCCATATTCTTCAAATGCCTGCCCGCCTGGTGATACTCCGCAGCAAAATTCTGGATTTTGGAGACAGCGTTATCGTCAATACGGATGCTGGCGTCTGCCGCCTTTTTGATCCCCTCCAGCAGCGGCTTGATGTGAAAAAAGCGGGAAAGACCATCCAGGGCAGCCGTACCATGTTTCTTAAAGGCAGCAAGGGCTTCTTTACACCCTCCAATTATGAGCTTCTTTAGTTCTGACAATTTCCGGCTCATATTAGAAATGTTCTGTTCCAACGCTTTACAGCTTCTTTGCAGAACAGCTTTCAGGGAGCGGTTCTGCACCTGCAAAAGCTCCTGGCGCATGGTTCTCAATTCCTCTACGGCCTCGGCCAGCCGGTTTTCCAGCTCGCCTACATGGGCAACCATTTCAGCAAAATCCCTGCCGCTTGGGGAAGGATTCTCTTTCAGAACGGCCAGCAGTTCTTTTACATATTCATTTTCTGCAAGAAGCTGTTTGTTCCTTCGTTTCACTCGTCCGGCGTCCTCCTTTCTCCGGGCAGCTTTCCCCGGCAATCTTACTTACGATTTCCGGCCCGGATTCATAAATCTGCATCAGCCTCCGGGCCATGCCGCAGGGATGGGCAGCGCCCGTTGTCCAAAGGCGCACCGTGGAAGGGGTGACATTCATCAGCAGGGCGAAGGCTTTTTCATTGGTTTCCAGTTTTTTCATCAAAGCCTTAACCATGGACGGGCTGTATTCCGGGCAGCGGGCAGCCCCGGCGATTACCTGAATCGCGGATTTGTCGTTATTCATTGAGTTTTCCTCCTAAATTGAAACAGCCGCCTGTTTCTGGCGGCTTGCGTGTTTTTCTTCGCGGATCGCTTGAAGCGTGCGCTGTAATTTCTCATTGTAGTCTTTCCCGCTGCGGGGAGGATTGACAGACACCCGGATTTTTGAAAACCTCTGGTCTGATTTCAACAGTGCCTTGATTTTCCGGGCGTTGACCCGGCCCGCAAGGTCATTGTCCAAGTAGAGGGCAACACGGGTAATCTCCGGGTGGCGCTCCAGGAAAGCGACCAGGGCCACAGGGGAGGTCCCACCCAGGGAAAGCCGGTAGCCATTCCATTGCCAGCCCTCCAGCTTTTGGAGCGTAGCATGGGAGAGGGCGTCAATCGGAGCCTCAAAAACCGCCAGGTGGCGGCTGCCCGGTTGATCCGGCGGGTAGCAGAAGCTAAACCGCTTATCACTGCCGCTGATGTCTTTTTTCAAGTTACCTGCAATTCCGCGGACGCAGGCAAACCGGCCCGTACCGGTATCATCCCGGCCAACAAAAACGCAAACCGCCTCGTTGTTATAGCGGGACTCATAGAATAGGCCCAACTGCATACACCGTCTGATGATGTCCGAATGGACTCCCCGGCGTTGGAGATAAGAAACAGCAAAGGTGGCACAGCGTTTCCCCCTGGGGAGGCGGAAGGGTTTTTTCTCCACCGGTTTCCGCTGTTCCCGGCTGCCGGAAGCTGTATAATGAGAAACAGCAGGGGTTCCGCAGCCTGTCAGCCGTTCCACAGCCTCTACAAAGCTGTACCCGCGGATTTCCATGAGGTAATCCACGGCATTGATCTTTCGTCCACGGCTGTTCCAGTACCAGTAATTTTTACTCGCCACATAAACCAGGCTGTCATGCTCATTATGGCGGTAATTGGCGCCTTCCTGTTTCAGCACACCGCTTTCGTGAGAAAGTAGATAAGCCAGCAGATCAACTTCCCGTGCCTGGTCGATCTGTTCCTGACTTAACTTCGGCATAATTTCAGCGTTTCATGGATTTTCATGGCGCTCGGCCTCCTTTCTGAGATATTTTCTCTATTTCCAAACAGCCCTCTCTCTATCCGTAAAGATCGTGATTGACTTCGGCCCGGTAATAGCTGTCCATGGTAGTCGGGGCATTGTAGAGAGCCGCCAGCAGATAGGACTTGATATTCCGAACCTTTGTCGTGTTGCTATCCAGGCAGTCAAACACATACTCCACATGAGAGAAGTTCACTTTCAGGAAGCGGCTTTTTACCACCTCACGGGGGTAGTCATCACCGGCAATGCGGATATATGGCCGCTGGGAGAGGACCGTCTGCAACATCAGCTCAACCAGCTCGTCCACACGCTCATACCCATACCGCTGGACAAGAGCCTCAAATTCAATATTTTCTTTGATAATCTCCCGGTAGGTATCTATCCTATCAATCCTATCCCTATCCATCTCCGCGTTACCATCAGGCGTTCCTCCAGAGGCCGGATAGATTGATTGATGGATATTTGATATATCCGTAATTGATTTTTCAGTAATTGATTCTTGTATATTTAATTGGGCGGGTTTTTCCTGTTCAGGTTTTCCCAAAACAGGTTTTACCTGTCTTGGATTTACCTGTCTTGGATTTTCCCGTTTAGGTGGCAGAATAGCGTCCTGCTCATCAGGAAGCACAGGTTTCTCATGGATGACATACTCAATATCGCCCAGCCTGCCATGCGCGTCACGGAGCCGCTGCCGGGTAAGATACCCTTGCTTTTCCAGCTCCTTGATCGCACTGCTGATAGAATCCACCCCATCTTTACAGATATGGGCCAGCCCCTTAGTCGTATAGTCCCAATTATCAGGCAAGGACAACATCAACGACAGCAGCCCCTTTGCCTTCAAAGACAGCGACACATTCCGAAGATGGTGATTGGACATGACCGTAAAATCTTTTGTCTTTTCAACTCTGAACACTGCCATTTGACATCCTCCTTCCTGGCAAGTCTTTATACTGAGCAGCAACTACAAATCTCTGTCTTTATGGTCGTAATTCAAATAGCCATTGTGTACCTTGGCATGGTTCTTTAGCTTGATAAAGCCGCGTTCCTGATTCTCCAACGCTTTCTGATACCCTTCATCCGTGAGAAACAGGCGCATCTTATCGCCTTTATAGCCGACAGGGGATTCAAAAGAAAGCACATCAAAGACAACCATGTGGCGTACCTGCGGGTCAAACCGCTCCAGGGCCATAATGTCATGGCCTTTCAGTTTTTCAGCGCCGGATTGCTGCCGGGCCAATGCAATTCGCTCGCCCATAGTGCGAGGGTAAGGCAGGTGGTAGTTCTTCTGGATGTCCTTCACCAGATCCATGCACTGTTCATCCGACAGAACCCGCAGCTTTGCCATGAGGCCCCGCACCATATCACGCTGCTCCGGGTTACGGGTAAAACGGGCTGTCATATACAGTTCATCCAGCACTTTGGCCTGGCAGTCGCCGTCAACCTGAAACAACTGCCTTTTTTCTTCTTCGTTAAGTTCCATGTGAATTTCCTCCTTCTGAAAATGGGCGCAAAAAAAGGGCGCCCATCAGATTAGATGAAACGCCCTGACAAACAGCGGTCCGGTAAAACACCGTACCGCTGCTGTAATATTCAATTTTGTCTTTTAGGTAACACCTCCCATCATTCGACAGATTTTTCGTTGACTATCAAGGTTGGAAAAGGAATTGAATAGGCAACGACAAACGCTGAAACCCTTGAAAACACTGGGTTTTTCCGTTTGTCTTTATTATACCGTAAGGGCATAGTTGCGCTTCCCTTCTCTTTGCACAGGGAGAGGATCGTATCCAGATACCCTTCCTCCGTGATCCGGGGCACGATGGCGTACTCGTCGGCCTCGTAAATGGCAGGGGCCAGAGGGCTGCAGTCCGTGGCCACCACCTTCCCCCGCCCAGCCAGTTCCTTTTTAAAATACTGCACCACCTTGTCGCGGGTGCCCGCGCTCAAAATCAGAATATTGGTCATACCGGCCTCCCGTCAGTCCTCTTTCAGCTTTCCGGTCCGCTCCAGCCGCTCCTGGCGGATCCGGGCGAAATTCCCCTCCGTCCGGTTCGTATCCTCGGCCACCCCGGAACGGGAAAACACCGCTTTCACGGTCAGAAACAGCACCCCGCAGTCCATGGAAAAGGACAGCCCCTTCACGTATTCCACATCCTTTTGAAGCCGCCGGTCCCAGTCAAGGAAATTCCGGCCGCTGACCTGGGCCAGGCCGGTGAGGCCGGGCCGCACGGTGTGGCGCAGGGATTCCTCCTCCGTATAGTAGGGAAGATAGCTCACCAGCAGCGGCCTGGGGCCGATGAAGCTCATGTCCCCTTTCAGGATGTTGAAAAATTCCGGCAGCTCGTCCAGGCTGGAGGCCCGCAGGAATTTCCCCAGGGGCGTCAGCCGCCGGCTGTCCGGCAAAAGGTTTCCCTCCTCATCCCGCTCGTCCGTCATGGTCCGGAATTTGTACAGGGTGAAGATCTTCTCCCCCAGCCCCGGCCTTTGCTGGGAAAAGAGGACCGGGCTTCCCAGCCGCACCCGCACCAGGACCGCCAGCGCCGCCAGAACCGGGCTTAAGG
>OERZ01000140.1_pt1 | contig 14211 bp, 12 predicted proteins | sample 1540151 | NCBI WGS metagenome assembly OERZ01 (sample SAMEA3891880, study PRJEB23780) | metagenome | biome: terrestrial biome; feature: animal house; material: Caecal content | place: Italy | collected 2015-05-05 | reverse complement strand
CCCCGGAGCGGATTGGGGTGAATCTCCGCCGGGCTGCCACCCCCGACAATGCAGGAAATCAGCCCCAGGGGGAGGGGATTGTGCTGAATGGCCCCGACGGCATTTTCTCCACCTGCCCGGTGGAGGCCATGGCGGAGGCAGTCCGGGAGGCAGGACTTCCCGCTCGGGTGTCCGACTCCGCCGGAACCTTCGTGTGTAACGATGTGCTCTATACCCTCCTTTCCCATTACACAGGAACGGACACCCTGGTGGGCTTTGTCCATGTGCCCTTTTTGCCGGAGCAGGGAAGTCCCAGCCTCCCTTTGGCAGACACGGTGAAGGGGCTGACTGCCGCCCTGGAAGCCCTCTGGGAGCGGCTGGACTGGGAGGACGCCCGGAACCACCTTCGTGCCGGCGGCTACACCTGCGTGTTCCGGAAAGGGGAGCGGGAGCTGACGGATACCAGAAGAGGGGTGCTGCCCCTTTTGGAGCTTCTGAAATCCGGGGAGGACTTTGGCGGCTACTCTGTGGCTGACAAGGTGGTGGGGAAGGCTTCGGCCCTTCTATATTGTCTTCTGAATGTGAAGCGGGTCTACGCCCCCATTATCAGCCGCCCCGCTTTGGAGGTGCTGGAGCGCCAGGGCATTGCCTGTGAATACGACCAGCTGGTTCCCGGCATCCGCAACCGGACGGGCACCGGCCCTTGCCCCATGGAGGCGGCTACGGCAAACATTTCTGACCCCAAAGAGGCACCGGAAGTGCTGGAAAAGACCCTGGAGGCCTTGACAAAGGGGTAAAAACCGGTTATAATGCTACCCAATGCAATAGGACAGTTCGCAACCATCCTGTCGGTAAACAAAACTATGGATTTTGACTGCTATAGTCGGGATGGGCGCACTGCGCCCATTTTTTTATTGCAGAAAAAGGAGAAAAGCATGAACAACACAAGAAAAATCGCCTACGCCGGACTGCTGGGAGCGCTGTATGTGGTGCTGACCTACGCCCAGCAATTCCTGTTCCCGGAGAGCACTTCCTTTGCCATCCAGTTCCGGGCTTCCGAAGCCCTCACCGTCATGGCTTTCTATTCCCCCAGCGCCATCTGGGGCCTGACGGTGGGCTGCTTCCTCTTTAACATCAGCAATGCCGGGGCCCTGCCTCTGGACTGGCTGGTGGGAACCCTGGCTACCTTCCTGGCAACCGGTGCCATGTACCTGACCCGGAAAGTGGCCATCAAAAACATCCCCTTCCTGGGACTTCTCATGCCTGCCATCTTCAATGCCCTGCTGGTAGGCTGGGAGCTGACCTTCTACATCGGAGGCGGCTTCTGGATCAACGCCTTGTATGTAGCCCTGGGAGAGCTGGGCGTACTGCTGACCCTGGGCATCATTCTCCATGTGGTGATGATCCAAAGAGGCCTGGATAAAAAGCTCTCCGCCTCCGCCCGGTAACATACGGCAATTTCCCAATAAGTTCATTTTATCCTGTACAGGAGAATGTGTCTGTTGGAAACGGATATTTTCGGAAGGGTTCCGCAAATACCTCCCTCCGGGAGGGAGGTGGCTTGGGGCGCAGCCCCGAGACGGAGGGAGCCATCGGGAGCATAGCCAATTCCAACAACAGAGGCGGTACCTCCCCGGAGGTGTCAGGTCATCTGTGCCAATGGGATGAAAGTGCCCGGTAAAATCAGATAGTGCATCGACAACCACAAGCAAGTACCACCCCCAAAGCAAATAGTTAGCTTACAGCCCGCTGGCTCCCTCAGTCACCTGCGGTGACAGCTCCCTCCCGGAGGGAGCTATGGGGTGCGGTGAGCAAAAAAGCCCGTTGCAAAACACCAATTTTGCAACGGGCTTTTTTCAGCAATTCCGGCAAAAGAGCCGGTTTTTTCTTATTTGGACAGAGGGTTCAGCTGCTCCTTTGCCAGGCGGATGTATTCCTCCACCCCCGCCTGGAGCTTTTCCATCTCCTCTGGAGTGAGGGTTTTCACAATCCGGGCGGGATTGCCCAGAAGCACCGACCCGGCGGGGGCGTGGGTCTTTCCTGTGACTACCGCTCCCGCACCTACCAGACACCCATCTTCCAGCACTGCACCGGTAAGGAGAATGGAGCCCATGCCGATAAGGCAGCCGTCTCCCACGGTGCAGCCGTGGAGGATGGCTCCGTGGCCTACGGTGCAGCGGCTTCCCAAAGTGGTTTTCTCGTGGATGACCACCCGGTCCTGGATGTTGGTGCCTTCTCCGATGAGGATTTTTCCGCTGTCCCCCCGGACAACGGCGCCGTACCAGATGCTCACATTCTCGGAAAGCTCCACATCTCCCAGCACCCGGGCATCCGGGGCTATGTAGTATTTCTTTTCCATAGGGCTTCCTCCTTTACCAGTTGGGTGTCAAGGCCGGGGCCAAAGGCAATGTGGTGAAAATCTCATGGGTAATGGCCCGGTATTCCTCCAAAGAGGTGGTTTTCCGCAGCCGCTTTCCCAGCATCTCCCAGCCTTCAAACCGGCACAAAAGGTATGACCAATGCTCTTTCAGCCGGAACATGGCGTTCCGGGAGCCCCCGAAGGCGGAAAGATACCCCTCCAGGAGGGCTTCCAAAAAGGCTTCCAGGGAAGCTACATTGGTGCCCCCGGGGCTGAGCATCCCCGGGTCACCGATAAGACCGCGCCCCAGCATGATTCCCCGGACCTGGGGATACCGGGCGGAAAATTGGGAAATTTCCGAGCGTGTTGTGATATTTCCGTTGTAGCAAAGGGGAATTTTAGTGTTTTCCAGGGTGTAGTCCAGCCACTCCCGGCGCACCGGCAGCTTGTAAAAGTCCTTCCGCACCCGGGGGTGGAGAATCAGCTCCGCTACGGGATAGCGGTTGAAAATCTCAAGAATTTTCACAAAATCCTCCGGGTTTTCCATCCCCAGCCGGGTTTTAAGGCTGATGGGCAGAGGGCTTTTGGAAAATACGGCGTCCAGAAACCGGTCAAGCGTATCCGGGTCAGAGAGCATTCCTGCCCCCTTTCCCTTGGCGGTGACGGTGCCGGAGGGACAGCCCAGATTCAGATTCACCACCGTATACCCCTGCTCCCGGCACTGCTCCGCCATCCACAGAAAGTCCTGCGGCACCTTGGTAAGAATCTGAGGAACCAGGCAATAGCCGATAGAATCCGCCGGGGGCAGCTCCAGCCGCTCCCGGGGGGTGAGGCTCCGGTGAATAGTGGGGGAGAAGAAGGGGGTGTAGTACCGGTCCACCCCGGGAAAATACCGGTGGTGCAGCTCCCGGTAAATATGGTCCGTCAGCCCCTCCATAGGGGCAAAATCAAAGTACAAATCCAACACCTGCCAAAGTTTACAAATAAAAGCTGCCTTACAAAAAGAAGGCTTCGATGCCGCACCCCAAAGGCTCCCTTGTGAAAGGGAGCTGGCACGGCGAAGCCGTGACTGAGGGATTCACAGCAGGCACTTTCCCGGAGTACAGGCCCATGTGGAAACCTGCGACCCCGGAATCCCCCCGGTTTTGCCAGAGGCAAAACCACCCCCCTTTGGCAAGGGGGGCTTAGGTCTTTGCATCCATTAACACCGCAGTAACGATACCGGGCGTTTTTAGGGAATAGGGAATAGGGAATAGGGAAGAGGTTCGGCGGACAAGCCGCCGATACCGGGCGGGTCAGGGAAGTAACGATTCGCAGAAAGCCACCGTGCGAAATTGACACCGGGGGCACCCCGGTCAAACCTCCATGATGATGGGCAGAATCATGGGATTGCGCTTGGTGGTCTTGAAGAGATAGCCGCTCACATCGTTCTTGATGGCGGACTTGATGGTGGACCAGTCCCGGACCCGCTTCCGCTGGCACCGTTCGATGGCCTCCTGGGCAATGGTCCGCAGCTCCTCCATAAGAGCCTCCGACTCCTTCACATATACAAAGCCCCGGGTGATAATCTCCGGCCCGGTGAGAATGGAGCCATCCTGGCTGCTGAGGTTGACATAAACCACCAGCATGCCGTCCTGGGCCAGATGCTTCCGGTCCCGGAGCACCACGCTGCCCACATCACCCACACCGGAGCCGTCCACAAATACCTTTCCGGCAGGTACGGAGCCGGTGAGCTTGCAGGTCTTGCCGGTGAACTCCAGCACATTGCCGTTTTCCAGAATCCGAACGTTCCGGGCAGGGGTGCCCATAAGCTGCGCCAGCTTGCTGTGAATCTGCAGATGCCGCTGCTCGCCGTGGACAGGCACAAAGAACCGGGGCTTTACCAGTCCATGAATGATCTTCAGCTCCTCCTGGCTGGCGTGGCCGGAGGCGTGGAGCCCCTCGCTCTTTTCGTAGACCACCTCCGTACCCTTCCGGTACAGCTCGTTGATAATCCGGGAGATGGCCTTCTCGTTGCCGGGGATGGCGGAGGCGGAAATGATAATCCGGTCCCCGGGCTGCAGCTCAATCTGCTTGTGGGTGGAAAAGGCCATCCGGTACAGAGCGGACATATTCTCACCCTGAGAGCCGGTGGACACGATAACCACCTTGTTCTTGGGCAGGCTCTTCACCGCCGCCAGATCCACAATCAGACCGGAGGGCACCTTCAGATACCCCAGCTCCTGGGCAACCTTCAGCATATTCTCCATGCTCCGTCCGGTGACGGCCACCTTTCTGCCATAGCGATGGGCAGTAGCCAGCACCGCTTGAATGCGCATCATGTTGGAGGCAAAGGTGGTGACGATAATCCGCTGGTCGCAGTTTTTGAACTGCCGGTCCAGGCTCTCCGCCACCATCCGCTCGCTCTGGGAGTAGCCGCTGCGCTCCACGTTGGTGGAGTCGCACAGAAGGGCCAGAACTCCCTGATTTCCCAGCTCACCCAGCCGGGCCAGGTCGATCATGCCGTCCTTGGCGGTGGGGTCAATCTTGAAGTCGCCGGTCATAATCACCGTGCCCACGGGGGTCTTGATGGCAAACGCCACGGCGTCGGCGATGGAGTGGTTCACGTGGATAAACTCCACGGTAAAGCACCCGGCCTTCACCACATCTCCCGGCTTGTGGGTCACCAGCTTCACCTTGTCCGCCAGGCGATGCTCCTCCAGCTTCAGCCGGATAAGGCCGTTTGCCATGGCGGTGGCGTGGATGGGACAGCGCACCTGCTGCATGCAGTAGGGGATGGAGCCGATGTGGTCCTCGTGGCCGTGGGTGATGAACATACCCCGCAGCTTCTTGGCGTTGGCCACCAGATAGGAGAAGTCGGGAATCACCAGATCCACGCCGTACATCTCCTCGTCCGGGAAGCCCAGACCGCAGTCCACCACAATCATGTCCCTGCCATACTCTAAGACGGTGATGTTCTTGCCAATCTCATCCAGACCGCCCAGAGGGATAATTTTCAATTTTTCAGCCAAATAAAATCATAACTCCTTTCAAATTCGTAAAAAAACACATCAAAAGCAGGCAGCCGTTTGCTCCGCTTCAGGACCCTGTACCGTCCGGCAGAAGCATAAGTACGCCTGCTTGTCTATTCGTCTTTCGGGTCGGTTTTCCACAGCCCGGCCCCATTGGTTAGGATTGCCCACCTAATCCATACTGACAATAGTATAGCACATTTCTGCGGGTTTGTATACATAAAAATTTTACCGCAGATTTTGCCCGGGCTTTTCCCGGAAAAGGCGGGTAAAATTTGAAATTTCAGTTGCAGGAAAAAGGCTTCTCTGCTATAATGGATAAAATCAGGATAGTATGGGCGTTATGCCCATTTTGGGGGGGAGGCCCACAGATGGATAAGAAACTTGGAAGGCTGCTGCGGCCGGCAGGAGGCCTGCTCTACATCGGCATGCTGGCGGTATTTTCCGTGGCGGCGGCACTTTTGAACCAATATATTCTGGCAGGGGTGGGCATTGCCGTAACCTGCGTGGAGCTGGGGGTGTACCTGCTGGTGCGGGTGCAGCGGAAGCGCCAGGTGCAGAACTACCTCCAGGAGCTGCTGGAGCAGCAGGACCAGGGCCTTGGCACCCACAGTCCCTTCCCCATGGCGGTGATTTGCCTGGCGGATGAGGAGATTATCTACAGCAACGAGCCCTTCCACCAGATCACCGGCTACCGGGACACCTTCCGGGAGCAGTCCATCGGGAACATCCTCCCCGGCTTCGACACCAACTGGCTCCTGTCCGGCAAGACGGAGTACCCCTACGATGTGACCCTGCAAAAGCGGCGGTACCGGATTTACGGCATGGTCACCACCGGCGACGACCCGGAGCAGACCCGGCTGGGGGTGCTGTATTTCTCTGATCTCACGGAGCTTTACCAGGTGCGGGACGAGTATATCCGCTCCCGCCCGGTGGTTGCCATCATCCTGGTGGACAACTATGACGAGCTGACCAAGAACCTGACGGAAGGTGCCATCTCCAGCCTCTCCGCCCGGATCAACGACGCCATCACCCAGTGGACGGAGGGGTATCACGGGCTTCTCCGTCGGCTGGAAAAGAACCGGTTTTTGTTTGTCTTTGAAAAGCGGGACCTGCGGCAGGCCATGGAGGAGAAATTCACCGTGCTGGAGGCCATCCACGAGATTACCAACCCGGCAGGTCTTGCCGCCTCCTTGTCCATCGGCCTGGGTGTGGACGGGGCTACCTTTGAGGAGAGCTATGAATTTGCCTCCTTGTCCATCGAAATGGCCCTGAGCCGGGGCGGCGACCAGGCGGTGGTGAAGGACCGGCTGAACTTCACCTTCTTCGGCGGCAGAACCCGGGAGGCAGAGCACCGGAGCAAGGTCCGCTCCCGTGTCACCGCCAACTCCCTCATGGAGCTCATCGGCCAGAGCAGCCGGGTGTTCATCATGGGCCATAAGAATGCGGACATGGACGCCGTGGGCGCTGCGGTGGGCGTGAGCTGTATGTGCCGGAAGAAGGGCAAGCCCTTCCACATCGTGCTGGATCTGGAGCGGAATGTGGCAAAGAACCTGGTGGCGGAAATCCGCCAGGTGCCGGAGTATAAAAACGCCTTCATCTCCAGCCAGGAGGCCCTGCTCCTGTGCGACCCCAGAAGCACCCTCATTGTGGTGGATACCAACCGCCCCGACCAGGTGGAGTCCCAAAGCCTGCTGGAGACCGTCACCCGGGTGTGCGTTATCGATCATCACCGCCGGGCAGCAGACTACATCACCCCCGTGGTGGTGAACTTCCACGAGCCCTACGCCTCCTCCGCCTCGGAGCTGGTGACAGAGCTGCTGCAGTACGCCGTGGAGAAAAAGGACGTGCTGCCCATTGAGGCCAAGGGCCTGATGACCGGTATCTTCCTGGATACCAAGAGCTTCAACGTCCGCACCGGCGAGCGTACCTTCGAGGCCGCCGCCTTCCTGCGGCAGCTGGGGGCAGACACGGTGGAGGTGAAGAAGCTCCTGCAAAACGACTTCCAGGACACCATCGCCAAGTACCAGGTCATCAAGTCCGCCCGGCTTTACCGGAAGGAAATCGCCATTGCGGCTTTGAAAGATACCATCGCAAGACCCCTGGCAGCCCAGGCGGCGGACGAGCTGCTGAACATCTCCGGCATCACCGCCTCCTTCGTGCTGTTCCCCGACGGCGACCAGGTGATTCTCTCCGCCCGGTCTATTGGAGACGTAAATGTGCAGGTAATTGTGGAGCCTCTGGGTGGCGGCGGCAATACAGCCACCGCCGGAGCCCAGCTGAAGAACACCACCGTCAAGGATGCCCTGGACCGGCTGGTGGCCTCCATTGATCAATATTTTGAAAACTGAGAATTTATTATAAGGAGCAAGACCATGAAAGTAATTTTGTTGCAGGATGTAAAGGGTAAGGGCAAGAAGGGCCAGATGCTGGAGGTTTCCGACGGCTACGCCCGGAACTATATGCTGCCCCGGAAGATTGCCATTGAAGCCACCGCCGATGCGGTGAACACCATGCGGATGAACGACAAGGCTGCCGCCGAGAAGGCCGCCAAGGAGCGGGCAGAGGCTCTGGAGATTTCCAAGCAGCTGCGGGAGATGACTCTGGTGGTCACCGCCCGGGGGGGCGGCGCCGGACGGCTGTTCGGCTCCGTCACCAACCAGGAAATCGCCGATGCCCTGGCAGCCAAGACCGGCATCAAGCTGGACAAGCGGAAAATCGTCATCGCCGACCCCATCAAGGCGGTGGGCACCTATACGGTGCAGTGCAAGCTGGGCTATGAGATTACGGCGCCTCTCACCGTGAAGATTGAGGAAGCCTGAATCTCTCCCGGAATGTAAAGGAGAAAGAATATGTTTACTGTGTGCCAGTGGTTCCTGGCGTTCCTGTTTTACAGCTTTGCCGGCTGGTGCTGCGAAACGGTTTACTGTTCCGTTTTGCAGGGGAAGCTGGTAAACCGGGGGTTTCTCAATGGGCCTTTGTGTCCGGTTTACGGCTTTGGAGCGCTGCTGGTCATCTTTCTGCTTCGGGGAACCCAACAGACCCCGGTGGCCCTCTTCTTTTCGGGAATGCTGGTCACCAGTGTGCTGGAGTACTTTACCTCCTGGCTGCTGGAAAAGCTGTTCCATATGAAGTGGTGGGACTATTCCCATCACCACATTCAAATCAACGGACGGGTGTGCCTGCTCAATTCCCTGATGTTCGGCGGCCTCTCCGTCGTGCTGATGCTGGTGCTCCACCCCTTTGCCTGGGGGCTGATTGAAAAGCTGCAGCCCATGACGGTGGGTGTGCTGGCAGGTCTGCTGGGAGGGGTGCTCCTGGCGGACGCCTTCCTGACCGTGCGGCAGCTGCTGCGGATGCGGGGCTACCTGGAAGAGGTGGACCGGCTGCTCTCCCAGGCCCACAGCCGGTTGGATGAGAGAGTCCATCAGCTGCAGGCCGGCCTGGATACCCGCCGGGAGGAACTGGCGGAGCGCCGGGCTGCGGCAGAGGAGGAGTGGCAGGAGTTTCAGCGCCAGCTGGAAAGCCGGCGGCTCAGACCCCGCTGGGACCAGCGGCGTATTTTCCGTGCCTTCCCCCACCTCCATGCAGGACGGCATCAGGAGGCTGTGGAGAAGCTGCGGGAGTACTGGAAGTCCCGTAAGTAAAGGAATTTCTACATCGTATTGAGGAGGCGGATGCCTATGGATGAAGAGCTGCTGTCCATGCAGGAGCCCCAGTCTCTGGAAGCGGAACAGGCGGTCTTAGGCTCTGTGCTGATTGACAGCCGGTGCCTGGTGGATATTGTGGGAATCGTCCGTCCCGAGGACTTTTACCTGACCCAGAACCGGGAGATTTTTGAAACCATCTACTCCATGTTCAACTTCTCCCAGACCATCGACCCGGTGACGGTGCTGGACAAAATGCGGGAGCGGGGGGTATACCACGACAACTCCCGGGACTATATTCTCCAGCTGATGCAGATTACCCCCACCGCCGCCAATGCGGAGCGGTACGCCGCCATTGTCCGGGACAAGGCCATGCTCCGGGGACTGGCCCAGGCGGGACGGGACATTGTGAAAACCGTCCAGTCCCAGGTGGGAACCCCGGCGGAAATGCTGGAAAGTGCGGAAAAGAAGATTTATGCCCTGCGGAAGGGGGAGCGGGGGGACTCTCTGGAGCCCATCAGCCTGACCCTTCACAAGGTGTTCGACCACTTAAACGAGCTGAGCCAGTCCGAGTCCGCCATCCCCGGCCTGTCCACAGGCTTGCAGGACTTAGACCGGAAAATCAACGGCCTGAACAAGTCAGACCTGCTTCTGGTGGCTGCCCGGCCTGCCATGGGTAAGTCCGCCTTTGCTTTGAACCTGGCGCTGAACGTTGCCAAAAAGTACGGCAAAACCGTGGCCATCTTCAACCTGGAAATGTCCCGGGAGCAGCTGGCTATGCGTCTTTTGGCCATTGAGAGCTTTGTGGACGGCCAGAAAATGGCCACCGGCAAGCTCAGCGACGAGGAGTGGACCAAGCTGTGCATGGCCTCCGCCTCCCTGAGCCAGACGGACATCCGCATTGACGACAACCCCACCATCACCGTGGCGGAGATGAACGCCAAGTGCCGCCGCCTGGACAATCTGGGCATGGTGGTCATCGACTATCTGCAGCTGATGAGCGGCTCCGGCTACGGCAAAGGGGGCGACAGCCGGGTAAACATCGTCAGCGAAATTTCCCGTTCCTTGAAAATTATGGCCAAGGAGCTGAATGTCCCGGTGGTGTGCCTGAGCCAGCTGTCCCGTGCCACGGAAAGCCGGACGGACAAGCGGCCCATGCTCTCGGACCTCCGGGAATCCGGCGCCATCGAGCAGGATGCGGACGAAGTGCTGTTTTTGTACCGGGATGAGTATTACAATGAACATTCCGAGGATAAGGGCATTGCCGAGTGTATCGTGTCCAAGAACCGTCACGGCGAAATCGGCACGGTGAAGCTCCAGTGGATTCCCCAGTTCCAGACCTTTGCGGACCGGGAGTGGAAGCATGCTGAATAACATCTGCAAGACCCTTCGGGAATACCATATGGTAAGCCCGGGGGAGACGGTTGTGTGCTGTGTCTCCGGGGGAGCGGACTCCATGGCTTTGCTTTTTGCCCTGTATCTTCTGGCAAAGAAGCTGAACATCCAGGTCAGCGCCGCCCACTTTAACCACGGCCTTCGGGGGGAGGAGTCGGACAGGGACGCGGCCTTTGTCCGGGACTTCTGCCGGGGCTACGGAATTTCCCTGTATGAGAAAAAGCAGCAGGTTACCCCCGGGAAAAAGGGCTTGGAAGCTGCCTGCCGGGAGGCAAGGTACGCCTTTTTCCGCACCCTGCCGGGGAAAATCGCCACCGCTCATACAGCGGACGACAACGCCGAAACCTTAATTTTGCACCTGATCCGGGGCACCGGCCTGAAAGGCCTGGGGGGAATCCCCCCGGTAAACGGCGGGATTATCCGCCCCATGCTCATGACCACAAGGGAGCAGGTGCTGGCCTTTTTGCAGGAATACCACATCCCCTTCGTGGAGGACAGCACCAACAGAACTGACGATTTCCTCCGCAATCGGCTGCGCCACCATGTGATGCCATTGCTGAGGCAGGAAAATCCCCGGCTGCCGGAGAACCTCTCCGCCGCCGCCCAGCGGCTTCGCCGGGACGAGGCGGTGCTGGACAAAATCAGCCGGGAGGAAGCAACCTGTGAAGTGGAGCGGCTGCGGAAGCTGGAACCAGCCATCCGGTGCCGGGTGCTGGGGCGGCTTCTGGAAGGCTGGGGGGTACGTGAGCCGGCGGCGGAGCACATTGCCGCCCTGGAAGCCCTGGTATTTTCCCCCAACCCTTCAGCCCGGGTGTCCTTTCCCAATGGGGTGACGGTGCAGCGGTGCTACGGAGCTTTGCAAAAGGCGGAGGATTCCCCGCCCCTTGCCCCTTGTGCGGTGAATAGCCCGGGGAGGACGGAAACAGATGAAATAACCATTACCTGCTGTCCTGCCCAGAAAGCCTGGAAGGAAACCCACCGGTTTACGGTGCAGCCCCAGGGACAGCTTTTCCTTCGCTGCCGCCAGCCGGGGGACGAAATCACCCTGCCCGGCGGTACCAAAACCCTGAAAAAACTGTGGATTGACAAGAAAATTCCCGCTTCCCTGCGGAACCGGATTCCCGTCCTGGCGGACGATGCCGGGGTGGTGGCGGTGTGGGGGATTGGCCCCAACCGCAAGCGCCTGACGGACGCCGGGGTGGAAATCCGGTGGGAAGCAAAACATAAAGAAACAGAGGGAGATTCAAATGGAGAATAACATTCAGGAAGTGCTCATCAGCCAGGCCCAGATTGAGGAGCGGGTCAGCCAGCTGGCCCGGGAGCTGTCCCGGGAGTATGCCGGGAAAAACCCGGTGTTCGTGGGAGTGCTGAAAGGCGTGGTTATGTTCTTTGCGGACATGGTCAAGCACATCACCGTACCCTGCCAGATTGATTTCATGTGCATTTCCTCCTATTCCGGCACGGAATCCACCGGAACTGCTGTGGTAAAGAAGGACGTGTCCGTGGATTTGAAGGGCCGCCATGTGGTAATCCTGGAGGACATTTTCGACACCGGCACCTCTTTGGACTTTACCTACCGGTACCTTTTGTCCAAGGAGCCTGCCTCCCTGAAAATCTGCACCTTCCTGGATAAGCCCTCCCGGAGAAAGCCGGAGATTACCCTGAAGCCGGACTATGTGGGCTATGAGATTCCCAATGCCTTTGTGGTGGGCTATGGCCTGGATTATAATGAGTATTACCGGAATCTTCCCTATATCGGGATTTTGAAGCCCGAGGTTTATGAAAACGCTGAATAAGGAGTAAGTAGCTTGAAAAATCGTATGAAATTGTCCGTGGTGGTTTACGCCGTGGTGATGCTTCTGCTGCTGAGCTGGATGCTGGGGGTTTTTCAGCCCAAAAGCGACAACCTGGCCTATTCCCAGATTGTGGAGCTGTTCCAGCAGCAGCAGGTCAAGAGCTTCCAGGTAAACGACCACACCATCACCTTGTACCTGTATGAGCCCTACGACGGCAAGACCACCCTGCGAAGCCAGCTGGCAGACCCGGAGGGGTTCCAGCGGGACTTCCAGCAGCTGTTCCTGGAGCAGCAGGAGGCGGGAATCCTGGAGGCCTACGACTTTGTAGCCGGGAGGGAACTGTCCCCCTATGACTTTGTGCTGCCCATTGTGCTGGCAGGGGGCGTGCTGCTGATACTGTGGATGGTTCTTGCCAGCCGGGCCTCCCGGAGCAACCCCATGAGCGACTTCGGCAAAGCCCGCACCACCCTGGGGGGCAGCCAGAAGAAGGTTACCTTCAAGGATGTTGCCGGCGTGGACGAGGAAAAGGCGGAGCTGCAGGAGGTGGTGGACTTCCTGCGTAACCCCAAGAAGTTTGAGGAGATGGGGGCCCGGATTCCCCACGGAATCCTCCTGGCCGGCGCTCCCGGCACCGGTAAGACCTTGCTTGCCAAGGCGGTGGCAGGAGAGTCCAATGCGGCCTTTCTGGCCATCTCCGGCTCGGACTTTATGGAGATGTACGTGGGCGTGGGTGCCAGCCGTGTCCGGGATCTGTTCCAGCAGGCCCGGAAGGTGGCTCCTGCCATTATCTTCATCGATGAGATTGACGCCGTAGGCCGGAAGCGCGGCACCGGCCTGGGCGGCGGTCACGACGAGCGGGAGCAGACCCTGAACCAGATGCTGGTGGAGATGGACGGCTTCGGCAGAGCCGAAGGGGTGATTGTCCTGGCTGCCACCAACCGCCCGGACATTCTGGACCCGGCGCTGCTGCGCCCCGGCCGGTTCGACCGTCAGATTTATATTTCCGCCCCGGACAGCAAGGGCCGGGAGGAAATCCTGAAGATTCACGCCGCCGGAAAGCGGCTGGATGAGTCGGTGAACCTGCGCACCGTGGCCCTGGCTACCACCGGCTTCACCGGAGCGGATTTGAGCAACCTCATCAACGAGGCCGCCATCACCGCCGCCCGGGAGAACCGCCCGGTGATCAACATGAAGGATTTGAACGATGCCATGATGAAGATTCTGGCAGGCCCGGAGAAGCGGAGCCGTGTCCGTCTGGAAAAGGACCGGCGGCTCACCGCCATCCACGAGGCAGGCCACGCCGTGGCTATGTACCACCTGCCGGAGCATGACCCGGTGCACCAGATTTCCATTATCCCCCGGGGCCGTGCCCTGGGCCTCACCTGGACCCAGCCCAGAGAGGACAGCGACCACCTGACCCGGAACCAGATGTACCAGCAGATTGTAGGCCTGCTGGGCGGCCGGGTGGCGGAGGCCCTGTTCCTGAAGGACATCTCCACCGGCGCCTCCAACGACATCGACCGGGCCTCCAAGCTGGCCCGGGATATGGTAGCCCGGTACGGTATGTGCGAGAGCCTGGGCACCGTGTCCTACACCAGCGGGGAAGAGGTCTTTATCGGCAGAGATTACGAAAAGACCAAGAGCTACTCCGAGAAGGTGGCAGGCACCATCGACGACGAGGTAAAGGCCATCATCGACCGGGCCTACCGGGAGTGCGAAGGCTACCTCCGGGAGGATGCCCAGAAGCTTCAGCAGGTAGTGGACTTTCTTCTGGAGCAGGAGACCATGTCCGGCGAGCAGTTCGCCCGGTGCATGGAAGGCAAACCCATCGGCGAGGCAGGCGACACCTCCCTCTTTGACAGCTACCAGCAGTAAAAATATCCCGGAAGACCATTCTTCCGGGATTTTTTATAAAATAACAGCAGGCACTTTCCCATAAGCACAAGCCAATGTGAAGAGGCAGAAGCCTATAGCTCCCTCCGGGAGGGAGCTGGCACCGCAGGTGCCTGAGGGAGCCAGCGGGA
>OERZ01000139.1_pt1 | contig 14251 bp, 14 predicted proteins | sample 1540151 | NCBI WGS metagenome assembly OERZ01 (sample SAMEA3891880, study PRJEB23780) | metagenome | biome: terrestrial biome; feature: animal house; material: Caecal content | place: Italy | collected 2015-05-05 | reverse complement strand
TGGTCCGAAAGACAAAATGCTCCTCCCGCAGGAAGAGGCTTCCCTCTACCAGCTGGCTGTTGAGCTGGCTGCACAGGGCCAAGGCCCGGCCGGCGTCCTTCACCCTGGCGGGATGAACGCCATATACCAGCACACGGTCATCCTGGCATTGACAGACGGTCTGCCAGGCGCACCCACCGCTGGAAAACCGGAATTGGAACTGGTCTCCCCGTCGCGCAAAGTCCACACCGCTGCGCTCCAGCAGAGCTGCCAGCTCTCCGCCGCTGTCCGGCGGAAGGTCAAAGGTCTGCTCCATGCCCGTCCTCCTCAGTAGACAAGCCCTGCCGGGTCGAAGGACCGGCCCGTCACTTCCTCCGCAGGAAGGGCGGGAGGTGATACCGTCAGGACCTGACCGAGCTCCGGCACCGGATAGGGCGTACACGCCATATCTTGGGGCAGGGTGAAGCGGGTCTGCTCCAGCGGCAGGGACTGCCGCTCCAGCAGGTCTGTCATCTCCTGATTCCCCACCAGCGCCGCCAGCTCCTTCAGGCGGGCGGGGGCCATCTCCAGCGGTGACAGCCCTTCCAACACGCCCCGGGCCAGCTGGCCGGGACCGCTCAGCCGCGCCTGCTCAGGTGTCCGGACCTCCGGGCGCTCCCTGCTCCGCTCCTCCCGGCTCTGGGACTCCCGCCCCAGTGTCTGCTGCTCCATCCGCCCCGTTCCCTCCTTCGTCCGGGGGCGGCTCCTCCGCCCCGGCGGCCTCCCTCAGGGCCTGATCCAGCGCCCCGGCAAAGCCGGGGGCCTCGAACACCTCCAGCGCCTCTGTAGCGCGGTCGGAGAGGAAGCGGAGCTTGTTGATGAACTCCTGCTTCATCTGCCCCTTTTTGCCGATGAGGGCCTCCATTCGGGCGGCGGCGTTTTGAAGGGCCGCCTTCTCCTGGGTATCCTCCGTCTTTCGCAGCCGCTGCTGGTACTGCTCCAGCAGTTCCCGTTCACGCCTGTCGTCCAGGAAGGGGTACATGGTGCGCAGGGTATCTGCCCCGGCCTGGCCCATCTCGCTTTTGCCCAGGATCAGGTCCCGCATATCCTCCACAGTGCGCCGGGCGTCCCGAAGGGTGTCCACCACCAGGCCTACGGCGCTGTCGGTAAACCCCCGGTTGAAGACCACCTTGTCCGGGCTGTGCCCGGGCACGTTGCGCATGGGGGAGGCCTTTTCAAAGAGCTTGCGCTGCTGCCACTTGTCGGGCTGGGACTGCCCCACAGTCTTTTTCAGACAGGAAAAGAGCATCATCTGCCCCGTTCCCCGGAGCACAGCCCCGGAAAGCGTCCCCCTTTGAAAGGCGGTTTCGGAGAACCGGCGGAGCATCGCCTGATTTTCCGGCGTATCCCGCTCATAGAAAGCGCGGGACGAGGTGTCGTCTGGCATCCGCTCCTGCGCCTGGGCTTCCCCCCGGGGTAGGTCCTCCTCATTCATCTCGCCGCCCAGCCGGGCTGCGTGACGGCGTCCCATGGCATCAAAGGTCTGTTGAAAGGATTCTGTCACATGGTATAGGGGGTCACGGTGCTGGAATTGTTCCGTCCCCGCGGCCCAAGCCATCTCACGGCGCAGTGTCTCCTGACGCTCCCGGGGGCGGAGCTCTTCAGCGCCCGGCCGCCGGATCTGAATGCGGGACATCACACCCTGCCCCCCAGCGCCAGGCGCATACTCCGGACTACATGTCGAAATTTCACCGGCCGGAGGATGAAATCCGTGCAATGCAGACGCACACAGCGCACCGCAAACTCCTGGGTGTCATCCACCAGGATGATACTGCACTCCCGGTCCACCTCCCGCAGCTGTCTAGTCTGGGCAAAGCCGGTGACCCCGCCAAAGGCCATGAAGACGATGTGATACCGCTCCTTTCGATTGGAAAACTCGCTGGGAGAGAAAAAGCACTGGAACGCCGCCGGAATTTGGTAGAGGACACAATACTGCCGAATCCATTCGCACAGCTGCTGTGCAGTCGCCCGGTTGTTTTCGCACACGGCGATTCTCATACTCCGCCCTCCAACCAATGTCCTCCCTTTTAGGCCACAGGTATCATACCGGATTTTGGGGACTGGGGCAAGCATGTTGACCTAAACAACGCAGATGAGGGGTAAACTGCATATATAGTAAAATCCGGCCTTTCGGGCTGGCGGAAACGACCGCAATGGCAAGTATTTTCATATCACGTCCACAGCCAGTCCAAAATAGGGGTTTTCATACGTTGTCTTGATTGTAGCAGCGCAGGAATAGATCCGCTCTGTACCGGTAGGGGCACCCTTCTCAGCACTGGTCCCGGCCCATGTTCACCTTCTCCCTGCCAATGGTGTATTCTTACCGTTCAGTATAGGATATGCCGATACAAAAAGCAACAATTTCCAACACAAATTCACGACAGATACAAATTTTAAAGCACCAATCAATCATATAAAATGAGACGCTGGATATTCGGGTATGCCCCGGCGGCAAATTGGCATCCTGCGCAAGAATAGAAATCAAAAAGTGAGGGGTCACGAATGGGACCAATCAACCACGAGGTTATCCCGGTCGGCCTGTTGGGGGCATTGGGGGGCACTCTGACCGGCATGATCTGTGTTGTGGTGCTTGGCCAGCCATGCCATGCCTCGGTCTTCACCGGTATGGTCGTGGCGGCATGCGCCATCAAGGGCTATCCAGTGCTTGTACATACGATGGGGCAGATACGGGCTGTGCTTCTCTCCATCCTTTCCATGATAAAAACATTCTTGAGCGATCAGTTTGACCTATCCAGACGCATGGTCCGTCTGTTCCATGAGAGAGAATTGCTGTGGCAGCAAAACCAGGCCTACCGGGCGGAATTTGATCGGATGCGCCAGTGGGAGCGGCAGCTCTGCGCTCTCCGTCACGATATGAAAAATCACCTGTCCGTTCTGAGGACATATGCTGCGCTGGGGCAGACGGAAAAGCTGGAGCAATATCTGGATCGTCTGGGGCAGCCGCTCATCCCACCCGGCTTTGTCCACACAGGCAATCCGGAGATTGACAGCATGTTAAATTACAAGCTGGAGCAGGCGGAACGGGCCGGGGCCAGACTGGAACTGGATGTGCGTCTGCCTGAGGGTTTTGCAGCAGATGTGTTTGACTTAACTATAATCTTGGGCAATCTGCTGGATAATGCGTTGGAGGGGCTGAAAAAAAGCCGGGCCAAGGCGCTTTTCCTATGTCTGGCGGTGGACCGGGGTGTATTTTTCTTCAAAATCGCCAACAGCTATGACGGCATCGTGCTTCGGGCGGGCAGCTACGGTGATCCCGTCTATCGCTCCCGCAAGCAGGGCAAAGGGCATGGCCTGGGGCTCCCTGCGGTCCGCCGTATGGTGGACAAATATCATGGTACGCTCCACATCGACAGCACTGGTAGGATGTTCTCTGTGGAGGTGGTTCTCTATTTGAACGGTTTAGACTGAGAACGCCGTTTCTTTTCCCAGGAGGCGTCCTGCGGCAATGTGGGGCCACCCATCCTGGCACCATGGCAATAGGGCTCTGACAGAGCAGCCCCTACAGAATGTAACCGGAAGCCTCCCTGCACAGGGAGCGTCGTTGTACCCGCTCAAAAAGATGTGCCATATACGGTGGAAATGGCGCCCTCCCGCTCCGTCACAGGTGATGCTTACTGCACTGGGAGAAGCTCTCGGACAGTGGCTTGGCCACTGTGTCGTAATTTTTGTTGCACAGGGTGGTGAACAGCATGTCCACCACCAAAAGGGCGGCCACACGGCTGCTCATAGCGCCGCTTCGGAACTCCAGCTCCGGCGAGGAGGTGGGCAGCACATAGTCTGCCAGCTCCATCAGCGGATTGGGACCGTACTTGGTTACGGCGACGATACAGGCCCTGCGTTCGCTGGCCGCCTTGGCGAGCTCCAGGATCTCCGCTGTTCTGCCCGAATTGGAAAAAAACACGGCCACATCCCCCGGTTTCATGGATGTGATGTAGGTGAGCTGCATATGGGTGTCCGTGCAGAAGATTGCCTTCAGGTCGATGCGCAGCAGCTTGTGGTACAGATCCTCCGCCACCAGTCCTGAGGCTCCCACACCGAAGAGCCTTACGCTCTGGGCCGCGGCAATACGGGCGGCCACCGCCTCCAAAACGGCGGGTTCCTGGATCTTGGCGGTACTCTTGACAGCGTCCACCGCGCTGGCCTCGATCCCCCGGATAATGTCCTCAGTACTAGAGTAGATCCGCGTGTCCAGAAAATCCATGCTGCTGGGCACGGCGGCCTCCTCCCGTGCCTCCCGAAGCTGGGAAACCAGGTTTTTTTTCATATCCTTCAGGCCGGAAAAGCCCAGAGACTTACAAAAACGCACCCACATGACCTGGCTGACACCGCTTTTCTCGGCCAGAGAGGCGATGGGGTCATCAAAAACAGAGCTGAGATTTTCCAGAAAATATCTGGCGACCTTTTGCTCTGCGGGACTGAGCGCATCGTATATGCTTCGGGTCCTGATCTCAATGTCCGTCATTTCAAACCTCTTTCCTGATATAAGAATGGGGATACTCATAAAGTATCCCCATTCTCTATGCCTTTCTAAGGTATAGGCCGTACCCACGCCCCACAGAGCCGCCGGAGAGCAGCCTTGCCTTAAAAATGCGCTGTAATGCCGTGTCCTCCGGCAGGGCGCTCGGCACCCCGTTCCAGGCCCTGCCAAAGATGATCCACAAATCTGCGCAACTGGGGTCATCAATCGTATACAGCAGCTTGTAGTCGGCGGCAAAGCGTCGGATGCCCGTGCCCTCCTCCAATCCTTGGCACAGCGGATGGAGCAGCCAGGAGTCACAGGCAAAGGGTACGGTCTCACGGTGCTCATACCCGAAAAATGCCGCTGCCCGGTCGTAGGAGTCCTGACACTGGTCGGTACACAGTGGGCCGCTGGACGGGATATGCACGTTGATCACCTGCTCCCCCCGACCCAGTGGAGCATCGGCCTTGAAGGCGGCGCGCTCAAACTGAAGTCTCCCCAGGGCGAAGCATTGCAGGGCAAAAAAGCGGTAAAACCACACCGCCACAAAAGAGCCCCACACCCCGTAGAGCCTATGGCACTCCCGGGTCTTCCACAGCAGGTCGGCAAAGGAGTCGTGGTAGATGCCTTCCTCCAGTCCGGCGGCGGCATATTTCATCCGGGCAGGCTCCAGCAGGCAGAGGTAGGGCAGCATGCGCATGGTATAAGAGCTCTCTCCACAGGCTGCGGCAAAGCTGTCCATCTCCGCTAACACCGTGCGGATATCCACCTCACTTCCCGTCTCGTAGACGGAAACCGTGTGCTCCAGCACAGCCCGGGCCTCCGGATGCCCCATGGCGGCCTCCATGGCCCGGCCATAGGTATCCACGGCATCCGGATCATAGTCCCAGCGGGCCAGCAGCTGTTTCACATCAGCGGAATCGCAGCGCATGTTTAATATCTCCTTGATATCCAGGTCTTTGGGCCGCACCCACGGGGCAATGCCGAATTTTACAGGGCCAGGGAGCATGCTCGGCGTTCAATGGCACAGGAAGAGGTATGCTCATCCCTTGACGCCGCCCAGGGCAATGCCCTCCACAAACTGCTTCTGCATGAGGCAGTAGAGGATGAACGGCACCAGGAAGGAAAGGGTGGCCGCAGCCATGGGAGGACCATAGTTGGTGGCAAAATAGCTGGTAAGGGAGCTGGTCGCCACGGTGAGGGTCTGCATCTCGTTTTTGGTCGCGGCAATGAGCGGCCACAGCAGCGCGTTCCACGCGGAGTTGAAGGTAAAGATGGCCAGGGTGATGCGGGCCGGCTTGACCATGGGCAGCACGATGCGGGTATAAATGACAAACTCACTGCACCCGTCAATCTGGGCGGCCTCGACAAAATCATTGGCCACACCCTGTATAAACTGCCGCATCATAAAGACGCCGAAAGCGCCGATCAGGGGGATGACCAGGGCAATGTAGGTATTGAGCAGATGCCACTGACGCATCATAACGTAGAGGGAGATGAACACCACCTGAGTGGGGATCATCATGGTGGCCAGGACCAGGTTGAATAGGCCCTTCTTGCCTGGAATGGGCTTTTTGGCAAAGCCATAGGCCATGGAGCAGCTGAGCAAATCCACGGCGATCACGCTGATCATCACCACGATCAGGCTGTTGAGGATGGGCCGGCCAAAGTTTCGGTTTTCAAAGAGGTAGCGGTAGTTGAAGAAATCAAAGAGTTTGATATCCTCCCAGCGGATGTACATGGTAGTGGTGTCGGCAAAGGAGACTAGGATCATATACACGAGGGGGACGATACACAACACGGCAAACAGGGTGACAAGAATCACACCCACAATAAAGCCCAAACTGCGGCGTTCTCTGCGGATCATGCTCAGTCCTCCTTACCTTCAAAGAAATGCTGCTGGATAAAGTGGATTACCAGAATCACCACCAGCAGCAGCACGGCAACGGCGCTGGCATAGCCGATGCGGAAATCCTGGAACGCGTAGGCATATATGATGTAGGCGACCGTAGAGGTGGCGCCGAAGGGACCGCCGCCGGTAAGCTTGTAGACAATGTCAAAGGCCTGGAAAGACCAGATGATACCCAAGGTCACATTGAGATATGTAATGGGCTTGATCAATGGAACGGTAATTTTCCAGAAGCGCTGTCTGGGGGTGGCGCCATCAATGAGGGCGGCCTCCCGCACGCTCACGTCAATATTCATCATTCCGGCGTAGAAGATGATGGTAAAGTAGCCCACGCTCTTCCATACGGCCACCAGCGAAACACAGATCAGGGCCGAGGTAGGCTCACCCAGCCAGTTGAAGGGCCCCAGGCCGAAGACGCCCAAAATCTCGTTGAGCAGTCCCCCCTTGGAGGCCAGGATGACTTCCCAGACAGAGGCGGCGGCAACATAGGAGGCAAGGGTGGGGATAAAGATGATGCTGCGGAGAAAGCGTCCATAGCGGTTGTTCAGATACTCGGCCAGGAAGTTGGCCACAAGCATGGCCATCAGGGTCTGGAGCGGTACGGTGATGATGACATAGATCACCGTGTTGAACAACGCCCTGCGCAGCTGAGAGTTGGTGAACACCTTGGCGTAGTTCTCAAGGGCGATCCACTCGGGCGGTTGGGCCAGATTATACTCCGTGAAGCTGTAAAACACCGTCATGAAGATAGGGGCTATGCAAAAGACGAGGAAGATCAGCATGCCCGGCGTAATATATGCGATTCCGTAGGCGGCCTGCCGGCGCATCAGGCGGGAGGGAGCCCTTCTGTTCGGTTTACTCATTCTTTCACCACACTCATTTCCGCTTTAAAAAAGGGAAACCGGGCATTGCCGGAAACGACTATGCCCGGTTTCCACATGATACTGTCAGGAAGCGATTTGCTCGTTGTAGTAAGTCATGGTCTGCTCGATGACCTGCTCAGGGGTGAGCTGGCCCATGAGCATGCCCTGCACGTTCTGCTGGAACTGATCCATGAAGGAGGCAGAGCCCTCGAAGGAGGGAACGACATGCATCTTGTCAGCGTCGTTGGTGTACATGCTCTGGAAGGGCTCGGGCTCCGTGTAGGTGGCGTCGGTGGTCAGAGACGGCATACCGTAGATCTGCTCATGGTAATCGTCCATGCACGCGGCGCTGGTGATGTACTTGATGAGGTCAGCGGCCAGCGCCTTATTCTCGCAGTAGCTGGCTACGGCCAGGGAGTCCACGGAGAAGTTGGTGGCCACACCGCTGGGGCCCTCCAGGCCCAGGGTGCACTGCCAGTTGATGCCCTGCTCGGTGTAAGTGGCGGCGTTGCCGGTACCGTTGATGATGATGGCGGCCTCACCGTTGACAAATTTACCATTGGGATCGTCCATGGTGACGATGCTGCTGTCAAAAACACCGTCGGTATTCAGCTTGTTGATGAAGTTCAGCACTTCCAAGGTGGCCTCGCTGTCCAGGTTGAGGTTGCCCTCCTCGTCCAGAACCGTGCCGCCGGCCTGGAAGAAGAAGGGCCAGAAGCTGGCCAGCATGGCGGAAACACCATTGGTGGCGCCCCAAGACTGGATGAAGGGCCAGACGTCGGGATTGGCCTCCTTGAGGGTCATGCAGACATTATAGAAGTCGTCCCAGGTGGTGGGGAGCTCAGTGATGCCGGCGGCCTCCAGCATGTCCATATTGTAGTAGACCACACAGGGGTTGCCCGCCATCATGGGCCAGGTACACAGCTGGCCATCGGCATTATAGGCGCCCTGATCCAGGAACACGTACTTCTCCCGATCCTCGTCGGTGATGTACTCATCCAGCGGGGCCAGCAGTCCGGCGTCGATGAGGTCATAGGTCTCGGTGACGTACACAACATCGGGACCTTCGCCGGCTCCGGAGAGCATGCCGGTGTAGATCACGGTGGCGTAGTCAGACCAGGAGAGGATCTCCAGGTTGACAACGCAGTTGTTCTCAGCCTCAAAGGTGTCCAGCTTCTCAGTCCAGAAGTCCTCGTCGCTGATGCCGTCACCAAACTGGTAGATGGGCAGCCAGAGGGTCAGTTCCACAGGATCGCCGCTGCCGGAGCTCTGGACATTGCCGCTGGTCTGAGCGGCCGGCTCACCGCCGCAGCCGGCCAGCATGCCGATGGAAAGGGAGGCGGCAAGAGCAAGTGCAAGTACTTTTTTCATGTTATCCTCCTTACAATTTGACGTTTCCACTAAAAGAACGCCCAAAGCGTCCCTCGGTTAGGGACATTATAACAGTCCGGTCACAAAATGTAAAGAAACAAAAGTTCAATTTCACGAAACATACTGTTCTATTCTTTCCAAATCGCAAAATTGGTCAAAATTCGGTGTAAACTAACGGAATTTCCCCCGTAAACCGACATTTTTTATCCAAAAATGCCTGTACGGGGACAACGTATTTGAGAAATGCGGGATAAACCGGGACAGGACGGGAGACTGCGAGAAAACCCGCTATTTGTGCGGGAAACAGAGCATTTTCGCCCGGGACAGGGTATTGATCCGGCCCGGATTTATCAGACAATTTGAGACGAGGACGTCGACGCGGTCGGCGTCCTTTTTTTGCCCTGGGAGGGCCTACATCGGCGGCGTCGTGGCGGTGGTATATGTTCCGGCAACAGGTTGAAAACCCAGCGAATAGGGCGTTTTGGGGCACAAAAAGGGCCGCTCGGCCCGTCCCGGAAGTCACAGCAGCAGACAAAGAGGACGGGCTTCGCGGCCCATGGTCACAGTATAGCAGAGACGGCCCCGGAAGGCAAGCGGGCGAGCCGTGCAAACGGGGCGTTAAACCGTGCAAAAATTAACGGCAGGGGGCAAAAACAGGGGTTCGGCGGCTCGGATCGGCGAGCCGGGAGCGTTACGAACCGTTATTCCAGGCGTTACGACGGCGGCGGCGACCGGGCCCAGGCGCGGCAAAACGCCCCTTTTGCAAAGGGACATTTTCGGCAAAGTCGCGGGGACGTGTCCCTTTGCCCGTATTTCCTGGGTTTTCGGGGGTTTCGGGACGTTTTGGGCCCGCCGAAGCAAAGGGACAAAAATGATTTAGTTTTTAATCATGGAAGGACAAAAAATTAGGCGGTTCCGTCGCGGGCCTCACGGCTCCCAGCGGGGCCGCTTTCTTCGTCCTCGCTCCCGTCGAAGTACGTTGAATAAATAGACGCTTTTTTCTGCTCGACACACCGCTTGTACTTGAAGTGAACCAGGTCGAAGATCTCCTCTCTGGCATCTGGGGGTAGGAGGCGGAACATGGCGAGAAGATCAGTCTCAAGCTGGGACAAGGGGACACCGTCACACATCAAGGGCGGCTCGTTACTCCGAGCGTTCGCTTCTTCTCCCGTGAGCAGCCAATCCAGAGATCGGCGAAGGGCCCGCCCCAGGGCGACAAGTGAGGAGACCGAGGGAGTGTTTCGATCATTCTCAATATCGCTTATATTTCCGGTAGAAAGGCCCGTTTGTTCGTGCAGTTGCTTCATTGTTAGACCGAGTTCTTGACGCGCAGCGCGAACCCGCTTCCCGATAGTTTCCATAAGTACCTCCGTTCGGATAATCGAGTTTTTGCTCGGATAGCCGAAAAAAGCCCTTGACTTACTCGGACTTCCGAGTTATACTTTTTGTAGATTAAAAATTTAAGCAAATCAAGCATAGCACACCACCCACCAAAAGGAAAGACCAAAGGAGGCGGCGGTAGAGTAAAAGCGAGCGGCGAGGGCATTCACCCCCTTTACCTCAATTCGTTTCCGGCGTCACAAACTGGACATAGCACCACACGGCGGACGCCTCGCCGCCGGATGGGAGCGCCGCAAGAGCAGCACCGATGCTTCGATACTCTACAGAGCGAAGCATAGCGAAAGAAGTCGAGAGAGCTCGCGCGGTTCGGGTCGGCGGGCGCTGCAACGCCCCCGGCCCGGTTAGAGGAAGTCATTCTAAGTTTCATACAAGTCGGCCCTCGCCGTTCGCTTTTACTCTACCATATACCGCACCGAAACGCAAAGGAGGCGATCTCTTTGAGACGCGGCAAGAAGCCAACCAGGAAGCAGAAGATCCGGCTCGGACAAGCGGGCCTCTCGCCGGAGAACTGGCTCGTCGTGAAGCAGAAGCAGAACGGAGAGCTCGTCATCCTCCACAAGCACACGGACACGATCCGGGTCGTCCCGGCCTAAACTCGCCTATTTCGTATATATCGACACGCCGTTGCTCTGTGGGAACGTGTTCCTCGGTACTGAGCTTTCAAGTTATTCAGACACGCGAATGAACACAGCTGACTCTATCGTACTCATCCGTGACCGGGAATTTGTGATAGCTGACTTGCATGGAGTGGCTGTGACATCCTATGCAGAAAACTGGTTGGTAGATGCGGATGACATCATTTTGATAAGGGATAGAAGTATCGAAATGACTCTTTCCTACGGGGTGCAGATTTGCTCTTATTCGGAGGCGCTGCTTGTTTGTACGGAAGATCTTATGCTCGTTCAAGACAAGTTAATTGAGAAAAAACTATCCCTTGCACCTATTACGACTTCATATAAGGAGGAAATATTACTATGAGCACGGCAAGCATTGATACCGTCATCACGGATGCAGGTTTTGATTTGCTTCGGGCAGCTCCGGGGCACAAGCTCGTATATACACGGGCGGTCTGCGGCTCCGGCCATGTGGAAAAGACGCAGCTTGCCACATTGACGGAGATCTCCGACTATGTTATGGATCTGTCCATCGTCGAGTTCGGTCCCTCCGAAAGTGCGGCAACCCTTCGGCTTCAGCTTGACAACAGCAAGGCTCCCAAAGAGTTCCAGCTTTATCAAATCGGAGTCCTTGCAAAACTTCTTGACGGCGAGGAGGAGCTGGTCGGAGAGACTCTCGTTCAAGTCATGCAGTATGAGAAGCCGGATATTGTCCGGGCCGTCCCCCATGTATCCGAGTTTGTCGTAAACGTCCTCATGGGTCAGGCCGAGACTGTCGAAGGCACGATCGATATGGCTGCTTATGTCAGTATCCGGCAGTTCTCCTCCAGAACGGTGAATGGGAAGCCGCTGTCCGCAGATGTTACCATCACTGGCAAAGACATCAAAGTGAGCGTCTCCGACCAGACCACAGTGGAGGCGGCCTTGTCTAATAAGGCGGTAAAAAGCTACGGAATTTTAAAAGACCAGCCCGATCTACTGGCATGGGCCAAACGGCAGGATGGGTCTGGAGCATTTAACATACACCCGGATTGGACGACTGAGGGCGTGCCTATGAAGGCCTGGTACAGCGGCTTTTTGGAAAAGTCAAATGACGGGGCCTACAAATTGACGCTGACCATTGCCGATAATGGGCGGACGTTCGTCAACGTTACATATTCCGGAGCATGGGTCGGATGGCGGGAGCTTGCCCCCGCCACCCCTCCCCAGGAGTACGATATGCCATTGGATTCTGGGTGGACAACAGTGCCATCATCACATTGCGTATACAGCAAGGACCAGTTTGGCATGGTCAGGATCACCCTGGCAGCCATGCCGGATGAGCCAGTATCCGAGAACACGAGGATTGCTGTGCTCCCTGCTGGATTTCGCCCAGCGGTCACAGTTTATAGATTTCCCGTGGTTTCTACAACTGGTACCGTTGGATTTGGTTACATTACGGGGAGCGGAGAACTGGGTGTGTGGCCCTTTGGCCCGATGAAAGAGGTGTCTGGTTCATTTCAATACATAGTAAAAGATTAGATAATAAACTTCCCGAATCCCTATATGCTGTTCTCCTTATTCGGCTAAGGCGGCCTGTAAATAGTCCCCCAAATAAAAGATAGGAGTGATAAACCTATGGAATATAAGCACTCATGCGTCATTGACGCTGAAAATCTATATAAAACACTTGTCCTGGTTTTGCTGACACAGGTAGACCAGGGGCAGGAACAGGAGTGGAAAGTCCAGAACTACACTCTTGCGGAAGGCGAACAGCTGGTGGATACCGCCCCGCCCACAATGCGGCCCTATGCGGGGACGGTGGGCCTTGTATCCCCCAAGTGGGACGCCGATACCTCCGCCTGGGTGGAGGCGGCCACAGCGGAGGAGATCGCCGCCTGGGAGGCCGGGCATCCCGACCCCAATGCCAAGACGCTGGAGGAGGAAAAAGTCGAGCGCATTGCACAGAGCAAAGACGACCTGGATACCTACCTAAAGGCCCACCCCATTACCTGGACGGACGGGCAGCGGTACAGTATCACACGAGAAAAGCAGCAGCAGCTTACCTCCAAGATACTGAGCGCCACCCTTGCGGCGCAGACATCCACACCGTATACGCTGACTTGGAACGCCACCGGCGAGGAGTGCGCCCCCTGGTCGCTGGAGGACCTGGCTGCCCTGGCCTTTGCTATCGACGCCCGGGTGACTTCTCTGGTGAGCTACCAGCAGGCCCAGGAGGTGGCGATAAGAGAGGCATCAACTATGGAGGATCTCAAGGCCATTGAGGTGGACTATGACACGGTACAGTAAGCCAATCCTTTCCATGCTCCTGTGGTTTTTCGGTGGCACCCTGTATTTTCTCATCGAGGTGGCCTACAAAACCCTGACTGGCCACCCCGAGCGGATCAGCTGGACCATGCTGGTGGTGGCCATTCTACTCACCATCCCGGTGGAGCGGGCTGGGGCGGAGCTGCCGTGGGCCTGTCCCCTGTGGCTCCAGGCCCTGTGCTGCGCCATTCTGGTGACGGCGGTGGAGTTTGTCTCCGGTCTGGTGCTCAACGTGTGGTTAGGGCTGGGCATCTGGGACTACTCACACTTGCCTTTCAACCTTATGGGCCAGATCTGTCCCCAGTTTACCGCCCTCTGGTGGGGGCTGTGCCTGGTCTTTATCCCCGTGTTTGACTGGCTGCGCTGGGCGGTGGAGGGCGGGGAGCGGCCCCACTATACCATCATCTGACCGCTGGACGAAACATGGATATAAATAAGGAGGGCGCCACATGGTACATACCTGCTATCTCGCGAGAACACACATCCAGTCCATGCGCATCTATATCAATGAAAAGAAGTTGCCCCTCTCCGCTATCGTGGAGCAGGAGGCCCCCGACCTGGCCATTACCGGCAATTTCTACGGCCCCGGCTGGGTCCCTGTCTGCCCCCTCAAGGCCGATGGCCGGGTACTCGAGTATGACCCAGAGTATGCCTATCCCGCTCTCTGCTGGGACGAGGGACCCGACGTAGGGGTGGAGATCGTGCCCAAGGGCGGCATGTCGCCTCAGCGGAATTACATCGCCAACTGTGCCGGGATCTACGCCGGCCAGGACCAGCCAATGTTCTACGGGGCCGATGTGGGCGGACGCCGGGGCCGCACCGGCTGGGGGCTGCGGGATGGGGAACTGGCCCTGCTGGCCTTCCCCGATGGTTCCGACGGTATGACGCCTCTGGAGCTCCGGGCCTGGGCCAAAGCCCAGGGGTGGAGCGATTTCATCCTGGGCGACGGCGGCCGGAAGGTGAACTTTTATGACCGGGAGGCCGGGGTACTTCTGGAGGGCAAAGACCCCAGCCAAAATCTCATCCTGATCTGGCGGAAGAAAGAGGAGGAGACGCCTATGAACGGCATCACCCAGCGCATGATGACACGCAACCCCTGCTACACCAGCGAACGTACCATTGCCCCCAAGGGCATCATGGTCCACTCCACCGCCACCCCCGGCGTCATGGCGGAGGCCCTGGCCAAGGTCTGGGACACGCCCACGGCTTCGGCGGCGGTCCACGCCATCGTGGACGACAAGGTCACCCTCCAGACTTTGCCCTGGACCGCCCGGGGCGGCCATGCCGG
>OERZ01000133.1_pt1 | contig 14548 bp, 12 predicted proteins | sample 1540151 | NCBI WGS metagenome assembly OERZ01 (sample SAMEA3891880, study PRJEB23780) | metagenome | biome: terrestrial biome; feature: animal house; material: Caecal content | place: Italy | collected 2015-05-05 | reverse complement strand
CGTCCCGCTGGCGCATGGGCCGGTAGAGGAAGCCCGCCTGGCAGAACCGGCAGCCCCGGACGCAGCCCCGCAGCACCTCGATGCTGGCCCGGTCCTGGATGGCCCCCACCATAGGGACAACAAAGTTTGTGGGCGGGGAAAACTCGTTCATGTCCTTGATAATAGCCTTGGTGATGACGGCAGGCACCCCCGGTTCGTTGGGGGTGATGGACTCCACCCGCCCGTCCTCATAGTAACGGATGTCATAGAAGGCCGGGATGTAAACCCCGGGGATCTTGGCGATCCGCAGCAGCAGCTCCTTTTTGGAGATGCCCTCTTTTTTGCCCTTCTCAATCTCGGCGCAGATGGAGGGCAGCTGATGCTCCCCCTCCCCCAGCTGGATCACGTCGAAGAAATCCGCGATGGGCTCGGCGTTGCAGGCGCAGGGGCCGCCCGCCACGATCAAGGGCCAGGACTCATCCCGCTGGCTGGAATAGAAAGGAATCCCCGCCAGGTCCAGCATGGCCAGGATATTGGTGTAGGACAGCTCGTACTGGAGGGTAAAGCCCACCGCATCAAAGGCGGTCAGGGGGTCTTTGCTCTCCAGGGTGTAGAGGGGCAGGCCCAGCCGCTCCATCTCGGCTTTCATATCCAGCCAGGGCATAAAGGCCCGCTCACACCACCAGTTGGGCTGGGCGTTGAGCAGCTCGTACAGAATCTTCTCCCCCAAAAAGGACATGCCCACCTCGTAGGTGTCGGGGAAACAGAAGGCGAACCGGACGTCCACCTTGTCCTTGTCTTTATACACGCTGCCGGGCTCGCCGCCGGTGTACCGGCCCGGTTTCTGCACCCGGCCCAGCGCTTCTTTCAACTTCGGCTCAAACATTGGGTTCCTCCACAGGCAGGGCCGAAATGGCCCCGATTTTATCGTCTCTTTATTGTACCCTATTTAGGGTGGAATTGCAATTTCCAATTTTGCATTTTATCGCTTCCGTCTTTGGCGCCGGAGCTGTACTGCTGCGTGCAGAATCTGGGCCCCGTCCAGGGGCGGAATGGGCAGCAGATTAAAGGCGGCGGTCAGACAGTTGGCCGCCAGAAAGGCAGCCCCCCAGAGGGTGGCCCGACGGCTCATCCGAAAATACCACACCCCCGCCAGCAGCAGATTGGCCCCCGGCCCTGCCGCGGCCAGCAGAAGGGTTTGGGCCGCTGTCAGCCCGGCGCCCCGGGTTCGCATGCAAAAGCCGGTCATGGTCACGGCGATGACCGGCATCCGATGCTTAAAAAGCCAGTAGACCAGAATATGCCCGCACTCGTGAAGAAAGGCCGCCAGCAGCCCCACCCGCAGAAACCCGCTGCTGTCGAAGTAAAGCAGCAGATACAACAGGCCGCACAGCGGCAGCGGGTCCTGAAACACCAGACAGCCTACTCTTACCCGCCGGGGCCCCAGCAGATCCCGGGCCGGCCTCATGGTTTTGCCTCCGGCAGACCCAGCGCCCGGGTGGGGTCCTGCCGTTTGCCGTTCTGGAACAGCTCAAAATGGAGGTGGGGCCCGGTGGCCCGGCCGGTCTGGCCCGCGCAGCCCAGAGGCTGCCCGGCTTTGACTACCTCCCCGGGGCGGACATAGAGGTATTGCAGATGAGCGTAGAGGGTTTCTGTCCCGTCTTCATGGAGCAGGCGGACGTAATTGCCGTAGCTGGTACTGCGATCGGCCATGCTGACCACCCCGTCCAGGGCCGCCAGCACCGGCGTCCCCTCGGCGCAGGCCAGATCCACCCCCTGATGGAACCCCCACTCCCCTTGTGTCGGGTCGCTCCGCCAGCCGTAGCCCGAGGACACCCGCCAGGCCGAGGTTTCCAGCGGGAAATACAAATCCAGCGCCCGCCAGCTGCGGGTGCAGCTGTAAAGCAGACTAAACAGGGCCACGGTACAGCAAAGCAGCCCGTATAAAAACCAGGCTGCCGGGCGGGTATATACCATCCGGGACGGGGTTTTTATACGGGCTGTCCGTTTGACGTTGGGGTTTGGGGTACGCCGCCGCTTTGCCTGCATCCAGACAACCTCCTTTTCTTTCAGGCTATCTTATGCAGCGAGGCCGGCGGGGTATTCTCTTATTTCATCCCCAGAGATTTGAGCAGGCGGCTCCACCAGCTCTCGGGGGCGGGTTTCACCACCACCGGTGCGGGGACCGAGGCGTCCACCGGCAGGGCCGGATGGGCAGTTGGTTCCTCTTTCGGCGCGGGGACCGCGGGCTCTTCCTGAGGCTGCTCCGGTGCTGCCGGGGCGGGAGCGGGCTGAGTCTCTGCTGCCGGGGCAGTTTCCACAGGGGCAGGGCTGGTGGTTCCCGATTCTGCGGGGCGAGCCTCCTCCGCCGGGGCGGGGGCCGGTTCGGTTACTGCCTCAGCGCTCTGCTCCGGCTGAGGCGCAGGAGCAGTGGGTTTGACAGGGCTGGTCCAGTCCTCCCGCAGCAGATCGTACATTCCCATCTGGCTGTTGACCACCGGCTCGTCGGGGCCGCGCTTGACCTTCTGGTAACTGCCGTCCGGCTGCATCTCCCGGGCGTTGACGTTGTCGTGGAGCTGCATTTCCAGGATATCGGTGAGTTTCTTCGTCAGGACAGGGTCCTCAATGCGGACACCCACCTCCACCCGGCATTCGGTGTTGCGGGTCAAGAAGTCGCCCGAGGCGATGTAGATCCGGGTGTCCCGCCCGTCGCAGAAGCTGTAAATCCGGGCGTGCTCCAGATACCGGCCCACAATGCTGCGGATGTGCAGGTTTTCGGTCTTGCCGGGCACCCCGGCCCGGACGCAGCAGATGCCCCGGACAATCATATCAATTCGTGCGCCGGCGCAGCTGGCTTCCTGCAATTTCAGGATGATGTCCCGGTCGCTGATGGAGTTGTTTTTCAGGATCATGGAAGCGGGGCGGCCCAGCCGGGCAGCCTCGATGACCCGGTCCATCTCCTCCAGCAGGACGCTCTTGAAGCGGAGGGGCGCCACCAGCATCTGATCCGAGGTCTCGGTCAGCTGCTGCACCGCCAGGTTCTGGAATACGTTGGAGGCCTCCTCGCCGATGCTCTGGCTGGAGGTGATGAAGGAAAGGTCGGTGTACAGCTCGCTGGTTTTCTCGTTGTAGTTGCCGGTGCCGATCTGGGTGATATAGGAGTAGCCGTCCTTGTTTTTACGGGTAATCAGGGTGAGCTTGGAGTGGACTTTGTAGTCCTCAAAACCGTAAACCACCGTACAGCCCGCGGCTTCCAGCTGCTTGGACCAGTCGATGTTGTTCTGTTCGTCGAACCGGGCCCGCAGCTCCACCAGGGCCACGACCTCCTTGCCGTTTTCGGCGGCGTCCATCAGGGCCTGGACGATCTGGGACTCCCGGGCCATCCGGTAGAGGGTCATCTTGATGGAAATAACCTCCGGGTCCCGGGCCGCCCGCTTGAGCATATAGATAAAGGGCCGGATGGACTGGTAGGGGTAATAGAGCAGTACGTCGTGCTTCTGGGCCTCCTGGGCCAGGTCATAGCCCTGAGGAGGCAGCATGGGCCGGGCCGGCGGATACAGCAGCTCAGTGTGGCCGTCGTTTTCGATCCGGCTGGAGAGCTTATAGAAAAAGCTCAGATCCAGCGGGCTCTTCTGCTCAAAGACCCGCTTATGGGTCAGCACCAGACGGTCGCAGAGCAGATGGGTGATGGTGGGGGGCGCGCTGGGGGTCATCTGGAGCCGGACGGCCGCCAGTTTGCGGCGGCGCTTGAGCAGCTCGGTCATGATCTCACGATAGTCGATGTCGTGGTCCATCATGCCCTCTTTGACGTCGATGTCGGCGTTTCGGGTGACCCGGAAGAGGCACTTCTCTACGATGGTCTCCTTGCCGAAAACCATCCCCACAAAGTGGAGGATCAGTTCCTCGGTCAGGGCAAAGGCCATCTTGTCATCTTTTTTTACAAAGCACAGACGCTCCATCTGGCTGGAAAGCGGGATGATGCCGAGGCTCTGCTCCCCCAGCCGCTTATCGTGCAGCAGCACGCCCAGATAGATCTCCTTGTTGCGCAGGAACGGGAAGGGATGGCGGTTGTCCACGATCTGGGGGCTCAGGATGGGGAACAGTTCACTCTGGAAGTATTTTTTCCAGAAATGTTCCTCCTCCTTGGAGAGCTTGTCGAAGTTGATTTTGGTGTAGCCGTTGGCCGCCAGAGCCTCCAGGGCCCGGGCGTAGTATTTGTCGCAGTCGGCCTGGAGCGCCGCCGTTTTGGGCATGATGGCGTTCAGCTGCTCCTCGGCGGTCATATTGGTTTTGTTTTCCGGCTTTTCTTTTTTGCCCCGCTTGAGATTGGCCCGCTCCTGCAAGGAGCCCACCCGGACCATGAAGAATTCGTCCAGGTTGGAGCCGTAAATGGCCAGGAACTTGAGCTGCTCCGCCAGGGGGACGTTTTTGTCCTTGCCCAGCACCAGGACCCGCTGGTTAAAGTCCAGCCAGCTCAGTTCCCGGTTGATAAAAATGCTTTCTTCCTTCATAACCTAATCCCCTTTTACTGGATCTCAGCTGACAAAGGCCAGGCCTTGCCATTGCTCGATCGTTGCTTCGGTGATGCCGCTCACCTTTGCTGCATCGCTCAGCTGCTCAAACGGGCCGTACCGGGCGCGATAGTCCAGAATCCGCTGGGCTATCTTTTCCCCGATCCCCGGCAGGGTGCACAAAGCCGCCGCATCGGCAGTGTTCAAATCCACCCGCGCCGACTGCACCAGGGGAACCAGTTCCTCTGGATTCGTCTGATCTCCGGACGTCAACGGAACGCTGAACCAGAATGCCAGCGCCAGAGTTACTGCCAGTGCTGCCGCACCAATCGCCGCAAAACGCCCCTCTGCACGAGAAAACCAGGCCCGCTTTTTCTCCATTTTACTGTATCCTCCGCGAAAAAGAAAGCCCTCCGCATAAAAATACGGAGAACTTTTACGTTTCTTTTACATACCACCGTTTTCCGCTTCCCGCACAAACCGGTAAAGATACTCCGCGGCCGCCCCTTCCGAGCAGGCGCAGAGCATAACGCGCTTGGCCGCCACCCGCACCTCGGCCGGGGCGTCGTAGGCCGCGGCGCTCTCCCCTGCCAGATGCATCAGCCCCAGCATGGCCTGGCTGCCCGCCACCACGGCCACCTGTTCGGGGGTGACTTCGGCGGCAGCGCAGACTTCTTCCAGGGCTTTTTCGGCGCTGACATTCTTGGGCATCAGGGCCAGGCAGTCTGCGGTCAGGTATTCGGTGAGGAGAGGCGAGGCGCTCTCGGCCAGCGCCTTCTCAAACACCTGCAAAACCGGGACGTTCTTTGCGTCTTTATAGAGCAGAACCCGCAGTACATCCGCGCTGTTGATTCCTTCCGGCTGGCCCAGCAGGTACGGGGTCCACTCCCGGCGCAGATGCCGCTCCAGCGCCTGGCTCATCCGCAGCACACGGGTGGAGCCGTCCCGCATCTGCAGGGCGATGCCCACCCCGAGCGCCGCCGGGAGTTTATAGAGGAAATCTTCCCCCAGCACATCAAAGCCCGCCAGAGCTTTGCCACAGCCCGCCGAAAAGCTGTACACCAGGCTGCCGCCGCAGACCAGAGCCGGCGCGCTGAGCCGCACACTGCCCAGCATGGTACGCACCGCCTGGGGAGTGCGCTGGGAAAACACCGTCATTCGCCCGCCCCGGGACAGAAAGAGGTTCAGAACATCCCGCACCACCTGGGTCAGGTTCCCGTCGGGGCCCACCATGAGGGTGTCCAGATCGCAGAGAACCAGCGTATCGTTCAGGGATTGTTTCATGTCCGGCCCCTCCTGAGTGTTGCAAGAAAATGAGTGAAATACTCCGGCAGTTCGGAGTCAAAGCGCAGCGCCTCGCCGGTGATGGGGTGGATAAACCCCAGGGTTTTGGCATGGAGGCACTGGCCGTGGAGACTGGAAATGCAGTTGTGGGGGCCATAGACGGGGTCCCCTGCCACCGGATGGTGGATGGATGCCATGTGCACCCGGATCTGGTGGGTCCGGCCGGTTTTCAGCCGACACTCCAGCAGAGTGAACTCCCCCAGCCGTTCCAGCACCCGATAACCGGTGTAGGCATACTTGGTGTGGGGGGCGTTGGCCGGGTAGACGGCCATCTTTTTCCGGTCGGTCTGGGAGCGGCCCAAATTGGTCTCCACAAAGCCCTCATCCTGGGCGAAGCCGCCGTAGACCACCGTCTGATAGGCACGCTCGACGCTGTGCACCGCCATCTGTTGAGACAGGCCGATGTGGGTGGCGTCGTCCTTGGCCACCACCAAAAGGCCGCTGGTGTCCTTGTCGATCCGGTGGACGATGCCGGGTCGGATCTCCCCGCCGATGCCCGAAAGGATGCCCTTGCAGTGCCAGAGCAGCGCATTGACCAGGGTGCCGTCGGGGTTGCCCGGCGCGGGGTGAACCACCATCCCCTTGGGCTTGTTGACCACCAAAAGATGGGCGTCCTCGTAGAGGATCTCCAGGGGGATCTCCTGGGGAACGGCCGCAATGGGGGCTGCGTCGGGGATTTCCAGCAGAATGGTATCCCCTGCTTTCAGCTTCAGGCTCTTGACCACCGGGCTGCCGTTGCAGAGCACGTGGCCCTGAGCCACCAGGTTTTGCAGCGCGCTGCGGGACAGGCCGGTATCTTCGGCCGACAAAAACCGGTCGATGCGCTGGCCTGCGCCCTCCGCCTCCACCACAAATTCACGCTGCTCCATGGATCAATTCTCCTTTTGTGTTTTTTCAGGGCCATTGTGACATTCTTCCAGGAAGATGGACAGCGCCCAGAGCCCGGCGCCCACGCACAGGCAGATATCCGCGAAATTGAAGATGGCAAACCGCATAAACAGCAGGTTGATGTAGTCCACCACCTGGCCGTTCAGCACCCGGTCGATGAAGTTGCCCAGTCCGCCGCCCAGCACCAGGATCAGGGAAACCCGCGTGAGCAGGTTCTCCCGACTGCGGAAGAACAGCCAATATGCCACACCGATCAGCAGGATACCGGTCACCACAACCAGCAGCAGCTGTTTGCCGCTGAGCATGCTGAACGCCATCCCCTGGTTGTAGGTAAAGCGGAGCTCCACCACATGCGGAATCAGCGGCATGGACCCCACCGGCTGGAGCACCTCCACCGCCCAGTATTTGATGGCCTGATCCATCCCCAGCAGGGCTGCAACACAGATCAGGTTGATGAGAATATACTGCATAAAATTACTCCTGTTTTGTTTCAGGGGGGATTCTGCCCACCCGAGGACGGGCAGTGTTTACAAAGAACGGCGCTCCCCCCTGGAGGGAACGCCGCCCTTCTTGTGTTGTATCGGTCGCGCGGGACGCGGATTAGCCCTCAACCACTGCTGCACAGCGTGCGCAGAGGGTGGGGTGTGCCGGATGGCTGCCAATGTCGGCAGAGTACTTCCAGCAGCGCTCGCACTTGTCGCCGGTGGCATGAGCCGCTGCGACGCCCAGGCCCTCCAGAGAGGAGTTGGAACCGCCCTCGCCCTTGACCAGCTCCACCTTGGAGACGATCATCAGGTCGGCCAGCTCATCCATGGGGATGCTGTTGAGCAGCTCGTACATGGCGTCGTTGCAATAGAGGGTGACCGCTGCCTCCAGAGAAGCGCCAATCTGCTTGTCGGCGCGGGCCTGCTCCAGAACCTTCTTGACCTCGTCGCGGACCGCGATCAGCTGAGCCCACTTGGCTTTGAAGGCCTCGTCAGCGGCATACTGGCCGGCATGGGGCATCTCCTCGAAGACAACGTACTTGTTCATCCCCTCCATCTTGGGCATGAAGTCCCAGATCTCCTGGCTGGTGAAGCAGAGGATGGGCGCAATGACCTTGTCCAGAGCCACCAGGATCTTGTACATAGCGGTCTGGGCTGCCTTGCGGGCGGTGCCGTTGGTGCAGTACAGACGATCCTTGGTCACATCCAGATAGAAGTTGGACATAGCCACCACGCAGAAGTTATAGACAGCGTGGTAGACCTTGTTGAAGTTGTAGACAGCGTAGCCTGCGTCGGTCTCCTTCAGCAGATCGTCCAGAGCGGCCAGGGCCCAGCGGTCGATCTCCATCAGCTGATCGTCCGGCACCAGGTCCACGTTGGGATCAAAGCCGTCCAGGTTGCCCAGGATGAAGCGGGCGGTGTTGCGGATCTTGCGGTAGGCCTCGCTCAGCTGCTTGAAGATGTTCTTGCCGGCGCGGACGTCCACGGTGTAGTCAGAGGAAGCCACCCACAGACGGACGATATCGGCGCCGTAGTCCTTGATGATCTCAGAGGGCTCCACACCGTTGCCGGCGCTCTTGTGCATCTGCTTGCCCTGCTCGTCCACGACCCAGCCATGGCAGAGCACTGCCTTATAGGGCGCACGGCCCCGGCTGGCAACGCTGGTCAGCAGGCTGGACTGGAACCAGCCGCGGAACTGGTCGGCGCCTTCCATATACAGGTCGGCAGGCCAATGCAGCTCGGGACGCTCCTCCAGCACGGCGCTGTGGGTGGAACCGGAGTCGAACCAGACGTCCATGATGTCGGTGTCCTTGGTCCACTCGGTACCGCCGCAGTTCTCGCAGACCTCCCCTGCCGGGATGATCTCCTCAGCCTCATACTTGTACCAGGCGTCGGAGCCCTCCTTGCGGAACAGATCGCTGACGGCCTTGATGGTGGCGTCGGTGATATGGTACTTGCCGCACTTCTTGCAGTAGAAAGCCGGGATGGGCACGCCCCAGGTACGCTGACGGCTGATGCACCAGTCGCTGCGGTCCCGAACCATGCCGTACATCCGGTCGTGGCCCCATTCGGGCATCCAGGTGACGTCCTCGATGGCCTTGTAGACGTCTTCCTTGAACTGGTCGATGGAGCAGAACCACTGCTCGGTGGCGCGGAAGATGATGGGGTGATGGCAGCGCCAGCAGTGGGGGTACTGGTGCTTGATGTGCACCTGGCCCATGACAGCGCCGGACTCGGTCAGGTCGGCCAGAATGGTCTTGTTTGCTGCCCAGACCCGCTGGCCCGCGTATTTGCCCGCCAGCTCGGTGAGATAGCCGCCGTCGTCCACGGGAACAGTGATGGCAACCTCGGGGTACTTCTGGCTGACGTTGAAGTCGTCCACGCCGTGGCCGCCCGCAGTGTGGACACAGCCGGAACCGCTCTCCAGGGTGACGTGGTCGCCCAGAATGACCCAGCCCTCCTTGGGCAGGTAGACGTGCTGGTAGCGCATCCGCTCGAACTCGGCGCCGTTGACCGGCTCGCCCACCACCTCATACTCGGTGATACCGCAGGCGTCCATAACGCTCTTGACCAGTTCGGTAGCCATGATGTGGTACTCCTCGCCGATCTTGACGAAGGAATACTCGAACATACCGTTGAGGCAGATGGCCTCGTTGGCGGGCAGGGTCCAGGTGGTGGTGGTCCAGATCACAAAGTAGGTCTTGTCCATCGGGATGCCGTACTTGGCCAGCACGCCGTTGGGGTCCTGGCTGACGTGGAACCGGACAAAGATGGAATCGCAGTCGTCCTCGGCGTACTCAATCTCGGCCTCGGCCAGAGCGGTGCGGCAGTCGGGGCACCAGTAAACCGGCTTCAGACCCTTGTAGATATAGCCTTTCTTGGCCATCTCGCCGAAGATCTCGATCTGACGGGCCTCAAACTCGGGCTTGAGGGTCAGATAAGGGTGCTCGAAATCGCCAATAACGCCCAGGCGCTGGAACTGCTCGCTCATGATCCCGATGTGCTCGGTGGCGAAGGCTTTGCAGATCTGGCGCAGCTCCAGCTTGGAGATGTCCTTCTTCTTGTCGCCGACCGAAGCCAGGGCTTTCAGCTCAATGGGCAGGCCGTGGGTATCAAAACCGGGCACATAGGGGGCCTGGTAGCCCTCCATGCTCTTCTGGCGGATGATGATATCCTTGATGATCTTGTTCAGAGCGGTGCCCATATGAATGTTGCCGTTGGCATACGGGGGGCCGTCATGCAGCACAAAGCGGGGCTTGCCCTCGTTGTGCTTGATGAGGTTGTTGTAGAGATCGTTCTTCTTCCAGTCCTCGAGCATCACAGGCTCTTTCTTGGGCAGACCGGCACGCATCTCGAATAAGGTCTTCGGCAGATTCAGGGTACTGTCGTATTGGGATTTGCTCTTAGCCAATGGTTCCACACTCCTCGTAAACTATTCTTCCCTCTTTTTGCCCGCCAGGGGGCGGGGCTTTATTCGCTGAATTTGATTCCCTGGAAAACAGAGTAATCCACATCAGCCGGTTTATTCTCTGCCGGTACGGGCAGATCTACCTTCAACTGACTCTCGTCTTTGTCCCAGAAGTCCTCGGCCTGCTCGGGTTCGGCGGCCTCCGCCTCTGCTTCGGGCTCAGCCGTCTCGGCGGGCAGCTGGGGCTGCTCCTCCTCCGGTGCCGCTTCCTCCTGGGGGGCAGCCTGGGTCTCGGCCGGGGTCTCCGGCTGATACTCGGGCAGGCGGCTCAGCGAGGCTACATGGTTGCGGTAGAGGTTCAGCACATCTGCCTTGAAACGGGTGACCTCCAGGCGGACCCGCTCGTACTCCCGCTCCTCGGCCTGGCGCTGCTCGTTGGCCTCGTTCACAATCTCATCGGCCCGCTCGGTGGCCTTTTGCAGCAGCTCGTTGGCGTCCCGAATGATATCGTCTGCCCGGAGGTTGGCCCGGTGCAGAATTTCCTCCGACTTCTGGTTGGCCTCGCGGATGACGTTCTCCCCCATCCGCTGGGCGTTGATCAGGGCGGACTTCAACATTTCGCCGTCCGCCTGGTAGCTCTCCAGCTCCCGCGCCAGCTTCTGGTTCTCGCTGAGCAGGTCGGAAATGCGCTTGCGCAGAGCCTCCGCCTCCTGGATGTCCTGCTGGAGCTGTTCCTCGATTTTGTCCAGGAAATGGTCGACATCTTCGGTACGGTAGCCGCGGAGGTTTTTATCAAACTGCACGGAATGTACGTCCTGCGGTGTCAGCATAGTGATCTCCTCCAATTTTTAATTCAACAGATTCAATACTGAAAATACTCAATGATAAAACGGTCTTTCCGGCTTTTCCCCGGCAGAGCGGCCAAACCGAAACGGCCTTTGCCCCGGATGGTGAAGACATCCCCCTCATAAACGAGGGCGTGGGCCGAGCTGGCCGGCAGGTGGTTGATCTCCACCCGGCCCGCCGCGATCAGCTCCGCCGCCATCCCCCGGCTGCAATGCAGCATAGCGGCCAGCACAGCGTCCAGCCGCAGGGAGGACACCGTCGCCGTCTGGGTTTGGCGGTCGGCCTCGGGGAACTCCGGCAGCTCTTCCAGAGGCTGGATGGAGCAGGTCAGTTCGGTCCGGCCCGCCTGGCGCAGTTCCTGGCAGATGAGCTGGGCCACCGTCTCCAGTGCGAACACATAGGCTGTGCCGGGTTTGTCCGCCGGGAGGACGATATCCCCCAGCGCTTCCCGCCGGATCTCCAGGCCCAAAAGACTGCCCAGATAATCCTTGTGGGCGGGCGGCTGGGCCCCGGCCAGCTGCCGGCACTCCAGCCGGACACACCGCAGGGGCGAATCGCTCCAGGAATCCTCCGGCTCGATGCAGACCAGCCGCCGCTCCGCCTGCGGGTATCCCCCGTCGAAACGGAACGCTGTACAGCCGGCCCGATCCAGCGCGGCTTTGGCCAAAGCCTGCTCCCGGTCGCTTAAAAAGGAGGAATACCGCGGAATGCTGCGGGCCTGGGCCGTGCGGGCCAGGTCCTCGATGTGCCGCATCAGAAAGCGTTCCTCCTCATTTTGCGCGGGGATAAATCCACGGGCCGAACGGGGCTGCGGATCAATAGAACGCGCCATTGCTCTCCAGCTCGTCCAGCAGATCGCCCATAATATCTACATTGTAGGGGGTGATAATAAAGGTGCTGTTGGCCACCCGCTTGACCTGGCCGTTGTTGGCGTAGGCCACACCGGACAAGAAGTCGATCAGCCGGCGGGAGATCTCCTTGTTGGCGGACTCCAGGTTGAGCACCACAGTCCGCTTGTTGTTCAGATGGTCCGCAATGGTGCTGGCGTCCTCGAAGCGCTCGGGCTTGACCAGAACAACCTTGAGCTGGGTGGTGGCGTTGATGTTGACCACCCGGTTGGCGCTCTTCTTGCCCTCGGCCTCTTCATCCTCATAGCCGGGGTCTGCGCCGAAGCTATTGTTGTTGTTCACCATCTGGGGGCCGTCGTCAATGTATTCATCCTCGAACTCGTCGTCGCCGCCAAAAAGTCCTTTTTTAATATTCTGCACAAAAGACATAGATACCTGCTCCTTTCACACGAGTAACGCATGTCGCTTGATTTTTGATCGCAAAAGCAGAACGAATAGCTTTTTATATTATCTGTTTTTTTGAGCCGGATGTCAATAACAGCTAGTACAAAAGTTTTCCGTCGTACAAATTTTGTCCCGAAACAATGACGGTATCGTAGAGTTTCAGCTCGCTGACCGATCCCGCAGTGCCCTTGGGCTGGACAATGATGTAATCGCCGTCCTGCACCAGGGGGTGTTCGCTGTCCACTGGATCGATCCGGCAAAAGCGCGCCAGGTTGCCGAATTTGACGTACACGCCCGGGATGTAGTTTTCGCCCTGGAGGGCGGTCACCTCTTCCCCGGTCTCCTCCAGCAGATAATGGACGGCCTCCGCTTTGATCCGCAGGCCGGTGGTCTCGCTGAGGATGATTTCTGCGTTGGCCTGGCCCAGCCGGAGCACCTCCCCGGTGAGGGTATCGCACCGCAGCACAAAACGGGCCAGACCGCTGGACTCGTCAATGGTCACCTCGGTGAGCTTGGCTTTCAGACTGTTCTCGGTCTGCCCGGGGAACCGGATCTGGACGTTCCCGGTGAGAGGGGCGCCGTCCCGGCCCAGGAGCTTTTGCCCCTGCTCGGCGGTGCAGACACCACAATAATACCAGCTGAACCCGGAGACAATTTTGCCGGCACAGCCTTCCAGCGGAGCATCGGCCTGCTGATCCAGCAGAGCTTTCAGCCCAGCGGCATCCAGCGCCAGGATCGCATCCGCGCTCTGGGTGAGCTGCCGGCTGGTTCCGCTGCGGACAAAATAACCGGTCCCCGGCGAGACTACCTGGGCCAGCCCGCCCAACTGGCCTTCCAGCTGGACAGCCTCCGCCGACAGGGCGGCAATCTGCGCCGAAAAGTCCGCCGCTTCCCCGGTGGTCACCCAAAGCCGGTTCTGGGCCAGCAGATAACTCTCCCGGCCGTTGTCGATCTGGCTGTACAGTCCCCGGTCAATGTTATCCAGCAAGGTGTAGAGGGCACTCGACCGCTCCGCCAGCAAGGTATCAATCTGGGTGGTGGAAGCATTCTGGGAGTGTTCCAGCAGATCAATCTGCTCGTACAGATTCGTCAGCCGGGCCCGCAGAGCACTCTGAGAGGCGTCTGAGTAGACTTCGGCCACGATGGTTCCAGCCGATACCCGCTCACCGTCCCCTACCCGATACCCCAGCAGCCCGCTGCCGGGCACCAGGGTCTCCTGGAACAGCAGAACGCCCTCGGCCTCCACGGTGTCCTCCACCGTACTCATCAGGGCCGTTTCATAGAGGTTGGGCGGGTTCAAAATGCGGTAGGCCTGATAGCCCACATACCCCAGTGCCAGCACCAGGGCTGCCGCCACCCCGACCAGCACCCAAAGGGTGTAGGGGCGCTTGGTCTGTGCAGGATCCCATCTCACAGCGCATCCCTCTTTTCCAAAAATTCCTCGGTCCGGCGGCAGGCCTCGTCCAGAAGATCCGGGGCGTCGGCCTGAAGCCAGACCACCCCTTCCATATGGCGGAACCAGGTCAACTGCCGCTTGGCGTAGTTGCGGGAAGCCTGCTTGAGTTTCTCCACGCAGGCGGCCAGCTCCGCCTCCCCTGCAAAGTAGGGGAAAAATTCTTTGTAGCCGATGGCCTGAGCCGCCGTGCGGTAGCTGTCCCGATGGTCATAGACCAGCCGGGCCTCCTCCAAAAGCCCCTGCTCCATCATCCGGTCCACCCGCAGGTCAATCCGGCGGTAGAGCTGGGCACGGTCGGCGAAATCCAGACCCAGAACAAGGGACCGGTAGGGCCGCTGACCGGGCCGAGAGGCGGCCTTCTGTTCGCTGAGGCGCCGCCCGGTGGCCCGGTAATGTTCCAGCGCCCGCAGCACCCTCACCCGGTTGTTGGGGTGGATGGCCGCGGCGGCCTGCGGGTCAACCGACAGCAGCTCGGCATACATAGCCTCGGGCCCTCGGGCCTCCAGCTCCGCCGCCAGCTGTTCCCTCAGACCGTTGGAAGGCTTTTCTTCCGTAAAGCGGATCCCTTCCAGAAAGCTCTGGATATACAGTCCGGTGCCGCCCACCAGAATGGGCAGCGCCCCCCGGGCGGAAATCTCCTGTTCCAGCTGGGCGGCCAGCGCCGTGAAATCCGCCACACTGAACACTTCTTCCGGCGGCAGAAAATCCACACAGTGGTGGGGTACGCCCTGGGTTTCCTCAGCGGTCACCTTTGCGGTGCCCACATCCAAGCCCCGGTAAATCTGCATGGAGTCGGCGCTGATCACCTCGCCGCCGAACCGCTTGGCCAATGGGACGCC
>OERZ01000131.1_pt1 | contig 14708 bp, 11 predicted proteins | sample 1540151 | NCBI WGS metagenome assembly OERZ01 (sample SAMEA3891880, study PRJEB23780) | metagenome | biome: terrestrial biome; feature: animal house; material: Caecal content | place: Italy | collected 2015-05-05 | reverse complement strand
GTACTTCGGTCTATGCCGCGGCGTCTGGTGCTGGAGTTGACCAACGCATGCAATTTAAATTGTGTTATGTGCGGACGAAACGCAGCCGACTTTAAGCCGACGTTTTTTGACATGGCTTGGTTTTCTTATTTGGAAGCTCTTTTTGATACTATTGAAGAAGTTACCCTCATGGGCTGGGGAGAACCAACGGTTCATCCTCATTTTGCGACGATGCTGGAGCGAATTAACCAACATTCCGCAAGAAAATATTTCTGTACAAATGGTATGCGGCTGGATGTATTGACGCCTGCCATTTTTGATTACCATGCGGATCTCATCGGGGTCAGCCTAGATGGCGCCACCCCTGAAACAAACAATCGTATTCGCCGCGGTTCTGACTTGAATCATATTGTTGCTAGTTTAAAGAATATTGAGCGTCAGAAACGGTCGCTTGGTGTTTCCTACCCTTATATCAACTTTGTGTTCTGCGCAATGAAATCCAACCTTCATGAACTGCCCGATTTGGTGCGTTTGGCCTCCGACATAGGTCTGGAGGAGGTCAAAGTCGTATTCCTTACCGTATTTCAGAAGGAACTCCTATCGGAAACCTTGTGGGACGATTTGAAGCGTGTACGAGAGGTTTTTGACCGTACTACTGAATTGGGCGAGCAGTTAGGTGTTTCTATCAAGTTGCCCCATCTACCGGGTGAGGATCCCGCTGGCGACCATTCCCATAAGGACTGTTTTGTGGGATGGAGGGACTTCTTTGTGGGATCAGATGGATTTGTTAGACCTTGTATGTCGACACCAGAGCAGTTTTTCCGCATTGACACCAGCTTGGATTTCATGGAACTGTGGAATCACCCCACCATGCAAAAACACAGGCAGATTGTCAACTTGGAAACAGAAATGTCTTCATCTTGCCGCAACTGCTATCAGTCCTCTCACTGTAATTGGAATAAAAAGGAATCCTTCTTGCAGATCGGAAACCAGTTCTCTCCGGAGTGGTAATTATGGTGGTAGTGGAGGGATCCCATTTCGTTTTGAAAGCGGCGGCCTTTTCTTCCACGCCGACAGATGCCTATATATCATAATCAGAAGGGGAATTGTTATGGATACTCATGCATACGATGAGCTTGTGTCAAGGGTGGATGAGCTGTTTCAAACTGGTGAAGAGGCAGTAGCCTACTTGTTGGCAAGCGACATTTCCTCTTCCTCTAATATTTCTTTGGTATCACAGCTTGTGGAAATGGTATCCCAACTCTCCTCATCTATTGAGGCACAGTATCGCTCTATTTCACTTGTTCATAAATTACCGGAGATTTCTCAAAACGCTGTTGCTACGATAGATAAAATTTATCAAAATATGCGGCGAGGCTCCTTTGAGCCGGCAATGTCTTATTTAGAGCTTGAATTTGCTCCATTGCTCTATTTTTGGCATCGCTATACCCTGTTTTTTTTAAGATATGCCAACTCAGATGAGGCCATGCAGCAGTGGCATGAAGAGGAACGCGAGTACTATCGCACGATTCAAAAAATTGAGAAGGAAGACGACGCCAATCATTATAAATATGATGTTTCTATTGTAGTCCTTTTCTATGGAAATCAAAAAATGACAAAAAAGTGTATTGACGCAATCATTCAACATACTACTCACATATCCTATGAACTGATTACATTCGATAACGGTAGCGACGAAGAGACTACAAAATGGTGTGAATCCCTTGGTCATGCTAAGAAGATACATTATCCGGTCAATATGGGGTCCTCGGTCGCTGGTAACATGATCTACTCCACAGCATCAATGTACGCTGAGGGAAAATACATGATGTTTGTCTCCAATGATGTTATCGTGACACCTAATTATGATCATATCCTCTATAACTGTATTGAGAGCGACCCCCGTATCGCCGTGGCAGTCCCATTGTGTAATTCCGCAAGTAATCTACAGGCGATTTCGGTGTCCTATGATGCCAATAACGTAGAAGAAATTTATCAATACGGCGAAGCGCATAATCATCTAAATCCGCGCATGTGGTATGACCGCTCCCGTCTGTTCGCTATTCTGGGCATTTATCGATTGTCGGCACTAGAATTGCTGTATCTTGGATTTTCACCGCTTTTTTGCTACGACATGTTTGCGGACGACGATCAATGTTGCAGCATTAGAAGGATGGGTTACCGTCAGGTATTGTGCAGAGACGTTTTTGTCCATCACTACGGTTCCGCAACCATTGGAAACAGCCAATTTCAGGTTATGGATATGGGACGGGAACAATTTTATCAAAAGCACGGTGTTGACGCCTGGGATTCCCTTGCGACAGCATGGAATTCAGCAAATTTCCTGCCATTAAACAATTTTACCAGCACAATTCGTATCCTGGCTCTGGACCCAAAATTTGGTGAAGGCATTTTACACATCAAAAATATGCTGAAGGAGCAAGGTGTGGAGCATATCGTGATCCATGCGGTGACCACAGATTGCCGATATCTCGATGATATGGCCGGATTATTTGATCAGAGTTTTTGCGTCTCTGATAGCGACCAATCAGTGACGCAGGAAGAGTATGATCTAATTGTATTTGGTGATGTTTTGGAAAATTGCCACAATATAAAGGCTTATTTTCAGCTTTGCAAGCGACTTATGACACCCAATTCAAAAGCAATTGCTTTAGTTGGAAATCCTACATTTATTGATAATCTAATTCAAGGCGCATTGAACTTAGAACTTCCCGGGGATTATTATCTTCATGATAGTAAGCGTGATATCTCAGTAAATAAAATCTCAAACCGTGCTTTTCATAAGGTTTTGAAAGAATATGGATTTGACTTAATTGGGCAAAAACATATGGCGGATTACTCTAAGATGGAAATTGCAAATTATATCGCGCAAGCTTTTACAGAACAAAACCGGGATACTGTAGTTTCTAATCTTCTACGTTTTTATACTTGCTTTGTTTTCACATCCAGAGGTTAGATATGGAATTGGAATCTTTTTATAAAGGTAAAAAAGTACTCATCACGGGGCATACCGGCTTTAAAGGCACATGGCTATCTTTCTTATTGGACCAATTTGGTACTCAGATTTATGGATATAGCCTTCCTCCAGAACGAGAGAGCCTATACGTGAAGGCGCATCCAGTTTATCAAAAAGAGATATTCTCCGATGTTCGGGATAAATCTTCTTTTTCAGAGTTTATCTGTAAGGTAGAACCCGATATTATTTTCCATCTGGCTGCACATTCTACACTTGACCGGGTATTGGAAATTCCTTATTCTGTGTTTGAGATCAACGTTATGGGTACGGCGGCGCTTATGGATTGTGTGCGCAAATTTTCTCATCCTGTATCCGTTGTTGTTGTAACCAGTGATAAATGTTACTTGCAGGATGGGGCGGAGCACGTCTTTCACGAACAAGATCCTTTGGGGGCGGCTGATCCCTATTCTACCAGTAAGGCATGTCAAGACCTCGTTGTACAGAGTTTTTTGTGTTCATTTCAGGAGTTAAGCGCATGCACCGCACGGGCGAGCAACACTGTTGGCGGTGGAGATGGCAATATGAGCAGATTATTGCCCTATCTGATCAAAAATTTTTCAGATAAAACACCCGCTGTGATTCGCAACCCAAATCATATTCGTCCATGGCAATATGTATTAGATGTGCTTCATGGATATTTAATATTGGGAAAACATTTGTACACCAGATGTGAGCCACTTTCGAGCGCATATAATTTTGGTCCAAGTCCCGATGGCTTTCAAACAGTTCAAGCTCTGGCAGATAAGTTGGCCGATCTTTTCCACGCTCCCCATGCCAGTGTTCATGCTCAAAAGGCAGTACATGAGGCGCCTCTTCTCAAACTATGCAGTGATCGGGCAAACAGAGAATTGGGTTGGATTCCATATTATTCATTTGAACAAATGTTAGAAGAAGTCGTACAATTTAATCAAGAAGAGCAGGATGTCTCCACAGTTTATGCTTGTCGATCTGCCATTTCACGTTTCCTGAGCAGATTGGAAAGGTAAGGGTATTTTCCTTGAAAATTCTTATTGTTGGTGCTGGATGTTGTGGCGCTAGTGCCGCCAGGTCCCTCGCTGAAAAGGGGTGGGACATTACACTGATTGATCGTCGGGCACATATTGGCGGGAACACATACGATCAATACAATGAGTGTGGTCAGTTATATCATTGCTATGGGCCACATGTTTTTTTTACAAATAAAGAGGATGTCTGGTCATTTTTACTTCCATTTGGCCCATGGGTTCCATATAGAAGTATGGTTGGCGTAGAATTAGACGGACAAATTCATCCAATGCCATTTCAGACGTCAACGCTGTCTGCACTGACAGGAAATACTCATCTGCAAACTGAACTATCCGCTGAATTTGTCGGTCGCACTTCTGTTCAGGTGTATGACCTTCTCAACTCCAAGAACCCTGCAATCAGGCAAGCAGGTATTCAGCTATATGAAAAAGATTGCGTTCCTTATAACAAAAAGCAATGGAACCTGTCCCCGGATGAATTGCTGACCGAAGTATTGGCTCGTGCACCAGTATTTATTCAGCCTCAGGAGCAATTTCGACAGGAAAAATGGCAGTATATGCCTTTACTCGGCTTCACAGACCTATTCTTAAAGATGCTGAACCATTCAAACATACATTTGAAGTTAAACACAAATGCAAGTGAGTGCTTTACGGTTTCTGAAACAAACACTATTTTTTGGAAGAAAGATTCATATGATTGTATTTTGTATACCGGTACATTGGATGAGTTGTTTTCCTTCCGGTTCGGCCGTCTTCCCTACCGCAGTTTGCAGTTCAAGGCAGAACAGGTAGATGGTCAGAATGGATTGCCTTATTTTGCAGTGTATTACCCGGATGAGAGACTTCCCTATACCCGCCGTACGGACTACAGTTATCTACCAGGCAATGGTGGTTGCAGCCATATGATTATCAGTGAAATTCCCGTGGAGTGGAGGTCAGGGCTAGAACCTTTTTATGTTATTCGCACCGCACAATCGGAGGCTTGCAGCGAACAGTACCGTAAACTTGCTTCAACTATACCCCATTTTTACTTCTCCGGCCGCTTGGCCGAATTTCGCTACTTGAATATGGACGATGCTATTCAGGCTGGGCTGCGCATCGCTGAGCAAATTGATCGAGCAGAAACAGAAAGGGTGTAGATATATGACTGTTCTTCCGGCTGAATTTGCACGTAACGTACGCAGGCAGGTTGCCTCTGTCCTGTGTCAAACCCATGACTCACATATTGGCGGAGGCTATTCCTCCGCAGATATACTCGCAGTTTTGTATACTCGAATACTGCACCTTTCTGCGGATCGGTTAAAGGATCCCAATAGAAATATTTTGCTGTTGAGCAAGGGACATATTGCAGCTACTTTCTATGTCACACTCGCATGTGCAGGACTTATTCCAAAAGAGCACGTGCAGCTCCATTTGCAGGATGGGAGCAATTATGCAGGACATACCAGACGGGACGTTGTACCCGGCGTAGAAATGTCTGCTGGCTCTCTTGGTCATGGACCAGGGATTGGCGTTGGAATGGCCTATGCCAAAAGAATTCAGAATTTAGATGGGCGCGTATTTGTCCTAATGGGCGATGGAGAATGTAATGAAGGAAGTGTCTGGGAAGCTGCCATGAGCGCATCCCGGTTTTCGCTGTCCAATTTATTTTTTATTGTTGACCGTAATCGGCTTCAGTCCTATGGATCTGACGAACAAGTAATGAGAATGGGGGATCTGGGGCAGAAATTCTCTTCCTTTGGATGCCGGGTACTGGATGTGGACGGGCACGATTATACTGCGTTGGAGCGTGCGCTCCAGCCTGCGCCCGCAGAGGAATCACGTCCAACTGCCATCATTGCTCACACCATCAAAGGAAAGGGCGTCTCATTTATGGAGAACCGCCTTGAGTGGCACTTTAAATCGCCGAATGAAGAGCAACTGCGTCAGGCGCTTGAGGAGTTGTAACTATGAGACAAACTTTTATTAATACAATGATTGAACTGGCGCGGACAAATCCAAAACTGATGCTACTGATTGGTGATACCGGTTTTTCTGTTGTCGAACCTTTTGAACAAGAATTTGGTCCGCGCTTTATGAATATTGGGATCGCAGAGCAAAATTTCATTTCTGTTGCAGCGGGTATTGCTGCAATGGGAATGAAGCCGGTTGCTTACAATGTTGTATCTTTTATGACACTACGCGCCGCAGAGCAGATTTTTTTGGATATCTGTTATCAGGAGAATCCGGTTGTAATGGTGGGAGTTGGAGGTGGATTTGCGTATGGAAATGCGGGACCTACCCACCATTCCTTGCAGGATATTGCGATCATGAGGAGTTTTCCCAATCTACTTGTATATTGTCCTGGCGATCCGGTCGAAATGCGCTGGGCCTTGTGCGACGCATTGGAAAGCAATCGTCCCGCCTACATTCGCATCGGACGGAGTGTAGATCCTGTCGTCCACCAAAGTGAGGTTGTATTTCAACGTGGTCGGGCAGTTGAGGTATATGAAGGCACTGATGTTACACTCTTTGTTTGCGGTACCATGTTGAAGGAAGCTGTTCAGGTCCAAAAGATGCTGGAGCAAGATGGAATATCGACTGGATTATACTCTATGCCCAGCATCAAGCCGTTAGACTGTGACACGATTCAGCGCTGCGCCCAACATAGTCGCCTGATTTGCACCATAGAAGAACACAGTGTGGTTGGCGGCTTGGGATCTGCTGTAGCTGAAGTCCTGTCTGATGATCCGAAGGGGAATACGCCATTGAAACGCTTTGGTGTCCCAGACTCTTTTGCGATGTTGACAGGTGGAAGAGACTTTCAGCTGAACTATTTTGGACTTGCACCAGAGCAAATGTATCGTGAAATCAAACAAAGGCTTGGGTGAGACAATATGTACAGTTCTGTGCATGAAATTTTTCAAGAGTTTCATACCGCTCGGCCCAGTTTGGAACGAAGTATCTCCCAACTGAAGGAGGAACTCTCTGCTTTTAAAGATGGCGTTGTACTTTATGGCGCTGGCAGCAGTGGCATGGCGCTCTTGGGTGCATTACGAAGAGCGGGTATTGAGCCTCGCTGCTTTTGTGATGGATTGGAAGCGAAGTGGTACCAGACCTGCATGGGCCTGCCAATTGTCCCTCCCAGAGAGCTAATTCCCCGCTATGGCGACCAGTTGCTGGTGATCATTTGTATCAACACCGATGGCAAACGATACTGCCGCAGTTTTGCGGAGGCCCTCCGGCAGGGCGGCCATCCTGGGGTTCATCAGCGTTTACATGATGCCGGATGCCAGTCGATTATTGACTACGAGCAGCTTAGTTGCTATTTTGAGCTTTTTCTTGGGGATAATACGGGAAATCTGCCTTGTTGTCCTGATGTTCTTATGATGCTGAGGCACCAGGAAGAAATAGAGAATGTTTACCATCAACTTTCTGATCCTTGTTCAAAGCAGATCTATCTTGGAATTGTAGCACACAGGCTGCTCAGAGATAAAAGTGAGATTATGACGCTCCCTCAGTCAGAGCAATACTTTCCCTCGGATATTTTAACGTTCAACTCACAGGAGCACTTTGTTGACTGCGGGGCATTTCATGCCTCTGTATTGGAAGGCCTAATGGAACGGACAGGCGGAAGATTTGCGTCCTACTACGCACTGGAGCCGGATTCGATAAATTATGACTATTTGACAAAGCATTTTCCAATAAGCGATCCAGCGCAGTTGTCTCGGTGTAGCCTTAATCAGGTTGCCGCCTGGGATTCGGATGGCATACAATCTATTTGTTCACTTTCAGGGCCGGGGAGCTTTATTGCGGAATATGGTGAGGATACCGTACTGTGCAAAAAAATTGACTCACTGTTGGACGGAAACCCTGTAACCATGTTGAAAATGAATATTGAGGGCTCAGAACTCCACGCGTTGCATGGTGCCAAACATTCCATCGAACGTTTTCAGCCCAAATTGATGATTGCCGGCTATCATAAGACTTGGGATTTGTGGGACATCCCCGCCTTTTTCAAACAGCATATCGACCACCGGCCTCTTTTTTTACGTTCCTATATGGGACATCTATCATTTGTGTATTATATCTAAATATGGGGAAGGATAGCTAGTATGGATATATTGGGGCAAATTTTAAATCAACTACCGGAAGCAATTCATAGGCAGCAAGATGATCGTATAAAGCTAGAGCGGTTAATTCATGAGAATAGGAAAAATGTTGTTATTTATGGATATGGAAATTTGGGACGATATGTTGCTCAGAAGTTAAGCGACATCTTTGACATCACGATTGCTGCATATGTTGATACTTACAGAGAAACGGATTTAACTATTGGTTTATACAATATCAATGATGTTCAGGGAAAGATTAAGGGCGATGCGCTGGTTATTGTTGCGATTTACTCCATACAAGAAAACTTTGATTCAATCAAAAATTCACTTTATGAACTGGGGTTTCAGAATATCATATCCGCTTATGACCTCTACGCACTACCGGAACTAACCCGACATGGTCTCATTGGATATGATCTGCCCAAAATAGATGTTGAGCAGGTTAATCTAACATATGATATATTGGGGGATATTAAATCAAAAGAAACATATTGCAACCTTTTTAATTTTATTTTATCGTCCAAAAAAATACCTCTATCCACTGAAGGTGTTGAAAAACAATATGTTCCATCAGATTTATACAAAACAGTCCCAGACGAACGTATTGTAGACTGCGGTGCATTTGATGGTGACACAATGCGCAGTTTTTGGAAGGCACTTTCGCCTTACGGTTTTGATTCCTATATTGCAGTTGAGCCTGATTTTAAAAACAGAGAGGGACTATCACGTTCAATAGAGGTCGATATTCCACAGCATGCTCAAAACAGAGTTCGTATCATACCAGCAGCGGTTTCCAATCAATCTGGGGAGATCCTATTTAACAATACAGGAACGGCTTCCAGTGCTAAGGCAAGCAACACAGAAGGAGCGATTTCTGTCCCAGTTGTTAGATTGGATGACGTAATTGATTCGGCCGTAACGCTTATTAAGATGGATATAGAAGGATTTGAGCTTCCTGCACTGCAAGGGGCAGAACAAATCATAAAAAAATATCAGCCACTGATGGCAGTGTGTGGCTATCACCGCTTTGAGGATCTGTGGGAAATTCCCCTTTATTTACATAAGCTGCTTCCAGATCATGAGATTGTGTTTAGAAATTATGTCGGGCTGATAGAGTACGTGTTCTACGCGATTCCCAAAGAGAGGATACTTAAATAATGGATCAGACACTGTGCCGTACTGAAGAATATAAAGAAATTATTTCCACAATTAATCCGTGTGCTTATTTATGTGGAAAACGTATTTTATGTACGGGCGGTACAGGATTTTTGTTTCGCTATTTTCTTGAATTTCTTTTTTGGCTTAATCGCCAGTATCATCTGGAGATGTCTTTTCTGGTAACATGTCGAAAGAGTTCGATCAAAATACCAGACGATAAAACATATGGAAGTGATGTCACATGGTTAGAATGTGATCTTGCCAATATCGTACTTGATCCCCAGAGTCATGTTGATATCATCATTCATGCAGCCAGCCCTGCAAATAAAAACGAGCTGTTAAAGACAGATACCTATGGAGTCATTCATCCAAATGTCATCGCGACACAGCATCTACTCGAAATTGCAAAGCTAGCTCGAGCACAATTTCTATACATCAGTAGTGGGGAGGTATACCCCAAAATGCTAGAGCCAATTGCAGAGGATGCCGTGTTAAAAAGCCATCTGGGACGAAATTATTATGGAACCTGTAAGCGGATGGGCGAATTAATCTGTGAGCATTATATCACCGCGTGCTCTCTTAACGTTCAAATTGTGCGTCCATTTTCTATTTTTGGTCCAGGCGAGTCAAGGAACTCAGGCAGATATTTCGTAGAGTTTATTTCCCGTGTTGCTTCGCATCAGCCCATCGAGCTTCAAAGTGATGGAAGTCAGATCAGATCTCATTGTTATGTATCCGACTTTGTCACGGCATTGCTGCATATTTTATTGTACGGCGAATCTACCGCCTACAATGTGGGAAATGATGATAGTATTCTTATCATCAAGGCGTGTGCAGAGCGAATAAATAGCTTGGGCGCCGGCTTAGGGGTGATCTGCCATAAACCTACGGATGGAAATCTTCTTGAGGACTGCTATATTCCTGACACAACGAAACTAAGGATGCTGGGGTGGCATCCTGTAGTGGGGATTGATGACTGCATCATTCGTCTTTTACGTTCTTATAAGGAGTAATGATATGACAGTATCAGAATATATATTTGATTTCCTTCACTCAAAGGGTTGCGATACGGTCTATATGGTATCTGGAAGTTCTTCTATGTGGCTGACAGATGCGCTTTGCCGAAATCATGATATGAAGGCGGTCTGTTGCCACCACGAGCAAGCTGCCGCTATGGCCGCAGACTGTTACGGCCGACTGAATCCGGCTCCAGGTGTATGCTTGGCAACGATTGGTCCTGGTGCAACTAACACAATCACAGGTGTGGCCGGCGCGTATTTGGACAGTTCTCCTGTTTTTGTGCTGACGGGACAGGCCAATTCACGTCTGGTTCAATACCAGAAGGCAACTGGAATCCGTCAGCACGGGACACAGAGCCTATTGCTGGATAACATGGTTTCACCAATTACAAAGTATTTCTGCTGTTTGGAGAATGCGCAGGATATTGTGCAGGTCATGAATGACGCCTATCAGGCCGCAATGTCTGGCCGCAAAGGACCAGTGTGGATCGATATACCCATTGACTTGCAGAATAAACAAATTACAGTTTCTGATGGCGTGCCGGACGGCCAAAGTGCGCCATTTGATGTGGTTCCACCAAGCGCTCAGATGATGCAGCAGCTTTTGGATGCCAAGCGTCCATTAATCTTAGCTGGGGCTGGTGTAAGGAACGGACAAGCTATAGATCTTTTACGTCAACTCTCTGATCGGTTTGATATTCCAGTAGTGACCTCTCGTGGTGGAATCGATGTGATCCCGTCCGATGCTCCTAATTTTATTGGTCGCCCCGGAAGTTATGGTGATCGCGCATCTCATTTTTCCATTCAGCAATGTGATTTTCTGCTGATTTTAGGCAGTAGACTTTCTGTATCTACCACAGGTTATTACCCTCAGCGCTTTGGACTGCATGCCTACAAAGTGATGGTAGATATTGATCAGAAGGAGCTAGACAAACCTGATGTGCCCGTAGATGAGGCTGTCTGCTGCGATGTATCTGCCTATCTGACAGAGGTGTTGAACCAGTTGCCTAGTTCACCTCCGGCAGCGTGGGGACAATGGCGGGACCACTGTGTTGCGCTAAGAAATCAATATCCAACCGTATTACCGCACTATTCGCATGAAACTCCGCTAAACAGCTATTATTTTGTTCACTTGCTGTCTACACTGGCACCAAATAACGCAAACATCGTGGTAGATACAGGCAGTGTGTGCAATATTGTTTCTCAAAGTTGGGAATTGAAAGAGGGGCAGCGTTATCTTATCTCAGGGGGCCTTTCCGCTATGGGATTTTGGGCCGGGATCTTAGGTTGCGCACAGTTGGGCCGGCAACTGATTGCCCTCTCGGGTGATGGAAGTGTTCAGATGAACGTGCAGGAATTTGCTACTATTCACTATAATCATTTGCCCGTAAAGCTATTTGTATTTCAAAATCATGGCTACATGCTTATTCGTCACAATCAGCATAATTACATGAATGACCGTTTCCTGGGGGTTGGTCCTGACAGCGGTCTGGAGACACCAAATTTCTGTAAAGTGGCCGAGGCCTATGGGATCAAATCCTGCACGATTTCTGCAGGGGATGATCTTTCTTCTAAAATTCGTGAAGTTCTTGCATGCAATGAAGCTGTTGTATGCCAGGTAGAGGTGCAGATATTCGGTGATTTGGCGCCCCGTATTGCGTCTCGGGTAATGCCTGACGGCTCCTTAAAGGCTGCTGAATTTGATGACTTGTACCCATTTTTAAACCAGGACGAATAAATTATGATGACAAAAGATGAATGGCTAACAAGCGTTTTTACTCCTGCAGATCCCCCCTGTGTACCTGAGTGGAAACAAGCATCCTGTCTTGTTCTCTATGGCGCTGGCTATGCGGGACTGGCATGCGCAGAATGTTTTGTTAAACACGGGATACACCCAATGTGCTTTGTCGATCAGTCAACAGAAAAACAGGGAAAAATTTTCTGGGGAATCCCTGTATACCCTGTATTACCACAAATTTTACGTGGTGCAACAGTAATTGTTTGTCTTCTTAATAAAGAGCGCGCATATCCTCACTTACGACAGATGCTGTATCAGTATGGATGTAGTATGGTGATGCACCTCTTTGATTTACGCTGTGAACGGGGATTATTAAAAGATATACCCCTGATACTCGCACCAGACACCGATCGTCTTTGGAAATTACGTGGACAGCTATACAGCAGCTTTTTAAAGCTGGCCGATGATGAATCCAGGAGTGTATATACATCAATCATTGCATCACTTTGGAGCGGCCGTGACGTTCACTGTACTGTACATCCAATGAGTGAGCAGTACTTTGAGGATCGTGTTTTATCTCATTTGAGTGATGAAATATTTGTTGATTGCGGCGCCCACATCGGAGAAGCAATGGAACAGTTTCTTCACCATTACGGGAGCTGGCAAAAATACTGGGTTTTTGAGCCTGATCCCCTTAATCTTGAACGCATCAAACTCAGATTTCAAACCATTATCCAAGGTGCAAAAGATAAAATTAGCATGCAGTGCAGGGCATTGAGCAATTGTCAAGAACATATTATTGTAAAAAATTATGACATGACGAATTCAATCGTACTTTCCACAAATGAAGCAACTGGAACCGCTGTGACATCCACATTGGATCATTATTTTTCCATGCAAAAAATCACCTTTCTCAAAATTGATGCAGAAGGGTGGGACAAGAAGATACTTCTCGGAGGACATGAAACAATCTCAAAGTATCGGCCGGTCATTGCGGTTGCCGCCTACCATAGAATTGATGATTTTTGGGAGTTAATGGATATTTTATCTGGTTATGTGAAAGAGTATCGCTTTTTTTTGCGCAGCTATATGAATGTAAATGAAACCATATTATATGCGGTACCCCCAGAAAGATTGGTGAGTATACCATGAAATATATTATCAATGAGTCAAGCAAGCCCATATCTAAAATTGGGCTGGGGATCAGCCGATATGGAACGCTCGTTGACAAAGCTCAATCGTATGACTTATTGGATTTATTCCTTCATTACGGTGGCAATGTTATTGACACCGCGCGTAATTATTATGAGTGGGTAGATAATGGACGTGGAAAAAGTGAGCAATTGCTCGGAGACTGGATGCAGGACAGGCAGAATAGGGACTTAATTGTTGTAAGTACCAAGGGAGGGGTTCGAAATTGTGGTAAAGTCTTTACTGCCGATTTATCCAAAGACAATTTAACCTTAGAATTACAGGAGAGTTTGGATTCCCTGCGTACAAATTATCTTGATATATATTTACTTCACCGTGATGAGCCTGACCGGCCCATAGAAGAAATTATTGAAACTGTGCAGGAGATTGTACCATATGTTAAAAATGGGTTAATAGGCGTTTCAAATTGGTCCGCGGCACGTCTCAAGGCTGCCAACAGCTATGCGCTTCAGCACGGACTGCATCCTTTTAAAGTTGTCCAAACATGGTGGTCAATTTCTTCTTATACAGAAACGATGTGGGGTGACCCTACCACCACGTGGATGGACGACGAAATGTACCAATATTGTATAAAAAATCAAATTCTTGCCATGGGATATACGTCTCAAGCGAAGGGCTTCTTCCAAAAGGCTATTTCAGTTGGTCTTAATAATATTGATGAGATGCTTAAATATAGAGCGAGTAACAGTGCCAACCTAATCAAACTTCAGCATATGGACGAATATTGTAGAAAAAATCATTTGGACCCAACTGCAGTTGTATCCGGCTATATCACTTCCAATCCATTAAGTGGGATTGCACTGATTAGCACGTCTAACCCAGATCATTTATCAGAAATTATGCGCTGTGCTGATTATAACTTACCAATCAGCGAAATTGAATGGTATGATCGCATTGATCTAATTCAAAATGATAAGTACTGACTATGAGCTTTGTCATACGATGACGCTGGAACAGGCCGCCATGGAGGTGGTGTTACCATCCGGGAAACCGCCCACCACGCAAGTGCTACGGTGGAGTTCCTGGTTCGTCCTTTTGATAACATTGCTGATTTGGGTGCGAGTCCAGTACCTATAAGAAAATCTTAATAGGTTAGGATTTTTTCAATGCGGCCTCCACACATCTTATGAACACTCCAGGAAAGCTCATCTCAATTAGAACCTTATCTGCACTGCTCTCCTCTCGGCAATATCCCTCTTATACCAGCTTTTTGACCTAGCCCCGAGCAACTTTCCCATGGGGCTGGAAAATTTTTTCGGATATGGTTTGCTATCTCCCTTCAGAACAGTATGTGGTGGCTTCATTTTAGCGGAGATCCACAAACCGCATCTCTTTTTATTTTTGTGAAACTTATATCTACCCTATTCTCCTAGCACCAGACTCACCGGGCAGTGGTCGCTACCCAGCACATCGCTGTGGATCTCAGCGGCCTTAATCTGGTCCCGCAGCCGGTCGGAGACCAGAAAG
>OERZ01000130.1_pt1 | contig 14783 bp, 15 predicted proteins | sample 1540151 | NCBI WGS metagenome assembly OERZ01 (sample SAMEA3891880, study PRJEB23780) | metagenome | biome: terrestrial biome; feature: animal house; material: Caecal content | place: Italy | collected 2015-05-05 | reverse complement strand
TACGACGGCGACCGCTGGGTCATCGTGGGCGAGTAAATCAATTCATCATAGGCCGTGGAGGTGTTCCATTCCATGGCCGGGATGCCTCCACGGAGAATAGGAGGCATCCATTTTGGCAAAGAAAGCGAAAAGACCTGTTCCGCAGGGCCGTGAGGAGGCGTCCATCAAATCCTTTTTGGATATGATCGCCCCCTCTGTGGTCAGCTTCATGCCGGATCATTTCATCTGCGGCAACACTTTCCGATGTGTGTGGGCACTCAGGGAATATCCGACCAGCACGGATGAGCAGGCTATTCTCCGCCATCTGGGAGAAAAGGACGGCGTCACCCTGCGGATCTACACCCGGCAGGTCACCCCGGCTGAGGAAAAGCGCATCATTCAGAACGCCGCCAACAAGAACCGCCTGAACAGCTCCAACACCAACGACCTGCAGCAGACGGTCACCGCCGAGAGCAACCTGCAGGATGTGGCGACCCTGGTGGCCACCATGCACCGCAACCGTGAGCCTCTGCTCCACTGCGCCGTGTACATCGAGCTGACCGCATCCGACTACAACAACCTCAAGCTGCTCCAGACCGATGTGCTGACGGAGCTGGTGCGGAGCAAGCTGAATGTGGATAAGCTCCTGCTCCGTCAGCAGCAGGGCTTCCGCTGCGTCAATCCCTGCGGCCACAACACATTCGGCATCCAGTTTGAACGGGTGCTGCCCGCCTCCAGCGTGGCGAATCTCTATCCCTTCAACTACTCCGGCAAGCTGGACTCCAAGGGCTTCTACATCGGCAAAGACAAATACGGCAGCAACATTCTGGTGGACTTCGACCAGCGGGACGAGGACAAGACCTCCGCCAACATCCTGATCCTGGGCAACTCCGGCCAGGGCAAGTCCTACCTGATGAAGCTGCTGATCCTGAATCTGCTGGAGTCCGGCAAGTCCGTCATCAGTCTGGACGCCGAACATGAACAGCAGGAGATGTGCGAGGCGGTGGGCGGCTGCTTTGCAGACCTGATGGCCGGGCAGTACATCATCAATGTGCTGGAACCCAAGTGCTGGGATGACGGCGGAGACCCCAACGCCACCGATGCGCCGGAAGCCTTTCGCAAAAGCACCCTGTTGGCCCAGCACATCTCTTTCCTCAAGGACTTTTTCCGGGCCTACAAGGATTTCAGCGACGCACACATCGACACCATCGAGATCATGCTGTCCAAGCTGTATCATAAGTTCGGCATCACCGAGCGCACCAACTTCAGCCGGATGCGCCCGGAGGACTATCCCATCCTCTCCGACCTCTACGATCTCATCGAGGAGGAATTTAAGACCTACGACGCCGACCGTCACCAGCTCTACACCCAAAAGCTTCTGCAAGAGGTGCTGCTGGGGCTGCACTCCATGTGCAAGGGCGCCGACGCCCAGTTCTTCAACGGGCATACCAACATCACCTCCAGCCGCTTCCTGGTGTTCGGCGTCAAGGGAATGCTCAGCGCCGCCAAAAATGTCCGCAACGCCATGCTCTTCAATGTGCTGTCCTTCATGTCCGACAAGCTTCTGACCGTGGGCAATACCGTGGCAGCTCTGGACGAGCTGTATATCTGGCTGTCCAACCCCACTGCTATCGAGTACATCCGCAACTGCCTGAAGCGTGTGCGAAAGAAAGAATCCGCCATGCTTCTGGCCAGTCAGAATCTGGAGGACTTTGACCAGGAGGGCGTCCGTGAGATGACAAAGCCCCTGTTCAGCATCCCGCCTCACCAGTTTCTGTTCAATGCCGGCTCCATCGACAAGCGGTCCTACATGGATATGCTCCAGCTGGAGGAGTCGGAATACAATCTCATCAAGTTCCCCCAGCGCGGCGTCTGCCTGTACAAGTGCGGCAATGAACGATACCTGCTGGAGGTTCACGCCCCGGCCTACAAGGAGAAACTCTTCGGAACGGCAGGTGGTCGCTGATGGCTGTGCCTGCGGCAATCGCAAAAGCCGCCGCCATGCTCCTCACCAATGAAAAGACCCGAAAAGGTGTGGGCTGGATTCTGGTGGCAGTCTTTTCACCGGTCATTCTTTTGATCGCCCTGCTCTGCGCCATTGGTTCCGGCGGTTCAGAACACAACAACTATTCGGTGGAGGCGTGCTTCTATGGAGGCGAGTTCTCCGCCGAAGTCCCTGCGGAGTTCCGGTATCACATCGAGGAGATGCGCTCGGCCTTTTCTCTTCTGGATTCGGCGGTGTCCTCTGCCAACGGGCAGATGGACAGCGGCAACAGCCTTGACCCGATCAGAGTCAAGGCTGTTTTTTATGCCCTCTGCTTTGGGGACGACGCCCCGTCCACACGGGCGGCGAACAGCTTCGTGGAGTGCTTCTACACCACCGAAACCCGAACACGAACCGTAGAAGTGACACTGGAGGACGGGACTACAAGTACAGAGGAAGAAGAATACACCGTCGCGGTGCCGGTCTCTCTGTCCCAGGCCTACGCCAATCTGGAAGCCCATCTGGGCAGAGAGATCACGGACGATGACAAAAGCAACATCGACCATATCTATACCATGATTGCGGGGAGCGCCGGGGGCGGCAGCTACAGCGGCGAGTATCTCAGAGGGGATGGGAGCAGCATAGAGCTGGACATCTCCGCCTTCACCGATCCAACCACCAAGAACGCCGCAGACCTTGTGACCTACGCCATCCACGCCTGGGAGTCCGGCTGGGGCTATGTCTGGGGAACATACGGCAGTGTCCTCACCGATTCGCTCTTCGCCTACAAGCTGGAGCAGTACCCTGACGGTGTCGGCAGCTATGCGGACTTCATCCGTGCCAACTGGCTGGGCGGCAGAACCACAGACTGCGTGGGCCTGATCAAAGGGTACGGATGGCTCAATCCCGACACCATGACCATCGAGTATGGAACCAACGGGATGCCGGATCTTGGCGCCAACCAGATGTACTATAACGCCTCAGTATCCGGAACCATCGACACCATGCCGGATATCCCCGGTCTCGCTGTCTGGCATGACGGCCACATTGGCGTGTACATCGGTGACGGTTATGTGATTGAAGCTATGAATACCAAAAAAGGTGTGGTGAAAACAAAGCTGGAGGGTCGGGGCTGGACCCACTGGCTGCAGATCGAATACATCAACTACGACTGAGAAAGGAAGTGCCAATGAAGCAAGTGAACCTGACCATCACCTTCGACGAGGAGAAGCTCTCTGCGCTCAAACGCTATATGGGCAAGAAGGAGCTTGACCTGGACCGTGAGATGACGGATGCGCTGGTGAAGCTCTATGAAAAATATGTGCCCGCCCCTGTGCGGGAGTATATCGATGAGAGCGATGTAAGCGCCGCCGCTCCGAGCAAGTCCCGGCGCAGCCCGAGAACCGCCGCACCGAAGCCTGACCAGGAACCGGAGGTGATCCAGTGAACAGAGATGAGATCGCCATGGATTACAAGAAGGAGCTGAAGAAGCGGATTAGCGCCGACTATGAGCGCCGGGTCAAGCAGTGGATGGCAGCCGATCCCTCTCAGCGGATCGATGCCGCTGAGGAGATCAACGCCGCACGGTTGATCCGTGACAATATCGAGGACGCCATCAATGAGGAGGACGCCAGATTTCTGCTGAGGCTGGACGAGCCGCTGGATGAGCTGGCAGACCGCTGGATTGCGGAGAATGGTCTGGATGCCTCCCATGGTGAGGAGCTACTCCACTGCGTCTGGACGCTTCGGGAGGATCTGACTGATGACGCAGGCCCACGCACGGTTCGTGATTTCCTGGCCACCCATGTTGGCGGCGTCTTTTCCCTGATGACCCCGTGCGGCTTTGTGCCTCTGACCGCAGCCCAGGCGGAAGGACTGATGAGCGGCCAAAGTGCCGCGGCGCATCCCGGCGTGCCCGGCATCACGATGTCGCTCTCTGCCGACGATCTTCTCAGTCAGGCGGTCCACAGCGCCAACTACGCAAACGGCGTGTGGCACCTCCTGACCGAGTACCCTGAGATGAAGCAGTGCGGGCCGGAAATGGGAGGAATGCAATGAGGGGCCGTGAGATCACACTCTGGCTCGACGAGCGGTGGTACGACGCTCTGAGCAAACAACTGAAGGGGGAAACGCTGGAGGAGCATCTGGAGAATGTCCTTGATGAAATGTGCAACCAGCTTCCTCAGCGGGAGTACGAGCGCATCAGCCATGAGCTCTGGGCAGAGCAGCAGGCGGAGAAGGAGGCTCGGGAGGCCGCACGGCGCTTCGCTGTCTTTCATGTCACGGAGAGCGGCAGCTCCGATTATATTTTGGCCGAGGAAAATCTTGAGCTGCTCCGGGTCGCCTGCCGTCTGCGCAGCTACATCCGCAAGCCGCCCGACGAGGCGCCCCACCGCTTTGTCGAAACGCTGCTGCACACCCAGCGAATCTCTCAGGAGGAGTTCAACTCCTATGTGTCGGAGCGGCTGGACAACACCGGCCGGGTGGTGGGTGCCTACGACATCGACCTCGACAGCGGAGATATGGAGGCCGTCAACATCATGGATGGCTGGAAGCGGTTCAGAATCCGGGATGTGAGCACCGCCGCCTACTTCGCCATGAAGAAAGGCAACGCTGCGCCGGATGAGAGGTGGCGGATCTTCCTGGACCGTCTGGAGGAGAGAACACTCAACCAGGAGCCGGAACCGGCATACCTCACTGGCAGTCGGCGGCTCTGTGCCGAGGACATCTCCTTCGCCGAGGACATTATTCAGAACGACAACCTGCTGGAGTTCTACATGGAAGTATCGTTCAATGCGGATCAAGTGTTCGGAACTGATGTCTGCACCTCCGAGAATGACGACTGGCTGAACATCTGTGCCAACTACGATCTGGATGCCCGTCGCGTCTGTGACACGCTGGAGGTGTATCTGCAGCGGGGCAACGGCGACGAGGAGGCATTCAAGTACCGGCTCAGCGCCGAGGAGCAGGCTCTGCTCCTCCCCAAGATGAACACCTACTGTCAGGAGCATTGGGGGCTGAGTTTGGAGGAGTGCTGTACGGATTATCTGGCAGAGCAGAGTCCGGCATCCCCAGAGATGCAGATGTAGCGCCGTGTTGCCCCCTGTGAGCCGCTGTGTGCGGCTTTCAGCGGCTGGCCGACCGAGTACCCCACCATGGGGAAATATGCGGGATTTGGGCCGCTTTCCAAGAGGGCGGGAAGCTGACGAAAGCGAAGCAGGAGAAAGAGCCGGGGACAAGGCTTCCCCGGCTCTCCCACTTCTGCCCGCAGTGCGGGCAGTTTCCGGCTTTTCGCAGCGGGGACAATCCGGCGGGTGGAAAGAGCTGTTGGACCCTATGATGCGGAAAAGCTCCGCTGTGGCAAGGGTTCTCAGCGGGGACTTGACGAAAAAAGGAGTGGTTTTACTGAAGTCCGAAAGCAGAAAAACGAAGAAGGGGTTCTGGATCTCCGAGGATCTGGATGAGAAGGTAGACATCTACCTGCGCCTCGACAACTGCGCCAGCCGGAGCGAATTCGTGGAGAATGCGCTCCGGTTTTACATCGGCTATCTGAACACGAAGAACGCCGGCGCCTTCCTGCCCGAAGCACTCTCTGCCATGATGACCGGCACACTGGATTACTATACCGGGCGCATGGGCTCGCTCCTGTTCAAGCAGGGCGTGGATCTCCATGTGCTGGGACAGATCATCGCTTACGACACCGACATCGACGAAGGCGAATACCAGCGCCTGCGCGGAAAAGCCATCCGGGATATGAAGCGCACCAACGGACGTATCTCGTTCAAGGATGCGCTGGACTTCCAGAAGTCGGTGTAACCCATGGCGAAGCTCGTACAGAAAAGCGGCTACATCAAATCCGAAAAGGCCGGCGGGTACATGAAGTACATTGCCACCCGCGAAGGTGTGGAGAAGCTGACCGGAAATGGTCCCGTCACCAAGGGACAACAGGAGCTGATCCAAAAGCTCCTGCATGATTTCCCTGATGCCGTGGAGCTGTTCGAGTATGAGGATTACCGCAAGGCGCCTACCCTTGGTACCGCATCAGCTTTCATCACCATGGCGCTGGATGCAAACCTCCACGAAATAAATTCTGAGAGCGGATACCTGTCCTACATCGCCACCCGCCCCCGTGTGGAGCGCCGCGGGGCCCATGGCCTGTTCAGCTCCGCCGCCGCGGTAGACCTCGACGCAGCCATGTCCGAGCTGGAAGCCCATGACGGAAATGTGTGGACCATCATCTACTCCCTGCGCCGTGAGGATGCTGCCCGGCTGGGGTACGACAATGCGGACGCATGGCGCGGCCTGCTCATGATGCACGCACAGGATCTGGCCAAGGCCATGAAGATACCGGCTGATCACTTCCGCTGGTATGCGGCCTTCCACAATGAGGGGCATCACCCCCACATCCACATGATGGTCTGGTCAGACGATCCGAAGGAGGGCTTCCTGACCAGGGAAGGCATTGCGGCCATGCGCTCCAAGCTGACCAACACCATCTTCCGGGATGAGATGATCCAGATCTACGAGCGGAAGGATGTTGCCTATAAAGAGCTGATCGAAGCGGCGCAGGATACCATGCGGGAGCTGATTCAGAAGATGGAGCATCAGCTCTGCGACAACCCTGTCATCGAGAAGCAGATGCGCCAGCTGGTGCAGGCGCTGGAAACCACCACCGGGAAAAAGCAGTATGGCTATCTGAAGAAACCGCTCAAAGCATTGGTGGACACCATCGTGGACGAGCTGGCCCGGCAGCCGGAAGTGGCGAAGTGCTATGAAACCTGGAATCAGATCCGGGATGAGCTGAACGAGTGCTATGGCAGCCGCACACTGCGGGAGCATCTCCCGCTCTCTCAGCAGAAAGAGTTCCGCCGGATTAAAAACGATATCATCCGGGAGGCCGAGAACATCCGCCTCGGCCTCCCGACTTTTGAAGATGAGAAGATGCAAGATGAGCCGGAGCCGGAGGCGGCACATGAGGAGCAGCGATCCAGCAGCGTATATGAACAGGCTCGACGCTATCGTGCCGCCAAAACGATCCTGCAGGATGTCTATGCGCTGGACGAGGAACACGCTGAAGCCGTCCGGGAGCTGGAACAGCTCTGGGCGGAAGGATACACGGTGGCGGCGCATCAGCTGGGAAAGTTCTACCGGGATGACCTCTCCACCATGCGGGATCATGAAAAAGCGGAGCGTTGGTTTCGCTTATCCGCAGAGGCCGGAAATGACTTTTCGGCATACGCACTCGGGAAGCTCCTGCTCTCTCAAAAGCGCACCGATGAGGCGGTGCGCTGGCTGGACAAGGCCGCCGGGCATGGGAATCCGTTTGCCCAATACCGCCTTGGGAAGCTCTGTCTCACCGGTGAGTCCGTAAAGAAGGATGTGAGAAAAGCTCTGGAGTACCTGACTGCCGCCGCCAGACAAGGAAACCCGTTTGCTCAGTACACACTGGGCAAGCTGTATCTCCTGGGCCGGGATGTGGAACAGGATCGGGAGCAGGCCAGGGATTGGTTCACCCGCTCCGCTGCCCAGGGCAATGCGTATGCTCAATTCTTCCTTGACCGCTTTGACCAGTTCCGAGATCCGTCCGTCATGCTGGCGGCAACCAAGCTGCTCCATCACATGAGCCGGATCTTCCGGGACAATTCCATGCCGCCTCGCAATCCGGCAGGGATTCGCATTGATTCCAAACGGCGCAAGCGGCTGACGGAAAAGCGGATGGCCATGGGCCACAAGGCGGATGATCATGAGGAGCAGGTATCCTATCAGCAGACCATGTAACAGGAGGAGCCTATGTCGACTTACATTCATTTCACGGAAGAACAGAAGCAGCGAGCCGCCTCCGTTGATCTGGAGGAGTTCCTCCGCTGCCGGGGCGAAAAGCTCCTTGCCTCCGGCAGAGAGAAACGGCTGGCCCGTGACCATAGTGTCACCATCCGCGGCAACGAGTGGTACGATCATGCCGAGGAGCGGGGCGGCCACGCCGTCAGCTTCGTGCAGCGGTTTTATCACCTCAGCTATCCGGAGGCGGTGACCATGCTTCTGGGAGGCGAGCTGGGAACGGTTTATCCCTCTGCCGAAGAACGGGTAGAGGAGCCGCCGAAGCCCTTTGTCCTTCCGCCGGCCAATTCCAATATGCGCCGGGTCTATGCCTATCTGGTCAAGCACCGGAATATCGACCGGAGCGTTGTGGCGCACTTTGCAAGAGAGAAGCTGCTGTATGAAGACGCCGATTACCACAATGCGGTTTTCGTGGGTACGGATGAAGACGGCGTCCCCCGCCATGCCCACAAGCGCAGCGCCAACAGCTTCGGCAAAGCCTTCCGGCTCAATGTGGAGGGCTGCGATCCCCGCCACAGCTTCCACCACATCGGCACAGATGGGAGCCTCTATGTGTTCGAAGCTCCCATCGATATGCTCTCCTACATCACGCTCCATCCGGAGGGCTGGCAGAGCCACAGCTATGTGGCCTGCTGCGGCACCTCCATTCAGCCGGTGCTGAAGCTGCTGGAGCGGCAGCCGCAAATCAATACGGTCCTGCTCTGCCTCGACAATGACGAGGCTGGCCATCTGGCCAGCCGGCGCATGAAGGAACAGCTGGCAGAGAGGTACACGGTGGAAAGGCTCATTCCCGCACACAAGGATTGGAATGATGATCTGACCGCTGAGGAACCGTCCTACGCACAAGTCATGCAGTAAATAACAACAACGCACACCACTTCCTGTTCGCCCGAAGTAGGCCGTAACAAGAGTGATGTGCGCATTCAGAAGTATGGAACCGAGCAGGAAGTGGTGTGCCCTGAAAGGGGTTAACCATGCCACACCAAGTCCTGATTTTGTTGGCCGCCGGCGGGCTGATGTTTCTGGTCATCGGCTGTCTGGCCGCCTTGTCCCACTACTATACCCTGAGCGGGATCAAATCCAAAACGGTCGGCGACGGCCAGCACGGCACCGCAAGATGGGCCACAGCCAAAGAGATCCGGCAGACCTATGCCCATGTCCCCTTCGAGGTGAAGAAATGGCGCAGCGGCCAGAACCTGCCCACGGAGCAGGGGCTGGTGCTGGGGTGCAAAGGTAAAAAAGGTGAGCTCACCGCCCTCGTGGACAGCGATGACATCCACTGCCTGATGATCGGCGCTTCCGGCATCGGCAAGACCGCCTATTTTCTCTATCCCAATCTGGAGTACGCCTGCGCCAGCGGCATGAGCTGGCTGGCGCTGGACAGCAAGGGCGACCTTGCCCGGAATTACGGAACCATCGCCAAGGAGTGCTATGGGTATCACGTCTCTGTCATCGACCTGCGTAACCCCACCCGCTCGGATGGCAACAATCTGCTGACGCTGGTCAACCGGTATATGGACATTGCCCGGAGTGACCCGAACAATCTCGCGGCCCGGGCCAAGGCCGAGAAATACGCCAAAATCCTGTCCAAGACCATCGTCAATCCGGACGGCGATGACAGCAACCGCGGCCAGAACGCTTTCTTCTACGATGCGGCGGAAGGGCTTCTCACCTCGGTCATCCTGATGCTGGCCGAGTTCCTGCCGCCCGATAAAGACCACCCCCAGGAGCGCCGCCATATCGTCTCCGTGTTCAAGCTGGTGCAGGATCTGCTGGAGCCCAGCCGTGTCAAGGGCAAGAGCCACTTCCAGCTCCTGATGGCAAAACTGCCGCCGGATCACAAGGCGAGGTGGTTTGCCGGTGCCGCCCTCAACAGCGCCGAGCAGGCAATGGCCTCCGTCATGTCCACCGTGCTGTCCCGATTGAATGCCTTTCTGGACAGCGAGCTGGAGCAGATCCTGTGCTTCGACAGCGCCATTGACGCTGAGAAGTTTGCTTCGGAGAAGTCTGCCATCTTCCTGATCCTGCCGGAAGAAGACACAACCAAGAACTTCATGGCCGGTCTCATGATCCAGAACCTGAGCCGGGAGCTGTTCGCTGTGGCCGATGAGAACGGCGGCAAGCTGAAAAACCGGGTGGTGCTTTTCTGTGACGAATTCGGCACCATGCCCCCGTTTGATATACTGCCCCTTTTCTCAGCTGGACGCTCTCGCCGGTTAACGCTCGTGCCGATCATCCAGTCCTTAGCGCAGCTCGAAAAAAACTACGGGAAAGAGGGCTGCGAGATCATTCAGGACAACTGCCAGGACACCATCTTCGGCGGCTTTGCACCCAACAGCCAGACCGCCGAAGTGCTGTCCAAAGCCTTGGGCAGCCGTACCGTCCTCTCCGGCTCGGTGAGCCGGGGCAAGAACGATCCCAGCCAGAGCCTGCAGATGATGGAGCGCGCCCTGCTGACGCCCGACGAGCTGAAATCCATTCCCAAGGGCAGCTTTATCGTCATGAAAACCGGCACTCATCCCATGCGGACCCGGCTCCAACTCTTCTTAAACTGGGGCATTACCTTCGGGGAGCCGTATGTGGTGCCGGAGAGAGCCAACCGAGCGGTGGCCTATGCCAACCGGGTGGATCTGGAGCGGAATCTCCCGCAGCTCAGTGAGCCGGAGGAGATGGACGAAAGCCGTGGCTATGCGGTATCCAGCCGGGGTGGAATCGCCCATACCCCGGCCCAGGAGAGAGCTGTAAAGCGAGGGAAGCAGATGAAGACATTCGGAGAGGAGGAACGATGAGCTACTTCGGAACGATTTACGCCGACACTGAGCTTCCCTCCAGAGCGAAGGCGGTCTATATGTACCTGCGGGATCGCTCCGATGCCGAGGGAAAGTGCTGGCCGGGCATTAAGACCATTGCCTCGGACATGAAGCTGTCCCGCTCCACGGTCAAGCGGGCGCTGCACGATCTGGAGCGGCACGGATATCTGAAAAAGGCTTCCCGCCAAAGAGCAAACGGGAGCAGCACCTCCAATCTTTATACCGTGAAATAAAAGAGCGAGTGGTTTGTACCACAATGCAGTACAAACCACTCGCTGTATCAATAATAATTTCAAAATCTTCCGCCAAGGGAGATTTGCGCCCATACGGTGGACCAAGGGGCGGTTCATTGTGAACCACCCAGAAGGACTCACTCTAACAGAGATTTAGATCAGAGAAAAGACATCCATGTGAAAGAAAATGGCGGTAGAATTACGGTTCATCGACATCCAGGCAGTATCCGACTTCCCGCACGGAGCGAATGTAGAACGGGGCATCTGGATTAGCCCGATACAGCTTCTCGCGCAGGTTGCAGATATGAAAACCTATCGTATTGTTTTCGTTTCCTGTAGTGAAATCGCCCCAGACCTGTTCGTAAATCTGTGCGTAGGTCAGCACACGGCCTTTGTTGGTGGCCAGCAGCAGGAGAATCCGATATTCTTTTGCGGTAAGCTGAATCTCCTGGCGATCCCGAAAGACCTTTCGTCTGCTTGGAAAGATCTCAAGACCAGGGAGCGACACCATCGGTTCCTCATCAATCTCGAATTTTTCTATCTCAGGGTGGTTTTTGAGGATAGACAGGATCTGCTCCAAAACTTCCGTATCTCTTTCGTGCAGCTCCAGAATCATGACTCGTCCGATGATATCACCGCTTTCCCACTCAGTTTACGAGTTGCTTTCAGTCGCTCAAAGGTTTCCTTGCTGACTACATGCTCAATCCGGCAGGCATCCCGTTCGGCAGTAACAGGATCGACACCAGCTGCCACAAGTATCTCTGTAAAAAAGAGATGCTTTTCGTAGGTATCCTCGGCAACCTCACGGCCGAGATCAGTCAGGTGCAGGAAGTGATCTCCATCCATGAGTAGGAAGCCGCCCTTTTTTAGTGTAGCCACCGCATGGCACACACTGGGTTTGGACACCTTCAAGTGTCGGGCCACATCCGCAGACCTCACCATGCCCTTTTTCTTTTTGAGGACAAGGATGGCCTCCAGATAATCTTCACCCGATTTGCGTAAAGGCATAGACAGTCCCCCTTCCGTTATGTAGGCGGCTATTTCCTGGACACTTCATGGCTGCTTGTCATTTGGCAGCCAATCCGCCGTCCAAGCCCCACTCTCCCGCAGGAATTCTCCGTCATGGGTGATAACCACCACACATAGTCCCTGCTCCGCCAACTCCCGGAGGCGTCGGCTCACCTCCAGCATGTGGCCATAGTCAAGTCCGCTGGTAGGCTCATCAAAGATCAGCAGCTCCTTTCCGCTGAGACAGCCATCTGCAACGGCCAGCCTCTGCTTCTGCCCGCCGGATAGAGCCATGGGGTGAGTATCCGCATACTGAGCCAGATCCATTCGGCCCAAGGTTGTCAAAGCCTCCTGCTCTGTGGCCGTATTTCCCAGCCGGATCTCTGCCAGCACGCTGTCTCCAAAAAGCTGGAGGTTCACATCCTGCATGATTAGGAACGCCTTCCGCCTTCTTTCCGTTCGGCGCAGAGGCTTTCCATCCCAAAAAATTGTACCGCTTTGTTCCTTCATCAAACCGCACAGACACCGGGCCAGGGTGGTCTTGCCTGCCCCGTTTTGGCCGGTAATGGCGGTAATTTGTCCCCTGGGCGCATGGAAGGATACGCCCTCCCATACAGCCGCACCGTTATAGGTCGCCCGCAACTCCCGAACCATCAAACCGTCTGCTCCCGTCGTTGGGCTTGGCTCAGGCGAGGACACCGGTACCTCCGCAATGCTCCGCAGTCCCATGGAGCGGCGTTCCTCCTCGGGCAGAGCGAGGAAATCTTTCCCGTTATATTCCCGTTCCAGCTGCCCGCTCCGCAGATAGAACACCCGATCAGCAAGATCCGCAGCGTACCAAAGGCGGTGCTCTGCCATCAACACGGTCTTTCCGCCCTTTTTCAACTGTTTCAGGATCTCCCGGAGCTGGCGGATACCCTCCCCATCCAGATTGGAGGAAGGCTCGTCCAGTACAAACAGCTCCGGCCCCATGGCCCAGGCGCTGGCGCAGGCAATGCGCTGTTTCTCTCCACCGGACAGAGCAAAAATGCTCCGCTCCAGCAGCGGCCCCACTCCGCAGACTTGGGCGGCGGATTCCAGAGCCTGTGCCATTTCATCGTGGGACGCTCCACGACTCTCCAGCCCAAAAAGCACCTCGCTGGTGGTGTCCAGATTGAAGAACTGGGACTTGGGGTTCTGAAACACCGAGCCCACCGTCCGCGCCAATTCCCACAGCGGGGTCTGTGCCACATCCTGGCCCCCAACCATAACAGTTCCCGCCAGCGTCCCACCTCCAGTATGCTGAAGCAGGCCATTGACGAGCTTGATGATTGTGGTCTTGCCGCAGCCGCTCTCACCGGTGAGCAGGATAAGTTCCCCCGGTTTCACAGAAAAGGTGCAGTCCCGAAGGCTTGGCGTCTCCTTGCCCTCATAAGCATAGGTCACATGGTCAAAGATAATCATGGCAGCACCCCCTTGCAGCAGATTCCGCCCACGCAGAGAGCCAAAAACAGTAGTGTGACCACCACATCCTGGATGTGAAATCCGATGGGCCGCCAGGAGGACATCTTTCCTGGGTACTCGATGCCCCGAGCGGTGGCGGACTCGCTGAGTTCTTCTGCTGTCTGGGCTGCCCCCATAAGCATTGGTACATAAATGCACTCCAGTTTCTCCTCAAAGCCACGGATATTTCGAAGATTCATTGCATCCCAGATATGACGCAAATCCTGCCGAAGTGCAGGCAGAAAGCGCAGCGTCACCGCAAGGGTAATAGAAAAACTCCGAGGAGCGCCCATCCTCTCCAAAGCGGCCATGAACTGGCTGACGCTGGTGGTGGCAATCAGATAGGCACCGCCGGCAATACAGGGGAACACCAGAATGAAGTAGGTCACCGTAGCAAAGACCGTAGCCAAAGAGCCGGGCAACAGCGGCAACAGCCAGTATTGTATCGCCAGGATAGCCAGATATGTCGCCAGCAGCCCTGCCAGCATGGTTCCTTTCCGTTCTACCAGAAAGAGAATCAAATAGGCTACCATGACACTGAGCTGGAAAACCGCAGGGCTCCAGGTGAATACCACCACATTGGCCAACAGCCAGATCAGGATCTTGGTTCGAGGATCAAGAAAAGAAGGGTAAATATTCTTCGTCCTCATTGGGCCAGCCCGGCCTTGACAAAATGCTTACGCATGAGCTTCATACCCAGCAAGGAGCCCAGAACAGAACCTACCAGAATGCTCAGTACAATGACCCCGAACACCGGCCAGGTCAGCAGGCCCTCCATGGTGGCCATATAGCCAGCGTCCATCATCTGGGCGGCATACTCCAAATAGCTCTCTTTGGTAAACCAGAGGGGCAGAAAGTCCCCGATAAAGCCCAGATTGAAACAGAAAAAGCCCAGCATCAGCCAGCCTTTCTTCCGGAACTGTCCAGCTCGCAGGCACAGCTCACACAGAATTCCTCCCACCAGTCCCGTGATGGGGAACATCCAGGTGGCGGCCACCAGCACCAAGCCGGTAATCAGGCTGGTGAGCAGGAAGGGGCCGTTTTTCCGCACCTTGGCCACCATCAGCATGAACACCGGCCCGATCAGAATGGCATCAATAAAGTGGGTAGCAAACCATACATAGGGGCTGACGCCGCCCACCAGCATAAAAAGAAAGCGGATGGCAATGCACACCGCCCCCAGTGCGCCGGCGGTGATGGCGTCTTTGGCAGTCAGTTTGCGTTTTCCCTGTTCCAATGATTGAGACATATTGAAATTCCTCCTGTTTATAATCGTTAGCCTTAGCTAACCAAAAAACAGAATAGCATAGCTGACTACCTGCCGGCAACTCCATACAGGCATTTTAGCTCCAAATAGCTTGCAGTTTTTGAGCAATCATTGACGACTCCTCCCCAGTCAGTTACAATCAAACCAAATCAAACAACGGAGGCGCTGCCCATGTCCAATAT
>OERZ01000127.1_pt1 | contig 15144 bp, 12 predicted proteins | sample 1540151 | NCBI WGS metagenome assembly OERZ01 (sample SAMEA3891880, study PRJEB23780) | metagenome | biome: terrestrial biome; feature: animal house; material: Caecal content | place: Italy | collected 2015-05-05 | reverse complement strand
CCTTTGAGGCGGTGGCCAACGCTCCCGCCGATCCGCTTGTCTGTGTGCGGGCGGCCCAGGCTTTGGGCCTCGGGGCCGGCAGCCGGGGGATGGTCTACGGCCAGGAACTGGATCTGAAATACGAGGCGCTCCACCCCACGGAAGAGCAGCTGCGGCTGATCCACCGGAACAAGACCGGTGCGCTCATCAACGCAGCCGTTCAGATGGGGGCCGCAGCCGCCTGCGCAACCCCTGACCAATGCCGCACCCTTGAGCAGTTCGCCTATGGCCTGGGGCTGGTGTTCCAGATCGTGGACGACGTACTGGATGTGACCGGGGATGCCGCCCAGCTGGGCAAACCGGTGGGCAGCGATGCCGAGAACGAAAAAACGACATTTGTAACCCTCTGTGGGGTAGAGCCGGCCATGGCCCTGGCCCGGCAGATCAACGAGGACTGCTGTTCTGCGCTGAAAGCTGCTTTTGGCCCGCGGTCTGCCTTTTTGGTGGAGATGGCCGGTGCTCTGCTGGAGCGCCGCAGCTGATTCCGGGTTACATGGATGACAGAAAAGATAAGGTGATGAAATGATGGAACTGCTGCGGCAGATACTCTCTTGGAACGAAATCCTGACAGTTTCCCTTTTGGGCTGGTTTACCGCTCAGGTACTCAAGACAATTACCAACGCGATCCTGATGCGGAAATTTCAGCTCGAGCGGATGTGGGGGGACGGCGGTATGCCCAGCGCCCACAGCGCAACGGTTTGCGCCATGGTGGTGGCCACGGGCCGCACCGTCGGGGTGCATTCCGCCGTCTTTGCGATCGCGTGTGTGATTGCCATTATCACCATGCACGATGCCATGGGCGTGCGCCACGAAACCGGTGAACAGGCCAAAGTGCTGAACAATATGATCGAGATGTGGATCGAGTTCAGCGAAAAGAACGCGCCTTTCCTGCGCAATATGCACCTGAAAGAGATGGTGGGCCATACGCCGCTGCAGGTGGTGGCTGGCATCTGCGTTGGGGTGGTGGTTGGATTTCTGTACCCGATCAGCACCACCTTTGTGTAAGGCTGTCCTGTGCCGAAAGAATATCTGGATGGGGGAGATCGTATGAGAACACCGCTGCTGGACCGTATCGCCCAGCCGGACGATTTAAAAAATCTAAGTGATCGGCAGGTGATCCAGCTCTGCACCGAGATCCGGGGGTTCCTCATCGAAGCGGTTGCCCATACCGGGGGCCATCTGGCCTCCAACCTGGGTATGGTGGAGCTGACGGTGGCGCTGCACCGGGTGCTGAAAACGCCCCAGGATAAGATCGTGTTTGACGTAGGGCATCAGTGCTATACCCATAAACTGCTCACCGGCCGGAAAGCGGGGTTCGCGGGTCTGCGCCAGCTGAACGGGATTTCCGGCTTTCCCAACCCGCGGGAAAGCGAGCATGACGCTTTTATCGCGGGCCACGGCAATACGGCCCTTTCTCTGGCGATCGGGATGGCCCGCGCCAAAAAGCTGAAAGGGGAGCCGGGCCAGGTGGTGGCGGTCATTGGCGACGGCGCATTTACCGGCGGCATGGTTTACGAGGGGATGAACAACATTGGTTCCCTCAATAACCTGATTGTGATCCTGAACGACAATAAGATGTCCATCTCCAAAAATGTGGGCACCCTGGCCCGGTATCTGACCCGCCTGCGCACCAACCCCAAATACCTCCAGGTCATCTCCAATGTGAGCGATACCCTAAAGGCGATCCCTGCCGTAGGGCCTCCTCTGCGCCAGGCGCTGAGCTCCAGCAAAGCGCTGGTCCGGCGGGCGATGTACCATTCTACCATGTTTGAGGATATGGGGTTCCAGTACATTGGCCCGGTGGATGGCCACAAAGTGTTGGAACTGGAGCAGACTTTGAAGAACATCCGGATTCGTTCGGGTCCGCTTTTCCTCCACGTGGTTACCACCAAGGGCAAGGGCTACCAGCCCGCCGAGCGCAACCCCGGCGGATTTCACGGCGTGTCGGCCTTCGATCCCACCGGAATACTGGACCCCGAGATGGCTCCGCACGAGTCCTTCTCCACGGTATTCGGCAGAGCGCTGGCAGAAGCCGGAAAGAAAAACCCCCGGATCTGTGCCATCACGGCGGCCATGAAATACGGCACCGGCCTGCAATTTTTCCAGCACCAATGCCCCAACCGCTTCTTTGATGTGGGCATGGCGGAACAGCACGCCGTCACCTTTGCGGCGGGCCTGGCCAGCGAGGGGATGCTGCCGGTGGTGACCATCTATTCCACCTTCCTGCAGCGGTCCTACGACCAGATCATCCACGATGTGTCGCTGCTGGGGGAGAATGTGGTCTTTGCCATCGACCGTGCCGGGCTGGTGCCCGCCGACGGCGAGACGCACCAGGGCATCTATGACCCGGCGTTCCTCAGCCAAATCGGGATCCCGGTCTATTCGCCCTCCAACTACGCCGAGCTCCGCTACTGGCTGGATCAGCTGCTGAATCCCAAGATGGAAGGCCCCCGGGCCATTCGTTACCCCCGGGGCGGCGAAAGCAAAGCCCTGGCCAAGTACGGCTGTACGGGCCGGGACTTTGACCGGCTGGTTTCCGTCCCCGGTGCAAAGGCTGTGATGGTCAGCTATGCCGATGAGGTGGAGGATATGCTCACCGCCTGCGGGATTCTGGCGGAGCAAAACCTCCCCTGTGACGGCTTCAAGCTTGTAAAGCTGTATCCCTTTACAGATGATTTCTTGGAAGAAATCTCGCAGTATAACGTTGTTTTGCTGGCGGAAGAGTGTGTGGCCCGGGGCGGCATTGGCGAACATCTGTCCTTTGCCCTCAGCCAGCGGGGCTGGAAGGGCCAGTTTATCCACTGTGGGGTAGACAATACCAAATTGACCCATTCCACTGTGCCGGAAATGAAAGAGATTCTGGGCCTTGCTCCCGAACAGCTGGCCCAGGCGGTGCGTGACGCACTGGAACGGCTGTAAAGGCAGCCGGATACGGGAAAGGAGAAACCGTTTTGAAAATTCGATTGGATCAATATCTGGTGCAGCATGGGCTGATCCAGAGCCGGGAGCGGGCCAAAGCCATGATCATGTCGGGCGTTGTGTTTGTGAACGAGCAGAAGGTGGACAAAGCCGGCGAGATGATCAAAGAGGACGCCAAGGTGGAAGTGCGCGGCCATGACATTGGCTATGTCAGCCGGGGCGGCCTCAAGCTGGAAAAGGCGATGCAGGTGTTCCCCCTGACGCCGGCCGGCAAGGTGTGCATGGATATCGGCGCCTCCACCGGCGGGTTTACCGACTGCATGCTCCAGAACGGAGCCGTCAAGGTTTACGCCGTGGATGTGGGATATGGGCAGCTGGCCTGGAGCCTCCGGACGGATGAGCGGGTGGTGAACATGGAGCGGACCAACATCCGCAACGTCACCCCGGATATGCTGGCCGAACCCATTGAGTTCTTCAGCGTGGATGTCTCCTTTATTTCGCTGCACCACATCTTCCCGGTGGCACAGCAGATTACCACCGAGACTGCGGCGGGCGTCTGCCTGGTCAAACCGCAGTTTGAGGCCGGGCGGGAAAAGGTCGGCAAAAACGGTGTGGTGCGGGACCCCGCCACCCATCGGGAGGTGCTGCACAATGCCATGGGCTATGCGGCCGCCAACGGCTTCACCGTCCGGGGCCTGGATTTCAGCCCCGTCAAAGGCCCGGAGGGTAATATCGAATACCTGATGTTTGTAGAAAAAAGCGATGCGCCCAGCGTGCTGGGGGACGACCAGGTGGATCAGGTGGTGGCGGCCAGCCACTCCACCCTGGACCGCTGAGAAGCGAATGGAAAGGGTAGAGGGGAGGTGCTGCCGGATCTATGGCCATCACTGTTTACATTGCGCCCAACCCGGGCAAATCCTCTGCGGGGGAGGTTGCTCTGCGGGCGGCGCAGATTCTGCTGACCCATGGCGCTGGGGTCCTGATGCAGGAGACGCTCCGGTCCAGCTGCAATATTGCGGGAGTACAGTATCTGCCGCTGGAGAAATGTCTTGAACAAACCGATGTGATTCTGACCATTGGCGGGGACGGAACCATTCTCCACGAGGCAAACCTCTCCCTCAAATATCGTAAACCCATTCTGGGGATCAACCTGGGGCGCTGTGGTTTTCTGGCCACCTGTGAGATCGGCGAGATGGAAACTAAGCTCAGCGCGGTGGCCCGGGGGGATTTTGACCTGGACAGCCGGATGCTGCTCTATGCCCGGGTGCTGGGGGACGACGGCTGGGAGGGCCACGCCCTCAACGATGTGGTTGTCACCAAAGGCCGGCTGCAACAGGCCATTGATTTCAGCATCTACTGCGACGATATTTTGGTAGAGCATTTCCGGGGAGATGGGGTGATTGTGGCAACCCCCACCGGCTCCACAGCCTACTCGCTGGCAGCGGGGGGGCCGATCCTGGATTCTCAGACCAAAGGCATTGTGGTGACACCCATCTGCCCGCATAGTCTGGCCACCCCTGCCATGGTGTTTGCCCAGGAGCGCAGGCTGGGGGTCTGTGTGGGCCAGGTGGCGGACGATGAAGTTTTCATCAGCTGTGACGGCGCGGCGGGTTATCCGCTGCGGGCCGGAGCCACCGCACAGATCCGATTGTCCGACCAGATTGTTCAACTGATTACCTTCAGCCAGGCCGACCAGTTCCAGGCGATCGACAAGAAGCTGCGCAGCCGTAGATAACCGCGGCGCATACAAATATGAAAAAGCAGGGGGGCGATTCGAATGAGTCGTAAAATACAGGACGGAGCAAAAACCCGAAACGAACGGATGCAGGCCATTCTCCGGCTGATCCGGGAGCATCCCATCAGCCGCCAGGAGGAGCTGCAAGCCTACCTTTTGCAGGAGGGCTTTGAGGTGACCCAGGCCACCATCTCGCGGGATATTCGTGAGCTGTGCCTGGTCAAGGCCGCCACGGAGGAAGGCTACCGCTATGTGTCCAGCCACAACGAGGGCTATGACCCCAAGGCACAGGGCCGGTTTGAGACCATCTTCCGGGAGTCGGTGCTGAAGGTGGATTTCGCCGGGCATATTGTGCTGGTCAAATGTTATCCTGGTATGGCCAACGCCGCCTGCCAGGTGTTCGACTCGCTCCAGTGGAAGAACGTGGTGGGCAGCCTGTCGGGGGACGACACGTTCCTGATCGTTGTTCGCTCGGAGCGGGACGCCAAGACCATCTGCACCGAGCTGGCCCATCACATTGGGCAGAAATAAGGGCGCTCTGCGCCCATTTTTCTTGTTGGGAGGAAATTGTTTGAGATGCTGACCAGCCTGCAAATCGAAAATGTGGCCGTGATCCAGAAGGCCGAGGTGCACTTTGAAAAAGGGCTGAACGTCCTGACGGGCGAGACAGGCGCGGGCAAATCCATCCTGATCGACTCCATCAACGCGATTTTGGGCAGCCGGACCTCCCGGGACCTGGTGCGCACCGGCGCATCCAAAGCGGTGATTCGGGCCGCCTTTGACGGCATCCCCGCCTCGGTCCAGGACCGGTTGGAACAAGCCGGTTATGAGCGGAGCGATGCGCTGCTGCTGACCCGGGAGATTTCGGCGGAGGGCAAGAGCAGCTGCCGAATCAACGGGATGCCCGCCAACGCCTCGGTATTGCGGGAGATCTGCGGCGGGCTGATCAACATCAACGGCCAGCACGATTCGGTGGGGCTGTTAAACCCGGCCAACCATCAGGAGCTGTTGGATGCCTACGCCCAAAACGAGAAAGCCTATCAGGACTATCGCACCGTCTATCGGGAGCTGGTCCGGGTCAAACGTGCGATGGATGCCCTCATCACCGACGAGGACGAAAAACAGCGGAAGATTGAGCTCCTGAGCTACCAGGCCGATGAGATTGACGCGGCCGCCCTGACCCCCGGCGAGGAGGAGACGCTGACCGCCCGCCGCAAGGTGCTGGCCAACGCCTCCGCCATCCGGGAGCGGATTGCCCAGGCCTATGGGGCCCTCTCCGGGGGGGATGAATCCCTGGGCGGGGTGGACCTTTTGGGCGAAGCCTCCAACGCCGTGGACGCGGCCGCCCAGCTGGATGAAAGTCTGGCCGGCCCGGCGGGCCAGCTGATGGATCTTTACTATATGGCCAAGGATCTCTCGGCGGAGCTGGTGGGCCGGCTGGAAAATTACGAGAGCAACGACGAGGCCCTGGACGAGATCGAGCAGCGGCTGGACCTGATCTATAAACTCAAACGCAAATACGGCGGAACGGTGGAGGATATCCTGGCCTTTGGCGAGAAAGCCCGGGCCGAACTGGAGCGGATCCAGTCCTCCCAGGAAGAGCAGGAGCAGCTCCAGGCGGAGAAACTGCGGCTCTATCATCTGGCCCGGGAGCGGGCCGAGGTTCTGACCCAGACCCGCCTCAAGGCGTTTGAAGAGCTCAACCGCCGGATTTCGGATACCCTTGACTTTCTGAATATGCCGGGAGTGCGGATGTCCCTCCACCACACCCGGGGGCCGCTGGCCGGTCACGGACAGGACACCATCGAGTTTTTCATCTCCACCAACCCCGGCGAAGCCCCCAAACCCCTGGCCAAGATTGCCTCCGGCGGTGAGCTGAGCCGGATTACCCTGGCGGTCAAGAACGCCCTGGCCGACCGGGATGCTGTGCCCACCGTCATCTATGACGAGATCGACAGCGGCGTCTCCGGCAAAGCGGCGGGCAAGATCGGGGCAGTGCTGCGGCAGAGCGCCGCCAGCCACCAGATCCTCTGCATTACCCATACTGCCCAGATTGCGGCCCTGGCCGACTGTCATCTGATGATCCAGAAAAACGTCACAGGGGACCGCACCTATACCGAGGTATACCCGCTGGACCAGGAGGGCCGGGTGGATGCGCTGGCCCATTTGATTTCGGGGGATCGGGTTACCGAGCTGGCCCTGGCCAACGCCCGGGAGATGCTGGGCCTGGCCGCCGCCCAAAAAGAGCAGGGGAGTTTTCCCGCTTGACAATCGTCTTTTTTGTGTCTATAATAAGCTAAGCGCGGTTGGTCCGCGCAGAAGAAAAGCATTGATGGGAACAAGTACCCTGTCGGTTTTCTGCCCAGAGAGGCCCCGGTTGGTGAAAGGGGCGTGCAGAACCACAGGCGAAATACCTCCCGGAGCTGTAAGCTGAATGGGGTGCCGCCCCTAGTAGGCTGTGCCGCGTGCGAGCGTTACAAACGCAGGAGTGTAGCCCTTAACTTCTGGGGCCCGCACTCGTGAGGCTGTCCCCGTGAGGGGCCGGCAAACAGAGGTGGTACCGCGATTTTCTCGCCCTCTGCCAATTCGATTGGCAGAGGGCGTTTTTGTTTCCTCTGCCCACACAAACCAAGGGAGGTAAACACAAGATGAAACTCTACGACGAACTCAAAGCCCGCGGCCTGGTGGCCCAGATCACCGATGAAGAGATCATCGACCTGATCAACGAGGGCAAAGCCACCTTCTACATCGGCTTTGACTGCACCGCGGACAGCCTGACGGCCGGTCACTTCATGGCCCTGACCCTGATGAAGCGGCTTCAGATGGCGGGCAACAAGCCCATCGCCCTGATCGGCGGCGGCACCACCATGATCGGCGACCCCTCCGGCCGCACCGATATGCGCAAGATGCTGACCAAAGAGGATATCGCCCACAACGCCGCCTGCTTCAAAAAGCAGATGGAGCGGTTCATCGACTTCGGCGAGGGCAAGGCCATCATGCTGAACAACGCCGACTGGCTGCTGAACCTGAACTACGTGGAACTGCTGCGTGAGGTGGGCGCCTGCTTCTCGGTCAACAACATGCTCCGGGCCGAGTGCTACAAGCAGCGGATGGAGAAGGGCCTGTCCTTCCTCGAGTTCAACTACATGATCATGCAGAGCTACGACTTCTACTACATGTTCCAGCACTACGGCTGCAACATGCAGTTTGGCGGCGACGACCAGTGGAGCAACATGCTGGGCGGCACCGAGCTGATCCGCCGCAAGCTGGGCAAGGATGCCTATGCCATGACCATCACCCTGCTGACCGACTCTCAGGGCAAAAAGATGGGCAAGACCGCCGGCAACGCCGTCTGGCTGGATCCCAACAAGACCAGCCCCTTCGAGTTCTACCAGTACTGGCGGAATGTGGATGACGCCGATGTCATGAAGTGCATCCGGATGCTGACCTTCCTGCCCCTGGAGCAGATCGAGGAGATGAGCAGCTGGAAGGATCAGAAGCTCAACGAGGCCAAGGAGATCCTGGCCTACGAGCTGACCAGCATGGTCCACGGCAGGGAGGAAGCCGAAAAGGCCCAGAACACCGCCCGCGCTCTGTTCAGCGGCGCCGCCGATACCGAGCATATGCCCACCACCCAGCTGACCGAGGCCGACCTGAACCAGGGCAGCATCGGCATCCTGACCCTGATGGTCAAGGCTGGCCTGGCTGCCTCCAACGGTGAGGCCCGCCGTCTGGTGACCCAGGGCGGCGTCCTGGTGGACGGCGAAAAGGTGGCCGACCCCACCACCAGCTACACCGCCCAGCAGCTGGCCCAGGGCCTGGTCATCAAGAAGGGCAAAAAGGTCTACCACAAAGTGACGCTCTGAGACCCTAAACCTTGAAATTCTATGTAAAGTTTAAATACTTGACACAAAAATAAGACGTCCCACCGCATGAAAATCGATTCGCGCGGTGGGGCGCTTTTTGTATTGGGTTTAAAGAGCCTGGGGGAGGAGAGTTCCTTTAAATCCGGTCGAGGGCCTGTCTCGCGCTGCGGATGACTTCCTCGCTGGTCTGCCACAGCTCGTATTCGTCAAAACCGGGCAGACCCATGGGGACATTTTTCCGCCGGAACGTCATCCGACTGCCCCGCCGTTCCTTGCCCGAAAGGTGGAAAGAACGGACCCCGGCCATCTGGGCCAGAAGGGGGATGGCCGCCGGAATGACACCGGACCCGGCCAGAATTTCAATTCGTCCGTCCGCCAGTCTTACAAGGTCCGAGAGGGTGGCCATCCCCAGCATGACATCGGGGGCCTGGCCGCTGGTCAGGATGGTTTTCATCCCCAGGGCACAGGCGGCCTCCAGAGCTTCGCGGGGGTCGCGGCAGACATCAAAGGCGCGGTGAAGGGCCAGGTCTACCCCCGCCGGGCCGGCGGCTTTCCGGGCGGCGGTGCAGATCCGCTCCATGGCGGGCAGATCCAACGCGCCCTCCGGGGTTAGGACGCCGGTCACAATCCCGTCAGCGCCGGAATAGACCAGCTCAAAGGCCAGCTCTTCCATCTGGGCCAGCTCCCAGGGGTCGTAGAGGAAATCCCCAAACCGGGGGCGGAGCAGGGCCCGCACCGGCAGACCCGTTTCCGCTTTGACCTGTCGAAGCAGGGCCAGGCTGGGGGTTGTCCCGCCGATGATGAGGTCGGCGCAGAGCTCCAGCCGGTCGGCCCCGCCTCGCTTGGCGGCCAGGGCGCTGGCGGTACTGTCCACACAGACTTCCAGAATCTTGGGCAGCTGCTTTTTGTCCGGCATGGTGCTCTCCTTTCGGGATGGGGGAGGAATCAGTTCACACTGGCCAGGAACCGCTCAAACCCGGCCCGGCCGGCCTCGTCCAGTTTGTAGACGCCGGCATCTGCCAGCACCTGGGCAAAGACCAGGCCGATCTCTTCCTGAAGGATGTCGTGGACGTTCCCGGCGTTCAGCTCGGGGTGCTTGGCCAGAACCTCCTGGGCCCACTCGGCGTGTTTCTGAATGGCCTCGCTGTACTCGCTCACCGGAGTACGGGCGGCCAGAGCCACCTCCAGCTCAGCCATCTCGCTCTTGAGGCGGCTGGGCAGGACGGCCAGACCCATGACCTCGATCAGGCCGATGTTCTCCTTCTTGATGTGGTGGAGCTTGGCGTGGGGGTGATAGACGCCCAGGGGATGTTCCGGGGTGGTGATGTTGTTGCGCAGCACCAGATCCAGCTGGAACTTGCCGTCCCGCATCCGGGCGATGGGGGTGATGGTGTTGTGGGGCTCGCCGTCGGTCTCTGCATAGATAAAGCAGCTCTCGTCGGTGTAGCCGCGCCAGGCGCGCAGAATCTTGTCCGCCAGCTCCACCAGACGCTCGTCGTCCCCGCAGGTCAGCCGGATGCAGCTCATGGGCCAGTGAACGATGCCTGCCTCCACATCCTCAAAGCCGGGGAAGACCCAGGCCTTTTCGATGGGGGCTTTGGCCATGGCGAACTCGTAGTGGCCGCCCTGGAAATGGTCGTGGCTCAGGATGCTGCCGCCCACGATGGGCAGGTCGGCGTTGCTGCCCACAAAGTAGTGGGGGAACTGGGCCACAAAGTCCAGCAGCTTGCGGAAGGTGGCCCGCTCGATCTTCATGGGGGTGTGCTCGCTGTTAAAGACGATGCAGTGCTCGTTGTAGTAGACGTAGGGGCTGTACTGGAAGTTCCAGGCGCTGTCGTTGATGACCACCGGAATAATGCGGTGGTTCTCCCGTGCGGGATGGTTCATCCGGCCTGCATAGCCCTCGTTCTCCATGCAGAGCTGGCACTTGGGGTAGGCGCTCTGGGGGGCGAGCTTGGCGGCGGCAATGGCCTTGGGGTCCTTTTCGGGTTTGGAGAGGTTGATGGTGATGTCCAGGTCGCCGTAGACGGTGGAGGTCACCCACTTGACGTCCCGTTTTATGCGGTAGCGGCGGATGTAGTCGGTGTCCTGGCTGAACTTGTAGAACCAGTCGGTGGCCTGCTGGGGGCCCTCGGTCTCATACCGCTCGTAGAAGTTGGCCCGCACGATGCTGGGGCGAGGGGTCAGAACGCCCATCAGCTTGGTGTCGAACAGGTCCCGTGCGGTGATGTTGTCGTCACAGACGCCCCGGGCGACTGCGTCGTCCACCAGCGTCTTGAGGATGGACTCCAGGTCGGTGTAATAACACTCGCCCTCGGGCTCCTCAAAGGAATCCAGCTGCATGGTCATCAAGAGCTGGTTGCGGATGTAAATTTCGTCGTCAGGCAGGATCAGGCCGGTGTCCAGGCCGTAGTTAACGAGCTGCTGAATGGCAGCAGAAATCATAACACGGCGCCTCCTTCCGGGCGGATGGAGAGCACATGGCAGCGGCCCTCGCCGATGATGCGCTCAATGCCGGTCTTGAACTCGTCCAGCATATCCAGGGGAACAAAAGCCTGGGCCGTGCCGGCAAAGCCGCCGCCGTGGACCCGCACCGCGCCGCGGCCGCCCAGAAGCTGCTTTGCGGCAGCGATGGTGACAGCGACTTCCTGGTGCTCCTTGTACCCGGCGGGGATGACGTTCTGCAGGTACTCCCAGCTGCTCAGGCCGGACTCGTTCACCAGTGCCAGGAAGGTGTCAAAATCGCCGGCCCGCAGGGCGGCTACCTGTTTGACCACCCGCTGGTTGTCGGCGTAGACATGGAGCGCGCGGAGAACGGCGCGGTCGCCGCAGGCCGCCCGGCACTCGGGCAGCTTGGCTATAAAGGTCTCGAAAGGCACATCCCGCAGCACTTCGCCGCCGCAAACTTTAGCCACAGCGCGGCAGTCGTTGGGAATGGCGGCGTACTCGTCGGTCAGGTCGGCATGGTCTGCGCCCGAATCCAGGATGCAGAGGGCCAGCCCAGCCTGGGAGAAGTCCACCTTGACCGGCTCGACGATGGGGTTGGCGGGGTCTGCAAAGTCGATGGTGACGATGTTGCCCACGCTGGAGGCCATCTGATCCATCAGGCCGCAGGGCTTGCCGAAGTAGACGTTCTCCGACCACTGGCCGATCTGGGCGATCTCGATGGGGGAGACCTTGGCCTCGCCCATGAACAGCTCGTTCAGGATGGTGCCGATCAGAACCTCAAAGGCTGCGCTGGAGGATACGCCGCTGCCCTTGGGAACATTGGAGGAGATGTACACATCCAGGCCGGAGAGGACGGCGCCCCGCTGGACAAAGGCGGCGCACTCACCCCGCAGGATGGCGGCGCTGGTGTTTTCCTCTTCCTTGCGGGCTTCCAGATCGTTCAGGGGGATGATGCAAAGATCGTACCCCTCGCTCTGGACCCGCAGCTCGTTCCGGTCGTTGGGGCCCACAGCGGCGATCATGTCAATGTTGACGCTGCCGGCCAGCACCTGACCGTGCTGATGATCGGTGTGGTTGCCGCCGATTTCTGTGCGGCCCGGGGCGCTGAAGAGGGCGGCTTCGCTGTGTGCACCGAAGGTTGCCTCCAGGCCGTCCAATACGGCCTGATAACGCGCCGCAAAGGCGGCGGTCTGCTCGGGGGCGCAGCAATAGAGGCTGGCGAGGCGGTCTGCATGAGTGCCGTTGGCCAGCTCCTGCTTCCAAATACGAACGTCTTTCATTCTGTTTCCTCCTTGTTCAATGTGCGGCGGTTCTAATAAAACCCTTTGCTTTAATAATAAAGAATCCGGCGGCAAAATTACATATATTATTGTTGCCGATCAATGAAATATTGCACAAACTTTGCGCCCGAGTTTATAGAGTCTTTCCACAAAAAATGTTCTGGACTGTAAAATATTTCGGCAACTAAGACGACGCAGGGGGCTGAAATGCGGGGGAATCCATTTTGCAGCCAGCTGCGCGCTTAACGGAAAAATCGCTCATAGCACGGCAGATCCTTCCGGTAGAACCATCGGCGGGCGGCCTTGCCGAAACAGCGGGCGGGTGCTATAATAAAACACCAGACAGCGAGGCCGGCCATCGGTTCGCTGTCCTTTTAGGTTTTTGCCCGGCCTGTATATGAGGCAGGCGGGCCTATGGAGGGGAAACAATGAAAAAACCGATGATTGGAGTGGTTCCTCTGGTGGATGAGGAACGGGAAAGTTTCTGGATGCTGCCCGGGTATTTCGAGGGAATCGAGGAAGCCGGCGGCATCCCCGTGATGCTGCCTCTGACCGACGACCCGGAGGCCATCGCCCGGCTGGCAGAAACCTGCGACGGCGTTCTGTTCACCGGCGGCCACGATGTCTCGCCCGAAGTCTACGGAGAGACCCCGCGGGAAGTGTGCGGGGCCTGCTGCCCGGGCCGGGACCGGATGGAGCGGCTGCTGCTGGACGAGGCTCTGCGGCGGGATCTTCCGGTTCTGGGCATTTGCCGTGGCGTTCAATTTTTAAATGCGGCGCTGGGGGGGACCCTGTATCAGGATCTGCCCGTGGAGCACTACTCCACGGTGGTACACCATCAGCAGCCCCCCTACGATCAGCCTTCTCATGAGGTTTCGCTGCTGCGGGGCAGCCCCCTGGCCGAGCGCCTGGGGGTGAAAACCCTGCCTGTGAACAGCTGCCACCACCAGGGAATTAAAAATCTGGCCGACAGCCTGAGCGCTATGGCCTATGCGCCGGACGGCCTGGTGGAAGCGGTCTGGATGCCGGACAAGCGGTTTGTCTGGGCGGTGCAGTGGCACCCGGAGTTTTCCCACAAGGTCAGCGAAGCCAGCCGCGAGATCTTCCGGGCCTTTGTAGAGAGCTGCCAGTAATCCGAAAGCGCATCGTTTGTACCTGTGGCACAGTAGAAAAAACGATAAGAAACGATCAAACCCGGCGTGCCGCCTCGCAGAGAGACCGCACGCCGGGTTTTGTAGATTTTGCGGATTAAGAAAGACAATTTTCTTTCGATGGGGTTATATTCCAGCCCCGCCGAAGGAGATACAGCGTTCCGCTAAATCCAACTCGCGATGAAGCTGTAGGGCCATCACTGCGGTAATCCCGGCGGAGAGAAGGTCTGCAATTGGCTGGGCGTAAAGAATCCCGTTCAGACCCCAGATAGGAGGCAGCAGCAGAATGATGGGAATAAAACAAATCCCTTGTCTGCATGCTCCCAGAAAAAAGCCTGCTTTGCCTTTGCCAAGGGCAAGGAACAGGGAAGAATATACGGTATAAAACCCAAACAGGAAAAAGGAGAGGCCGTTTGCAGCCAGGGAACGCTGGCCGGCCAATAATACCTCCGGGTTCCCACCCGAAAACTGACCGATGATCTGAGCCGAAAACAGAGCCATACACAGGCCTGCTGCCCCACAGAATCCCGTGGACCAAACGAGGGATGTTTTGATGGCTTGGCGCAGACGGCCAAAATTTTTCGCACCATAACTAAACCCGGCAATGGGCTGAAATCCTTTGAGGAAGCCAAACACAACCAGAGTCCCCATAGAGCTGATCCGTGTTACAGCCCCCATCCCTGCAATCACCGCATCGCCATAATCGTTTGCGGCGCGGTTGATCAGAGCAACCGAAAGACTGGTCAGCAGCTGGAATGTCAAGGTGGGAATGCCAATCTTCAAAATTTCGGTCAGAAGGCGCCGTGTAGGGGAAAAATCTTTGATGCAAAAAGTAAAAACGCTCTTATGACTTAAGATATAAGCCAGATATACCAGGGTAGAAACCATCTGAGAGAGGGCTGTGGCGATGGCGGCTCCGGCGACGCCCAGATTCAATGTGTAAATGAAAAGAGGATCCAGCCCAATGTTCAGCAGGGCGCCCAGCAACAAGGCGCACATTGCGATTTTTGCGGCCCCCTCGCTACTGACGATATTGTTCATGGTTACATTAAAAACATTGAAAATACAGGAAAATACATAGATCCGCGCATAAGTGAGAGCATACGGCAGAATGGTTTCAGTGGCGCCAAGCAGGGTTAGAATGGGTCGCAGGAAAATCGTTGCCAATAAAATTACCACTCCCCCGAGCAGGACGCTGCAATAAAGGGCCGTGCTTGCAACCTGGTTTGCAGTTGCCAGATCTTTGCGGCCCAATAGTCTGGATAAATAGGAGGCGGCGCCATTTCCGAACATCAGACCCAGCCCCACAACAACCTGACCCAACGGGAAAACGACAGAGATCGCGCCCATTTGACGTTCTCCCAGCCCGCCTACAAAGTAAGCGTCTGCCAGATTATAAAACGCATTGATTAACATCCCGATCATAATCGGGAAGCCGAGAGACATGAGGGCTTTGGGGATGGGAGCACTGCTCAAGAGTATAAGTTTATGATTTGGTTCAGCCATGGTATTGTTCCTTTCTGTTAGATAATATTGATTATAGTACTATAATTTATAGCAACCAGCTGCAAGGGACATAATACTATAATTTATAGTACTTGTCAAGAAAAGGGAGAGGGATTATTCTTGACAAAATAGATAAAATATACTACTCTAATTTATAGCATTTTTTAAGAGGCTGGGATTCAGTTCAAAACCGGTAAGAG
>OERZ01000126.1_pt1 | contig 15184 bp, 10 predicted proteins | sample 1540151 | NCBI WGS metagenome assembly OERZ01 (sample SAMEA3891880, study PRJEB23780) | metagenome | biome: terrestrial biome; feature: animal house; material: Caecal content | place: Italy | collected 2015-05-05 | reverse complement strand
ACAAAGGACAGGCGATACAATTGAACCAAGGCCCTCAGGCAAAAATCTATATATCAAATAAGCTATGTGTAATAAAATAAACAAAAGAATTGCTGTCGTATGCCAGTATCGTAAATTAGGGTTTATTTTTAATATTAGCGCTTCTAGTGTTGCGAAGTTTTCAAATACAAGCATAAATAACACTGTAATGATTGCACTCTTATAGGTGTTGTGGATTATCATAAAGCAAATAAAAAACAACACCAATGCAATAACAACAAACAGCAGCATCGGGCTAAAAACGTCCTGTATATTAGCCTCATTAGAATTATTTCCATACAAAAATATTGCGGGGAAAATAGCCACCAATATAGCTGATAAAAGGGGCGTTCCCCATTTTCTCAAGGCTTGCTTCATGTTTGATACAGTTCCTTTCGATCATGTTCAAAGTTTTCATAGGGATAATTCGTAAAATAATTTTCGCTTTGCCTATTTGATATCGTTGACGGTGGCGCTGGCTAACAATTGATAAAAATATAATTTTAAGATTGAGGTAAATGAGATAATAGGGGGTTAAAATAGTCGGCAAAAAACAAACAAAAAATAATTGAAGAAAATACCACAGTTTTCTCCTTTACCCCTCACTTTAAGCTAATACGGCTGAGTGCATGCCACACGCGGGTAATACCATCTTCCAGAGGTATACTGGGCCTCCATCCCAATTCTGACTGTGTCGTCGAGATATCCAATATATTAACCTGCACATCACAAGTTCTCTTTGGCTGATGCACAATAGATGAAAACTGTTTTCCTGTCACCTGTTCCATCAATTCTATCACTTCACTGAGCCGGACACCCTGTCCCGACCCTACATTAAAAATCTTTTCTTTCCCCTGATACTCCTTGATTGCAACCAGAGCATCTACCACATCATCAATATGGATATAGTCTCTTACAGTGTCGCCAAATAGAGTAATGCCCTGTTCGTCCTGAAGGCATTTTAAAAAAATAGGAATAATCCCTTGCGTTCTTTTGATCTGCTCCATTACACCATACGGATTGGAAATCCTCGCAATACATCCATCTAATTTTGTATTGGCAGAATAGTATCGAAGATACTCCTCAATGGTTCTTTTTTGGATTCCATATGTGCAGATAGGGTGTAATTCGTGTCCGACTTTACTTGGATAACCCAAATTTTCACCATAAACGGTGCCACCTGAGGATAGAAAAATCAACTTTATTCCATCTTGCTTTGAAGCTGCCTCAAGCAGGCGAAGGGAAGGAATGATATTATCCTCCCCTTCGCCCACAATATGGGCAGTTCCTTCCTTGGGCGTGGTAGTGGATATACAATGATAAATACAATGAATATGGTATTCTCGTAAAATCTGATAAAAATTTTGTTCAGTTACAAAGTTGCCGGGAATATGAACATAATTTGAGTTGGATAACAATGTATTAGGGGCATGCCTGCTATACCCAATTACGTGATGATCAGGCATTAAGCGCTCAATTAAGTGGTGACCAATAAATCCAGATGCCCCTAATACCAATATGTTATCCATATATTCTTACACTCCCGATGCCAAATTTTGTATCTTAGAATAAAGAGCGGAGGATTCATCCACTCCTGCCAATAAACAACCAATTGCCAGGCAAAGCTGCTTTTCTATGCAGTCATACATTTGCTTTTGCTGCTCAAGATTTAAAAATATAATTCCAGTTTGCTCCATATATGGACGTAATATGTGCTCCACATAATAGGCTATGTGATGAACTAAAGTTTCCTGCTTGGAGTTGGGCTCCTGACTCCAGGAAGCAAGAGTAGTAATGCACCACTGCAACAGAGGATCCTCTAACACATTGGTTACATGTTCAACTGCGGATGGGGCTTGTAACGTTTCGGATGTATTTTTCAAAAATACATCAAAGAACTGATCTAAGGATATCTTATTTTGAATTGTTTGATAGGTTTTAGAGACTGCGGCATTTAGTATACCATATGAATAGGTCACTTGTCTGGCAATGCTTTGCTGGTCCTCTACAGGTGTTTTCCACAACTCACAAATTTTCCCCAAGTATTTTGACTCCACAAAGCCGCGCTTCATATAGTAACCAGCTGCTCGGCTGTGGCCATGGACGGAGGCTGTAGCATTTAAAAGGCCAATGGTATAGCCAGCCTTCAGCAACCGCAGTCCCATGTCCAAATCCTCTGCATAGCCGAAGCGGTAGAGGTATTGCGAAAACACATCTGCACGAATCATACTGGTAACATCATTGAGAGAGGCTTTGGCTCTCAAATCATCAATAGAATCACCCGGATCGAGTTTTGAAAAACGACTTCCTTGTAAAATGCCCTGATAATTTGCATGATTCCAAGACGCAACCTTGTAGTATAGATCCGTTTCCTCTGGGCACTGCTCCATACAGCTCACTGCAACTGCCTGCCCTGACATAATTGGTTCTGCCAGATGGTACATCCAATATTCATCCAGTGGAAGAGCATCCTGCGTCATAAAGAGAAGGAGATCACCCGTTGCTTCGCCTGCTCCCTTATTTCTGGCATAGGAATGGGTAAAACTCTCATGGGAAATGGAAATATATCGTACCCCATACTGTTTGCTCAGCCGCTCTGTCTCGTCTGTACTGCCGGAATCAATGATAATGATTTCAATTCTGCGAACTTTTTTCTGTGCCTGTAGCCGCTGCAACAAAATTTCAAACTGCGCTCCAGCATTGTATGTAGGAATAATTACAGAAACTATGCCATTGAATGTGCCTTGTTCTCTTTGCCGCGCCACAGATGTCAATAGCAATTGCGTCTGCGTTTCAAAGGCTTGCTCTGAAAAATACCTCAGATATATTTCTCGCGCATGCTTGCGCATAGGCGCAAGCTCTTGGTTATGAGACAAAACATATCGAATTTGCTCAGCAAGCTGTTCTGGTTCATCTCCATAATAGACCAGACCACAGTTCTCACGTTCCAAAATCGGTGACCAGCCCGTGTGCTCAGAGCAAATCACTGTCTTGGACATCATAAGCGCTTCTGTCACAAAAATAGGCATTGGATCATCTCTAGAACTACATACAATACAATCACTTTGCGCATAGACTGAAAAGAGTTCCTGTCTGTTTACCTGCGGAATATATGTGACCTGTTGAGGATATAGCTCACAGACCTCGTCAACAGCCTTCTGGATTTCCTCATCCAGGTGACCTCCAATGAAGTAGAACTGTGCTAAGTCTCTTTCTCCATCAGAGAGCAAAGTAATTGCTTTAGCAAAAATATCATGTCCTTTTCTAGTATCTTGTTGCCCAATAATGGTAAATGCTAACTTTTCTAATTTGCGTTTCATAGGATAAGCAGGATAAGATTTTGCTTTATCTGATTCATCTGGAGATACGTAATAAAGAATATCTGTGTGATAATGGGGATAAAATGAGAGTAGCTGTTTCTGAGCATATTCTCCACCGCAATAGATGTGGATATGCTCTGGAATATCCGGTGGAAGGCATTTGCCAAACCCACCAATCTCGTAAGAGGCTCTGCTATCATGAATCCACCACAGGACTGGAATGTCACAGTTTTGAAGTTGTGTCACTGCCCGATAGGTAACCACTGTACTTAAAACAACAAGGTCAAATTTCACCGCCTGTTGAGCAAGAAATTGATCTCCATAAAGATTGCTATAAATCAAAATTGGCATATGTTTTTTCACCAATTCCGATACCATTGGACCGTCAAAAGGAGAAAAAAATACCACTTGCACATCATTTTTCTTAAATGACTCGGCCAAACTCTGCAACGCAATGGGGGCACCAGTCAAAGAACACTCATGAGTTATCAGCAGGATTCGTTTTTTATCTGGGTCCTGATCATATTCCAAAAGGACCTCGCGGGCATAAATACAGTCTCTCTCTGAATGATATTCCTCAAACGCATCAATGAGAGATGACATTGACAGGCTCTTACCTGTAACTGGCGGCAATTCATTTCCTGTTACATCGCAGGAAATTTGTTCAACCACAGACAATACATTCTTCTCAAATACTTTCTGAGAAAAATATTTCTCATAAGTATGGCGAGCCGCCTCCCTCATAAGGTTCATACTTTTTTCATGCTGCGCAACATATGTAATACATGCTGCCAACTTCTCTGGGTCATTGTTTTGATATACCAGACCACTCTGTTCCTTCAATAAAAGTTCTGCGGAGCCTGTATATTCAGAACAAATAACCAACTTACTATACTCCAACGCCTCTGTCACGACAATGGGCATTGGGTCATCCAGGGAGGCACAGATCAGACAATCCATCCTCTTATAAAGTGTGTGAATCTCCTTTACATCTAGTTCTTCAATATAATATACGTTTTCTGGATATTGATGGCACAAATCCATAATACGCTGATAATTTGGAGGAAAACACTGCCTTCCAATAAACACAAAGTAACTTTGACTTCGCACATCTTCCGGTAAACACAAAATGGCGTCGGCCAAAATGTTCTGTCCTTTTCGCTCTTCCAGCATGCCAATAATGCAGAATACCAATTTTCCGTCTGCAATTTCTGGAAGGGTATATACACCGTTTGTATCTTGAGTATGGTCTGGAACATAGTATAACATCTGCTTCACAGCATACTCTGGTCTAAACTTCTCTAGCATCTTTTTTGCATAGCTGCCCCCAGCATATACAAAAATTCCGTTGGGCAAAATTGGTGGCATCGCGCTTAAATGTTCCTTGGTGTAGGAGACCTGTGCCTCATGGACCCACCAGAAAACAGGAGTCCCCATGCCATCAATTTGGCTGAGAACGGGCGCAGTTACAATAGTATTTAGTACAATAAGCTGGAATAGTTGGGCAAAAGAAGAAATAAAATCACTAGATAGCGCAGCTGATGATACAATAACAGGAATGCCCTCATCCACTACGGTTTTTGTCAGTTTTCCATCGTTAGGAGAAACTATCACAGGAAAATATCCATTTTCTTTTAATACACATGCAAAATAGTATATTGCGACTGGACCACCAGTTAAATTCAATTCATGGCTGACAAGCAAAATTTTTTTTCCTTTTTTGTTATCATAAGACTTCAAGATTTTGGGAAGGTAGATTTTTATATCCTCTTTTTTCGCCGCTGCATAAAGCTGCTCTGTCAATTTTGTAAAGCTTTCAATTTTGAGCGGCAATTCGAGCCGCTTAACGGTTCCCTTATGCAAATAATTATGTACTTTGAAATAGGTCTCTCTAACACCATAATGCTTCACATATGATACGGCCTTGTAGACCAAGCGTATTTTCAATTTATCCTTCAAAAAATCCAAAAAATGTCGCAAAGGTGCGGTCATTCGCCAACACCTAGAACCCAATACGGTGTTATACTGAAGCGCCAACTGATGATAAAGAGACTCCACATGACGGGCATATTCTGTCATATGATTCAACTCGCTGGTTAAATGGTCGATATCATCTTTCTGCCCCTCATATATCTGGATCAATTCCCGCTCTAGCGGAGGAAAATCACTGGCCTCTTGTAAGGAACCTTCCTGATCCACGAAGCTTTTGGTACTATGGAAGCGCTCTCTGAATTTATTTAGTTCTTGTTTGCTAAACTCAACAGATTTATTCAGCTGCGCAAAATTGTTTTGAGAAATATCTAACTCACTCTGTAAAGTTTCAATACGTTCCTGAAGCTGCTGTAAAAAAAGTTCCGAATGAGAGAGCGCATTCCTACAATCAGTCAATTCTGCCTTTTTATTTTGTAGTTCCTCACTCTGTTTCTGAAGCTCTATATCTTTGCTCTGCAGCGCCTCAGTCTGCCTCTGAAGCTCCATATCTTTGCTCTGCAGCGCCTCAACCTGGCTTAAAACAACTTCCTCATGCTGTCTAACAGTTTCATTTAAAGAAGAAATAGTTTTATTTTTTGCTGGAATTGTTTGAAGTTCTGTTAACAGCGAAATCCAACGTGTGTCATAGGTTGACTCTATGGAGGCGGTAATTTTCATCCACTGGGTTGCTTCTCTCAGCTCAATTTCAATATGAGGTGTGGTGTTTGCAAAGACAAGTGATTCATCAATTATAACACCGTTGAGAGGGGTCCCCTTGTAGGTTCCATTATTCCCCACGATCTTTAAATCACAGACTACAGAAAACTCCCCATATATGGGATCAAATCTTATTTTTTTGCATCCGCTAGGCACATCCTGAATATCAAAAGAAAGTATGTCACTCCCTTTTTTTCGTGTGGGGGACAGGCGGATACTATGCTCTTCACAATATCCCTCGCCAAAATCAAAATAGATAGCAGCTTGGGTATAGCTATAAAAATAGCGGAGCTTATCGCGGTTTACAATTTCTTCCGCGGACACTTCTTCACCCTTTTTTAGAACCAAGAAAAACTGATACAGATCGTTAAGTTCCCTTTTTTGCAGTGCTTTTTCTAGGTCCTCGGATATGGCATCTTTTTGGACACACTGTTCAGTTTCATAAGGAGGAATATAAACTCCGTCCAAATCTATTATCTGGTATCCTGCATTTAAAGCAAAGTGATCTAAATCATCTTTTGCCCAAAAATGAATATGAGTATCATCCAATAGGCCGATTTTTGTATATTGAAACCGGTTTAAAGAAAGATTCGCCAAAATATCAACGTGCGCGATATTTGGGATGGAAATGATAACTTCTCCCTGCCTCCCCAACAGTGTTTTCACTAAAGACAATATTTTCTCAGGATTTTTTAAGTGTTCCAGTACATCGGCAAACAAAATATAATCAAATGTACAGTTCGCAAATAAGGGATACCATGCCTCTGTTTCAATATCTCCACAGTAGCCATCCACTGCGTACTGAATCGCATGCGCATAGGCCTCCGGATCTAACTCAACAATATACACCTGGCATTGCAATGCTTCCTTCATATACTTTGTCATTCGGCCATAGGCACAGCCGAACTCCAAGACAACAGAATTCTTCTGAATTCTGTTCATAATTTTACCAGGTATGGTGTCAAGAGCTGTTTCCATCTCCATATTGTATTTTTCCATATTATTTCTCCTTGGCGCTACCGCCCCCACCGGTGTGGTAAGACAAACCGGCCCTCAGCGATATAGCTGCTATTAACGGTCATATCCCAAATCTGCTTTTTATAGCAGATATTAACGGTGGCGGTTTGATCTCTGAGAGCGGAGTCAAAATAATATTTTCCGCCCAAAACACGAATTCCTTCCGGATAGTGCAGCGTAAAGCGATTGCGACCATATTTCCATGGTATCGTCACATGGTCTAGCAACGTATTCAAGCCACACACATAATCATCGTCAATGCTAAAGAGTGCCACTCCCAGTACCGGCGCTTCTACCTGTGTATCGTAAACATCATAGGTTACTTCCACCTCAATGGGTGTCAGATTGTTGATTTCATGGACTACATTTCCATGCTGATCTGTCACTTTAAAGTTAACAATGTTGGCAATATCACCAGATTTTGCCTCAAAAGGAATTTCTTCCTCTTCCGCAGGGGAAGTTGACGGGATTGAGACAGACACCAAATTAGCATCCAAGCAACGCAGATAGTCCTCATACTGGTCAGCGACTTCGTTGGTTTCCCCCGCAGCCATCAGTTGTCCCTTATTAAGCCAAAGAGAGCGCCTGCAGAATCTTCTTACTGAGCTGATGTCGTGGGACACATACAATATAGTAGTCCCATTTTCCATCATCTTCTTCATTTGGTTCATACATTTGATCTGGAACCGCAGATCACCCACACTGAGCACTTCATCTACAATCAGCACCTCGGGCTCTACGTTGATGGCGGCGGCAAATGCCAGGCGTGCAAACATACCGCTGGAGTATGTCTTAACCGGCTGCGTAATATATTCCCCGATATCTGCAAAGCGAATGATCTCTTCTGCCTTTTTCTCCATCTCTTCTGAAGAATAGCCCATCATTGTTCCATGCAGTGCGATGTTCTCCAAGCCTGTATATTCGGGATTAAAGCCAGCGCCCAGTTCCAGCAAGGCGGAAATTTTCCCATTTACCATTACACTTCCTGAAGTAGGTGCAACGACGCCGGAGAGGATCTTCAGCAGAGTAGACTTGCCACTTCCATTTGTGCCTAGAATACCAATCGTTTCTCCCTTTTCGATAGCAAAAGAGACATCATTGAGAGCATAAAAAGGAGTGTGATATTGTTTGCCAGAGAAATCTAAAGCCTCGCGAAGACGATCGCTTTTCTTTGAATATAATTTATATGCTTTTGTAAGGTTACTTACCTCAACAATCGTATTCAAAACTGTAGCGCCTCCTAATCACAGAACATCCGCAAATTGAGGACGCAATTTCCGGAAAAGATATGCCCCTGCTACAAAGAAAATACATGCGATCAGCCAGAAGATCAGGTTATCATACCCTCTCTCCCAAAACCAGATGTGATCAATAAAAGCATCCCGATATCCCCGACAGATGTAGAACATGGGATTAATTCTTAAAATAACCTCCACCCACGGTTCCATTCCATCAGTGGACCAAAAAATTGGAGTAAGCCAAAAGCCGATTTGAATGATAACACCGACTACATTGACGGTATCTTTTAAGAATGGTGTAATGGCTGAAAGTAACCAGCATAGTCCAATTAACAGAAAAATAGTACATGCAAAATAATAGAGGACTTGAAAATTATATGTGGTCAGCGGAATCTGGTAGCATATAAGCAAAAAGAATATGAACGCAATAAAAAAAAGGTGGACAAACGCGGAGGACATAATCTTAACCAAGGGAATAATACTCACGCGAAAATTTACTTTTCGTACCAGATAACTATACTCAGGCAGACAGTTACTTCCGGACATCAATGCCTCTGAGAAAAAAGACCAGATCAGATACGCGGGCGCAAACCAGACCACAAAAGGAACATTGCTAACAGGAGGATTTTTAAATCCCACCTGAAAAACAAACCAAAAGACAAGCAACGTCACCAGCGGCTGAATAAATGCCCATACAACACCCAGCATGGAAGAGGCAAACTTTGCCTTCACATCATTTTTAGAAAGACCCCATAGAATAGAGCGCTCCCGCACAATATCTGTCAAAAACCGAGCAAATCCTTTTATCGTATTTCCCATAAAAAGCCCTGACCTATCCTTCCCGCCTATCATTCGACATATCATTTAATGCATAAATATAGCGTTTTACAGCATTTTGCCAAGAAGGCAATCTATAAAACCCTGCCTTCTCCAGCTTATCTTTGCTCATGCGGGAATTAAGGGGCCGCACGGCGCGGGTGGGATATTCACTGGTCGGGATATGGTGTACTGTAACCTGTTTGCCTGCCACGCGAAAAATCTCTTCTGCAAATTCAGCCCAGGAACAGATGCCTTCGTTGGTTGCATGGTAAATACCATATTTCTCACTGGTAATCATGTCGCACAGCAGAGGGGCAAGATCAGCAGTATATGTGGGAGAACCAATCTGGTCACAGACCACATTCAATTCATTTCTTGTATCAGCCAGGCGTAGCATTGTTTTGACAAAATTATTTCCATGGATGCCGAATACCCATGAAGTGCGGACAATAAAATAGTCGTCCAACAACTCCTGTACCGCTTCCTCCCCACCTAGTTTTGTTCTACCGTAGGCGCCCAAAGGGCCGGTGGGATCGCCCGGCTCATAAAAATGATCTCCATCACCTGGGAATACATAGTCTGTAGAAATATAGAGCATTTTCGCCCCCAGGTCCTTGCATGCCTGTGCAATAGCCCGGGTACCATCCACATTGACTGCGGTAGCCCCAGCCAATTCATCCTCTGCCTTATCTACCGCTGTCCATGCCGCACAGTGAATGACGGCATCTGGGGCATGCCTTATAATGAAGTCATATGTCTCCTGTGAATGGGACAAATCAAATTCATTACGGCTGGAGCCCAGATACGCCATGTTTCGGGTGTCTAGCTCCCTGCAAACATCATAACCAAGCTGGCCGTTGACACCTGTCACTAGTATTTTCATGAATGATCACACCTTATTTTTTCGCTTTAGCTCCACAAAAAACATTAGGATTTGGTTGGGAAACCAGGCTCCAATAAGTTCAAATATAGATATGAAAGGACTAAATCGCCTGTACTTCCATATGGTGTACATCCCGCCCCTGTGTTCCCAATTACGGCTGCGTGCCTCTGCCCATGTAAGCCCCAATGTTATGGTGCGCTGAAGTGACTCAGAGCATTTAAAATGACGCTTCAGCCACCGCATTCTGTTCACAACAACGTCAATTCGCTCCTGTTTATAACTTGCATGGTCTTTGACGCCGGACATCTCTAATGTCTGATTGCCGCCATGGATCCGGTAGCAAATCAAGGGCTGCGCGATAGACAAAATATAGCCCTGTTCGGCGCAAAATAGAGCGAGATACTGGTCATGTACATAATGTGGGCAAAAGGGAATCGCGGCTTTTGCATCAGAAGCAGCCAGCAGCATAGTACAGCCTGTCACAAAATTAAAAAAGAGAAGATGCTCAGCTAGGCCCTCCCCGGACATAAAAACATGTCTGCGGCGGACCTTTGTAATGCTGTCTGCTATAACCGTCCCAGTATCGTTGATTACCAACATATCGCTGCAAACCAACTTTGCACCTTTCTTGGTCAATGCATGATAAAGAACTTCCAGTTTCTCTGGCAGCCACACATCATCTTGGTCACAATAAGCAAAGTATACACCGTCTGCCTCTTGTGTCAGATGTTCAAACGTGCCGTTAGAACCTAAATTCTCCTCATTCCGCATGATCTGAACAGGAAAGTTTGAGATACAGTCCTGTATACAGGACTGTATCTCTGCAAAGGGTACTGTAGGGGAGCAATCGTCCCGTACATAGAGCCGAAGATTGGGGTATGTTTGCTCATTCAGGGATACCAACTGCTCTCTGAACCAATCCATCCTAGGCTCATAAACCGCCATCAGAATGGAAATGAGAGGCTTATCTGTTCCCATACATCCGCTCATAGTAGGTCTGATATTCACCGTTGATAATATTTTCCCACCAACTCCGGTTATCCAGATACCACTGCACCGTCTTTTGAATGCCATCCTCAAACTTGGTCTCAGGCAGCCAACCGAGTTCGTTGTGGATAAAAGTAGGGTCGATGGCATACCGCATATCATGCCCCTTGCGATCGGTCACATAGGTGATGAGGCTCTCCGGCTTGCCCAGAATGGCAAGGATCTTCTTTACGATGTCGATGTTTCGCATCTCGTTGTGGCCGCCGATGTTGTATACCTGGCCCACTTTGCCCTTCTCCAGGATCAGGTCAATGGCCCGGCAGTGGTCCTCCACATATAGCCAGTCTCGGACGTTGATCCCCTCGCCATATACTGGAAGAGGCTTATCCGCTAGGGCATTGGCGATCATCAGCGGGATGAGCTTCTCAGGAAACTGGTAGGGACCATAGTTGTTGGAGCAACGGGAAATGGTAATTGGCATGCCATAGGTGCGCTGATACGCATTGCACAGCAGGTCGGCAGAGGCCTTGGAAGCGGAGTAGGGGCTGGAGGTGTGCAGGGGAGTCTGTTCCGTAAAGAAGAGGTCGGGACGGTCCAAGGGCAGATCTCCGTACACTTCGTCGGTGGACACCTGATGATAACGCTTGACCCCACACTTGCGGCTGGCATCCAACAGGACCTGCGTACCCATGACATTGGTTTCCAAGAAGACGGAGGGGTTCTCAATGGAACGGTCAACGTGGCTTTCTGCTGCGAAATTCACCACCACGTCGGGCTTTTCCTGCTCAAAAATGTCATAGATCGCCTTGCGGTCCGCAATATCGGCTTTCATAAAGGTAAACCTGGGATCCTCTATCACAGGGGCCAATGTCTCCAGATTGCCCGCATAGGTCAATTTATCCACGCACACCAAATCGTAATCGGGGTGTGTGTTCCTCATATGAAATATAAAGTTGGCACCAATAAAGCCAGCGCCGCCAGTAATCAATACCTTCATATTTTCTCTCCTTAAAAGTTAGTGATAGCATCCTTGAGGAAGGGGGAACAGGCGTCCTTTTCAGAAAGGATCGGTTCCGCAATGCCCCAGTCCACCGCCAGCTCAGGGTCATTCCAGCGAATACCGCCATCTGCCTCGGGGGCGTAGTAGTTGTCTGCCTTATAGAGAAACTCCACATGGTCGGTCAAGGTCAAGAAGCCGTGACCAAAGCCTCGCGGGATCAGCAGCTGCCGCTTGTTTTCCTCAGATAGCTCCACCGCAACCCACTGCTTGTAGGTAGGGCTTTGGGGGCGCAGATCCACAGCGACATCCAATACAGAGCCTCTTGCACAGCGGACTAGCTTTGCCTGGGCCTTATCCCCTCGCTGGAAGTGGATTCCGCGTAAGGTGCCTTTCACGGTTGAGGAAGAGTGGTTGTCCTGCACAAAATCATAATGAAGCCCTGCCGCTTCAAAGACCCTTTTTGACCAGCTCTCCATAAAAAAGCCGCGGTGGTCACCGAAGACCTTCGGCTCAACAATGTATAGTCCATCCAGCTTTGTCTGAATAAATTCCATCCTTACTCAGTCCCTCAATACAAGATTTTATTCTCTGCCACAGTGCGTAGATGTGCGCCATAAGGGGATTTCCCATAGGCCTGCGCAGATTCCAAGAGCTGGTTGCGGGTAATCCAGCCGTTCCGATAGGCGATCTCCTCCAAGGCCGCAATGGCATTTCCGGTTCGAGTCTCCACTACACGGACAAATTCTGTTGCCTCTGCCAGAGAATCCATGGTACCGGTATCCAGCCAGGCATAGCCGCGTCCCAGCGTGATAACACGGAGGGCGTCCTCCTCCAAGTAGATACGGTTTAAATCGGTGATCTCCAGTTCCCCACGGGCGGATGGCTTCAGATTCTTGGCGCGCTCACAGACCTTCTTATCATAGAAGTAAAGACCTGTAACAGCATAGTTGGACTTTGGCTGCGAAGGTTTCTCCTCAATAGAAATGGCCTTACCGTTCTCGTCGAATTCTACCACGCCAAACCGCTCTGGGTCCTCCACATAGTAGCCGAAGACGGTAGCGCCCTCTTCCTGTTCTACCGCTTTCCGCAAATGATGAGTCAGTCCGGCGCCGTAGAAGATGTTATCGCCCAAGATCATGGCGCAACGGTCGTCCCCCACAAATTCTTCGCCCAGAATAAAGGCCTGCGCCAGCCCGTCTGGGGAGGGCTGTACCTTATAGGAGAAATGGACGCCGAACTTACTGGCGTCTCCCAAGAGACGCTCAAAGTTGGGGAGATCCTGGGGGGTGGAAATGATGAGGATGTCCTGGATCCCCGCCAGCATCAAGGTGGACAGGGGATAATAAATCATTGGTTTATCATAGACCGGCAGCAACTGTTTGGATGTGACCATGGTGAGGGGGTAGAGGCGGGTCCCGCTTCCACCGGCAAGGACGATCCCTTTCATAAAATACACTCCCTAAAAATATTCTATTTTGCACGAAATCTGGTACATGGTGCTCATGTCAGAGTTTATCCTAAATGGTACCAAGAGCCTGGATGACGTTTTCCAAGTGTAACTCCCCAATTTACCTACAAACATTTTTCTTCGCCTAAAGGATTACAGATTATTTGGGAAGAGCATCTCTTTGTAAGTTGTGCGTATTCGATTCACGCCTGAATCATATCCACTGTAGACGCAAAACGGCGTACACTATAACATTCGCCCTCAAAAGCCATCTACACAATTCAAAAGAGTCTTGTCCGCAGGGGGTAAATCGGGGGTTTTCCGTTGGCATACATTTCCACTTTCTTTCCCGTCTATTATAGGGCGATTCACAAGTTCTGTCAATCAGACAAACTTTTTAAAAGGTTATGTCAAAGCCGGGCGAGGCCGGATTTTGTGTACTAGAATACCACTGTAAAGCGGTGGAGTGCCATGTGGTAGGCGCCGCTTTTCTAAAGGCGGCTTGTATCGGCAGCCACCGCAGTCCTACTCTGGATAGAAGTATCCAAAAATGGGTCCACATCTTGTGGTGTCTGACAAGTAAATGGCTCTCCCGCCGCCGCCTTCTCATAGCATTGTAACAGGTAAGCCAACTGGTTCAATCTAAAATAATTTTGTGCGCATTCCTTACTTTTTCTCTGTCGAACCCCAAAACGCAAAGAATCTAAAATATAGCGTGTATACGCCACATCCTCCTTTGTAATTGTGGAAGGAACGGATGACCAGTCAGGATCGAGCCCGTACCGAAGTTTTTCTGCCAAAAATAATTCTACATCATTGGGATGCAACTGCTCGATTTTCTCCTGTATAAATCCGCACCGGGAGGATTGCGGGAGTGCACAGAGCTGATGCTTCAATTCGTGTTCAAAGGACAGGTTTTCAGAGGGATCGCCCTCTGTCGAGGCAATCCCAGTCTGTTCCGGTTGGGGAGTATCGGTAAAAAATGTAAATTTCTCCGTTTTATATAGATCCGCCAGGCCAAACAGAATGGAGAGCGGGACTTTGTTGATGCCACGTTCGTAGTTGCTGATCGCCTGGGGAGTCAGCTGAAGCCTTTTTGCGACCTCTAACTGCGTAAGCCCTGCAGTTTTCCGGGCAAGCTTGATCCGTCTGGCAATCTCCATGCGATCGATCTTGATGCCTACGCCCATGCGGCCACCTCCAGTTCATCTTCTACATTATAAACAGATGGCGCATAAAGTCAACAAATCATTTATTTCCAAGCTGGAATGGGGTACATGAGGCCAGCAAGACGCTCATATAGTAAACTGTCAAAAGCCCCCTGTAACGGGGTAATATGGGCAAGGAGGCGCATGGAATGAAATTATATCTGATCCGGCGGCGGATCTTCACAGTAGGGCTGTGCCTGCTGGCGGCGGCGGCCATGCTCTATGTGGTGAACCATCCGGCCATTGTAGGGGCGTCGGCCACCACCCGACAGCTGCCCATCTACTGTGTGGCCCGGGACCAGAAGGTGGCTGCGCTCAGCTTTGACGCCGCCTGGGGCAACGAGGATACCCAGCAGCTCATTGACATTTTAGAGAAATACAACGTGAAAGCGACCTTTTTTGTAGTGGGCGAGTGGGTGGACAAATACCCCGAGTCGGTAAAGGCCCTCTCCGATGCGGGACATGAGGTGATGGACCACTCGAACACCCACCCCCACATGTCCCAGCTCAGCCGGGAAGAGATCCAGGCCGATGTCACGGCCTGTGCCGACAAGATCGA
>OERZ01000123.1_pt1 | contig 15442 bp, 19 predicted proteins | sample 1540151 | NCBI WGS metagenome assembly OERZ01 (sample SAMEA3891880, study PRJEB23780) | metagenome | biome: terrestrial biome; feature: animal house; material: Caecal content | place: Italy | collected 2015-05-05 | reverse complement strand
AGAGGGAAGGCCGCAGCATGACGATGTTTTTAACTGAAAAACGTTAAAATAATTTAGATAATTCATAGGAGGAATCACATATGCCAAAGGTAAAAACAAGCAGAGCAGCTGCAAAACGTTTTAAAAAGACCGCAACCGGTCAGCTGAAAAGAATGAAAGCTTATAAGAGCCATATCTTAACGAAGAAATCCACGAAGAGAAAGAGAAATCTCAGAAAACCGGCTATTACGGATGTGACCAACGTTAAGAATATGAAGAAGATTTTACCGTATTTATAAGATTTGGAAGTTAAGGAGGAAGAAAGATGGCAAGAGTAAAAGGCGGATTAAACGCTAAAAAGAAACATAATAGAGTATTGAAGCTTGCAAAAGGTTACAGAGGAGCCAGAAGCAAGCAGTACAGAATCGCAAAACAGTCTGTAATGAGAGCAATGGCAACCGCTTATGCCGGACGTAAGCAGAGAAAACGTCAGTTCAGACAGCTCTGGATCGCGCGTATCAACGCAGCGGCCCGTATGAACGGACTGTCCTACAGCAAATTCATGTATGGACTGAAGACTGCAGGCGTGGAGATGAACAGAAAGATCCTGGCCGACATGGCAGTCAATGACGCAGCAGCTTTCACTGCGCTGGCAGAAGTTGCAAAGAATGCGGTGAACAAATAAGCATTTAGAATCGTAGCAAGAGCCCTTGGGAACTTCAACCGTGCAGGTAAGATCTCAGGGGCTCTGTTGGCTGTTTTGGTAGCCATATTTTGCGGACAGGCGTCCGAAAGACAGAAAGAAGGAAAGAATATGACAAAAATCGAGATTATCTCCGGCTTCCTGGGAGCCGGGAAGACGACGCTGATCAAGAAACTGTTAAAAGAGGTGTTTGCCGGAGAAAAAGTGGTTCTGATTGAGAATGAATTCGGTGAGATCGGGATCGACGGCGGTTTCCTGAAAGAATCCGGCATACAGATCACGGAGATGAATTCCGGCTGTATCTGCTGTTCGCTGGTGGGTGATTTCGGGACAGCGCTGAAAGAAGTGATTGAGACCTATGCGCCGGACCGGATCCTGATCGAGCCATCGGGCGTGGGCAAGCTTTCCGACGTGACCAAAGCTGTCCGGGGCGTTGCAGCCCATGAACCGGTGGAGCTGAACAGCTCGGTGACTGTGGTGGACGGCCAGAAATGCCGGATGTATATGAAGAACTTCGGCGAGTTCTACGACGATCAGATCAGCCACGCCAGCTGCATCCTGCTCAGCCGTACCCAGACCGCCAGCGAGGACAAGGTGGCCGCCGCAGTGGCCCTCCTGCGGGAGAAGAACCCCACCGCCACCATCGTCACCACCCCTTGGGAGCAGCTGACCGGCGCACAGATCCTGTCCGCCATGTCCCAGAAGCACGACTTTGTGGCCGAGCTGCTGGCTCTGGCTGCCCAGGCCAATGCCGAGCACCATCATCACGACGAGGAAGAGCACGACCACGAGGGCCATTGCTGCCACCATCATCACGATGAGGAGGAGCATGACCACGAGGGCCACTGCTGCCACCATCACCACGATGAGGAGGAGCACGACCACGAGGGCCATTGCTGCCATCACCACCACGAGGAAGAGGAGCACCACCACCATTACGACGAGAATGGCGTGTGCAGCTGCGGACATCATCACCACGACCACGACGCCGACGAGGTGTTCACCAGCTGGGGCGTGGAGACGGCCCGCAAGTTCTCCAAGGCCGACATCGAGGCTGCTCTGACCAAGCTGGACAGCGGCAAGTACGGCATGATCCTCCGTTCCAAGGGCATCGTGGACGGCGGCGCCGAGGGCTGGCTGGAGTTCGACTACGTGCCCGGCGAGGGGGAGGTTCGCTCCCGCGGGGCCGACGTGGGCGGCAAGCTGGTGGTCATCGGCTCCAAGATGGACGAGAAAGCCATCGCGGCCCTCTTTGGCTGCTAAGCCCGGCAAAGGAGATTCCGCAGTATGGCAAAAGAAATTCCGGTTTACCTGTTTGTGGGCTTCCTCGAGAGCGGCAAGACCACCTTTATCCAGGAAACCTTTGAGGACCCCAATTTTGACTCGGGCGACAACACCCTGCTCCTGATCTGCGAGGAGGGCGAGGTGGAGTACGAGCCCAAGAAGTTCGCCTTCCCCGGCACCACCGTGGTAACCATCGAGGATAAAGCCGAGCTCAACCCCCAGAACCTGGAGCGGCTGGAGCGGGAATCCGGCGCGGGCCGGGTGGTCATCGAGTACAACGGCATGTGGCTGCTCCAGGAGCTGGCCGAGGCCCTGCCCCAGAACTGGATTGTCTACCAGTGCATCGCCACCGCCGACGGCACCACCGCCCTGACCTACGCCCGGGACAACGCTATGCGCAGCCTGCTGCTGGACAAGATCGCCCGCAGCGAGCTGATCGTCTTTAACCGGGCTGAGGCCGTCAACAACGACGCCGCCCGCACCGAGCTGCACAAGTTGGTGCGCCAGGCCTCCCGCAAGTGCGACATCGCCTACGAGTTCGCCGACGGCAGCGTGGCCTACGACGATATCCCCGATCCCCTGCCCTTCGACCTCAATGCTCCGGTCATCGAGATTGGGGACGACGATTTCGGCATCTGGTATATGGACTGCCAGGACGAGCCCGAAAAGTACACCGGCAAGACGGTTAAGTTCCTGGCCCAGGTTTGCCAGACCAGCCGGGCGGGCAAAAACAGCTTTGTGCCGGGCCGGTTCGCCATGACCTGCTGTGTGCAGGATATCCAGTTTGTTGGGTTCCCCTGCGTGTACGACGGCTACAAGGCCCTGGAACAGCGGGCCTGGGTGGTGGTGACCGCCAAGGTCAATTATAAGTTCCACAACATCTATCGGGGCAAAGGCCCCGTCCTCACCGCCCTGTCGGTGGAGCCGGGCCAGAAACCCCTGAGCGATGTAGTCACCTTCTCTTAAATCAACAAACAGGAGGCTATGCAGATGACTGGTTTATTCCGTATTCTGGGCGCGGCGGTGGCCGTGGCCGCCGTGGGCGCTGCCGTCGTTGCAGTGTCCAAACTGCTGGAAAAGGACGACCCCATCGAGGTCTTTGAGACCGAGTTCCCCGAAGAGCCCGAAAACGCCGAGGACGATCCCGCGGTTGCCGCCGAGACGGCTGCAGCCTACGCCGAGGCCACCGCTGCCGCAGCACAAGCTGAGGCTGCCCAGGCCGAAGCTGCCGTGAAGGAAGAAGAGCCCGCCGCCGAGACAGAGACTGCCGCCCCAGAGGTTAAGGAAGAGGCCCCCGCTGAGGAGGCCCCCGAGGCTCCCGCCCAGCCGGAACCCAAAAAGGCCCCGGCCAAGAAGTCCCGCAGCAAAAAGGCTGCCGCCCCCGCTGAGGAAGCCAACGTGAACCCGGTGGAGGCTGGCCCTGCCGTGGCCCCCAAGGACGAAAACGGCAAGTTTGATCCCACCCAGATCGCCGCACAGGAAGATTTCGGCGATTGGGAGGAACAGGGCTGCAAAGGCTGAGTATATTACGCCATCCGATCCCCCAAGGGGCGGCACAGCGAGAGGCTGTGCCGCCTCTTTGTATAATGAAAACCACTCGCTAGGCGAGTGGTTCCAAAGAAGACTATAGTCGATACTGCAGAAAGAAAAACTCCCTTTGCTATAATGGAAGTGCGGTCTGCCAACTGCACAAGCCAAGCAAAGGGAGGTCATTCGGAGTGAACGACGTAAATAGTTTATCGCACACAAGCTGGAATTGCAAATATCACATAGTATTTGCGCCGAAATATCGGCGCAAAGTGTTTTATGGGCAGAAGCGTAGAGAAGTGGGAGAAATCCTGCGAACACTGTGTAACTGGAAGAAAGTGAAAATTATAGAAGCAGAAGTATGCCCAGACCACATACACATGCTCGTAGAGATACCTCCCAAATACTCGGTATCCAGTTTCATGGGATACCTGAAAGGGAAGAGCAGCCTGATGATATACGAGAAGTACCCGGAATTAAAGTATAAATATCGTAACCGGGAATTCTGGTGCAGAGGGTACTATGTGGACACAGCAGGCAAAAATGCAAAGAAAATAGAGGAATACATACGTCGCCAGCTGGAAGAAGACAAGGCTGGAGAGCAGTTAACGATGGGAAACATCTAAAAAGCCCGTTTACGGGCGGCAAGTAACAGTCCTTCGCGGCTGGCAGACCGTACCAACGCGACGTGACGCGTGCGCTAGTATTCCAGGGTTTTACCCGTCTATGAAAAACCCCCGGCTTTGCCGGGGGATATTTATTTTTGCGTCAGACGGTTTTTTCTTGACGCAGAAAGGATTTTATATTACCATAAACCTGTCAAAATAGGTCGAATAATGGCGAACCGTGCCGAGGGCTCTGCCCTGCGGGCGCCGACCAAAGGGGGCAGGAGGATGCAGCAAATCACAAGGCGGAGCTTTCTCTGGGGTGTGGCCGTCGCTGCGGCTGCTGTTCTGGCGGGATGCGGTTCCGCCAGCCAGCCGCCCCCGGAAGAACCCACAGACCCGGAGGAATTTGAGCCCCAGACCAAGACGCTGACTGTGTCGGAGGGCCAGAGCCTGACCGTGACCGTCGCAGGCTTCTCGGTGGGGATGGACCACCGGGCGGTGCTGTCTTTGAAACTGCACAACGAACTGGGCCGGGAAATTACCCTGTCGGATTCCACCGGCGACGGGGTGCTGACCGTCAGCGCCAGGGCGGACGGCAGCCTCGTCCAGATTCTGCATTTTGGCCTTTTGGGCCAGGCCATCCCGGCGGGCGAGGTCAAAGAAGGGGTTCTTGGCTTTCCGGTTCTGGCATCTTTCGACGAGATGGAGCTGGTCTTTTCTCTCCGGGCCGAGGGGAAAACCCAGAGCATCCAGTTTGAATTGTGAATATCTCAGAAAAGGAGCGGCGCAGATTTTCTGCGCCGCTCACTTTGGCATAAGGATCATTTCTTTTGCTTTTTCTGATAAGAGAGAAAATCAATATACTCCTGCACCCGGGCCAGATCCTCGGGGGTGAAATCCGCTGGCAGCTTTAAGGGGAACGGTGGCGTGCGGCAGAGTGTCGGCTCTCGGACCAGACCCATTAGATAATCCAGTGAAACACCGAAATACTGTGCGATTTCAATCTTTGTGGCGTCATCCGGTGTCGTTCGCCCACATTCATAAGAAGATATGGTCAAAGGGGAAAGATGGAGCACTTCAGCTAGCTGCACCTGAGTTAGGCCCCGGTCTTTCCGCAGCTCCTGCAACAGTTCGCCAAACATAGGGCAGAACCTCCCAAAATTATAGTAAAAGGCAATATTTTTTGATTGAAGTATAGGATTGCTCCATAGTTCCTCTTGACAAAATATTCTGTATCATATATTTTTTTAGTGGAACTATTGCAATAATGAATAGTTTTGGCTGATATTCAAAAATCAAAGAGGAGGCTGTTTTATGATGAATTTAAACGTGCGGTGTAAAAAATTCTCTGCGCTTTGTCTGGCGCTGGCCTTAGTGGTGGTGCTCTTGTCTGGCTGTGGCGGTACGGCGCAGACCGGGACGCCTGCCGACGGTCCAGTTCGGGTGGGTCAGACGGTCACGGTGGGCGGATGCGAGATTTATTTGGCAGGATGTGATGTGGATTCATATTATGGAAATACCTTGGACTGGGATAATATGTATGTGGCGGTAGATCTTGCTATTTCTAATCACACAACGAAACCGGTTAAGATCGGAAATTACCTTGGTGAGATTTTCTGTACAGAGATGGATATGGTGATATCGGAAAATGAAGCCCATAAAACAATGCAGAAATTCTATGATTATGCGATGGGGCAACGTTTGGCTATAGGTAGTTGCGATGAAGTAGAAATTCTCTGTGTTGCAACAGGGCTGGTTGGTGAATCGCAGATAGGAGAAGCATATCTTCTTAGCGGAAATTCCGGATATACAATGATTTGGTGTGAAGTTTCCAAGGATTGGAAATCGATGGAAATCGAATATACATTGAATGGAGAGACAGTAACTTTTGTTGTTTACCCTGATGATGCGATCGCATAAACAAAAAGCTGAAAAAATTTGCTGAATAATTTTACTGTTCTGGGAGGGACGGCGTATAAATCACGCTGTCCCTCCTTTTCACTTTGAACTTCTCTATACAAAACGCCCGGAAAAGCAGTATAATACAATTAGAAAGTTGTAACTTTATCACTTTACAACTTTATCAAGGTAAAGTATAATAGTTGGTATAAACCTCGCCGCACCCCTGCCGGGGGTGGGCGCACAGCTTATTCGAGAGAAAAGGGATACCACTATGGAGTTTGATCTTTCGATTTTGCAGCCCAAAGAGCGGGCCTCCTTCGGCCTGCGGGCCCTCTATGAGGCCGCCGGCTGCCGTAAATACCACATGGGCCGGTTCGAGGAATACGGCCTCTACCAGGAGAACCGGAGTTTCCTCCCTTCGGAGCAGGTCATCACCTTCACCGACATGGACGGCCGTCTGCTGGCCCTCAAGCCGGATGTGACCCTCTCCATCGCCAAGACGGCCCAGCCCGAAAAGGGTCAGACCCTGAAATATTATTACAGCGAGAACGTCTACCGCCCCTCGGCCGAGAGCCATACCTTCAAGGAGATCGCCCAGATGGGGCTGGAGTACATCGGCGCAGTGGACGAGGCTGGGATGCGGCAGGTTATGGAGCTGGCTGCCCGCTCCCTCGAAACCCTGGAATCGGGCTGGGTGCTGGAGATCGGCCACATGGGCTATCTCTTCGGCCTGCTGGATGCTCTGGGGGTTCCCTCTTCCGCCCGGCCCCGGCTGCTGGAAAAGCTCCGAGCCCGGAACGCCCATGAACTGAGGGCCGCCGCCCTGGCCGCTGGTTTGGGCGAAGCCGGAGCCTTTGCCCTGAGTGCCCTGCTGGCCCTCTCGGGAGGCTATGCCGAAACCCTTCGCCGGGCCGAAGAGTTCTGCCGCAGCGACGCTATGCGGGCCGCGGTGGCCGAGCTGCGGGCCCTGGAAGAGGTGCTGGCGGGCTACAACGGCGCCGTCCGGCTGGATCTGACCCTGGCGGGCGAGATGGAATACTACAACGGCCTGATCTTCCAAGGTTATCTGAAAGGCCTGCCCCGCCCTCTGCTGAAAGGCGGCCGGTATGACCTGCTGGCCCAAAAGTTCACCCCCGGGGCCGGGGCCATCGGCTTTGCGGTCTATCTCGATGAGCTAGACCGCCTGGGGGCCCCCACCCCGCCGGTGGAGCGAAAGAGCGGCAGCAGTTTTATCAACATCGCCCTGCCCAAGGGCCGCTTGGGCGACAAAGTCTATAACCTCCTGGCCGGGGTGGGCTACGGCTGCCCCGAGGATTACAACGCCACCCGGAAACTGGTGGTGGAAAACCCCGCCGCGGGGATTCGGTATTTCCTGGTCAAACCCAGCGATGTGGCCATCTATGTGGAACACGGCGCGGCGGACGTGGGCATTGTGGGCAAAGATATCCTCAACGAGGCGGGGGCGGACGTCTACGAGCTGCTGGACACGGGTCTTGGCCGCTGCCGGATGTGCGTGGCTGCCCCGGCGGACTACCAGGACGACCCCAGCCGCCCGGTGCGGGTGGCTACCAAGTTTGTCAACATCGCCAAAGCCTATTATGCTTCCCTGGGCCGGGACATTGAGATCATCAAGCTGAACGGCTCCATCGAGCTGGCCCCCATTCTGGGCTTGTCGGATGTAATCGTGGATATTGTGGAGACGGGCACCACCCTGCGGGAGAACGGCCTGAAAGTGGTCACCGAGTTCATGCCCATCTCGGCCCGGTTCATCGCCAACAAAGCCAGCTATTCCTTCAAACACCCCGAGATCGAGGCCATGCTGGCCAAACTTCGGGCCAGCCTTGCAGAGCAGGAGGAGAAACAATGATTCGGATTTATGATTTTGATGCCCTTTCCCCCGAGCAGATCCTCAACCGGGACCTGCGGGCCGAAAAGAACGTGGAAGATGTGGTGGATTCCATCATCGCCGACGTCCGGGCCCGGGGGGATGCGGCCCTGAAAGAGTATGCCCTCAAGTTCGACGGCGCAGAGATTGACAACCTCCAGGTCACCCAGGAGGAGATCGACGCGGCCTTTGCCGCCACCGACCCCGATTTCCTCGAGACCCTGCGGATGGCGGCGGCCAACATCGAGGCCTTCCACCGCCAGCAGGTCCACAAAAATTTTGTGATGAACGAACAGGACGGGGTGATTCTGGGCCAGAAATATACCCCTATTGAAAAGGCGGGCGTCTATGTGCCCGGCGGCACTGCGGCTTACCCCTCCACCGTCCTGATGGATGTGATCCCCGCCAAGGTGGCCGGGGTGAAAGAAATCGTCATGACCACCCCCGCCGGCAAGGATGGCAAGGTCAGCCCGGTGATTCTGGCGGCGGCCGCTACCGCAGGAGTCACCAAAATCTTCAAGACCGGCGGCGCCCAGGCTGTGGCGGCGCTGGCCTACGGCACCGAGAGCGTCCCCGCTGTGGATAAGATCGTCGGCCCCGGCAACATCTATGTGGCCACCGCCAAGCGGAAGGTCTACGGCAAGGTGGGCATCGACATGATCGCCGGGCCCAGCGAGATTCTGGTGCTGGCCGACGGCAAGTGCAACCCCGCCTGGGTGGCCGCCGACCTGCTGAGCCAGGCCGAGCACGACAAGCTGGCCAGCCCGGTTCTGGTCACCGACAGCGCCGAACTGGCCGAGGCCGTCCAGGCCGAGCTGGAAGTCCAGATCCCCCAGCTGCCCCGGGCCGCCATCGCCCGGGCAAGCGTGGACGACAACGGCAAGATCATCGTCTGTGACGACCTGCGCAAGGCCATCGAAGCCTGCAACATCATCGCCCCCGAGCACCTGGAAGTCTGTGTGGACGACCCCTTCGCCGTTCTGAACGAGATCAAGAACGCGGGCAGCATCTTCCTGGGGCGGAACGTCCCCGAGGCTCTGGGCGACTATTTCGCCGGGCCCAACCACACCCTGCCCACCAGCGGCACGGCCCGGTTTTCCAGCCCGCTGGGGGTGGATGACTTCGTCAAAAAGTCCAGCTTTATCTATTACACCCGGGAGGCCCTGGGCAAGGTACAGGAGCGGATTGCGGATTTCGCCGAGCGGGAGGGCCTCCACGCCCACGCCCGCAGCGTGACCATCCGGTACGAAGAATGACCCCCGCTGAGAAGCTGGCCGCCTATGAGGCCATGCAGCAGTTTGTCCAGCAGCGGTACGACGAGGCTGTGGCCCGGATGGCCCAGCTGAAAGCCCAGGGCCGGGAGAAAAGCGCCACCTACCGCCAGATGATGGGGGATAAACTGCAATTCCAAAACGTATTAAGCCTCTATAAAATCTACGGCCTGGATAATCCAGACAGAAAGGACGCGTCATGAGCCGGTATCTCACCCCCACCCTGGCGGGGCTTTCGCCCTATACCCCGGGCGAGCAGCCCCAGGACCAGCAGTACATCAAGCTGAACACCAACGAGAGCCCCTATCCCCCCAGCCCGGCGGTGGTGGCGGCGGTGAATGCCGCCGAGGTGGAGAAGCTGCGGCTCTACTCCGACCCGGCCTGCGCCCAGCTGCTGGCCGCGGCGGCGGAATACCACGGCCTTTCCCCCGACGAGATTATGCCCGGCAACGGCAGCGACGAGAATTTGTTCTTTGCCCTGCGGGCCTTCTGCGACGAGCAGCACCCCCTGGCCTACGCCGATGTGACCTACGGCTGCTACTCGGTCTGGTGCAATCTCATGCACATCCCCAGCCATATTCTGCCCCTGGAAGAGGATTTCTCCATCGACCCTACTAAATACTACGGCCTGAATGAGACCATTGTCATCGCCAACCCCAACGCCCCCACCGGCTTGGCCCTGCCCCGGTCGGCCATCGAGGGCATCCTCAAGGCGAACCCCAACAACGTGGTGATTGTGGACGAGGCCTATGTGGATTTCGGGGGCGAGAGCTGTGTCCCCCTGATTCACCAGTACGACAATCTGCTGGTGGTCCAGACCTTCTCCAAGTCCCGCCAGCTGGCGGGAGCCCGGCTGGGCCTGGCCATGGGCAACGCCGCCCTGATCGCCGACCTGAACCGGGTGAAATTCAGTCTCAACCCCTACAACATCAACCGGCTGACCCTGAAAGCAGGCGAGGCCGCCCTGAAAGATACCGCCTATTTCGACGCCACCCGGCAGAAAATCATGGACACCCGGGCCTGGACGGCAAAAGAGCTGGCCAACCGGGGCTTTAGCCTCACCGACAGCCGCTCTAATTTCCTCTTTGCCCGGACGGACCGGATGGAGGGCGGGGCCCTCTACCGGGCATTGAAAGAAAAGGGGATTCTGGTCCGCCACTTTGATTCGCCCCGAATCGCCGATTATCTGCGGATCACCATTGGAACCCAGGCACAGATGGAAGCGCTCATCAAGGCGCTGGACGAAATTTTGGAGGGATGAACCATGCGGGAAGTGACCATTGAGCGGAACACCGCCGAGACCCAGATCGAGCTGACCCTGAACCTAGACGGCGCGGGCCGCTACCAGATCGACACCGGCTGCGGTTTTTTGAACCACATGCTGGAACTGTTCGCCCGGCACGGACGGTTTGACCTGGTACTCACCTGCCACGGGGATGTGGAGGTGGACTACCACCACACCACCGAGGACGTGGGCATCGCCCTGGGCCAGGCCTTCAGCAAGGCCCTGGGCCAGATGCGGGGCATTCAGCGGTACGGCAGTTTCCACCTGCCCATGGATGAGGCCCTGATCCTCTGCGCGGTGGACCTCTCCGGCCGGTGCACCCTGGGCTGGCAGGTGAACTGCCCCACCGAGAAAGTCGGGGATTTCGACGTGGAGTGTGCCAAGGAGTTCTGGCTGGGCTTTGTCCGCAGCGTCCCGGCCACCGTTCACTTTGTCCAGTTCGCCGGGGAGAACACCCACCACATCCTGGAAGCCTGCTTCAAAGGCGCGGGTCGGGCCCTGGCGGCGGCGGTGGCCATCGACGCCGCCCACAAGGACGAGATCCCCTCCACGAAAGGACTGCTGGTATGATTGCGATCATTGATTACGGGGTGGGCAACCTGTTCAGCCTCCGTTCCAGCCTCAAGACCCTGGGCCTGGACGCCCAGGTGACCGCCGACCCGGCGGTGATCCGGGCCGCCGACCGGCTGATTCTGCCGGGGGTGGGGGCCTTTGGGGATGCCATGGAGAAGCTCACCGCCACCGGTCTGGTGCCGGTGATCCGCCAGCAGGCGGCGGAAAAACCCCTGCTGGGCATCTGCCTCGGGATGCAGCTCCTCTTTGAAAAGAGCTATGAATACGGCGAACACTCAGGCCTCGGCTTTGTGCCGGGCGAGGTTTGCCCCTTGGCAGATGACCTTAAGGACAAAACCCTCAAGGTGCCCCAGATCGGATGGAACGCCCTCCACATCCTGCGGGATGACCCCCTGTTCCGGTACATCCGGGAGGGGGAATATGTCTACTACGTCCACAGTTTTTACGGCAAAAACTGCGCCGCCAGCACCCTGGCAGTGAGCGACTATTCCATCCCGGTCACCGGGGTGGTGCGGGCGGGCCGGGTCTATGGCACCCAGTTCCACCCGGAAAAGAGCGGCGACACCGGCCTGCGCATCCTCAAGGCCTTCGCCGAACTGTAAATTTTGATTTTTGTTTTACCCAGTGTACAGAAAAGGAGCGATTCGATGCAGCTTTTTCCAGCCATTGACCTGCGGGGCGGCCAGGTGGTCCGGCTGACCCGGGGGGACTACGACCGGATGACGGTCTACGGGGCCGATCCCTGCGCCCAGGCCCGGGCCTTCCAGGCCGCCGGGGCCAAAAACCTCCATGTGGTGGACCTGGACGGCGCCAAGGACGGCACTCTGGCCAACCGGGACGTGATCGAGGCGCTGGCCCGCCAGGGCGGGCTGTACATTGAAGTGGGCGGCGGCATCCGCACCCAGGAGCGGATCGAACAATACCTCTCCCTGGGGGTGGGCCGCTGCATCCTGGGCAGCGTGGCGGTGACCGACTTCGACTTCACCGCCCGGATGCTGAAAGAATACGGCGACAAACTGGCCGTGGGGGTGGACGCCCGGGACGGCTATGTGGCCATCCACGGCTGGAAAGAACTGAGCAAAGAAAAGGGTGTGGATTTCTGCCAGCGGCTGGCGGACGCGGGCTGCCGGGCGGTGATCTACACCGACATCTCCCGGGACGGCGCCATGCAGGGCACCAATCTCGAGCTCTACGGCCAGCTGGCCCGGGCCCTGCCGGGGCTGACCATCACCGCCAGCGGCGGCATCACCTACGAGGAGGAGCTGGTCCGCCTCAAAGAACTGGGCATCGGGGCCGCCATCCTGGGCAAGAGCCTCTACACCGGGGCCCTGGATCTGGCACGGTGTGTCCAGCTGGTGCAGGACTGAGAAAACAACAAGGGGGAAACGCCTGTGATTACAAAACGCATCATCCCCTGCCTGGACGTCCGGGACGGCCGGGTGGTGAAAGGGGTCAACTTTGAGGGGGTCAAGGACGTAGCCGACCCGGTGGAAATGGCCCGGATGTACAACGCCGCCGGGGCGGATGAGCTGGTGTTCTACGACATCACCGCCAGCTTCGAGGGCCGGGCCCTCTTTACCGATATCCTGACCCGGGTGGCCAGCGAAATTTTCATCCCCCTGACGGTGGGGGGCGGCATCAATACCCTGGAAGATTTCGACCGGGTGCTCAAGTGCGGGGCCGATAAAGTCTCGGTGAACTCGGGCGCTCTGAAAAACCCGGCCCTGATCTCAGCGGCGGCCCAGCGGTATGGCAACCAGTGCGTGGTCCTCTCGGCGGATGTCAAGCGGGTGGACGGCAGGTTCTGCGTCTTTGCCAAGGGCGGCCGGGAGAATACCGGCCGGGATGCCCTGGACTGGATCGCCCAGTGTGTGGAAAACGGCGCGGGGGAAATCTGCCTGAACAGCATCGACACCGACGGGGTGCGGGGCGGCTTTGATCTGGAAATGCTGGACGCAGTGGCCGCCCGGGTCAACGTGCCCATCATCGCCAGCGGCGGCGCCGGCAAAAAGGAGGATTTCCTCGAGCTGTTCGGTCACAAGGGCATTGACGCAGGCCTCGCGGCGGGGATTTTCCACCAGAAATTGCTGGGCATCCGGGAGCTGAAAGAGTATCTCAACAAAAATGGTGTGGAAATGCGTCTGTGACCCCTTGCATCCGGGGCGGGAATACGATAAACTGTGAGTATCCCCTTTTTTAGGGTAGGAGTGTTGTACTATGGAACTGAAATTTGACGACAAGGGCTTGATCCCCGCTATTGTGCAGGATCACTATACCAAAGAGGTGCTGACCCTCGCGTATATGAACGCCGAGTCCCTGGCGCTGACCATTGCCGAGGGGCGGACGGTGTTCTGGAGCCGGAGCCGTCAGGAACTCTGGCGGAAGGGCGAAACCAGCGGCAACGTTCAGCGGGTGGTGTCCATCACCGCCGACTGCGACGCCGACGCCCTGGTGGTGGAAGTAGTCAAATCCGGCCCGGCCTGTCACACCGGGGCCGAGAGCTGCTTTTTCAACCCGGTATACGTCAGCGACGAGCTCAAGCAGTTCAGCTGGCAGGCCCTCTATGAGCTGATCAAGGGCCGCAAGACAAACCCCCAGGCCGGCAGCTACACCACCTATCTGTTTGAAAAAGGGAAAGAGAAAATCCTCAAAAAGGTCGGCGAGGAGTGCACCGAGGTCATCATCGCAGGCGAGAAGGAAGACAAGGCCGAGACGGTCTATGAGATCAGCGACCTTGCCTACCACGTTCTGGTGCTGATGGTCCAGGCGGGCATCACGGTGGAGGACATCACCCGCGAGCTCGAAAAACGCCACGTCATCGACCACAAGGTCAAACAGGAAAGGATGCAGTGAGAAACGCGCTATGGCAGACTTCATGAAATCCAGCGTCCATTGCCACTCGACGCTGTGTGACGGCAAAAACACCTTACAGGATATGGCCTCGGCCGCCTGCGCCCAGGGGCTGACCACGCTGGGCTTTACCGGCCACAGCCACACCCCCTGCGACCGGGAATACTGCATGACCCCCCAGCGCACCGCCCAGTACAAGGCCACCATTGCCAAGCTCAAGCTGGAGTATAAGGGCAAGGTGGATATCCTCTGCGGCATCGAGTGGGACCAGTTCTCGGACGACAAGCTCACCGGCTACGATTACTGGATCGGCAGTGTCCACTATCTGCGGGGCCCCAAGACCGGCCGGTACTACGAGATCGACTTCCGTCCCCAGGACCTCAAGGACTGCATGGACGACGATTTCGGCGGCGACGGCCTGGCCATGGCCGAGGCTTATTTTGCCTCGGTGGCTGAGGTGGCAGCCCGCAAACCGGACATTCTGGGCCACATCGACTTGATCAAAAAGCTGAACTGCACCGGGGCTTATTTCGACGAGAACTCGCCCCGCTACAAGGCAGCCGCTCTGGCCGCTCTCAAGGCCGCCCGTGAGGCCGACTGCCTGCTGGAGGTCAACACCGGCGGCGTCTTCCGGGGCTACCGGAGCGACTTCTACCCCAGCGCCTGGATGCTGGAAGAGTGGCACAAGATGGGCGGCAAGGTAATCATTACCGCCGACGCCCATTCCACCGACAGCCTGACCTTCGGCTATGAGGACGCGGCCAAGCTGCTGCGCTCCGTCGGCTTCGAGAGCGTCGAGGTGCTCACCGGCAAGGGATTTGAGACCCAGCCGCTCTAAACCAAAACCACAAACCGGCCAAACGCACGGCCCCTTTTTCGGGGGCCGTGCGTTTTGTGCGGCCGGGAGCAAATGATACGAGGGGAATCTATGGAAGCAATCAAAAAACGCCCGGCCCGGGGGATGGACGTGGACCTGATCCACGGGCCGATTTTCCGCAATCTGCTCTGGTTTGCGGTGCCTATTTTTATCTCCAACCTCTTCCAGCAGCTCTACAACGCCGCCGACACCATGATCGTGGGCAACGTGCTGGGAGACAGCGCCCTGGCCGCTGTGGGCGCCTGCGGCTCCATCTACGAGCTGCTGGTGGGCTTCGGCCTGGGCATCGGCAACGGCCTGGCCATCGTCACCGCCCGGGCCTTCGGCGCCGAGGATTACAAGCGGGTCCGCCAGTCGGTGGCCTGGTCCATGATCATCGGCATTGTGGCCTCCCGGCTGGCGGAGAAATACACCTGCCCCGCCTTTATGATCAGCCTGGACGGGGACAAGGGCAAGGGCTCTTGCCGCTCCTTCGGCGGCTTCAACCTGTTCGGCGCTCTGGAGCGCTGCGCCCCCCTGCTGGACAGCTACGGCGGCCACGAGCTGGCCGCGGGCTTCTCCATCCGGCGGGACAACATCCCCGCCTTCCGGGCCGCCCTGTGTCAGCTGGTGGAGGAGTTTGCCGGACACCAGCCCATGGAGTCCTCCCTGGACGTGGACTGTGAGATTCCCCACTGTTCCCTGCTGTCCACCCAGGA
>OERZ01000121.1_pt1 | contig 15467 bp, 14 predicted proteins | sample 1540151 | NCBI WGS metagenome assembly OERZ01 (sample SAMEA3891880, study PRJEB23780) | metagenome | biome: terrestrial biome; feature: animal house; material: Caecal content | place: Italy | collected 2015-05-05 | reverse complement strand
GTCCTGCGCTAATCTGTTAATTCGTATGGGCACGTGTGCTTGCCGGGGAGATTAAGCAACCTAGAAGTTTTTCCCTTCGAGCGGTCGAAGTTCTGCGTAACATGACCGCCCATGAAGCATTGGCTTTCAAAAATGCGGCAGCACTTGTTTTGCAGGAGTCCGACGGAACCTTCTTTCTGTTTTGCGACACTGGTCTCTCAGACGCCTCAGTTAATCAGAGATACGGTTTGAGTATGAGCGATATTCTCACCTTGGAAGAAATCGGTGTGATTAGTGCTCTTCGGGTAGATAATGAAATCGAGGTCTGTAACGATGGGGCTGACGGATTCTTTAATGATTCTGATTTGATGATTCTATTTGAATCGAGCAATGAACAGTTCAACACTTTTCGCTACCGAAGCTATCCCTTATCCGAGGTTGGCAAACAGCTTCTGCCTATCGTGCAGGAAGAATCTAATGATGATAATTTAATTGATCTGGGCAAGCTATTGAGAGAAGATTTACAGGAAAAAGTCGACGTTTGTGTATATCGGGTTATTTCAAGAAACGCAAATGATTTAGAGCTGGATTTTGACGTGAACTTATTGGACAAGTAAAACTATATTTGCGGACAAGAAAAATCCTCAGCACCATTATAGGCATTGAGGATTTTTCCGTTGCAGAGATTTCCTGTTATTATTACTATGTCAGCGTATCGAATTAAACCAAGATTGCAACAGAAAAGGCTGCATTGCTGCGGCCTTTTCTGTTCGGGTTTCGTATTCAGTTCTTTTTCAGTTCTGCTCCGCATTTTGTGCAGAAAGCGCTGCCGGGTTTTACCGCAGCGCCACATTTTGTGCAAAAAGCACCGGCTTGCGTGGCAGTTGGCTGAGAAGGCACGGAAGCTTGAAAACGGTCTGCCAGGTTGCCGGACGCAGGCTCATTCTTTTGGCTTCTTTTTGCGAATTGATTGGCCACCGCATCGGTCGCCTTATCGATGCCCTTGCCCAGCATATTCTCAAGAAAACGAATGACAAGGAAACAAACTACGCTTCCAAGAATCGCAACGATCACGCCAATTGGGATGCTTTCCGTATAGGCTCCAGCAGCCATACCAAACAAAATACCTAAGATGATGCCGTTATACGCATAAGTTCTGCTTCTCATTTTTTATTCCTCCATTATTTGAATCGGTCTGCTAAATTCTGCTTTTCAGATTCCCTATAAGCACCCGATGCTCTGTCTTTTCTATCTTTGTTCTTATCTGCCGCTTTTGCAATTGTGTTATAGACAAGTTTACAAATCACCATAAGCACAGCTACAATTGCGGCAAAAATCGCAAATATTACATAATCGTTCATAGAATTTCTACCGCTTTCTTAGAAAATACTACGCTTTGTCGTGATTTCATTCTTGACCGTAGACACTTGAGCATTTGGATCAAGCTGGACGAACATTTTCTCCACCGCGGTAAGGAGCATATTCATTTCATTTTCAAAGGAAGGCCTTCCATATTTTGTTTTCCAGCTATCAAACTCAAATCGATGCACACTGTTTGCTTCGGTCTGTTCTACACAGTGAATACTTGCACTGAAATATATACCACTGAATTTGACAGCCTTTGTGTTACCCTCCAGTGAAACGCCGGTTTTCTTTAAATCCAATGCTTTTAAGGCTGCGACATACTCCTCGTTTGCAATCGGTCGAGTTGTAAAAATCTCTGCATATTCCACAAAGTCTTTTGCACGCTGGATGATTTTTCCCTGACCAATCAAGCGCCCTTTCCACCATGCCGAGAAGCCAATAGCTACAACAATCAAAACGACCGCTGCAATAATTCCACCCATAATTTTTTCCTCCTTGTTTTTCCTTTCGTATTTCTATTTCTGTACCGCCATTACGAAAGCTGTGGTATCAGTGCCCATTTTTACGATTTTGGTGAGAAGACGGCGGACGGATCTCCGTAGTAGATATATCCGCTCTTTGCTTTCAAATACACTGCAAGCGTTTCGTCATCGTTAGGTTCAACGGTAATCTTGTAAGCATCGTTTTTCTCTTTTGCCAGCAGATCGGAAACTGAACTCTGCCCGCCGGTGATCTCAAGCACATAGCCATCGCCCTTAGCTTTGTATGTACCCGTATAATTCCAGTCCATGTAGAGCGTTACAGTTCCGTCCGATTCAAATTCCAGGGCGCTGATGTCAAAGGCATAGCTCTAACATTCATAGTACCCGGACAAGGACGGCAAATCACTGCTACCTCCGCAGGCACTCTGCGACAATAACGCGGCAATCGCCAGCAGTAATGCAATCAGTTTTTTCACGATTATTCCCCCCTTTCGTTATTTTTTGAACTCGGTACCACCGATGTTAATCACATTTCCCGACTGCGAAAAAGATTGCTCCCAAGTGTATTCCTGACCAAACAGGGAATATGTGATGATGATTTGATCACCCTCGAGCCGATATGTGCCGCTGGCATTGACGCCGAAAGCAGACATGGTCACCTGGTCTCCGTCAAAAGTAAACGATTGGGAAATAAGACCTTGAGAGTGATATGTGCCATCGAGCTTAGAGCCTCCGCAGGCACTCAGCATGGTCGCACACAGGATGACGGTCAGAAGTACAGACCGCAGCTACATGTTTCTTTTGCTTTCATAATCGCTTTCTCCTTTGTTCTCCCTTCAAATAGAAAAGAGTATCCATCACGCTTAGAATTCGCCATCCGTGGGGTCGACCTTCATCTGAAGGAAAAGCTCCGTGCCGTCCTTGTGGTAGAACTTGTAGCAGCTCACAGAGCTGTCATAGGCATCAACGGTGAAAATCCCCTCGCTGTACTGATACTGCCCATAGGAGTTCCAGCCCTCAAACTGCACGTTATCCGGCAAAAAGCTCATATCAGCTACCAAAGGCTGATAGGTTTCGCCGGTCACGTCATAGAAGGTGTCCGTCGAACCCTGATGTTTGATATAATACCCGCCGTCAAACAGCGTGAAAGTTGCACTGTTGTCCGTTTCAAAGAAAGGCTCGTACATAAGCTGCCCCTTTAAATCGAAACAGGCGTAATATGTTTGCTCGTTGTCTCTTGCTTCCATAATTACTCCTGTGTGTCCGTTCAGGAAGGCCCCCATATTTCTAAAAATATAGCGCTCTGTGTATTGTTTCAGATCGATAATGCAATTTCCGTTAACATCAAAGTACCCGGATCTATAATCATCAAAGTTATCAGACGGGTAGACATACTGAAATCCGATCAGGCCTTCGGCATAAACGGTATTCGGCGCATAAAGTCCGGTACTGGCACTGGCACCGTCAACACGTATATCCTCACCAAATACCGGTGAAAAATTCCCAGACATATCCATTTTTTCGCCGTCCATAACAATATACCCATCATAAAACTTAACGCCGTCCTCTTTTAACATGAAGATATAGTCTGAAAGTGTAATGATTGTGCGTTCGGATAAGTTGCAAAGCCGATAGATATCTTTTGATTGATCGTTTTTCTCACCCTTAAAGTGAATTTGATACATTCCGTCCCCCAAGTCATGGTCGATCTCTGCCGTGTCGGGTACATCGATCCAGCTTTCCGGCTCCGTGCCGTACTGGTCTGTAAAGCCCACCTGATAGGTAGCGTCAACATTAAAGCCCTGCAAGTAACGCTGCACCAAAATGGTGTTTCCATAGGCCCCAAGGCAGGTCCATTCACGTTCCTCGTTCTTGGTGCTGTCGTAGGTGATCCCCTCAGACAGACTGAGAATTACAAATTCCCTATAATAGTCATAAGCGTAAAATCCATCTCCCGCCACCAGCAAGAGATCGTCATTGAGCCATTTGGTGTATTCATACTCCATGGCAAAGGGGAACCGGGCTACCTCCATGCCCTCCTTGTCAAAGACGGCAGAGGTGCCATCGTTAAAGGTGACGTAGTTGTACCCATTATGATAGCCGGTGGCGTTCTTTATCGTTGAGCCATCAACGGTGATGAATTCTTCTTCCGGCTCAGTATATTCGGATTGTTCTGATTCGGAATATTCAGTTTCCTCTGATTCTTCCACATTCTCTGTATCGATACTTATGCTGTTTTCTGGTGAACTCGTATCCGTCTTGCCGCAAGAGGCTAAAGCTAGAAGCATGCAGAAAATAAGGGCAATTGTGATGCATTTTTTCATTTAGATTTCCTCCGTTTTTAGTATTTCCGTATTCTCATCCAACAGGGATGTCCTCATAGTTCAATATGGTTGCCTTGCTCCGTATGATCACTTCCTTTGATTGTGGGACGCTTTGTCCCGCAGGTACCGCAAAAATCCTCATCCGGCGGAAGCTCCCTGCCGCAGCCGGAGCAGAACACCTTTTGTTCTGCATGATCCGGTTCAGCCCGAAGCTGTTCTGGACGTCTGGTACCGCAGCCTGCACAAAACAGCTCATCCGACAGCAGTTCCCGGCCGCAGTTGATGCAGATTACTTTCTGAGCAGCATCAAAAGTGCCAACGCTCTGATAGACCGGCTGTCCATAAGGCTGTGCTATGGGCATTTGATAGACCGGTTTCTCCTTTTTATAAGGATGTGTCAGCCACCAGCCTAACAGGAACGCCATGGGAATCTGGAACAGGTCAGAGAAACCATATAAATCGCTGCGCTTAAAATAGATGTTTCCCGCAAAATGCGCAAAGGCGATAAAGATACTGAGTATGCCCGGCAGGAACCACAGCCTGTGCAGCCCACGCTTGCGCTCACCGTCCTTGGCGCACGGCGTGATCGTCATGAGGGTAAGTAGCAGATAGCATAGAATTTCCAGCACATAGCAGCCGCAGATACCGATTGCCCACATCATCGGGCCAAAATGAAGCTCATACTCATACACATCAAAAAAGCCCCGGGAGCCGCAGTTCAGAAGAAAACTCGTAAGCGTAAAAGCGGACAAAAGTGCTTGGATTGCCAGCGCGCCTGCCAGAAGGCTGTTCCGCTTCCGCATGAACAGCAGAACCGCCAGCAGGATCATGCTGCCGATCAGCAGGACTTGGTAGAGGATATGGAGAACAGAGTAGGTGCTGCCAAACTCCACCACCATGCGGTAGCCGATTTGACTGTCCATCCAACCGCTTCTGACCCGCAGCCAATATAAATTGGTCAGGAGACCAAAGGCCAGGATCACCGCAAAAATAGATGCGATCGGAAATTTTAGTTTTTTTGTTTCCTTCATTTTTTCTTCCTCCCAGGAATGTGATTAGAACACCAAGAATCGCGACCGCAGCCAGCAAAGCAAGCTGCAACCAATTTCCTGTCCCATTGACCGGAGAGATACTTCCGTCCGGGTTGACCTTTCCGCTGATTCTGTCTCCATCCATGACCAGCAGCTCCGGCGTCTGCGGGTCGCTTCCGGCTGAATCGGCGGCAGGCAGCTCCATGGAGAACACCTGACCGGTTTCAATCTCCACATTGGGGTATTCCGCGGCACCATAGCTTTCGCCGCTATCGTCAAAGGATACCGTGGATACCGACATTTCGCCGTCGTCTGTCGCCGTGATTCGCAGGGAATACGCCTCCGGGTCGTCAAACACAGCGATGTGCTTGGAATCTTCCACGACCATCAGTGCCACTTCTGGATTGGCAGAGAGGAGAGACTCATCTACCTGATTGTCCGTGATCCGGCCAACGACCGTACCGTTTTTCAGGACTTCGACATCTACAGGACAGTGGATGGCCGTTTGAGAATAAGGACTCTGACAGCGCACCTCCCCCTGCACAATGGAACTGAGATAATTCTCTATATCGTGATTTGCAGGTGAAAAAGCATCCACAATACTATCCGTCGTATAACAATGGGCAAACTGATCAATATGTCCGAATTTTCCTTTTCCGGAATTGCCGCTGGTGGTAGCCATTACCCAACCGTTCGGGCCAAAGGTATCATAAAAATTATAAATATTGTGAATGTTTTCATATCCGCCCGTGACCGGATTTTTCACCTTGATGGAATCGATGGCACCATAGGTATATGCAAAGATCCGAGTTGGATCTGTATCCTGAAAAATCCAGCTATTACCCGATTCAGGATGATTTGCCATAGCCGCAGTCAGATTTGCCGTTGCTCCGCCAAGGCTGTATCCGGTGATAAAAAACACCCGGGGGTTTTCATACAAATCTTCATGTCCATTCGCATATGACCGCATTTCACTCCAAATCTTTTCATAAAAGTCCGTCACATAATCATAGGACTTCTGGTTAAGAAATGTTCTGTTCGCTTTCATAAATCGATCTCCGAAGAGTTCTTGCCAAGCCTGAGTTCCACGAGCGACAATAAAAATCAGATTTATTTCTTCTCCGTTCAGTATCATCGGGCGGTGCGCAATACTGAAGGCATTTTCACCACCGTAATTGTAGTTTTCAATGTTTGCATCTTCTATTTTCATCTGATAAAAAAGGCTACAGATCTCTTGTTCACCGTTGCACGCGGCTTTGTTCAGCATGGCGCCCAGCTTGGCCAGCTCGTTGTCGTATTCATAGGCCGATTTCTCAAACAGGCTCTCTTTAAAATCTACAGTTGCTCCGGCATAACTGACCGGAATCCCCGGCATATATTCGTCCGCACCATCCACGTCCGACACCCATTCATATGCCCTGTCCGGCCACCAGCCATCCGGGTAATCCACAACAATTCTGTTGTTTTCCAAATGATAATAGATAGAGTCGATACCGTTCTGGAAGGGTTCCGAAGCGGTGGTGCTGTTCTCTTTGCTCCAGACGAAATCCCGGCTTTCATATCCGCCGTCCGCTCTGCGAAACACATAGACGCCGCGCACCTCGCTGGCGTCTGACTCCTTGACGATATACAGCTCTCCCTGATCTCCATCGTCGTATCGGTAAGTACCGAGCCAGTCCGTTGAGCTTAATTGCGCAGGTAAATATTTAATTTGATAACCGCAGGCTTCCAGGAAATCTCCCCATCCCCCGCGAATCGCTGTAAAAGACTGCAGCGGCATGGCGTTAAGATCTTCTGTTGTTGCGGTACGCAGATATTCAACCTGCCAGTTTTCGCTGAACGTATAGATATATGCCCGGGAGGATTGCCCGTCTGCCGCCCCATTGGTGATAATTAACTCCGGGTAATCGTCCCCCGCGACGTTGAAAAGACAGGCCTGCATTTCTGTGTCGTCAAAATATTCCTGTCCCATGTTCCGAAAGCGCCCGTTCAGGAGGAAATTCGCGAATTTGAGGTTCCAGGGATTCGCATCCACATCCTCCAGGTATACATCGGAATCCGGCGTCATATATCCGGCAATTTTCAGTGCCTCTTTTTGCACAGACACCGGAGCAGAATCTGCATACTCCACAGAAAGGATCATGAGCTTCGACAAGTCGCCCCAGCTATAAAAGGCCACAATGTCATTTCTGGTCGGCTGGAACAGCTCATAAAACAGGGGATCGCCAATTCCGTAACGATAATCGCTGTCGTAGTAGTACTGACGGATGCTGAACAGGTATCCCTTCTCCTCATCCGCTAACTCATAACTGCTCTTTCCGCCTGATGCATCAAATTTGGAGCGATCGTAGAAGTGTATCCAATTGGCTCCCTCTAAGCCGCCCTCTGACCAGCGGTATTTCTCCGCAATGGATCCTGGTATCGTAATATCAAAACCGCTGAAGATTTCTGTTTGTATGGTAACTTCCTCGGACTCAGACGCCGCCACGGCAGAAACCGGCAGACAGAGCATCAGCATAAGCACCGCCAGAATCATGGATATTTTTTTCTTCATAGAATCCCCTCGCTTTCAGACCTTTTACGAGACACTTGGATTGTTCGCAGCTGGCTCCTCACTGGCTTGATACTCAATTTACATCGTTCTCCTCGGAAAAGATTAACTTATCTCCATCGATCACATAAGTGCCACTGGACGAGAGGCCAGTCCCTGTGTAGGTGAACGAAAAATGTGTTGCATCTATCGTATAGGTATAATCAAGCCAGCTTCCGTCCTCGGCTCTAAAATTCATCGTGCCGTCTGCATTCAATCGGATAAGATAATGGGGGACATATTCGGCGTCTGGCTGGGATATTTCCAGCGTCCATTCGTCCAGCATTGACGTCACGTCAAATTCAGAGTTTCCGGCCTGCGTTGATGAATTTGCAGGTACAAAACAAAACTCCGTTGTCCCAAACGCCTCCGAGATTTCACGATCATAATAAAAAATCCGATCTTCAAAGCTGAAATACAAATTCTCTGCTTCGAAGCGTGCCGTTCCCTGAAAACCGCCGTAATCAGAGGTGACCGTTCCTGTATGATCGGGCGACATTGTAATGGTCAACTGATCGCTGAAAAAACGGTCAACTGATCGCTGAAAAAACGATAAAAGCTAAGCTCGCCGGAAAGCGTAGATTCATCGGTGGCTTTTAATTGCAGCGAAGCAGTCATGTCGCTGTCTTCCTGCTGCCAAGTCCAGTTGCCTTCATAGTCGTAGGCGGAAAACGTATTTCCCGAGGAATTCTCAGGCATGGCGATTCCCAGCTCATTCAGCATATACTCCATATCCCCCTGGAGCGATTCTTCCATAGTTCTTTTCTGGCTCTCATATGCATCGAGGCCGCTGAACTGCGCATTGAAGTAGAAACTGAACGTGTTACATCCTGCAAATTTCTTCCCATCCGGGAGCTGGTTCATATAAAAAGCGTTGTTTTCATATTGATAGACTTTTCCAAAGTTCCCGTTCTCATCGAAGCCATATAAATGAACATACACGGGGTTATGGTCCAGAGAATCATATACCGGTATGTAAAAGCAACCGGCATTTTCGTATAAGCTAAAGGTTATTTCTGACTCTTGAGACTCATTTTTGGATCTTCCGGAGAAAAGCTGTATGGCCTCGCCATTCTGCACCGTCCATACATCAATAACCGGGAAGACGCCTTCTCCTTCCGGGGTATAGAGCATCACCAATTCGTCGGTGCCATCCTGATTAAAGTCCTTCAGGTCTAATTTGATTACGCCTTTTGCGTAACATTCATATTCGGAGCCGCCAAAGGAGAGGCTGCCATACCTTTCCAGGGCACTCTCTACGATACTCGCATATAGCTCGGTGGTATTGACTGTCTCCTGCTCCTCCGTTGAGGCGTCCTGACCGGATTCTACCGCTGCGTTCGATTCTTCCCCGAAATATGTATAGGAGCCGCCTTGCTCATCCTGAAGGAAACAGTTATACCGATGACTGGTTGAATCGCCCTGCATCCAGCATGCATCATTGGCTCCGGCATAAATCAAGTTCGGTACCCTTTCTACTTTGTCAAAGATCGTTTCCTCCAGGGTTTCTGTATTGAGGAAGCGGAGGGTCATATCCTTAAAATAGTAAAGCCCATTCTCGGAAAGGCAAAATCTGTTATATACGTCATCATCATAGGACGCAAGGGTTTCCGTACTTCCGTCCTCAATGTTTAACCGGTAAATATTGTCTAAATCCGCATAATACAGATAATCGCCTTTGGGAATGAAGGAGAAATATTTCCCCACATCATCATTGCCCTGTGACGGCACTTTTCCGATTTCCGCTGCCTCAGAATTTACCGCTTTTCGGTATAGGGTTTCGCCCATGATATTATTCTCCATGTCAGGGACAAAATAATAATAGTATCCGTTTTGATACGCTACAAAGCAGGCAGGCCCCTCAAGGTCAAGAAAATCCTCCTGTCTGCATAGCTCACCGGTATTCAGATCCAGCCGGTAGAAGGAAAATCTGTTTCCGAATATAAGATAGTCATTAAAGAAGTAAGCGCCTTCCATTTGAGACAGTAAATTACCATAGGTACTGAGCTGCTCATAGCTTACAAGGGTCCCGTTTTCCTTGCCGTTTTTGCTGAGCCAATGAATTTCGTATTCATCATTGCCCTGTTCTGTGGCTTTTGTAATTTCGATAAAGCAGATTTTTTCGTTCCAGAGGAAAATACAGTCCATGGGATACTGACTCCACCCATCGCCTTTAATTTCTTCTGCTTCGTATAGAATCTCCGGATTCCCACTCAGATCATTGCGAATTCGCTTAATACAGGGTTCAAATTCTTTGGTCTCGCTTAGGAAATATGTATACTGGTCATCATAAACTGTAGAGTATCCCAGAGGGATAGAACTGCCGTCGCCTTTGGAGCCGCCTTTAATGCAGAACACAAAAATCAGCGCCACGGCAAGAATGACCGCAAGCATCACGCCGCCAAGAGAAAGGCCGATGATAAGCCCCTTTTTCGATTTCTTTTGAACGGAAGCCACAGCTTGATAATTCACCGGCTGCGCTTCCGCTCTCCCTGTCACTGGAGCCTGCGAACATACTGGCTCCGCAGCAGGATTTTCCTGTGGTTCGAATTGTTTCAAAACCGCTGCTCCGCACTTTGCGCAGAATCGGTCGCTATCCTTTAACTGGTTTCCGCATTGCGAACAAAACATATGCTTTTCTCCTTCGTGATTGTCAAAATATCGTGGTCTGGCGGCTTGCGCAGCCATACAAAAACATCGTTTAATGCCCCTGTTGTAACGCTACTAGATCGCAAAAAATAATTCGAGTAATCTGACCGTTTTCTACAGTAAAGTCAAGTGCATACCACTTAGCGAGGTCAAAATCCTCCTGCTCCCTGATGCTATCGGCACGTTTCTGTTCGTATTCCGCATACGAATAGGTGTTACCGTTTTCGTCCATATAAACCGTAAAATATACACTTGCATCGGTTTCCGGATCGTATTTGCTTGGATTATTAGGCCTCATTTCCGTGGAGCACATTGCGTCAGGATATTTTGCTGAAATTTTTTCATAAGAATCACCTATTGAAATTCCATTGGCGAGACCGGTATTATTCATAGTGGTTATCCATTGAACCAGCTTAGTCTCTCCTGTTTCTTTGTCTGCTCGAACTAAACAGCCAACACTTTGATCCCCCGATCGTTCCAGTAAATAAATGAATCCTCTTTTTTCCATGTTCGGAAACGCTTCTTCAATCTGATCAAAATCCTCCCCGTAATAAATCTGTGTTTTTCCTACTTCCAGGACCGGGAAAGGACTGGATGGAGCTGGATCGAATAATCCTAAAGCAGCCAGAACCACCGCCGCTGCCGCAATCAGCAGTATGGCTATGCCAACAGAAAGACCGATCACAAGCTCCTTTTTTGATTTTTTCCCGTGGGTCGCAGCACCGCTGCTCATTTGAACACTGAAATTTTCCGCCTCCATAAGCGGCTCCGATTTCGTCGCCTGGATATTTACCGTTTCATCCGGTATGCCTGCCGGTTGCTGCGGCACCGGCCAAGCTTCTTGTGATATCTTTACAGGCGCACCACACGTATTGCAAAATTTCGCGTCATCCGGCAAAAGGTTCCCGCACTTTGAACAGAACATAATCTCTACTCCTCTCGCTTGCAGGAGCCAAAAGCAGCTCCAACTTATTTTCTATCTCATTTTACCTGAAGCAGTAAAAAAGTGCCCCACACAATCAGGTGGTTTTCAGAAAATAATTTAAAAACATTCTACACACTACCCTTTTGTGTAGGGCAAAATTAATCTGCTGTGCTATAATATTTTTGTCTTATTCTAAGGAATCATCTTTGGACAAGGAGGGGTATCTGATGGATGAGCGAAAAAAATCCGTTGTTCGCCTTTTTGCGGCAGCGGTGCTGTTGTTTGCAGTCTCCGCATACCGGCAGTTCAGTATGCAGTATTGGCCGGAAGATTTTCTGCGTCCATACCTTGTCTGGGTGGTCTATACGCTGCTGCTTTTCGGCTGGCAGTATACCATCAGTATAAAAATCACACAAAAGACCATGCGCATCCACCTGACGCTGCAAAATGCCATCAACATCCTGTATTTAACGGTTCGCTTTGTCCAAGACGCCTTCCTCTATACCAATATTTCATGGATGCGCTTTACCGGATACTTTATCAATATAGCGGCTGTCTTCATACCACTATTCGGGCTTTACGGTGCATTCTATCTCGGCAAAGCTGAGGATTACCGAATCAGCAAAAAGTGGTATCTGCTCCTGATACCGGCTTGTTTTCTGAGCGTAATGGCGCTGACCAACGATCTGCATCATTTTTTCTATTATATCGTACCAAATGAGCCACAGCCGAATTTGTATTTTCACCCATACATTGGCACATATATGATTCACATATGGGCGCTTAGTATCATTGCATATCAGGTGTATGTGATTTATCAACGTAACGGCACGGCAAAGTCAGATCCGTTTTACCGAAAGCTGGTTCCCTTCTACGAGCCGATTTTACTCTTTCTGTTCAGTATTCCTTATGCTGCGACGGCCTACGTAGTGCGGTTTGAGCTTGTGGAATATTCGGCGGGACTGATTTTCATCATCGTGCTTTGCTGGCAGCTCTATATTTTGACCGGGCTGATTCCCGTAAACACGCAGTACGGCGAAGTGTTCCGGCGGTCTACGGTGGCAATGCAGGCTCTTTCCCCAAGTGGGGAGACGATTGCAACATCGGAAAACGCGGCGGATATCACACCGGTTATACTGGAATCCCTAAAGCAGAATCAGCATTTTTCTGTTACGGAAGATGTTATCATGCACCTGCATCAAATCCCGGGTGGGTATATGGTCTGGCAGACCGATCTCTCGCAGATCAATCAGGCTTTACGGGAGCTTCAGAGACTGAATGCGGAACTGGAAGAAGAACAAGATCTGCTGGCGCAGGAAACCCGCGTTCAATCAGATGAGGCAAGCATTCAGGCGCGCAATGGTATTTATGACAGCTTATCCTCAGAGGTTGCCGGACAGCTCACCCTGCTGACAAAGCTTTTATCGAAGGAATCCCTTTCGTCAGACGACTGGAATCACATCTGCCTCATCGGTACTTATATCAAACGATTCTGCAATCTGCAGCTTACTTATCAGGAAACACAAACGATACCGATGGGTGATTTGGCCCTCAGCTTACAGGACATGGCCAAATGTATGAAGAATATCGGCATCCGAACAAGCCTGGATTTTTGTCCCATATCGAATTTAGAACCAGAGCTGATTCTTCTCATTATGAAAACCTTGGAAACGATTCTGGAAGATGCGGATTTCCGCCTAACCTCTATGGCAATCCGAATCAGCGACACGGTTTGCTTTGAGATTACCGGTACAGATCACGAGTTTATTCCTCGCTTTTTAGAGGGAGGATATCGTCTTCAGGCAGAAAAGGTTCCGGCAGGTTACCGGCTTATGCTTTTGAAAGAAGGAGAGGTGGTGCAGTCATGAAAAAGAATACATCAGCTAAAATGATTAAAAAAGCCATCGACTCTTACCCCGGCGGGATCTGCTTCTCCGCATTGGATGGGCGGGTCATTCTCGTCAATGAAAAGATGAACAAGCTGATGCTGGAGCTGACCGGACACACGATTCTGAACGCAAAGGTGGCATGGGAGGAGCTCACAAACTTTGCCAATAACGGCAAGGCGGAAAAGTTAGACCAATCCTGGCTGCCGAAAGATACGGACAATGGCAATGAAAGCACCCAACAACAGTTGTTCTTCCGCTTCTCCGACAGCTCGGTCTGGCGTTTTGAACTGAGATTTCTTGATTCCAATACCGTTCAGATTGAGGCGGCGGAAATTACAGAACTCTACCGTCTCAGTGAAGAGTTGTACGAGAACACTATCCGACTGCAGGAGATGCAAAAGCGGCAGAAAGCCTTGCTGGACAGTATCGTGGAAGTCAATTTGAATAAAGAGATTCTTGCCGCAAAAATGCATATCCATGATGAACTGGGTCATTGTTTGCTGGCCACCACTAAGGCGATTACCGAAGACAGTCTGGCCGAGAACGCTGACGTACTGCGGGAAAATTGGAACAGCGCCATTCGTGATTTTTCCAATATTCCCACCGTGTGGACGGTTCCTGATTCCACCCTGCAATCCGAGCTTCTTCAGGTGGCAGAGCTGATTGGCTGTAAGGTTGTATTCCTTGGCGAACAGCCAAAAAGTCGCAAGGCATTACAGCTTTTGTATGCCGCCGTCCGCGAGGCACTCACCAATGCGGTACGCCATGCGGACGCTACGGAACTGACGGTAAAAATCGAGCAGAACGAGAAAAGTTATCACATAGAGATATCCAATAACGGCAGCGTCACTGTCTCAAAAATCACGGAAGGCAACGGCCTTAGCGCATTAAGACAGCGGCTGGAGCAGGAAGGGACTTCTTTGGAAGTATGCTGCAATGGCAGTGTTTCTCTGCTTGTAGATATTCCCTTTGATTTTGATAAGCCACAGAAAGGAGGACGGAAATGATACAAGTTTTAGTAGTAGAAGATTCCAGGATTACCCGGGACGCCATCGAGAGCCAGATTGCCAAATCAGAAAAATATGTCCTGTACGCCTCCATAGAAAACGCAGCGAATGCAGAAATTGCCTGTCTGCGCGGGTGTGTTGATTTAATCCTGATGGATGTCTGTACGGCCGATGAAGAATCAGGGCTGAAAGCTGCGGCAAAGATCAAACAGTGCAACCCCAAAATCAAAATCATCATCATGACCTCCATGCCAGAGCATTCCTTTATCCAAAAGGCGAAAACATGCGGCTGTAACGGCTTTTGGTACAAGGAATATGGCAGTACTGCTTTGATGGAGGTCTGCGACCGGGTGATGAACGGCGAATATGTTTATCCCGAGGATACGCCGGTAATCCGCATTGGATACAGCAACAGTACCGAGTTTACCGGTCGGGAATTTGATATCATCCGGGAGCTATCACAAGGCAGAAAATATGAGGAGATTGCGGCAGATCTGGATATTACGCTAAATACAGTCAAGTACCATGTCAAGAACATCTTGCAGAAAACGGGCTACCAGAATACCTTACAGCTAGTGGCTGAGGTGGTAGAAAAGCGGCTGATTCTGCCGAAGTATTAAGGAACCTCTGATTTAATCTGCACTACCAAATAGGTTCCAGATATGGTATAATAATTGCATCAAAACAATGGTGGTGCAATGCAATGAAGCAGGAAACATTCACAGATATCGAGTACAGCTTCCGCAAGAAGAAAACCAAGCGGGAAGAATTTCTGGAGATCATGGACGAAATCATCCCCTGGGATGAGTGGGTGGATGTTATCAAGCCTTACTACCCCAAAGGAAAGCGCGGCCGTCCGCCGATGGGGATCGAAAAGATGCTGCGGATGTATCTGCTTCAGATTTGGTTCAACCTGTCCGACCCTGCAACCGAGGATGCCATTTATGACAGCTATGCCATGCGGAAATTTACCGGGATCGACTTCATGACGGAAGCTGTTCCGGATGAAACAACGCTGTGCAAATTCCGCCATCTTTTGGAAGCCAATGGCCTGAACAAGCTGTTTTTTGATGCAATCAACCGCTGTTTGGTGCAAACGGGGCATATGATGAAGGGCGGCACCATTGTGGATGCCACCATCATCAATGCGCCCAGCTCCACAAAGAACTTATGGAAACTCTGAATAAATCGTCTGCGGCTGGACAGCGGATCTTTTTCGCCATCCA
>OERZ01000118.1_pt1 | contig 15629 bp, 14 predicted proteins | sample 1540151 | NCBI WGS metagenome assembly OERZ01 (sample SAMEA3891880, study PRJEB23780) | metagenome | biome: terrestrial biome; feature: animal house; material: Caecal content | place: Italy | collected 2015-05-05 | reverse complement strand
TCGGTCATGTCCTCCAGGGCGCCTACATCCATGGCCTCGATGCCGGACAGAACGCACTGAATGTCGATGTACTTCTTGTGGGACTCGGGGGTATCGTTGACAGGCTTGCTCTCATAGGACTGGAGGAAAAAGAACAGGTCGTCCCCGTCCACCTCATACCGCTTGTCCTCCATCTGAGAGAAGTCGGTCTCAGCCAGGAGTTTCAGGCCCTTGTACACCCCGGGATGGATGCCCTGATAGGCCTCGATGTGGGCTAAGCTGTCGTAGATCATATCACTTGTCCTCCAACAATTTATTGAGCTCGTGCATAAAGGTGTTGATATCTTTAAATTGACGGTACACAGATGCAAACCGGACATAGGCCACTTCATCCAGTTTTTTTAGACGCTCCATCACCAGTTCGCCAATTTCAGCAGAGCTGATTTCCCGCTCCATTTCATTTTGCAGTACCTGTTCAATCTCTGTGGCAATCCTCTCCAGCTGGGAAATCTCCACCTTCCGCTTGTCGAAGGCCCGGACCATGGAGTTGAGAATCTTGTTCCGGTCAAAGGCCTGGCGGGAGCCGTCCCGCTTCACCACAATAATGGGCAGCACTTCCACACTCTCGTAGGTGGTAAACCGGCGCTGGCAGCGAAGGCACTCCCGGCGGCGGCGGATGCTCAGGCCGTCGTCGGAATGGCGGGAGTCGATGACTTTGCTGTCAAGGTCGCCGCAAAATGGACATTTCATGGGGAAATACGCCCCTTTCTATCATTTATTACCATATTATATCAGGATAATCCCGGACTGTCCAGCTTTTTTTCTGCCGGATATTCCCCTTGCCAAAAGAGGGTTTTTCCGGTAAAATAAGGGTTATCTTCCCAAAGGAGTAACCATTGTATGCGTGAAAAAATCTTGTATGCTTCCTGGGGCTGCCTGTATATCCTGTGCGTGGGACTGGGCACCATACAGGAGCCTGCCGGCTTTGGCAAGGCGGTGCTGGTAGCCATCAGCCTTTTGTTCTTTGTGCCGGGGGTGCTGCTGCTTGCCGATGCGGTAAAGACCGGGGATAAAAAGGGGCTTCTCCGGCTGCGGGTCATCTGCCTGTGCTCACTGGTGCTGACCCTCGTTTTTCTCGTGGCCAGCATATTGTCCGTAAACGCCTCCGCCCAGGTGGGAACGGTGCTGACGGAGCTTCTTATGCTGGTCTCCGCCCCGATGTTTTGCGGTCAGTACTGGTTTTTAAGCCTGTTTCTGTGGAGCTGCCTGCTCATCGGCAGCTTTCCCCGGCTGTGGCTGGGGAAGCGCCCTCACTGAAAAGCTCCCTGGTCAAAGGTGATGACTGCATAATAGGTTTCCCCATTTGCCTGGGTTAACCCCTGCTCCACCTGCTTTTTCAGGGCTTTTTCCTGATTTTTCAGGGAGGCAGGCACCTCCATATCGAAAATCACGTTGGTGTGGTCGTTGCCGAACACCACCCGGAAATCGTGGATGGACAGGCGGGGGTCAATGCCCGTGAGGATGCTCTGCACCTGCTTTTGCAGGCCGTCCACCCGGGAGTCCCCCACCACCACCGGGTCGTAGTGAATCACCAGGTGGACATTGTGCTCCTGAAGGCACCGCCGCTCCAGATTGTCAATCCGCTCGTGGCAAGCCAGAGGCTCCCGGCTGCTGTCCATCTCCACATGGAGGCTGGCAAACCGCTGGCCGGGGCCGTAGTCATGGACCATCAGGTCATGGTAGCCCAGCACCCAGGGGTCGCTGCTCACCAAATCCACAATGGTCTGCCGCAGCTCCGGGCTGGCAGCCTCGCCCAGCAGGGGGCTGATGGTATCCTTGGCGATGCCGACGCCGCTGTAAAGGATGAAAAGGGCCACCAGAAAGCCCATATAGCCATCAATCTGCCACCGGGTGAGCCACTGAATCACCCCGGCAGCCAGGACGACAGAGGTGGTAATCACATCGTTGCGGCTGTCCGCAGCGGTGGCCAGGAGGGTGCCGGAGTTTATGTATTTTCCCAGCTTCCGGTTAAAGAGCATCATCCACAGCTTCACCGCCACAGATCCAATCAGCACCAGGGCCACCGGCAGGGAGAAGTCCACCGCCGCCGGGTTGATGATTTTTTCCAGAGAGGTCTTGGCCAGCTCGAAGCCGATGAGGATAATCAGCGCCGCCACCGCCAGGCCGGACAGATACTCAAACCGGGCATGGCCGTAGGGGTGATCCTCGTCCGCCGGACGCTCTGCCAGCCGGAAGCCCACCAGCGTGACAATGGAGCTGCTGGCGTCGGACAGGTTGTTCACGGCATCGGCGGTAATGGCCACGGAGCCGGAGAGGGTGCCGGCAAGGAGCTTTCCTGCGCACAGAAGCAGGTTGCAGAAAATCCCCACGCCTCCCGACAGCTTTCCCACCCGGGTGCGGACCTGGGGGTTATCCTTCCGGCTGTAATCCTTCACAAACAGACGAAGCAGAAGCTTTGTCATGGTTTTTCGCCTCCAAACCAAAGAAAATAACCGGCTCTACCACAGGTAGAGTCCGGGTTCTACAGGGGATAGGGCTGTGTTCCTTTCCGGTAGGTTGACAATTCTGCCCCTGACAGAGTATGATTGTATAAAGCCCATTATACCTTTTGGGAATAGGGATGTAAAGATTATTTTTAAGGAGATGTGCCTATGTCTTACCGTATTGTCACCGATACCAGCTGCGACTTCCCCCAGGAGATGTACGCCCAGTTGGGGCTGACCGCCGTTCCCCTGAGTGTGAACTATAAAAACGAAACCCACACCCACTACACGGAAAGCTGGCTCAAGGAGCTGTATGCCGGACTCCGGGCAGGTGAGCCTGCCACCACCTCCGCCGCCAATCCCCAGGATTGGGGGAGCATCATCCGCCCCATTCTGGAGGCAGGGGAGGACGTGCTGGTGCTGGCCTTCTCCTCGGGCCTGAGCACCACCTACCAGAGTGCGGTAATCGCCGCCGGAGAGCTGGCAGAGGCCTTCCCCCAGCGGAAAATCTATGTGGTGGACACCCACTCCGCCTCTCTGGGTCAGGGCCTTCTGGTGTACTACGCCTGCAAGCAGAAGGAAAAGGGTCTGTCTTTGGAGGAGCTGCGGGACTGGTGCGAGGAAAACAAATTCCACCTGTGCCACTGGTTCACGGTGGACGACCTGATGTATCTGAAGCGGGGCGGCAGAATCAGCGCCGCCACGGCATTGCTTGGCACCATGATGCAGATTAAGCCGGTTCTCCACATGGACGACGAAGGCCACCTGATTTCCGTAAGCAAAGCCCGGGGACGGAAGGCCTCCATCGACGCTCTGGTGAAGAAGATGCAGGAGCTGGCCCTTCCCGGAGAGAATGACACGGTGTTCATCTGCCACGGCGACTGCATGGAGGACGCCAGGTATCTGGAAGCCCAGGTGAAGGAGAAGTGCGGCGTAAAGGATGTGCTCATCTACTACACCGGCGCCGTCATCGGCTCCCACTCCGGCCCCGGCACCCTGGCCCTGTTCTTCCTGGGCCAGCACCGCTGACACCATATCCCACCGCCCCGGTTCCCCCATGGGAACCGGGGCATTTTTGCACCCACTAACAGCGGCGCAGCCCATAGCTCCCGACCGGAGGGAGCTGTCACCGCAGGTGACTGAGGGAGCAAGCGGGGGGTGTTTGTGGTTTGCTTGGGGGAGTGGTACTTGCTGGCGGTTATCGACACACGGTTATAACCTTTGAGTCTGTTCTCCAATCGGCTTTCTGCAAGTGCTTGCCAGCAGGGCCTTCCTTTCTTGCTCCGGCAAGAAAGGAAGGAAAGTTGTCCGGCTCAAGGGGGGAACAACTCGCTCCCCCCTTGAGAATCCCCCGGGTGGAACCATCGGGAGATTGACCCTTCGCTTTGGCTCGGGTGGTGGGTTTCGGTCTCTGCACCCGTTTGAGTTTGTGGATTTTTGGAGTGTTTATTTCCCACGCTGTCGATTGAAAGCCTGTAAAAGCCCGGTATCGCACAATAGAACGATACCGGGCGCAAAAAGGCTCCCTTGCTAAAGGGAGCTGGCAAAAATCTTTGATTTTTGACTGAGGGATTCACAGTTGGCACTTCTTGAAAGTACAAACCTATGTGGAAAACTGCCACTCTGTGGAATCCCCCCGCCTCGGCGCTGCCGAGGCACCCCCTTTGGCAAGGGGGGCAAAAAAAGCCTGTTGCAAAACTTTTGCAACAGGCTCTTTTCTTATGCAATCACCAGTTCCCCGTTCCGGGCATCTACCGTAACGGTCTGGCCCGGGAGGACCTGGCCGGAGAGGATGCGCTTGGAGAGCATGGTCTCTACCGTGTGCTGCACGTACCGGCGCAGAGGTCTTGCGCCGTACTGGGGGTCGTAGGCTTCCTCCACAATGAAGTCCTTGGCGGCCTGGGTCAGCTCCAGGTGAATCTGCTGATTGGCCAATCTCTCGTTCAGCTTGCCGATCTGCAAATCAATGATACCGGTGATGTTCTCTTTCGTCAGGGGCTTGTAGAACACGATCTCATCCAGCCGGTTCAAAAACTCCGGGCGGAAGCTGCGGCGCAGAAGTCCCTGCACCTGCTGCCTTGCCTCCGCAGAGATGGAGCCGTCGGGGCGGATGCCCTCCAGAATGTATTCAGACCCTAAGTTGGAGGTCAGAATAATAATGGTGTTCTTGAAGTCCACGGTTCTTCCCTGGGAATCGGTGATTCTGCCGTCGTCCAGCACCTGCAAAAGCACATTGAACACATCGGGATGGGCCTTTTCCACCTCGTCGAAAAGCACCACGGAGTAGGGCTTCCGGCGGACCGCCTCGGTCAGCTGGCCGCCTTCCTCGTAGCCCACGTATCCGGGAGGGGCACCAATCAGCCGGGACACGGCGTACTTCTCCATATATTCGGACATATCAATCCGAATCAGGTTGTTTTCGTCATCAAACAGGGCCTGGGCCAAGGTCTTGGCCAGCTCCGTCTTGCCTACGCCGGTGGGGCCCAGGAACAGGAAGGAGCCGATGGGACGGTTGGGGTCCTGGATGCCGGCACGGCTTCTCTGGATGGCCTCCGTCACCGCCTGGACGGCCTCGTCCTGACCAATCACCCGCTGATGGAGGGTCTTGTCCAGATTCAGGAGCTTCTCCCGCTCCCCCTGAACCAAACGGGCAACGGGGATTCCCGTCCACCGCTCCACGATTTTGGCGATTTCCTCGTCGGTGACCCGGTCTCTGAGCATCTGGTTCTCCGTGGCGGACTGAGCCCGGCGCTCCAGCTCCTGAAGCTGCTTCTGGGCCTCCGGCAGCCGGCCGTATTTCAGCTCCGCCGCCTTCTCCAAATCATACTGCCGCTCGGCGGCCTCAATCTGCCGGTTCAAATCCTCGATTTTCTCCCGAAGCTGCTGCACGCCGGAGATAGCCTGCTTCTCGTTTTCCCACTGGGCCTTCTGGGCGTTGAACTGCTCCCGGTTCTCCGCCAGCTCTTTTTGCAGCTCCGCAAGACGAGCCTTGGACTGGGGGTCCTCCTCTTTTTTCAGGGCTGCCTCCTCAATCTCCAGCTGGACAATCTTCCGGGAGATGGCGTCCAGCTCCGTGGGCATGGAGTCCATCTCCGTGCGGATCTGGGCACAGGCCTCGTCCACCAGGTCGATGGCCTTGTCCGGCAGGAACCGGTCGGTGATATACCGGTGGGAAAGCGTTGCCGCCGCAATGATGGCAGAGTCGGCAATCTTCACCCCGTGGAACACCTCGTAGCGCTCCTTCAGACCCCGGAGGATTGCCACCGTGTCCTCCACGGTGGGCTCATCCACCTGCACCGGCTGGAACCGCCGCTCCAGAGCCGGGTCCTTTTCAATATACTGGCGGTACTCGTCCAGCGTGGTGGCGCCGATGCAATGCAGCTCCCCTCGGGCCAGCATAGGCTTTAAGAGGTTGCCCGCATCCATGCTGCCGTCGGTCTTGCCGGCGCCTACAATGGTGTGGAGCTCATCGATAAACAGGATAATCTGCCCCTGGCTTTTGGTGACCTCGGCCAGGACAGCTTTCAGCCGCTCCTCAAATTCGCCCCGGTACTTGGCACCGGCAATGAGGGCGCCCATGTCCAGGCTGAAAATGGTCTTGTCCTGCAAGGCCTTGGGCACGTCCTTCTTCACAATCCGCTGGGCAAGGCCTTCCGCAATGGCGGTTTTGCCCACGCCGGGCTCACCAATGAGCACCGGGTTGTTCTTGGTCTTCCGGGAGAGAATCCGAATCACGTTCCGGATCTCCTCGTCCCGGCCAATCACCGGGTCCATCTTCTGTTCCCGGGCCCGCTTTACCAGGTCGGTGCCGTACTTGGTCAGGGCCTCGTAGGTGTCCTCCGGGCTGTCGGTGGTGACCCGCTGATTCCCCCGGATGCTCTGCAAGGCCTGCAGGCACCCCTCCATGGTGATGTTGTAGGTGGCAAACAGCTCCCGCACCGGGCCTGCGGCGTTTTCAATCAGGCTCAGCAGCAGATGCTCCACAGATACGAAGCTGTCCTTCATCTGCTGGGCCTGCTTTTCCGCTCCTTGCAGCACCCGGTCTGTATCCTGGGTGATGTAGAACTTGTCCGCCTCCCGGCTTCCGGTGACCCGGGGGAGTTTGTCCAGCTGGGCGTTCACCGCCGCATTCAGGCTCTCCACCGTAATGCCCATTTTCTTCAGCAGCTGGGGAGCCAGTCCCCCCTCCTGCCGCAAAAGCGCCGCCAGCAGATGCATCTGCTCCATCTGCTGATTCTGGTTGCTTATCACAATCTGCTGTGCCAGCTGCACAGCCTCCAAAGATTTCTGCGTGTAATTTCCAAATTGCATAACCAGCACTTCCTTTCGCCTTTTAGCACTCTCGCCTTGTGAGTGCTAATTTCATTTGTCTTAATCATACTCCATTTTTGAAAAAAGTCAAGGGGTGGGAGAAGGTGTTACAAAAAATTCATATTGTGCATATTCAACAGTTGAAACGATACAATTTTTACGCCCTTCATACTTTTTTAACAAGAAAGCTATTGCAAATTCACAATCCCCATGTTATAATATTCCCGAGGCTAAGGAACTTTGATTACATTTTCTCATCGTAACTCTCCTTTTCATTTTCTTCTCTCTAACGCATGAAGCCCCGAAGGTATCCGGTCAATACCTTCGGGGCTTCATCCTTTGTTTCCTGCTCCAGCTTTGCTTTTACCACATAGCTGCCGTGATCCTGTTTGATGTCTGCCATAATAACCTCCAAAGAAAAGCTCCGACCTGCCCTGCACAGGCAGGATTTTTCTATGCCCCAGAAGGTTCTTTTGCGCCTGTCCCCCCAAAAAATAATTTCCTCCTCTGGCAAAGAGGGATTTTTCCAAACCACAAATACCGGGCGTTTTTAGTGAATAGTGAAGAGTGAATAGTGAATAAGTTCGGCGGACAAGCCGCCGATACCGGGCGGGTCAGGGAAAGAACGATTCGTAGAAAGCTACCGTGGGAAATCGTCTGCGGCGACTCGCCGCCGTTTTTCCAGGGTGTAGGAGGAAAGGGAGGTCAGGTAGACTTTTTGGAAGCCGTATTCGGCAGTCAAAATAAAGCTTTTGGGCAGGTCATCGCAGGGGATGACCTGTCCCTCTTTTTCCGCCTGATTCAGAAACTCCCGGGTGCGCTTGGAGGTGGTAGTGTTGTCCATGTGGAAAATGCCGATGATGGAGGTGTCCCGCACCGCCATGTCGCTGCCTATGGATAGATACATACCCTCACCCCATGTAATTTTTGTACCAGGCTACCGCCAATGCGTCGCACCGGTTGTTTTTGGGATTGTCTGCGTGGCCCTTGACCCAGTGGTAGCTGAGGCTGTGAATGTGGGTCAGCTCCAGAAGCCGCTCCCACAAATCCGGGTTCAGGGCAGGCTTTTTGTCGGACTTGACCCAGCCCCGCTTCTTCCACCCTTCTGCCCAGCCCTTGGACAGGCCGTCAATCACATACTTGGAGTCGGAGTACAGCTCCACGCGGCAAGGCTCCTTCAGGGCTTCCAGTCCCCGGATGACAGCGGTCAGCTCCATCCGGTTGTTGGTGGTGGAGGGCTCTCCCCCGGAGAGCTCCTTTTCCACCCCATTGAATTCCAAAATCGCACCCCAGCCCCCCGGGCCGGGGTTACCGGAGCAGGCACCGTCGGTGTAGAGAATCACGGTTTTCATTCCGATGCTTCCTCGTCCTTTTCGATTCGCTCGATGGCCACCAGCTGATTGCCCTCTTCAATCCGCATGACAATCACGCCCTGCACATCCCGCTTATACACGTTGATGTCGGAGGCCGGCACCCGGATGATGACGCCGCCGTTTTCGATGAGCATAATATCATCCGTATCGTCCACCACACGGCAGCCGGCGACCTTGCCGGTTTTTTCCGTGATGTTATAGTTTTTCAGGCCCTTGCCGCCCCGGCTCTGGGGATATTTCTGTCCGTCTGCACCGGTGCGCAGGTACTCCGGCAATGCAGTACGCTTGCCGTAGCCCTTTTCCGTGACGGTGAGCAGGGTCTTACCCTCCTCTGCCTTCTCAGCGCCGATGACATAGTCCCCATCTTCCAGGGTAATGCCCTTCACACCGGCAGCATCTCTGCCCATGGGCCGCACATCTTCCTCGCTGAAGCAGATGGCCATGCCGTTGGCAGTAGCCAGGATGATGTTATCGGTTCCGTTGGTGCGGATCACATTGATGAGCTGGTCCCCTTCCTCCAGGGTAATGGCCCGGATACCGGTTTTCCGCCGGGTCTGGAGGGCCACGAAGGGAATCCGCTTCACGGTACCCTTCCGGGTGACCATCATCAGATACTCGTCATCGTGGAACTGGCGGGTTACCACCACAGCGGTGACACTCTCTCCCTGCTCCAGGGGCAGAATGTTCACGATGGCGGTGCCTCTGGCAGTTCTGCCTGCCTCGGGAATCTGGTAGCCTTTCCGCAGGTGGACCCGGCCGCTGTCTGTAAAGAACAGCAGGTAGTCATGGGTGGAGGCCACGCTCAGGCTCTTTACATAGTCCTCCTCCTTCAGGTTCTGGGCATTGACGCCCCGGCCGCCCCGGCTCTGGGTCCGGTAGGTGTCCACGGGCATCCGCTTCACATAGCCCTGGTTGGAGAAGGTGAAGCAGCAGTCCTCTTCCTCGATGAGGTCCTCAATGTCAATCTCGTCCTCAATGTCCTGGATATCCGTTTTCCGGTCGTCGCCGAACTTGTCCCGGATTTCCTCCAGCTCCTGCCGCAGCACCCCTTTCAGCTTCTGGGGGTCCTCCAGCAAAGAGATATAATAGGCAATCTTATCCTGCAGCTCCTGGTACTCTGCTTCCAGCTTCTCCCGGTCCAGACCCTGGAGGGCTTTCAGACGCATATCGAGAATTGCCTGAGCCTGGATTTCGTCCAGAGAGAACCGGTTCATGAGGTTTTCTTTGGCATCATCGTAAGAGGAGCGGATAATCCTGATTACTTCGTCAATATTATCCTGGGCAATGAGCAGACCTTCCAGAAGATGTGCCCGCTCTCTTGCCTTTTTCAGGTCGTACTGGGTTCTTCTGGTGAGCACTTCCTCCTGATAGGTCAGGTACTCCTCCAGAATTTGCTTCAAGGTGAGGATTTTCGGCTGCTTCTGGTTGTCCACCAGGGCCAGAAGAATCACGCCGAAGCTGGACTGCAAAGCGGTCTGGTTAAACAGGTGATTCAGCACCACCTGGGGGTTGGCATCCTTTTTCAGCTCAATGACCATCCGCATACCGTTCCGGTCGGACTCGTCCCGCAGGTCGGAAATGCCTTCCAGCCGCTTGTCCTTTACCTGGTCGGCAATGTTCTTGATCAGGTTCCGCTTGTTCACCTGGTAAGGCAGTTCCGTAACGATAATCCGGATTCTGTCCTTGCCGAACTCCTCAAAATTGGTCTTGGCCCGGACCACCATCTTGCCCCGGCCGGTGGCGTAGGCGGCACGGATGCCGCTTCTGCCCATGATGATCCCTCCCGTGGGGAAGTCCGGGCCGGTGATATGCTCCATAAGGTCCGTCAGGCTGCAATCCGGGTCATCCAGCTGGCAGATGCAGGCGTTGATGACCTCCCGCAGGTTGTGGGGCGGGATGTTGGTGGCCATACCCACGGCGATACCGGAGGAGCCGTTTACCAGCAGGTTGGGAAACCGGCTGGGCAGGACTCTGGGCTCTTTCCGGGTTTCGTCAAAGTTGGGGTCCCAGTCCACCGTGTCCTTGTCAATGTCCCGGAGCATCTGGTTGGAGATTTTGGAAAGTCTTGCCTCGGTGTAACGGTATGCAGCGGGGGGATCCCCGTCCACGCTGCCGAAGTTGCCGTGGCCGTCCACCAGCATATAGCGCATGGAGAAGTTCTGGGCCAGCCGGACCATGGCGTCATACACGGAGTCGTCGCCATGGGGATGGTACTTACCCAGCACATCACCCACGCAGGTAGCGGATTTCTTGAAGGGTTTGTCGGAGGTCAGGCCGCTTTCGTACATGGTGTAGAGAATCCGGCGGTGTACCGGCTTCAGGCCGTCCCGCACATCGGGCAGGGCCCGGCCTACAATGACGCTCATGGCGTACTCAATGTAGGACTTCTCCATTTCGTCTACCAGCTGGGATTGGGTAATCACCTGGTTGGGGAAGGCGATGTCCTCCGGTTTGTAATTACGGTTGTGTGCCATATTCCCCACCTCCTTAAATATCGATGTTCATGGCGTAACGGGCGTGGTTTTCAATCCATTCCTTCCGGGGCTCCACCTGCTCGCCCATAAGCACAGTGAATACCTCGTCCGCCCGGACGGCGTCGTCCAGGGTAATCCGCCGCAGGGTACGCTTCTCCGGGTCCATGGTGGTCTCCCACAGCTCGTGGGGGTCCATCTCGCCCAAGCCTTTGAACCGGGAAATGTCAATCTTTGCGTTGGGGTTGTCCTGGCGCATCTGGGCGGAAATCTGGTCCCGCTCCTGGTCGGAGTAGGCCACCTTCACGGTTCTGCCCCGGGTGAGCTTATAAAGGGGCGGCACAGCGGAGTACACATACCCCTCCTCAATCATGGGCCGCATATACCGGAAGAAGAAGGTCAGAAGCAGGGTACGGATGTGGGCGCCGTCCACGTCCGCGTCCGCCATGATGATGACCTTGTGGTAGCGGAGCTTTTCCAGGGAGAACTCCTCCCCGATACCGCCGCCCAGGGCTACAATCAGGGGGTAGAGCTTATCGTTGTTGTAAATCTTATCCGCCCGGGCCTTTTCCACGTTGAGCATCTTGCCCCACATGGCAAGAATTGCCTGGAACCGGGAGTCCCGGCCCTGGATGGCGGAGCCGGCTGCGGAGTCACCCTCCACGATATAGATTTCGCACAGCTCCGGGTTGCGCTCGTTGCAGTCCTGGAGCTTGTCCGGCATCTGGCCGGATTCCAGCACAGTCTTCCGGCGGATAGATTCTCTTGCCCGGCGGGCAGCCTCTCTGGCCCGGTTGGCAGTCATGGCCTTGTCCAGAATCAGCTTGGCAGTCTGGGGGTGCTCCTCAAAGTACACCGCCAGCTGCTCGCTGACAATGGAGTCAACCAATGTACGGATATAGGCATTTCCCAGCTTGGCCTTGGTCTGGCCTTCAAACTGGGCGTCGGTGAGCTTTACGGAGATGATGGCGGTAAGGCCCTCCCGGCAGTCCTCGCCGGAGACCTTGTCGTCCCCCTTGATAATGCCGTTTTTCACGCCATAGGCATTCACCACCCGGGTCAGGGCGGTTTTAAAGCCGGTTTCGTGCATACCACCTTCCGGGGTGTGGACGTCGTTGGCAAAGGACAGCATCAGCTCGTTATAGCCGTCGTTGTATTGCAGGGCAATTTCCGCGGAAGCGTCGTTCTTGCTGCCCTTCATATAGATGACTTCCGGGTGCAGAGGGGTCTTGTTCCGGTTGCACCAGCTGGCAAACTCCCGTATACCGCCTTCATAGCACATGGTATGGCTGATGGGGGTATCTTCCCGGTCATCGGTGATGGTGATGGTAAGACCGGCGTTCAGGAAAGCCTCCTCCCGCATCCGCTTATGGAGGATCTCATAGTCATATTCCAAAGTATCGAACATTTCCGGGTCCGGCTGGAAGGTGACTTCCGTACCGGTTTTCTCCGTAGTGCCCACAATGGTCATTTCCTGGGTAATATTTCCCCGGGAGAATTTCATCTCGTAAATCTGACCGTTTTTGTGTACCCGCACCCGGAGCCACTGGCTCAGGGCGTTTACCACCGAGGCGCCTACGCCGTGAAGGCCGCCGGACACCTTGTAGCCGCCGCCGCCGAACTTACCGCCGGCATGGAGCACGGTGTAAACCACTTCCAGGGCAGGCCGTCCGGTCTGGGGCTGGATGTCCACGGGGATACCACGGCCGTCATCGGTGACGGTGATGGAGTTGCCCGGGTTGATGGTGACGGTGATATGCTTACAGTACCCTGCCAGGGCCTCGTCGATGGAGTTGTCCACGATTTCGTACACCAGGTGGTGCAGGCCCGACGAGGAGGTGGAGCCGATATACATACCGGGGCGCTTCCGAACAGCTTCCAGTCCTTCCAGAACCTGAATCTGCTCTGCCCCATATTCCTGACTTACTTTGGTTTCCTCAGACATTGTTGTCCTCCTTGCGGCGTGCCGCCGCTGTCATTTTCGCACGATAGCTTTCTACTACTCGTTACTTCCCTGACCCGCCCGGTATCGTTACTGCGGTGGTAATCAAAGCACCGCACCCAAGAGCCCCCCTTGCGAAAGGGGGGTGCCTCGGCTTGCCGAGGCGGGGGGATTCTCCAGGCTTGCAGGTTTCCACATAGATTTGTATTTTCGGAAAGTAGTGCCAGCTCCCAATCGCCGGGAGCCTTTGTTAAAGAAGCAGATTCCCCTTCTCAATCTCCATAGTCTTGCCCAGCTTGGTAAACCGGTCCTTTTCGCAGCAGGTGATGAACACCTGCCCCTTGTGAATCTGGTTCAGCACAAAGTCCTGCCGGCCCGGGTCCAGCTCGGACAGCACATCGTCCAGCAGCAGCACGGGGATTTCCCCGGACTGGCTGGCCATAAGCTGCCGCTGGGCCAGCTTCAGGCTGATGGCAGCGGTACGGGTCTGGCCCTGGGAACCGTAGGCTTTCAGGGACATACCGGAAAGGGTTACATCAAAATCATCCTTGTGAGGGCCTGTCAGGCACTGGCAGCTTTGCAGCTCTGCCCGGTAGTGGCTCTCCAGGTGCTCCCGGAGCTGCTGCTGCAAAACCTCCACGGGAGCAAAGGGGTCGGTGATGGTGGAAACGGTGTGGTAGGTAAGGACAAAGTCCTCCTTGCCCCCGGAAAATTCCCGGTGGAACACCGCCGCTTCCCTGCCCAGGCCTTCATAAAATCTTGCCCGGTAGGAGATGATCAGGGCCCCCACCTGGCAAAGTCTTAAATTATACTCCGGCAGAATCTCCAGAAGGGCGGGATTTTCCTCCCGGTCCTTGAGAATCCGGTTCTTCTGCTCTAAAATTTTCCCATACTGGGTCAGCGCCGCCTCATAATTGGGCCGCAGCTGGCAAAGGGCGTTGTCCCCCAGCCGGCGGCGGCTGGCGGAGCCGCTTTTGAGCACCATCAGATCCTCCGGGCAGAACAGCACCGTCTGAAACACCCCCGAGATTTGGGAGAGGGTTTTCTTTTTGATGCCGTTGTGGTACAGCTGCCGGGGTTTGCCGGAAAACAGCACCCATCTGAGGGACTGCTCCCGCTCCTGGGAGAAAAGGGAGCCGGAAATTTCCGTAAAATCCGGGTCGAAGCCCATCAGCTCCTGATTTTTGGAGGTGCGGAAGCTCTTTCCCGTGCCCAGGTAGCCGATGGCCTCCAGAAGGTTGGTTTTTCCCTGGGCGTTGTCCCCCACAATCAGGTTCACCCCCGGATTGAAGGTGAAGCAGCAGTCCCGGTAGTTGCGGTAGTTATGAAGGGTGAGATTCTTAAGCTCCATGGCTTACGATGGTAAAAATCTCACCCTGGAAGGTGAAGCTGTCACCGGGGTAGAGCTTCTTTCCCCGCATGGTGCAGGTTTCTCCGTTTACCTCCACCTGGCCTTCCTGAATGACGGTCTTGGCCATGCCACCGGTGACGGCCTGGGCCAGCTTCATGGCAGCTTCCAGCTTGATAAATTCTGTGGTAATGGGCAGGGGGCTGCTTCCCTGCTTTTTGGTTACGGTGACTTTCATGGCAAAACCTCGTCAGTTGGATTTGATTCTTACCGGCAGGACCATATAGGAGAAGTCCAGCTTCTCGTCTGCCGGGGTCATGACAATGGGGCTCAGGCCGTTGGTCAGCTCCAGGATGACCTCCTCGCTGGGGATGGCCCGAAGGGCGTCTGCCAGGTAGCGGACATTGAAGCCGATTTCCAGCTCCTTGCCGTCGCCGGCCAGAGAGCACTGGTCCTCGGCGGCGCCGATGGTGGTATTGGTCCGCAGCAGCACCTGCTGGTTACCGAAGATGCACCGCACCGGGCTCTTGTACTTTTCGGAGACGATCAGGCCCACCCGCTCAATGGAGGAGGCCAGGTCAGACACGTGGGCGCAAAGCCGGATGGGGCAGCCTGTGGGGACTACCTTCCGCCAGTCCAGGAACTCTCCTTCCAGCAGACGGCAGATGAGGGTGGCCTGTCCCACCTGGAACAGGATGTGCCGGGTGCCCAGGGTGAAGGCTACCTGGTTGTCCCCATCGGAGAGAATTTTTTCCAGCTCTTTCAGGCCCGGTGCCGGGACAACGAAGGAAAGCTGCCGTCCCGTAGGCTCCTGGGTGTGGTAGGTGCGCCGGGCAAGCCGGAAGCCGTCCACGGCAATGGCGGAGACCCGGTCCTCTTCCACTTCAAATTTTACGCCGGTATGGATGGGGCGGCCCTGATTCTCGGAGACGGCAAAGATGGTGCCGGAGATCAGCTCCTTCATAGCTGTCTGGGGGATGCGGATGCTCCGGCCGTCGCCCACGTCCGGAAGGTTGGGGTATTCGTCGGCGGATTCGGCGGAGATGGTGAAGGAGGCATAGCCTGCCCGGATGGATACTTTATAGTTGTCGTCCACCACCACTGTGACCGGGCCTTCCGGCAGGCGGCGGATAATGTCACCAAAGAGTCTGGCCGGCAGGACACACTGGCCCATGTCGGAAACCTCTGCCTCGATCAGGTAGGTGATGGCGGTTTCCATGTTGTAGCCGGTGAGGCTCAGTCCGTCTCCGGCTTTGCAGAGGATGCCCTCAATGGCGGAGATGGCGCTTTTTTGGGCCACGGTTCTGCCGGTGATGTTCAGGCCGGTAAGGAGAGTGTTTTTTTCACAGGTAAAGCGCATGGTACGACCTCATTTCTGTAAAATAATGAATAATAAATATAAAAGTAAATATTTTAGGTAGTAGTAATAGTAGTAGGGGAAATTTATGTGGAAAACTGGGTTTTGTCTTAGAGAGGCAAGGGAAATTTATCCACAGGAGAATGTGTAGAAAGAAGAACTTTTCCACAGGGAATTGGAGAACCTTGTGGAAAGAATTTTTTCCACATATCGGGATTCTTCATAATCACTGCTTCATTCACAGCAGGAAAATAATCCGGATCAATATCAAAATAATGGCGATATTTTTCCAACATTGGCATACGATTTTCCTCCTTAGAATAACTTCAAAACATCCTTAGATG
>OERZ01000117.1_pt1 | contig 15668 bp, 12 predicted proteins | sample 1540151 | NCBI WGS metagenome assembly OERZ01 (sample SAMEA3891880, study PRJEB23780) | metagenome | biome: terrestrial biome; feature: animal house; material: Caecal content | place: Italy | collected 2015-05-05 | reverse complement strand
GGGCCGGGGCCTTTGGGGCGGTCCATGCTTTCACCGACGCTTTGGCCCCCGGCCGCCCCGGCCCGGCGGACGAGGCCCAGATGGACGACTTTGCCCGTCGGCTGGCGGAAAAACTCCGGGCGGATGAGCCCCTCCAGCCCCTCGCGGTGCCGGGGGACCCGGCGGCCCCCTATTACACCCCCAGGCGGGAGGACGGCCAGCCCGCAAAGTTCCTGAAAGCCAAGCCCCGGACCGATCCGGCCCGCTGCGGCGGCTGCGGCCTCTGCGCCCAAAACTGCCCCATGGGCTCCATTGATCGGGCCCACCCCGATCAGGTGACGGGGGTCTGCATCAAGTGCCAGAGCTGCGTCCGGGGCTGCCCCCGGCAGGCCAAGTACTTCGACGACCCGGAGTTTCTCTCCCATATAAAAATGCTGGAACAGAACTTCCAGCGCCCGGCGGAGAATCAGCTGTTCTTCCCCGGGGAGGGCGGAACCGGGCGGTGAACGGTGCGGTTATAGAGAAAATAGGAGATGGCCGCGGTGAGAACCTCGGTGACCCAGAAGGCGTGCCACACCCCCACCGCCCCCCACAGCCGGGAGAAGAGAAATGCGGCGGGCAGGATCAGCAGGGCATACCGCAAGAGGGAGATGGCCAGGGAGGGCCCGCCCATGCCCAGACCCTCTAGCGCGCCGCAGGAGATCACCGACACCGAGGAGACAATGAACCCCAGGCTGATGATCTCAAGGGCGGTGCGCCCGGCGGCGATGGTCTCGGCGCTGGTGGAGAACAGCCCGATCAGCTGCGAAGGGATCGCCCAGCAGAGGACGGTGCCCAGGGCCATGATGCAGACCGAGAGGGCCAGGGCGGTGCGGTAGATCTTTTTCACCCGGGCGTCCTCCCGGGCGCCGTAGTTGTAGCCGATGATGGGGCGCATCCCCTGAACGATCCCGTTGGCGGGCAGGTACAGGAAGGTTTGCAGCTTGTAATAAACCCCCAGCACCAGCACGTACACCGGCGAGAACACCGCCAGAATGATATTCAAACAGGAGATCAGCAGGGAGGGCAGGGCCAGGTTGAGGGCCGCGGGGATGCCCACCGAATACATCTTTTTGGCCAGGCGAAGATCAAAGATCCCCCGGCGGGGCCGGATCTCCATGGGCAGGCGGCTGGCGCGGAAACAGACCAGGTAGACAAGCAGGCTCAGGGTTTGGCCGATGCCGGTGGCCAGGGCGGCGCCCTCAATCCCCATTTTGGGGAAAGGCCCCCACCCGAAGATCAGCACCGGGTCCAGCAGGATATTGGAGATACAGCCGGTGAGCATACAGACCATGGTCAGCATCATCCGGCCCGCAGCCTGGAAGATTTTCTCCATGGACATGGTGACGGCCACCACCACCGCGAAGCTGAAGGCGATCCGGGAGTAGCGCACCCCCAGGGAGATGATTTGAGGGGCGTCGGTGAAGAGCCCCAAAAACCAGGGCATCACCGCGATGCAACCGACCGTCAGCACCGCCCCATGGAGGGCGTTGTAAACAAGGCTCTGGGCGGCGGCGGCCCCGGCGGCCCGGGTGTCCTGGGCCCCCAGGTGATAGGCGATTACCGCGTTGGCGCCGATGGAAAAGCCGATGGTCACGGCGTTGATCAAGTTCTGGACGGGGTAGACCAGGGAGAGGGCGGTCATGGCGTCCTCGCTGATCTTGGCCACATAGTAGCTGTCCACGATGTTGTACAGGGACGAGACCATCATGGAGAGCACCATGGGCAGGGACATGGACAGGACAAGGGGTAAAATTGGTTTGGTTTTCATGAAGGTTTGCTGCATATGGGATTCCTCTTTTTTGCTGTGATGACGAAGAAAAAAAGCTATATTTCCCCTTGTTTATCTCACCCACAAGGAAAAATATAGCTTTCGCAGGGGATATGCTAACATAGTTCCCTGACTTTGTCAAGAGGGGAATTTCTGGTGTGTACAAACCGCCCCGAACCGTTTATAATAGGGCCATCTGCTGCGCCCCGCCGGGGCGTTCTATTATAAAAGAATAAGGACGACTGACGTGCTGAAAATCATCCGAAGAACCATTTTGCTGGTCCTCCTGCTGGCGGCGGCTTTGCTGGGGGTCATCGGCTATTCTTATTTCATAGAGCCCAACCGCCTGACGGTCAAAACTTTCACGGTCACCACCGAAAAAGAGGTTTCTCCCTGTACGGTGGTGTTTTTCACCGACACCCATTTCGGGGAGTACTACGACATCGCCCACGCCGAAGAGATTGTGGACACCATCAACGGCCTGGACCCGGACTTCGTCCTCTTTGGCGGGGACCTGCTGGACAACTACGCCCGGGACCGGCAGGCCCTGGACCTGGAGGCCCTGCGGGACTCTCTCTCCCGGATCGAGGCCCGGGCGGGCAAGTTCGCCGTCTGGGGCAACCACGACTACGGCGGGGGCGCGGTGCGGATTTATCAGGAGTTTATGACTTCCTGCGGGTTTAGGGTGCTGGACGACGAGAGCCAGCTGTTCGAGGAGTACGGCATCCGGGTGTTCGGCTACGACGATGTTCTGGTGGGCTGGACGCCCCCCGAGCTCTACACCATCCAGAGCGAGGCGTTTAATTTGATCCTCTCCCACGAGCCCTGCATCGCCCGGCAGATCGAGAGCAGCAGCGACAATCTCCTGCTGGCCGGGCACACCCACGGCGGGCAGGGGAGCCTGCCCCTGATTACCGCCCGATTTCTGCCCCCCGGCTCCGAGGGATTCCGAAAAGGGTTCTACACCCAGGCAGAAATTGGGACGGAGACTGCGCTGCAAATGTACGTCAGCAGCGGCATCGGGATGACCCGGTACCCGTTCCGGCTGTTCAACGTGCCGGAAATTGTGCAGATCCAGCTTCGGCCGGCGGAAGGATGAGAGTACATCAAAGAGACTGGTTCCCCGCAGAGGGGGGCCGGTCTTTTTTGTTTGCCCCGCCATGGAAAAAGGCCGCTGCAAAACCGGAGTTTCGCAGCAGCCTCTTTTGAATCTATCTGCCCCCGGCCGGGCATTGGGGGACCCGGCCGGGAGAGATCAGCGGAAGTGGGAAAACGGGGGATTACAGCTCTTTTTTCAGGGTCTCGCCCATGATGTAGCCGTAGCAGAGGGCGGCGTCAAAGCCCATGCCGTACTGCTTGGCGTCCTTCTCCTCGATGGAGCCGCAGACGTCGCCGGCAGCGTACAGGCCGGGGATGGCTTTTCGGTCCTCGGTCAGGACATGGCAGTCGGTGTCGATGGCCAGGCCTGCGGTGGTCAGGTAGAAGGTGGGATCCACCCGGATGGCCCAGATGCCGTCCCGGGTCTCGATGTAGGGGCAGCCTGCGCGGCCGAACTCATCGGGCTGGCCGGACAGGGCGGCCTTGTTGTTGTTGTCGATGGCGGCGGCCAGGTTGGGCAGGGAGAGCTCCTTGCTGGCGGCCTCAACGCTCTCGTAGTGGACGGCCTCGCCCTTCTCGAACATGGCCACATAGCCGTTGAAGCCGTAAGACTCGCTGTCCTTCAGCTTGATGGCGGAGGACTCGTCGAAGATGTAGTAGAAGGTGTCGCCGTTGTCCTTGTTCAGCTTGGCGTTGGCCATGGTATAGTGGTTGTCGGACATGATGTTGCCGATGTTGTCGCCGTTGATGTTGACCATGATGCCGGGAGCGGTGGAGTGGATGAAGGCCAGCTCGAACTTGCTCTTGTAGCTGGAGAGGAAGGCAGGCAGGGGGCGGTTCTCGCACTCCACCACGCCGCCGGCGTCCAGACCCAGCTGGATGCCGTCACCGGTGACGCAGGAGGCGCAGTTGAAGAAGAAGTCGGCGTAGTCGGCGCTGTATTTCTTCAGCATCTCGGTGTTCTTGCCGAAACCGCCGGAGGCCAGGCAGACGGCCTTGGCTTTCAGGGTGTAGCTGGCGCCGTTGTCGCCCTTGGCGTGGAAGCCCACCACACGGCCGCTCTCATCCTTGATCAGGTCGGTGACGCTGGTGGAGTAGATGATCTTGCCCTTCTCGTAGGAGCTGACCCGGTTGGCCAGGAACATCATGGCGTAGCCTGCGCCGCCCTCGTAGCAGCCGGGGGCCAGGTAGGGGGTGGAGGCGCCGTAGGTGGTGGCGCACTCGTAGGTGCCCAGGGTGCTGAAGCCGATGCCGATGCTGGCCATCCAGTCCACCAGATCGCCCGAGACGGTGTACTGGGCGGTCATGTAGGGCATCTCGCCGGTGAAGAAGTCCTTCCGGTGATACTTGTCCATGGTCTTCCAGAAGTTCATCATGCCGTCCAGGGTGCCCATGGCGGAAGCCCGGTACTCGCCAGTGACGTCGAAGTTGTACTGCAGCTTGGAGCCTGCGGTGGCCACGCCGCCGTAGGTCATGGCCATGGAGCCGCCGGGGATGTCTCGCTTCTCCACCAGGGTGACGCTGTAACCAGCCTCCAGCAGGCGGGCGGCGCAGACCAGGCCCGCGGTGCCGGCGCCCATGATGATGACGTCGGCCTCTTCCTCGATCACTTCGGTGGAGGGCTCCACAGTGACCTCAGCGGAGAAGTCGTCCACATTGTAGCCGGCCAGGGTGATGGCCTCCTTGACGGCGGACTTGATGGCCATGGAGGTGATGGAGGAGCCCCGCAGGTTGGGCACGTTGATGCTCTGGTGCTCCACGATGGCGGCGGGGATGCGGGAGCAGGCGTAGTTGCCGATGCCGATGGTCTCCTCGTGGGAGAGGACCTCACAGGCAGTGATGGCGCCGTCGGCGAAGGTGGTGGCGACGTAGACCCAGCTCTCGTGGCCCATGGCCTTGGTGACGTACTTGCCGTCCACCGGGGCCGAGGGGATGACCGGAGCGGAGGAAGCCCCCTGGCTGCCGGCAGCCTCGGAGGAGGCAGCGGTGGAGGAAGCGGCGGTGGAGCTGCTGTTGTTGCAGCCGCTCAGCAGGCCGGCAGCAGCCACGCCCACAGTGCCGAGGGCGGCGCCGCGCATGAACGAACGACGAGAAATTTTGCTCATAGTTGGACTCCTTTTCCTTCTGGTTCGGTGTTTCCTTCTTCTTTCTCGGGGCAGGGGGTGTGCGCCCTGCCTTTGTGGAAAGTATAACAAATTGTCGTAGAAAAGAGAAATATAAAATAATCCGGGATTTATAAAAAGACTCGATCAATGCTTTGGCTATTTACCCCGTATGGGAAAGATTGTATAATGGTTCCGAACAATGTTTTTTCCCACGAGGGGGGATTTCTATGACGATTTACCAACTGGAGTGCTTTATTGCGGTGGCGGAAGAGCTGAATTTCAGCGCGGCGGCCGACCGGCTGTTCACCACCCAGCCCTCCATCACCTACCAGATCAGCGCCCTGGAAAAGGAGACCGGGCTCAAACTCTTTGAGCGGACCACCCGGCGCACCCGGCTCACGGCAGCGGGCCAGGCCTTCTATCTGGATATGGTCCAGATGCTCAGTTTCCACCGCCAGTCGGTGAAAAAGGCCCAGGACATCCAGGCGGCGGACCGCTCCCATCTGGTGGTGGGGCTGCGCCAGCTGTTCGACTACACCACCTTTGCGGGGATCGTGGCCGAGTTCCAGCACCAGTATCCCAACGCCTGCGTGGACGTCATCCCCCAGGACAACCGCCGCCCCCTGGAGCAGCTCCGCTCGGGCCAGCTGGACATCGGCTTCTTTTATGCTTCGGAGCACACCAAGGACCCGGACATCTCTTTCAGCCCCCTGTTTTCCCTGGGGTATCATGTGTTGATGAATCCCAACTGCCCCCTGGCGGAGCGAAAAGCCCTTCATCTCAAAGATCTGAAAGGCCAGTGCGTGGTCAACTCCGGCTCGGTGGACAGCTTTCTCTCGGCCTGTCAGGGCCCCTCGCTGCAAGAGCTGGCGGACGTGGGGGTGGACCTGAGCAAAGTTTCCCCTAGCTTTGAGGGGGCGCTCATCATGATCCAGCTGGGCACGGTGGTTTCCATCGTGCCCTGTCTGGCAGGCGCGGTGATCCCCGGCATGGTGAAAGTCCCCTTGCTGGATTACCCGCCGGTGATGGTGGAGATCGCCGCCATGCGCCATGCCCCCCGGCTGGAGGTCCAGTCCTTCATCGAGATCGCCAAAAAGAAGTACGCCCGCTACTGCCAAAACCAGCCCCTGTCGGAAACGATTTTGTGAGCCGACGTTTCATTGGGGAGGAGAATCCCCCGGCGAAAGGAAAGATACACACGAAAAACACCTGCTTCAAATGAAGCAGGTGTTTTTTTGGTGGAGATAAGCGGGATCGAACCGCTGACCTCTTGAATGCCATTCAAGCGCTCTCCCAGCTGAGCTATACCCCCATATTTGGTTCTCTGTGGCGTTGTCTCTGGGGTGTTCCCCCTGGCGACGTTGATTATTATAGCAGGGAAGAGGCGGGTTGTCAACACTTTTTTACTCTTTTTCTGATTTTATATGTGGATAATAAAAACCGCCGTTGGTACGTATACCAGCGGCGGCTCGGGGAAAGCGGGAAGGATTATGCGGTCTGTTTTTCAAACATTTGGGGTGCCAGTTTCACCAGAAGTACTGCGGCCAAAACGGTGAGCACCGTTTCGGGCAGCATGTAGCTAGCGTTGTAACCCAGGCTGTACGTCCAGGCGGCCAGACCGTCGGACAGGTTACCCCAGATCAGAACGCCGGACAGGAAGCTGCACAGGAAGCGAAGTACCCCTGCGGCGACACAGCCCACGGCTACACCCACCAGCCGGTTTTTAAAGGGCCGAGCGAACAGATCGGCCAGGCCCAGAGCCATAAAGGCCAGCAGGTAGTCCAGCAGGATCTCCCCCAGGAAATAGAGGAAAGTCGGGGTGGGAGGGGCCCAGAAGCCCAGCAGCATCTGCAGGCAGCCGTTCACAAAGCCGGTGAAGAGGCCCCACTTCACTCCATGACGGAAGGAGACCAGGATGAAGGGCAGCATGCTCAGCAAGGTGACGCTGCCGCCGTTGGGCATGGTGAAAATCTTGATGTTGGACAGAACCGTGCCCACCGCAATCATCAGGGCACATTCCACCAGGATGTGGGTCTTAGAATAGGTCTTTGACATGATATATCTCTCCCTTTTTGTTTTAGTACATAAAAACAAAATGCGCCTGCTTGGGCAGCAGGCGCATGGGATGGCGTCAAAAACGGACGTTCCATAAACCTACCTACGCCGGCATTATCCGGATCAGGTTATAGGGTACTCCGCATAAGCGGATCTCAGCCTTTCGGCGCCCCTGTTTTTATGTCCGTTACTCAGTATATCCCGATGCCGAAAAATGTCAAGAGCTTGTTTTCGGGGACAAAAAATCGGGAGCGCCAGCCTTTTGGGCCGGTGCTCCCGGTGCAGGTACTGTCTCTATAGGGATTATGCGGCAGCGTCGCTGGAAGCTGCGCTTTCGCTGGCTGCTTCACTGGAGGCAGCGCTTTCGGTGGATTCCGAAGCCGTGCTCTCGCTGGCCGCTGCGCTTCCGACGGCCTCGCTGGAAGCGGCGTCCGGGTTTACCCCGGCCAGAATGGCCTCCTGAAGAGTCTGCTCATCCATCATAATAACCGACGAAGCAGCGGCTTCGCTGGTGGCCTCGGGCTTGGTAGCGCTCTCGGTCAGACCGGTGAGATACCAGCTGCCGCTCACCCGCTCAAAGATATAGTCCATATATTTGGTGGGGGTGTCCGACTGGGTGGCCATGACACTTTGTTCGTTGGACATGGGGATGTAGCCTACCGTTACATGGAGTTTGCCTTCCTGCTTGAACAGGGCGGTGACGCTGGCGCGGTAATAACCCACGCTGCCGGTGATGGGGATGAGATAGCACTGGGATGTCTCATCGAATTCGATGGTCATATCGTCCATATCAAAGCTGCGGTGGTTCAGCTGGAAGGTGGGGCCCACCAGTTTGGCCAGATAGGCGTCCACATCCACAGCGGGCAGCATAAGCTGTTCGGTCTCGGGGTCTCGCTCGTAGTGATCGAAGTTGCCGTCGGTCTCCTGGATGGCATAGACGCAGCCCCAGACGGCGGCTTCCCGCAGGGTCAGGTCGTCGATGTTCTCGATGCCATCGAAGGGAAGGGGATCAAAGAGGACCAGACCTTCCAGTTTTTGTTCATATTCCAGACGTTCTTCGGTGTCGTCGAACAGGCGGGCCACCAGGCTAAAACCAGAGCCCAGCACCGTGAAAACGCCGATCAGCATCAATAGAGCCATGCCCAGACCAAGCGCCTGACGGCGGCGGCGCCGGTGGAGGCGGGCGTGTTCTTCTGGAGTCACATAAGACTTCATTGAATTTCCTTCTCCCAAAAAGTATTTTTCCTCGGGCTGCGCCACAGGGCAGCCGGGCATTACAGATTTAAGTATACCACAAGTTGCGCGGGTGCGCAAAATGCAGCGGATGGTTTTTTTGTGAAAATTCGGTTTTAATCCGCGAAACAGGGGATTATTTGAGGTCGAACCGCACCACTACCAAACGATACCACAGATAAGGCACTATGTTCCAGATCATCCACAGCTCCATCAGCAGGTAGTGGGGCAGGTCCCGCCAGCGGAAGGGCCGCTTGCCCAGCCGGCCTTCCCGCAGGATGGCGAAAGCCTCCCGCATGCCCTGGTCCCAGGCGTCGCCGAAGCCCTGGCGGTGGAATTTATAAGATTTGAGCAGATACCCCGCCAAAAGGGGCAGACTGTTGACCAGGAGCATCAAAAGCGGCTCGTTTTTCAGAGGGAGCAAGATGCTGTTCCGTCCGCTCTGGCAGCTCTTAAACTCGTTGTACCGGGTCGCCCCGGTGCTGGCCCCACAGATGTGGTAGCAGCGGGCTGCGGGGCAGAACACATTCCTGTACCCGGCGTTGTTGGCCCGCCAGCTCAGGTCTACATCCTCGAAATAGGCGAAGAAATTTTCGTCGAACCCGCCGATTTCGTCCAGGATGCTCTTGCGGTAGAGGGCGGCACCCCCGCAGGCCGAGAAGATCCGCCGGGGGCGGCTGTACCGTTCCACCCGCCGGCCGTCGCCGGTCTTGCAGGCAAAGCCCATCAGGGTGACATAATCCCCGGCATCGTCGGCCAGCTCCCGCTCAAAATGCCGGATCATCAGGCTTTGGACGGCAAAGATTTTGGGATCTTTTTCTGCTGCCGCCAACAACTGGGCCAGCCAGTCCGGCTCGGCGAAGGCGTCGTTGTTGAACAAAACCACATATTCGCTTTCGGCCAGGGCAATGCCCTGGTTCACGGCGTGGGAAAACCCGGTGTTGTGCCCGTTTTCGATCAGGGTGAAGTTGGGGCGGCTGCAATAACTGCGGGCCTGTTCCAGGCTTTCGTCGGTGGAACCGTTGTCCACCACGATCAGGTAGAAATCCTGCTCGGTCTGGGCGTAAATGGACTCGATGGAATCCTTCAGCCAGCCTTTGCCGTTGATGTTGGGGATGACGATGGTTGCTTTCATGCTGTATGCTCCTGGATTTTCAGAATGGACAGAATGGCGGGGCGGCCCTGGCCGCAGCACGCAATAAAATCAGTATACCACATTTTTCCGGCAAAAAACAGGCCGCAGCCCGGATTTGGACTGCGGCCCTAAAGTTTATAAGGTTTTACAGGGAATGCTCAGACAGCCAGAGCGGCCTTGATGGAAGCCAGAACGGCGTCCGAATTCTCGCAGCAGACCAGGACGACCTCACCGGAGGGGACGACCTCGACCTTGGCGGCCTTGGCGATCTCGTACTGATCCATCAGGTAGTTTTCCATGGATTTCTGCTGGGTGGTGACGAAGTTCTCCAGGGCCTCCTTGACGGCGTCGGTGCGGCCCTCGGCGGGCTTCACGATGGCGATGCCGTAGCTCTGGGTGATGATACCGGAGACAGAAGCGGCGAAGTCCTCATAGTCGCCCTCCTCCAGGCCCAGCAGGGGCATGGTGAAATTGGCGATGTTGCTGCTCAGGTCCTCAGCAGTGAAATCGGCACTGGAGCCGTCGATGGCGGTGAACTGGCCCTCCTCCTCGCCGGGGCGGGCGATCATCTGGTATTCATTCTCTTCGTCACTGCGGGCGTCGTGAATGATCTGGGCGTAGTCCTTGGGGGTAGAGCTGCTGGAAGAACCGGAGCTGCAGCCCACCAGGGCAAAGATGGCCAGTGCGGATAAAGCAATCGCAATCAAACGTTTCATAATAAGATATTCCTTTCGCTCGAACATTATCGGATACTGGGGCAGAGCAGAGCCATTTTCGGGGCGGCGCAGGAGGTGTCTGCGTTCAGTGTGTGCAGAAATGGCCGCGTTATTCTGAACTGCCGTCGTATGCTATACGAATGGCAATTGCAGAAGATTGCATCGGGCCAAAGAAAAACAAAAACTTCCCGAACCGTTCAAAAAACCTTCATATCCGGTGCGGGGGAAGGGGAATCAGAGCTGCATGGCCTCCAGCTCGCCATGGCTCACCGGAGTGGAGAGGATAATCTGGGTGCTGGTCCGCCCCAGGGTCTGGAACTGCATAATCAGGTGTTCCAGCTGGGCCATGCTGCCACAGCTGACCTTGATGAGGAAGGTATATTCGCCGGTAACGTGGTAGCACTGAAGCACTTCGCGGCTGTTCTGCAAAAGGCTTAAGAGCTCATCCCGGCGGCTGGGCACCGCAGAAAGGCTGATGAGGGCGTCCACATAGAGCCGGTCCGCCGGGCGGTTGAGCACCACCGTATATCCGCCGATGATGCCGTCCGTCTCCATTTTGTGGATTCGGCTGGACACGGCGGGGCTGGTCAGCGCCACCTGTTCGGCGATTTCCTTGACGGGCATCCGGGCGTTGCCGGCCAGCAGGGAGAGAATTTTACGATCCAAATCATCCATCTGTGAGGAACCTCCGCAATTTATTTCTGGTGAAATACATAAATTTTTCTGAAAATAAAGTTTTGAGTTGTGATAAATCACAAAAGAGCCGCAAAATCCGAAATGCGAACGGGCTTTATTAATTATATAAAGTTTTGGCCCAAATGTAAAGTGGAATCGTAAAGTATACTTGGATTTTTCAGTTTGACATTGAAACAGAAATTGTTATAATACAGGTGTGGTACGGCTCCGGCGGCTTTCTAACGCCAAGGACAAGTACCCTTTTAAAATGAGATTCACACTTTTATATACTTTCCCACCCCTCTATACACAAAAACCCGCTGCCAGGCGGGTTTTTGTGTTTTGCAGGGGGTTTTTCTTTTCCCGGTTTTGGGGATGAAAAGCAGGGATTGCTGCCCCGCCTGCCGGCAGGATTTTTTCGGCGGGTTAGACCAGATACCCCTCGTAATGGTGCAGGTCCTCCCGCTTGACGATTCCCTCGAGGTAGAGCCCCTCCGGGCGGTATTCTTCAGTCTGGACGCTGCCCCGCTCCCGCATAGGGGCGGCCAGGCCCAGCTTGTCGTAGGGCAAAAGCACCCGGATGGTCCGAACCCGGTCACTGAGCAGATGATCCAGCTTTTCCAGCAGCTGGGGCAGCCCATAGCCGGTTTTGGCGCTGGTCAGCAGGATATCCGGGTCAAAGGAGATGGCCCCGGATTTGTCGCACTTGTTGTAAACAGTCAGCCGGGGAATGTCAGCGCAGTCCAGGGTGTCCAGAACCTCGTCGGTGACGTCCAGCTGTTCCTCCCGCAGGGGGTCGGCGGCGTCTGCCACTCGGACAATTACATCCGACCAGGCGGCTTCTTCCAGAGTACTCTTGAAGGCTTCCACCAGGTTGTGGGGCAGTCGGGAGACAAAGCCGACGGTATCCACCAGCAGAACCGCCATTCCGCTGGGCAGAACCAGCTTCCGGCTGGTGGGGTCCAGGGTGGCGAAGAGCATATCCGCCTCGGCCACGCTGGGGCCGCAGAGGGCGTTCATTAGGCTGGATTTGCCCACGTTGGTGTAGCCCACCAGGCTGACCACCGGCATCTCGGTTTTGGCCCGGGCTTTCCGGCTCTCGCTGCGGCGCTTTTCCAGCTCCTTCAGGCGGCTTTCCAGGTGCTCAATGCGGTGGTGCAGGTGGCGGCGGTCCAGCTCCAGCTTGGTCTCGCCGGCGCCACGGCGCGCGCCGGCCCCGCCGCCTCCGCCGCCGCCCTGGCGGCTCAGGGTTTCGCCCATGCCCTGCAGCCGGGGCAGGCGGTAGCGCAGGAGGGCCAGCTCGGTCTGCAGCTTGCCCTCGTTGGTCACGGCCCGGCTGCGGAAGATCTCCAGGATCAGCATGGTCCGGTCGATGACTTCCACCCCCAGGGCGGCCGAGATGTTCCGGATCTGGCTGCCGGAGAGCTCCCCGTCAAAGACGGCGCACTCAGCCCCCAGGGCCTCCACCGCCGCCCGGGCCTCTTCCAGCTTGCCGCTGCCCAGCACGGTGCCGGTCTCGGGGGTGGAACGCTTTTGCACTACTTCGCCTACGGCGTTCATGTGATTGGCCTCGCAGAGAGCGGCCATCTCTTTCAGACTGCGCTCGCAGTCCCATTCCCCCTGATCCAGTGCCAGAAGCAGCACCGGGGTGGGAGGGGTCTCCACTAAAATGTTGTATAATTCGCTCAAAATAAATCCTCTCTTATCTTTTGCGGCAAAACGCCTCGTAATCGGCACGGGTTAGCCGGTAGACCAGGCAGTCCACCGGGGTGCCGTCGAATTTGTGATACTGGGCCTCGTGGTCGTAAACAAAGCCCGCTTTTTTCATCACCGCACCGCTGGCGGGGTTGCCCTTGGCGTGGCAGCAGGTCAGCCAGCTGCCGTCGGTCCGTGTGAACCAGTAATCCACTACCGCCCGCAGGGCCTCGGTCATGTAGCCTTTTCCCCAAAAGGCTCGCCCCAAACAGTAGCCCGGCTCCCAGATGCCGTCGGACAAGTCCACGCCGGTCCATTTGTCTCGATAGGCTTCCCCCAGAAGATCATCGACCAGGGAAATGGCCCCAATCACTTCACCGCTGGCCTTTTTCTGGATGGCCCACTGGTAATAGTCGGGGTTTTTGTAGAGCTCTGCCCAGGCGGTGAGGAGAGCATAGGTCTCAAAGACATCCTTGTGGGGCTCCCACCGCAGCCAGCGGGTCACCGCCGGGTCGCTGGCCCAGTTTTTGAACATATCCGGCGCGTCCTCCGGCAGCAGGCGGCGCAGAACCAGCCGCTCCGTCTCAATGGTTTCGGTGCCTGCATGGCGCATGGCGATCTCCCCCTTTTGGTTCCAAAGTAGGGATAGTATAGCCCAAAAAAGGGGCCCGCGCAAGGGGCCCGGGCTTGACAACCGGCGGAAAACCCATACACTTAAACACGAATCTATAAAAAGAGGTGGATGGGATTGAAGGACGTGCGTTCCATTTTAGAGCAGAGGGTGCTGGTGTTTGATGGCGCCATGGGCACCTACTACCAGACCCAGCCCGGCCAGGAGTGCGAACAGGCCAACTTGACCGACCCGGAAGGAATTTTGAGAGTACACCGGGCATACCTTGCCGCCGGAGCCGAGGCGTTGAAAACCAATACCTTCGGTCTGCCCCGGATGGCGGCGGCAGGGGCTCCGGGCTGGCAGGCTCTGGCCGAAGCCGGCTGGCGTCTGGCCCGCCAGGCGGCGGGGGAGAAGGCGGCGGTTTTTGCCGATTTGGGGCCCGCTCCCGATACCGAGGGCCAGCCCGCTGCTGCGGTTTACAAGCGGGTAGCGGAAGTGTTCCTGGCCCAGGGGGCGAAAAACTTTCTCTTCGAGACCCTGAGCTCCGACGCCGGGGTGGCCGAGGCCGCAGCGTACATTAAAGAACGGTGCCCGGAGGCCTTTGTGATGGTCTCCTTTGCAGTGCTGCCCGACGGCTATACCCGGGAGGGTCTGCGCTGCCGGGTGCTGGCTCAGCGGATGGCTGACTGCGGAGCGGCGGATGCGGTGGGCCTGAACTGTGTCTCGGCCCCCAGCGCCATGGAGAAACTCCTGCCCGAGCTGGCGGGGCTGGCCCTGCCTTTGGCGGTGATGCCCAACGCCGGATATCCCATCGTCACCCGCAGCCGGGTGGTCTACCAGGGCAAACCGGATTACTTCGCCCAGACCCTTTGCCGCATCCGCCAGAAAGGGGCGGTGATCCTGGGCGGCTGCTGCGGTACTATGCCAGAGCACATTGCAGCCCTCCGCCAGTCGCTGGAAAAGACTCCCATGCCTATTTCCCCGGAAACAGCCCCCGCCGTCCCGGCGGAGCAGAAAACGATGCCCGCCCCGCCGGACGCTTTGCTCGAAGGTCTGGCCGAGGGCCGCAAGGTCATCGCCGTGGAACTGGACAGCCCCAAGGACGCCGACCTCACCAGCTACATGGAGAGTGCCCGGCGCTTGCAGGCGGCGGGGGTGGATGCCCTGACGGTGGCCGACTGTCCCATCGCCCGGGCCCGAATGGATTCCTCTCTGGTGGCCTGTAAGCTGCGGCGAGAGCTGGGGCTGGCGGCGGTGCCCCATATGACCTGCCGGGACCGGAACCTCAACGCCGCCAAGGCCCTGCTGCTGGGGCTCTACGCCGAGGGGGTGCGGGAGGTGCTGGCCATCACCGGCGACCCCATCCCCACCGCCGAGCGGGACGAAGTGAAGAACGTGTATCAGTTCAACTCCCGGAAGCTGGCTCAATATATTCTTTCCCTGGCGGGGCGGGAAATGCCCGGCCCCATGACAGTGTTTGGGGCGCTGAACCTCAACGCCCGGAATTTCGGGGTGGAGTTGCGCCGCGCTCAGGAGAAAGTCGCCTGCGGTATGAGTGGCTTTTTGACCCAGCCCATCCTCTCGGAGACGGCGGTGGAAAACCTCCGCCAGGCCCGAGAGACTCTCGGCCCCGGGGTACGGCTGCTGGCGGGGATTCTGCCGGTGGTCAGCCAGCGGAACGCCCTTTTTATGGAGAACGAGGTCAACGGCATCCATGTGGCCCCTGAGATCATCGAGCGGTACGCCGGTCTGGACCGGGCCGAAGGGGAGGCCCTGGGCCTCGAACTCTCGGTGGAGATGGCCCGGGCGGCGCTGCCCTTTGCGGACGGTTTCTATCTCATGACCCCCTTTAACCGGGTGGCTCTGATGGAACGGCTGGTGGCCCGGCTGAAAACCGAGGTCATCGGGGAATAAACGAGACAAAATAAAAGAGCGGGGCAGGCCGTTGACGGACAACGGCCGCCCCGCTTTTTTCAGCGAAGGAAAATGCGGATCATTTTCTGGTAGAGTTTATTGGTATAGGGCTGGTAGCGCAGGGGCATATCCAGCCAGAAGGGCTTTTTCAGGATGCTCTTCTCATGGCTGAAAGTCTCAAAGCTCTTGCGGCCGTGGTAGCTGCCCATGCCGCTGCGGCCCACCCCGCCGAAGCCCAGACTGGGCACCGACAGGTGCATGATGGTGTCGTTGATGCAGCCGCCGCCGAAGGAAACATATTCCTCAAACATCTTCTCCACCGCCCGGCTGCGGGTGAAGAGATAGAGGGCCAGGGGCTTTTCCTGACTCTGGATAAACTGCACCGCCTCGTCCAGGTCCTCATAGGTCAGCACCGGTAGAAGGGGTCCGAAGATCTCCTCCTGCATGATGGGATCCTCAGGCTGGACATGATCCAGCAGGGTGGGGGCGATCCGCAGGGCCTTGGGCTGGGTCTGGCCGCCATAAACCACCTTGGCCGGGTCCATCAGGCCGCAGAGCCGGTTATAATGCTTCTCATTGATGATCTTCCCGTAACTGGGATTGTCCAGCGGCTCTTTCCCGTAAAATTTCAGGATCGTTT
>OERZ01000115.1_pt1 | contig 16105 bp, 13 predicted proteins | sample 1540151 | NCBI WGS metagenome assembly OERZ01 (sample SAMEA3891880, study PRJEB23780) | metagenome | biome: terrestrial biome; feature: animal house; material: Caecal content | place: Italy | collected 2015-05-05 | reverse complement strand
TATCAACGCTCGTGCTATATTCGCCCACAAGCATAGCTTGTGGTTCTTATATGAACAGGATGCCCGCCGGGTTGGGCGAAGCCTCATCCCCCTCGGGGAAAATCCGGCTCCATGCGATGGAGGTACGGAAGCACTTGAACCCCATCTCCGCAAACAGGCGGATATCTTCCTTGTACCGGTGATAAAAGTCGATGGCGATGTGGCTGGGGTAATACTCCCCTTCCAGAATGCCGTCCGTAAGCCGGCGCTTGGTGTGGGCGTCGCCCGCAGTGAGGACGTCCGCCACGCTCAGGCCCTTTCCGTCCTCCCGGTAAGCGCCCTCGCACTGGTTGGCAGCCACTGCGCCGCCCCACAGGAAATTGCTGTCTAATGCCATATTGTTCCTCCTTGGATCATTCCAAAAGCAGTTTCATGAAGTGCTCGTACTTTCTCCGGCTGATAATCCGTTTGACCCGCAGCTGGTCCGAAAGCAGCGAGCTGGTCAGCTGGTAAAACTTTTGCGTCTGAGCCGAAGTTGATTCGTAGATGGACACCATCACCACCAGCTGAACTGTATTGCTGGACCAGAGGATGGGTTTATCCAGAATGCCCACGCAGACCATGTTTTCGTGGAAGAAGCAATCCTCCGGGTGAGGGATCGCCACCTGGTTGCCAAAGTCGGTACCGCCCAGCTCTTCCTGGGCCAGCACCGAAGCGCAGAAGGTTTCCTCCGGGATGGGATAAACCTGGGCCAGCTGATGGCTCAATTCCCGGATGACCTCGGCCCGGGTGGTGCCGGTCACATGGGCGAAAAACAGTTCGGGCCGGTAATACGTTCGGAGGAAATCGGTGCTCCCCTGCTCCAGCTTTTTCCGGACCTGGGGAATGTCGTCGCTGTCCAGAAAGTTCCCGATCTCATAGATCGGGGTTCCGGCCGTGGTGTGCAGAGGCACCGTGGTAAACACATAGTCGATCCCGCTCAGATCGTACTGCTCGAACTCGTACATGCTGCACACATCCAGCCGGTTGATATAGACCCCAAACTCATTGCGGAACCGAAAAGCCAAAAAACGGCTGCTGGCCTTGCCGGTCATGCAGACCAAGAGGATATTCTTTTTCTCGATATCATCTTTCAGGGATTCCAGTGCCATTTCCAGGATGATGGCAAAATACCCGGTCTCGGCCTCTGAAATTTTCCGGCCATAGAACCGTTCCAGCTCCACCATCGCCCGCTGGGCTATGGCAAAAGCGAACGGGTAATTCTGCTTTATCTCCTCCAAAATGGGGTTCGGCATGGGGATGCCATAGGTCATCCGGATGTGGAAGGTGGCCAGATGATTGTACAGGGCAACACGGACGTTTAAATTGTCCTTAAAGTTGAGGTTGTAAACCTTTTGGATGCAGTTCATCAAAAGGCTGCTGAGGCTGTTGATATCCTGGAGCACCACCGGATTAGACTGAAGTTTGTATTCGTCGCCCAAAATCCGCCGCCCCGCAATATAGACGGCAATGTAAAGCTGCTCCGCCGGCTCCGGCTCGATCTCCACCTCCATCTCCCGCAGCTGCTGCACCAGAATCCGGGCGATGGCATATTCCGGCATCTTTTCCACCCGGGCCAGCTGGTCGGGGCGGGCCTCCCGAATGATATTCCCCTCCCGCGTCCGCATGCAGGCCACATAAAGGTAAAAGACAATGTTCTGGAAGGCGGCTTCCGAGAATTTGACCCGGTGCCGGAGCATTGCATCCAGCAAAACCTCGCCGATCAGAGCCGTCAATTTAGCCTGGGTCCCCTCCTGATCCAGGGCCCCATAATAGGGCTGGACCAGATAGTCCATACAGCATTTTCGTTTATCAAACTCGTGTCCGTGGACCCGCACCCCATAGTGGGGTTTACGCTGCAAGACCAGATCGTAATGCCCCAGCACAAACTCCACCTGCTTGAGCTCGGTGGAAAGGGTTTTGGTGGAGACACAGAGCTCCTCGCTCAGATCTTCCAGTTTCCAGTATTCTTCGCTCTGCAAAAAACGGGCCAGCATGTATCGGAACCGTTCTTCCACCGAGTTTGGGATAGACTGACGCATCCGGGCCTGTTCGGTCTGAAGCCAGGCCTTATATCGCTCCCGATCCTGCACCACCAGGCGATAACCGTGCCGTGGGCGGGACTCAATGGTTGCACCGTGAGATTCCAGCTCCTTTCGCAGATCCCGTATCCGGGTTTGGACGGTCCGGTCACTGGTTTCGTTCTGGTCTGCCAACCTTTTGGAAGTCAAATGAGAAGGGTGAATATCTCGTTTCGCCCGACCGCCGGATGGACTGGCTGCTCTTCCTAGCTGAGGGAGCCGTGCGCATTTATGGCATCCGGGAAAATGGCAGCCTCTTGCCGGTAGATCGACTGAACAGCCCCGCATTGCTGGGGGATCTTGAATTTACGGAGAACGGACGCTCGGCTTTCTACGCGGAAGCCTGCGGCAGGGTGATCTGTCTGGCCTTGTATGTGCCGGCCTATCGCGACGCCCTCAACCGGGACCTGCGTTTTTTGCACGTTCTGCTCCACGCCTATGCAGACAAGATCAAAATGTTTTCCGCTATGGACCTTACGGCCGCTACCGTTGAGGAGCGGGTGTTGCTCTATATGGCCACCGCCTGCCCGGATCAGGAGTTGCGCGGCATCGAGGCCGCTGTTTTGCAGTTGCGGTGCAGCCGCCGCCAGCTCCAGCGGGTCCTGCAAAAACTCTGCGCCGCCGGCCAGGTGGAAAAGCTGGGCAAAGGCCGCTACAAGCTGGCCGGCCCCCAGTGGACCAGTGTTTTATCTGAGGGAATTTCCGAGAGGGCGATCCGATGAAAAGTCAGTAAAATAACGCCTCTCTTGCTCAGCATTGCGGCGGATGCTACATTTTGGGACAGATCGAGGCTTTTGTCCTTTAAGATTTACAGTTCGTTCATTGACAACCTCTTTTTTCTGGTGTAAAGTTAAGACACTCTTTGCACTGCATTACGTCCTTTTCCAGGATGCGAGCTCAACAGTACAAACTGAACAGGCGCTGACCAAACCGTCATTTGCCGGGCCTCTATGGCAGCAGATGTCCAACATCTGCGGGACAGTTGTATGTCCCGCAGGTGTTTTTTTATATTCACCCGGGGAAACGAGAATTTTCAGAATGTGTTTGCAAGAGAAACTTTTGTCGAAAGACACAGAACAGGAGGATTTCCCCATGAAAAACACCGCCAAGCAAACCGACACAGTTTCCCGCAAGAATCCCATCGATGAATCCGCCGCCATCCGGAAGATGTCTTTTGTCAGCGTGGCTGGCAACGCCGTTTTGTCCGGCTTCAAATTCTTTGCCGGGGTCACCGGCAACTCCGGCGCGATGATCTCCGACTCGATCCACTCCTTCTCCGATGTAATTACCACGTTGATCGCCTGGATCGAGGTCAAAGCCTCCAAAAAGGAGGCAGACGCCGCCCACCCCTACGGCCACGAGCGGATCGAGTGTATCGCCTCTCTGCTGCTGGGGATCGTGCTGCTGGGCACCGGGCTGGGGGTCGGCAAGGTGGGGCTGGAGAATATTTTCTCCGGCAACTACCAGGCCCTGGCTGTCCCCAGCGCCATCGCTCTGGTGGCCGCCGTCGTCTCCATCGTGAGCAAGGAGGCCATGTACTGGTACACCCGCTATTATGCCAACCTGATCCATTCCTCGGCTTTTCTGGCGGACGCCTGGCACCACCGCTCGGACGCCTTTTCCTCCATCGGTTCCCTGATTGGCATTGCCGGCGCTATGATGGGATACCCGGTGCTCGACTCGGTGGCCAGCGTGGTAATCTGCCTGTTCATCGTCAAGGCCTCCTATGACATCCTGAAGGACGGCGTGGTCAAGCTGCTGGATACCTCCTGCGGCGAGAGCTATGACAAGAAGATGGCGGATTATATCTCCGGGCAGGAGGGCGTAGTCTGTGTGGACTCTCTCCGCTCCCGGATGTTCGGCAACAAGGTCTACATCGACCTGGAAATCCAGGTGGACGGCGAAAAATCCCTGCGGGAGGCCCACCAAGTAGCCGAGCAGATCCACGACGACGTGGAGAAAACCTTCCCCGATGTAAAGCACATCATGATCCATCTGAACCCCACCGCTAAGGCCGTGTGACCAAAGTTAAAAAGAGATTTGCTCCCGTTTAAGGGCAACAGCCCGCTTCCAAAAGGAAGCGGGCTGTTGTCTTATTTTGGGGATTTCCCTGTATCTATTGCGGATTTCCATAAGTCCCCAAGATCCGGCTCACCCTCAATAAAGGAATATGCTTATGAGCGCATCAACCGCCCCTATCTGGCCGCCTGAAAGCAAAAAGGCGGTGGATATTACGGGGTCTCATCGCCGATCCCACCGTCTTGTGAGAACGATAAAGCAGCGCTCTTACAGCTCGTTGATGGTCTCTGAAATTGCCATTCTGCAAATTCTTTTTGCGGGGGCCAGGGGCGCCAAAAGAGCAGTGAAAACCAGAAACGCCAGGATTCCCCCCAGTGTTCCCAGCGGGAGCTGCCACCCCGTCCCCCAATAGTTTGTAATCATTTGGGAATAGAGAAACCAGTGCAGGGGCAACCCCAGGCCGCAGCCCGCCAGGAGTCCGAGGCCTGTATAAGCGGCCGCCTCGGTCCGGATCATTTTCTTGATTTGGGCGGCCTCCATTCCCACCGCGCGCATGGCCCCATATTGCTTTGTTCTGGCGGATACGCTCATGGAGATGCTGTTGACCGTATGAATCACGGTAATCAGGGTAATCACTGCGAGGAATCCATACACAAAGAGGCAGAACATATAATAGGTGTTTTGGGTGTCTTTGTTTTGGGCCAGACGGTCGTAGAAGCGGTACTTCTCCCCCGCCAGCGCATGAAGTTCCTGCACGTTTTCTTCGGTGGCGTCCCGGGTCAGCTGGACATCCAGGATCGCATAGGCGTCCTGGCCGGTGATTTGCCGGAACAGTTCTTCCGAGCAGATCACAGTAGGCTGATCCGAAGAATCAAAAGGGCTGTCCTCCAGGACGCCGGCCACCGTCAGCTCAGTCTGCTCCAGCCGGATGGTATCCCCCACTTTCAGGGCATTGCTCTTGTCGTAGACCGTCAACACCCCCTCGCCCCGGATTACAGCATCCATATCTCCCGCAATCAAATCTTCTTCAGCCCATCCAAACTGCCGGCTCTCGTAGGAAATCAAATCAATCCGTCCGGTTTTGCCTTCGTATTCGGCGGGCAGGCTCTGGTACATCCGGCCAAACACCCGCTCCACATAGGGATAACCTTCCACCCGGACAGCAAAATCTCTTTCGATTTCGCAGAGATTTTCGGGGCTGGCGTAAAAGACGTCCGGCGCCCAGGGTTTCAGCGGATTAAGAGCCATCTGAACCCATTGAATCAGAACCGAAAAGCTCAAAATCAGGAGGATGCTGAGGGCAAAAGAACCCGTCATCAGCACCAGATTTTTGGGGTAAGAGATGGCGTGATGAATCCCCAGGGCCGTCTCAATGTTCAGAGAGCTCTTTCGGACCGGACGTGAGATATTTCCCTTTTCGGCGAGATTTCCGGTCACTGCCGCCACCGGCGAAACCCCTGCCGCCCGTCTTGCGGGAGCGAGGGAGGAGAGCATCACCGTCAAAACTCCCACCACCACGCCGCTGGCGATCCCGATGGCGCTGACCCCAAACAGCGGGATCTGCACAAACTCAGCCCCCACCCCAAACCGCAAAAGAGCGCAGAGAAGCCAGGTACAGAGAATCCCGGCGCCCACCCCAAGGGGCGCCGCCGTTTTGCACCAGTAGAGGGCTTCCAGCCGGACCAGGTGCATGATCTGGGCCCGGCTGGCTCCAATGCAGCGGAGCATCCCAAAAAACTGAGTGCGCTCCGCGGTCCGGCTGTTCAGGCTGCCGGCGATCATAAAAACCCCCGCCGCTAAAACCAACGCAAACAGGATGGCTGCCACCAGATACATTCCCATCACATAGGAATCGCTGCTGAATCCGGTCAGCCCCAGCAGCGCCGTATTTTCGGTCAGGGTTTCATCGGTAAACCCCTGGGTCTGGCGCAGCTCGGCGATCACCCGGCGGACGTTGGTGTGTTCCGCAAAGCGGACAAAACAGACCGGGGCCAATTCGCTGCCTTCTGCTTTGGCGAGGGCCCGGAAGGAATTCCAGTTCAAAAAAGCCCCCACCACGTCGGCGTCCGAGCTGATGGTCACATCTCCCCCAAAGCCGGAGATCGTATAATCAAATGCGCCTGTCGGAGTGTTCAGGGTTACTGTGTCCCCTATCTCCAGGGAAAGCAGATTCTTTGCCCGGTTGGAGAGCAGAATCTCATCCTCCCGGGCGGGGTAATGCCCCTCGGTCAGATTGTCGTAGATCCGGGTGAGGATCGCTTCCTCCCCGCCCGCGATGACGCAGGCTTTCCCTCCAATGGTATAGTCCGCGGACAAATCAAAGTTCAGCCCGTCATAGAGGGAATAAGCCGCCACATCTTCCCTCTGGGTCACCTGCTCCACCTGCTGGCGGATGGGCTCTTTCAGCATGATATGCCAATAGCCATGATCCGCAACCACCCGCTCCTTTTCCATCCGGATGCCCATATCCGCCATGCTGAAAATGGTGGTAACCAGCAGGACCGAAATCACAATGCAGAGCAGAGTCATCCGGTTTTGGCGTTTGCGCACCCGGGCCGAGATCGGAATCAGACTCAGATAGCTTTTCATTCCCGGCACCTCCCGAAATCGGTCAGTACACCGTCGGACACCTGCAAAATCCGGTCCGCCGACTGGGCGATGCTCCTGCTGTGGGTGATGATCAGAATGGTCTGCTCGTATTTGCGGGAGGCCTCTTTCAAAAGGGCAATTACTTCGCTGGTGTTTTGGGTATCCAGGTTGCCGGGCGGGTCATCAGGGCCCGGCCGATGGCCACCCGCTGCTGCTGTCCGCCGGAAAGCTGGCTGGGCAGGTGGTTCCGGCGGGCAGTCAGATTCAGGACTTCCAGCAGTTCTTCCAGATAAGCCCGGTTGGGTTTTTGATAATCCAGCAGCACCGGGAACAGGATATTCTGCTCCACGGTCAGCTCCGGGATGAGGTTAAAACTCTGAAAGACAAAGCCGATGTTTCGCCGGCGAAACACCGTCATGTTTCGCTCCTTCATGGCGAAAATATCTTTGCCGTCAATCCACACTTTGCCGGAAGTAGGGGTATCCAGCGCACCGATCATATTCAGCAGCGTGCTCTTTCCTGAGCCAGACTCCCCCACCACAGCCACAAATTCCCCTTTTGGGACCGAGAACGTGGCCCCTTTGAGGGCGTGGACTGCCGTTTCACCGGTGCCGTAGGTTTTGGAGAGATCTTTGACTTCCAACAGATTCATTCCATAAAACACCTCTTTCTTTTTTATGGAAAGAGTAACACAGCAACCCTACCGCAGCCCGACAGATTCCCTACAATTTTGTAGGAATCAAAAAACTGATGGTAAAAATCGCCCCCCGGCCAGGGTCGCTGTCCACCTCGATGGTACCGCAGTGCGCCTCTACCACCGCCTTGGTCAGGGGGAGCCCCAACCCAACTCCTTGGGTATCCTTGGAAAACCGGCTGCGGTAAAAACGCTTGAAAATATGGGGCAGATCCTCCGGGTGAATCCCGCTGCCATTGTCCCGAACGACGATCTGGACCATAGACGCCAGCTGCCGCCACTCCACCTGGATCGTGTCCCCGGTTTTTGTGTGGTCAAGGGCATTTTTCACCAGGTTGCTGATGGCTTCCACCATCCACCCCCGGTCGCACAGCAGGGTCACCTCGTCCCCGCCGGAAAAAACCAGCTTCTTTTCTTCCCGCTGGGCCTGGTAGGCAAAGTGCTTTTCAATGCCGTCCAAAAGTTCCGCGAGGTTTTCCTCCCGCTTCTCCAGCACAATGGTTCCGGAGTCCCATTTGGCGATCTTCAAAAGATTTTGGACCAGGGTTTCGATCCGGTCCAGCTCCTGTTCCGAGAGGTCGGCAAACTCCCGGATGGTGGGGCTGCCCTGGGCTTCCTCCTGCAAAATCCCATTATAAATATTCAGCGCCGCAAGAGGGGTTTTCAGCTGGTGGGAGATATTGGAGATGGTGTCCTTTAAATAGAGCTTTGCTCTGCCCTCGTTTTCGGCGTGGGCATTCAGGGTCGCCGCCAGGGAGTTCACCTCATGGAACAGCCGATACAGCTCCCCTTCCTCATCGCAGTCGATCCGGGCGTCCCGGTCGCCGGAGAGATACGCTCGAATCTGCTCCACCGCTTCTTCCATAATTTTTTCCTGCTGCCGGAAATAGAAAAAGAGGGCCGCGCAAACCATCGCCCCCATACACAAGGCCCCGGCCAGCACAAACCAGGCCGCTCCCTGGCCGTACAGGCGAACCGCCGCCCCCGATACAGCCGAAAAACCGACGGACAGCAGTAAAACCCAGCCGAAAAGCCGGTTGATTCTTCCATTGGCCAGGATACGCATGGCACACCTCATTCCACCACATTCCACTTGTAGCCGCTCCGCCGGACTGTGACAATCTTTTGGGGGCGGCCGGGGTCGTCCTCAATCTTTGTGCGCAATCTTCGGATATATACGGTAAGCGTACTGCTGTCGATGTAGTTTTCCTCACAATCCCAAAGCCGGCCCAGAATCTGTTCCGGGGAAAGCACCTGGTTTGGGTGCTCCATAAACAGCCGAAGCAGCTTATACTCGCTGGCCGTCAGATCCACCAACACGCCGCTTTTATAAACTTCATGCTTCAGCAGCCGCATCGTGATGCCGTTTGCCCTCAGCTCGGTGTCTCCCTGGCTGAAATTTTCGCTGCGGCGGAGAAGGGCGTTGACCCTGGACAAAAACACCGCCAGTTTGAAGGGCTTGGTGATATAGTCGTCGCCGCCCAGGTCCAGCCCCATGATGATATCCGTCTCCTCATCGGCAGCGGTCAGGAAAATAATGGGCACCCGGGAGGTCTGACGGATTTTCCGGCACAAATCGTAACCGGAACCATCCGGCAGGGACACATCCAAAATTACCAGGTCATATGTTCCGTCCCTCCAAAGTTTCTCCGCTTCCAGGCTTGTCCGGGCAATCTCGATCTCATACCCCTGTTTTTGAATTGCAAAGGAGAGCCCATTGATCAAGCTCAAATCATCTTCTACGAAAAAAATCCGCTTCATATCCGGTCACCGTCCACTGTTTGCTTCTGTCCCATTATATTTCCAGGATTTGCAGAATACAAGCCGGAACCCCTAAACTTCCCAAAACCAAGAAAAAGGCGGGAAGCAAAAATGCTCCCCGCCGGATCTCACAAGGCCACTGGGCCTTTCTCAAATATTTTTCTTATCCGTTTAAATGTTTGGATTGCTGCCGGGCCGGGCACTCCAGACGCTGCACATAGCACCGGCCCTTGCCATTCTTTTTCGCCTGGTAGAGCATCCGGTCGGTCTCTGCATATACCTGCTGGTAAGTACACCCGGGCCGGGTGCAGACGCACACCCCCACGCTGCACTGAACTGCCAGAGGCTGTGTCTGCCATTGAATCGCGCCCAGCTGCTCCACCAGACGCTCCCCCAGGAGCCGGGCCTGGGCCTCTGTTATGGGCCGGTCGTAAAGGACCGCAAATTCATCCCCGCCGATCCGCCCCAGGGCCGCTGCATCCGGAAAAACACAGCGCATGACCCCCGCCGTCTCTGCCAGCACATGGTCCCCGCAGGGGTGGCCGTAGCGGTCGTTGATCCCTTTAAACTCATCCAGATCAAAGAGGAACAAAGTCAGCCCGCCCGTTCTTGCGGTGTATTCCGAATCCTCGAGCAGCCGTTCAACCCGTCGCTCCACCGTTGTTTTATTGAGCAGGCCTGTCAACTGGTCCTGCTGGACCAGCCCCTGCAATATATCGTTCATCTCCACAATCTGTTTTTGCTGTTTCAGGGTCACGGCAGTGTGGTGGGCGTTGGCCAGGCAAACCGCCAGGGCCACCACAAAGGTAATGGTCAGGTTCAGACGGTCTCCGGCTTCCATCCACGGGGCCATCACAACCCGGAACAGGAGATACCACGCCAGATACTGCACGGTGCTGTAAGTGGGCGGTTCCTGAATGAACAGGGCCAGCCCCAGCAGCGCGGTGGTTAGCACGGTCGTGCCCGCAGCAGGGTCTCGGTACAGATCGTACGTGTTAAGCCCCATATGCCACAAAAAAAGAGCATTGGCCAAAGCGTATTGTACCGTCCACTGAAGATCAACGGATGCTTTGCGCAGCAAACGCCGCAATGCCAGCCACAAGACACCCAAAAGAATCAGGAGGCAGTACATAGAAAAATAAATCCGGTTGTTTTGTGTTCCCAAGCCGGACCGGGACCAAAACAATACACGGACGATGTTGAAAATCTCCACAGGAAAAATGATTGCGCAGATAATCTGCATGGAAATATTGTTTTTCCGCACCGACTCACGCAAAAAATCCCTCCAAATATCCTCGGGGATTTGCAGAGCAACAGGCCATTTATCTTTGAGACGTTTTTGTATTTTGCGTACCATAAAAACACCCTTTATTAAAACAGGCTGAACTCCAAAATGTCGCCCTGTTTTTATACTATGAAAGCCGGGCCCCGCAGTTGAAAGCCCCCTCTTGACGATTTTTTGCTTCCATGCTATTTTCATTTTATCGACCCAAACGATATTGGAAAGCCGTTGTTTCAAATCCGATGTTCCGTGCGCAGAATTTGCATTCTGCCGAGAAAAGGAGGCTGGCTATGCTCCGGATCGCCCTATGCGATGATGAAGAAAAACACCTGAATCAGACTGCGGCGCTGCTGGCGGCCTATCTCAGGGTCCGCCCCCGTCTGAACGGACAGGTGGAGTGTTTTCAAAGCGGCGGAGAACTGCTGGCCCGGGCGGAGAACGACGGAGGTTTTGACCTGTACATCCTGGATATCCTGATGCCGGAGCTGAACGGAATTGAGACCGGGCGGCTTCTACGGGCGCTGGGGGAGGGCGGCGAGATTGTCTACCTCACCAATTCCAACGACTTTGCCGCCGACAGCTATGACGTCCGGGCCTTTTTTTATCTGCTCAAACCGGTAGAGGAGGCCAAGCTCTTTCAGGTATTGGACGGCGCAGTGGAAAAGCTGAGCCGGCGGAGAACCAGCGCCGTCGTGGTAAACACAGCGGCGGGGCCCCGGCGTCTTTTGCTGGAGCGCATCCGGTATGTGGAACGAGTGGGGCGCTGTGTTCGTTATTATTGTACCGACGCCACCGTAGACTCCCAAAGCATTCGGGGCTCTCTTCGGGAGGCGGCGGCGCCCCTGCTGGCCGATCAGCGTTTTTATCTGTGCGGGGCCAGTTATGTGCTGAATTTTCAGCATGTATCTGGGGTGAACGGCCAAGCGGCCCTGCTGGATGACGGCCAAACCGTTATGCTGCCCCGGACCGTAGCTGCCGAGTTTAAAAAAGCCTGGGGTGGCTACTGGCTGGAGGAAAACGGTAAATGGTAGAATTATTTATGATGGAATACCTGACGGCGTTGGGTATGACCATGGTGTTATTATTTCTGGACAGCCGGTATTCCCCGCGGCGCACGGTGCTAACCGTCTGCGGCGCCATTGTGCTGGTTATGGCAGGGGTCGCCGCATTCTATCGGGTCTTCGGCCCAGAGACCACCCTCCGATATTATTCCCTGATCGTCCATGTTCCCAGCCTGCTGCTTTGCCTCGCCCTAAGCCGTTTCCGGGGATGGCGGCTGGTATTTCAGCTTCTCTCCGCGATCTTGTTCTGTGTGCTGATTCAACACGGGTCTGGATCAATCTACTATTTCTCCGGCAGCCGGTTTTGGGTGCTTTTATTGTCCTACGCGGTCCTCAGTGCCGGAGTAATCTGGTTTTTGGTCCGCTTTCTTCGGCCGTTGTTTCTCAAGACACTGATGGAACTGCGTCAGGGTTGGGTGCTCATATGCCTGGTCATGGCCGTATACTATGTCATTATCATTTATCTGATCCCCGGCTATGTTGGGCTCACACGGACCAGTACCATCCTGAAACCTGCCATTTCTTTATTAATGGTGGGGTTTTATTCCATCTTGATGTTCCTCTTTTCCAGCATTCAGCGGGAAATGGAAACCCGGCACAGCGCACAGCTCTCCGCATTGCAGCTGTCTGCCCTGCAAAGCAGAATGGAGGCAGTGAAAGCCGCCGAGAATGTAATCCGCACAGAGCGCCACAACCTGCGCCACCGGCTCCAGGCTGTCACCGAACTGGTGGCCCGCGGGGATCAGGACGCTGCTCTGGATTTTCTGGACGCGGCGCAAAAACGGCTGGACGAGCACAAGGAAATCCGCTGGTGCCGTCCGCCGGTGCTGGACGCTGTCTTTGCCTCTTACTTTGCCCAGGCTGAAAACCAGGGGATCCCGGTGGAGGCGAAGATCTCTCTGCCCGACACCCTCCCGGTGAAGGAGGGCGAGCTGGCCATTGTCCTGGCCAACGCTCTGGAAAACGCCATCCATGCCAATCTGGCCTTGCCCCAGGAGAAGCGGGCGATTCGCTGCAAGATGGTGGGAACCCCCAGCATTATGCTGGAACTTTCGAACCCATACACCGGCAGCATCTCCTTTGACAGCGACGGCCTGCCAACGACCCAAAGAGAGGGGCACGGCCTGGGGGTACAGTCCATCTCCTCCTTCTGCCGCAAAACCGGGGCTGTCTGCCAGTTCAACCAGCAAGACGGCTGGTTCCGGCTGCGGCTGGTGCTGTAAGCATCCCACCCAAATAAAAATGACGTCCGATTCCGAAACGGATCCGGCGCCGTGAAATCACAGCATCAAAAGAAAACCGGCAGGAGCCCTCTATGAGAGTTCCTGCCGGTTTCCATCTGTTTTTATTAAATTCCGGCCGCTCTGCGCATGGTTTCTTCCACCGTCTCACGGCTGGGCATGGAGCGAATGGCTCCCTTTTTGGTGGTAACCAGATAGGCCGCCGTGTTGGCAAACCGAAGCATCTGGTCCAAATCCCGGGTGGTCAGCCCGTCCAGGCCGTGTTCCAGTATAAAATTCAGAACGCTGGCGCAGAAGGTGTCCCCCGCCCCGGTGGTTTCAATGACGCCGCCCAGGGTGCACCCGGGCTGGAAGGTATGGAGATCCCCATAGAAAGCATAGCTGCCCGCAGCGCCCGCCGTCACATTGAAAAGCCGGATGTTGGGGTACTGCTGCTGCAAAATTGCCGCGCCCGCGTCGAAATCCTCCTTGCCGGTCATGAACAAAAGCTCGTTGTCCGCAATTTTGAGGACATCGCACGGGCTCAGCCCCCAGGCGATCTGAGCCCGTGCATCCTCCAAACTGTCCCAGAGGGGTTCCCGGAGGTTGGGGTCAAAGGAGATCAGCGCCCCGGCCTTCCGGGCCAGGGTCACCGCCTTTTGGGTGGCGGTGCGGCAGGGCTCCCCGGTGAGGGACAGGGTGCCAAAATGGAAGATTCTGCCCCCCCCCGCAAGAGTTCCTCGTCCAGCTCTGCCGCCGAGAGGTTTGCGTCAGCGCCGGGTTTGCGGTAGAAGCTAATGTTTAGGAGCCATAGAGAGAATCAAAAGGCCGCCAGATCGGCCTCGGTAATGACCGTGGAGGGAAGGGTGCGGGTATCCTGATTTTCCGAAAGGGTCAGTTTGCCCTCCCGGAGCAGAGCCACCGCCTTGTCATGGCTGGCCGGGTTCCAGTTGTTGCCGATGATCCTCCAGTTCTGGTTGACCCTCGGCTCAATCACGCCGCCCTTAACGGTCCGGATGTACTCGCCCAGCAGCTCCCGGATGCCGCCCACGTCGCCGCGGACGTCCATTTCCAGCAGCTGGGGCATCTCGTCGCCCGGGGCGAAGATATCCGCCGCCATCAGCAGCTGGGTGGTGGCGCGGTAGTTGTTCACCGCAATTACAAAGCTGTCGTTATCCTGCACCGGCCGGCCGTCGGGCCAGGTCAGGTTCTTGATCCGGTTGCCTGGCTCCTCCGAAATATCCAGCTCGTAGTTGACGCCCTCAAACGCATCGTACAGGTAGTACCGAGTGGAGGGGTCAAAGGCGATGGTCACATCCCCCGGCTGCCAGGTCTTGAAGAAGGCCGCCGACCACTCCATATAATCCCGCAGCTGGGCGCCGTTCATCTGGAGCTTGTACAGGGTATTCTCGTAGGTATAGATGCTGGTCAGGTCGCACTTGCGGATGACGCCCTCCTGCATCTGGCCGGTCATAGAGGTCAGTGCGGTAGCAGACACCTGGGCACCGGTATAGTACATCTGCACCTCGTTGATGAAATCCAACAGGGCGGTATCCTGCACCATAGCCGAGGGAATGTTCACAATCTCGTTTTCGGGTGCCATGTTGCCGCCCCGCAGCTCGCCGATGGGGATCACCGCGTCGGCCTTGGCCCGCTCGTCGTAGGGGGCCAACAAGGACACCAGAGCGGGATCTGCCTCGAACTCCTTGATTTGCAGGCTCTCGGAGCTGCGGCCGGTCACCTTCCAGCTGCCATTCCACTGGCGCTGAAGGTTCAGATGGATCTCGGACAGGGTGGCGCCGTTGCTCTTGTTCTCGATCACCAGAACACCGTTGATCTCCTCGCCGGGGATCTCCTTGTGGCCGTGGGCCGCAATGATCACATCAAACTCGGGGCAGGCGTTGGCCAGGTCTCTGGCGCCCGAGCCCTGGACGCCGTACTCGTTTTCGGTGTCCATATGCACCACGCCGATCAGGACATCCACCTGGTCCTTGATCTGATCCACGATCTTGCGGCACTCATCCACCGGGTTGGTGACCGTCCAGCCCGTCAGGTTCACCGCGTCCCACCGGGTAATGTTGGGGGTAACCATGCCGATCAGGCCGATCCGGACGTCCTTTTTCTTGATAATCGTATACCCATCGGCCAGGGCTGCTCCATCCGGGCCGTAGACGTTGCCGGTCAGAACCTTTGCCTTCTGCTGGGACATGACCTTTTTCAGGGTATCCATGCCGTAGTTGTACTCATGGTTGCCCGGCACCCAGACGTCGTATCCAATGGCATTCATGGCGGCCATCATGGGGTGAAGGTCGTCTTCCAGGAACAGCTGGGCGGAGTTGCCCTGAATGGTATCTCCCGCATCGATCACCAGGGTGTCGGCGGTGCGGCGCTGCTGGATGGCGGTGGCCTGCTGGGCAACGCTGCCGCTGGCCTCTGCCTTGTTGGCCGCATAATCCCAGGGGACAAATTTGCCGTGGGTGTCGCTGGTGGCCAGGATCTGCAAATCCATTGTAAAAGGCCAGAAGCAGGCCGACGCCGACGGCGCCATGCCGGTGATGGTTGCGGCGGCAGCTGTAACGCCTGCGGCACGCATGAAGGTACGCCGGGAGATCATGTTTCCTTTCATAATTGCCTCACTTTCTGAAGTACGTTTGAGTGGCTTCCATGGAAAGTCTGACTTTTTCTCAGTATAAAGTAATTTTCGCTATTTTTCAATGGATTATATGTCAAATTGCAGGATTATCTTTTGTATAGTATCACAAGGCCCTCCAAGTGCTTATAAATCGAAAGTCAAAAATCGACGTCTCAACATAAAACAGCCCCCGGCGGAGAACCCGTTGGAGGCTGTGAATTTTATGTGTAAAAGGTCTGCCCGGAGCGGCAGTCCCGGCAAAGGGTGGTCAGCCCCTCAGATACTCTTTCAGATAGGCGCCGGTGAGACTGGCGGGGTTCTCTGCCACCTGGGCGGGAGTGCCCGCCGCCACAATCCGGCCGCCGGCCTTGCCTCCGCCGGGGCCCATATCCACCACATAATCGGCGTTTGCGATCATATCCAGGTCGTGCTCGATGACCACCACAGTGGCCCCGGCCGCGATCAGCCGCTGGAACACCTCCAAAAGCACCCGCACATCCAGTGGATGGAGGCCGATGGTGGGCTCGTCAAATACAAAAACCGCATTGTCCTGGGCCCGGCCCATCTCGGCTGCCAGTTTGAGCCGCTGGGCCTCGCCGCCGGAGAGGGCGGGGGTAGCCTCCCCCAGGGTCAGATACCCGAGGCCCAGGCTGTCCAGAACCCGCAGCTTTTCGGCCGCCTTTTTGGCGCCCGCCAGCCGTTCCAGGGCTTGTTTCACGGTCATTCCCATCAGTTCCGGCAGGGAGAT
>OERZ01000113.1_pt1 | contig 16205 bp, 26 predicted proteins | sample 1540151 | NCBI WGS metagenome assembly OERZ01 (sample SAMEA3891880, study PRJEB23780) | metagenome | biome: terrestrial biome; feature: animal house; material: Caecal content | place: Italy | collected 2015-05-05 | reverse complement strand
GCCGTTTACAGCACGATTCCTGCCGATTTGGTAACAAGCGCCAACCTCACAAACAACGGTGACGGAACTTACACGGCGACGCTCACTTTTGCAGGTGAAAGCTATACGCTTCCTACGACTTTAGACGAAACTTCGCTTGGCCGCGTATTCCCGATGCTGCTCACCAAGTCCCAATACCGTGAACAGCTTGAAAACACAGACTGCGCACAGTATATTGACTATATTACCGGCGTTTCCTGCGCTTACAGTGACTGCACAATTACTTTTAAGATTGATGCTTCAACTGACACGGTTTTCTCGGCAGTTTATTTGATGCCCTATAAACTTACGAACACTATGGAAATTGACGGCGACGCGGTAACACTCGACACCGACATTCGCGACATTGTCACATACACAGTCGGCTGACAAAAAACAAACAGAAAAAGCACCCCGATTTTGGGGTGCTTCTTTTTTTGCTTTTATTCTCCCCTCTTTTAGAAGAATCTGAATTTATAGCACGACTTGCCTGTACTACATGAATATTGTATTCCGCATAAATTTCTTTTATAAAATTAGATGCAGAATTTGATAGGAGAAATTTTATGCCATTGCTATTTAATCTATTACAAACATCTCTTAGCCTAAGCTGATCCCTCTCACTCCATCCACCTTGCACGTATCCTTTGACATACTCCCACGACTAAAGCGCGTGGGATTCTTGTGTGCAAGCGCGGGACGCCGTATCGGATACGGTCTTACTCCCGCTCCACAATTCGGAGATGCCCCTCCGAAGTATATTCTCAGCCGCAGTAACCATACTTATTCCCCTTTCTCTACTTTAATAAGTTTCCCGCAATGCGGACACGTAATCATCACTTTATCTACGGCACCTTGCATGATTCGCTCAAAAAGTTCGTTCTCCATATCCTTCAAATAAAAAAAGCAGCTCCAGCTGCCTCAATATGTTTTCCTATTATTCGTTTGAATTCTTACCGCAAGTCCGGCAAATATCGGCTCTCTCTTTTGAACCTACAGGAAAATCGTGTCCGCAACTTACGCCCATTCTCGCCTCCCGGACGACGATCATTTCGAGTAACCGATCCCGTGAGTAACTGACATATATTTCGGAATCGTCCCGTGTCCCGCCCCCGCGTTCGTGTTTTCTGTTTCGTCCCATTTGCATATCCCGAATAAATCACTACCTTTGTATTGGTGTCAGGGGTGATTCTCCGGGATTGCCTCTTTTTTGTTATTCGACTATTGCCTGCCGCTCGATTTCGTCCTTCAGAATCTTTTCCGCCCGGCGCATGTCTTTTTGCAATTCCTCCAGACGGACGATCTGCGCTTCGTCCATTCGCGGGCAGCCCATAAGCCAACTGCGGTAATTCGGCAAACTAATCATACCGCAAGCGATACTGCCCACTCGCAAACAGTAATCGTAATATCGTATAAACGCCTCTTTCGGGGCATCCATGTCTATGTCGACGATGATGTCGTTCATTTTAACGGATAAGTCGGAACATTCGGTAATCCCGCCGACTTCTCCGCCGACCCAGCTGCGGCGGGCATCCTCATAGTCGTAGTCGTGCTTCTCGCAGAAGGCTTGCAGATAGGCGTTACAAGCTTTTTCGTAATCTGTTTTGAGCTTTAATGTTTTCATAGATCATCTATTTTGAAATATTCGACAATCTCCTCGGTCATAGCCTTGCGGGTATATAATACATATGAAATCAATGTGAAGCTGTTTCATTCGGCGTCCCTCCCCTCAATACTATAATCGGCCACTGCCAAACAAGGCATAATGATAATTTCGATATTGTCATCGACCCGAAAGATACAAGGTTGAGTAGGTTCTTGATGAACGCATCGGACTTTATCTACTCCGATGATTTCCATTGCTCGCCCCAATATTTCGAGAAACTCGACTTTAATGACGATGCGTCTGATTCGGATCGGGCAATCACCATCGGGGATCATACGCCCTGTCTTTTTGTATTTCACACGCGAGATACATCCATCGCCTTGACATTTGGGACAATCGAGATATTTATGATGATAACGCCCGCTTTTGTCTCGATATTCCCATTCGACTTCACCCGCTCCGTCGCATTCCTTGCATTCTATATCTTTGCCGACCTTTTTCTTTTCCTCGACTTGGGGAATACTTGCAATCGCTGTTTTGATGTCATGCAGGCCGATAATAAAATTGCAGTTATCAGCCGGCAAGTCTATGTTTAGACTGTCGATTTCATTGTATTCCCCGTTCAGCGTTTCTGCTTTGATGCGGATCATGATATGACCTTCGGTAGCACATACATACCCGTTTTTGAGGTACGGGGCGGCCATATCCGGTCGCATATCGTTTTCCTTGTCATAGAACAAGGATAAAAGATCCTGTTCGTTGAATTGATATTTCATTCCCCGTCCATTAGCCTTTTTACTTTTCATAATCATTTCGATATTTTGCGAGAATCCCGCTATTCTAAGGTTTCTATAATTTTCATTTCCCGCTCGGATAGTTCCCATGCAATCGCCTCCCGCTTTGTTGCAAGCTCTTTTGCTGCAAGGTCCTTTGCTGCAAGCTCTTTTGCTGCAAGGTCCTTTGCTGCAAGATCATCGGCCACAGCATCCGAACAGAGGAAACCACCGCCGTAAATGCCCTTACCGCTCCTCCGTTGCGCATCGAGTGCCGCAATCTTTCGGAGACTTCTGCCGTCGATGCGAACGTCTATGCCGCGTTTTATGATTTTCTCGACGCGACCGACTGTAATGACATTATTCGGATATTCGTATTTAGGAATCGCCGTTTTCGTCGCCTGCTTATCGGCTGCAAGGATCGCAGCCCTCAATTCGGACGGGCCCCATATACGGAGGTTTCCGAACAAATTGCTGATGAACGAAGTGTTCACCACCGCACCGTTTTCGTATGTTACGGGAGCTCCTATCGGCAGACAGGTCCAGTCGATACCCTGCGCACTGAACAGTGTCAGGTGCGGGGCGAACAGAAAGAACGAAATTCCCCGTCTTTGGTAAAAACGCGCGATGCCCGAAATGATCGAAAAGGGAGGATTGTCCACCACCACGCAATCCGGGGGATAATCGAAACGTTCGTAATCGCCGCCGGGCCAAAAAGGGCGAACGATCGGACGGCCGCCGACGGGCGCATTCCGGCGCAACCATTCCGACACGGATTCATATACCGCCGGGGGAGTAAAACAGTCGTCCGTCGTCAGCTTAGGCTTAAACTTTTCTACAAAACCTTCGTAATCGGCATGTGCCGCCTGCCGCGACCTCCGCCTTCCTGTGGATATTTCAATGTTATTCGAAGAGAAAAGATCCATAATGTCAGGCTTGTTTTTCGTAAATGAATACTACCCACCATGCTGCCAAAGCGTAGAACCACGCTATGCCGGCCGTCCAGTCGTGTCGTATGAACGAAAAGATCATAGCCGACGCACTTACAACGATACACAATATCGTTTGTATAATAGTTGCGGTCAACCGGCGATGGCGCATCGCTCGAACACGAGACTGTATATAACAGCGTTTGACGTCTTTCAAACAGCACAGCTTGTAGAATATATCCTGTACAGGCGTCGGATAATATCGGCCGAATTCACGACGCAGGCGCTTCAATAATTTTGTTTTCATCCCAACAATTCGAATTCGTAAACAAACACCCACGGGTTGCCGTCCCAAGTACCCTTGCCGGAAACCTTGTCGATCAGCGAGGCGAAGGCGGCACGGGGTGTGTCGAACCATAAGCCGGTTCCCCGGTCATCTATATATCCATACTTGCCGATGCCTACGGATTCACTGAAAGAAGGCCGAATACCCTCCTTTAGGCAATCAGCGTATGAAATGTCCTGCAACCGCTCGCAGCGGATTCCGGTGATGAGGATTCGGTGGGGCATTAACTCAGCTTTCGTGAACATCTTATTCGCCCAACCTGCCAAACGCTGCAACTCTGGTGTTCGCAATATAGATGCATCAGGTTCGAAACACTCGGCACTCACGTCTCTGTAACTCTGTGCCACGGCCACTATCTCGCCGATCCTATAGCGGCATTTTACCTCCATAAGGCTCTCCCCGCCGTTGGCGATAATGCTGATAGAACCGTCAGGACGGACGCTGGCGTCTTCGATACGATCGCTCAGCGTCAACGGGTATCCCGAAAGCACCCGCCGCGTTATGGTCTTCCGCCCCTCGATGACCGCCTGCGTCAGCCCATAGCGGTCGTTGAACATGATCTTCTTCATGCCTCGTTCAGTTTCTTGATAAATCTTTTGCGGAGTTCTTCATTGTCCGGTTCCATCCCACTGAACCATATATCCTCGAATGCCTCTACTGCTTTCCGCTTCATCCTCTCCTCGGTCTCCTGCTCGGCTGATTCGACGCATAGAATAGCTGTTTTCTTCAGGAGAGAAGGTGCTGCATTGCGGCTATTGCCAACGGCATATTTTTCAATAAGCTCTTTTGCTCTTTCGCTTTTCATATCCTCCGATCGTTTTGGATGTCCTCTGTATCGGGGTTGCCGGACTTGCCTTTGTCGTGAAAGCGAATTCCGCCCTTGACAGTCAGTATGTCGATATTCATCCCCCGCTTCAGAAGATCGTAAATTCCGGTTGTCGCTATCGCAATTGCAATGACGGAGATAACAAGAATAACCAATATTACGCCCCATGTAATCGAGTGAAAGGAGCCCCCGAATATAAGACCGCATAAAACAGTTGTCAGTGCTCCGACAAGAAAATTTGCAAGTAAGTGTTTTTTCATTTGCTTTCGTATTTATCGATCGTTTCGAATATCCGCAGCGCAACCTGCGGAACAATACCGCTGAATAACGATGCGTGTGTCATTCCGCGAATTTCCGTTCCACGAGGTCCGCAATAGCCAGATACTCGCCGGCCAGACCGTCCGTGCCGTGTGTTTCCCGAACTTTCTCCCGAAACTCGGGCAGGGTACCCAGAAAGCCCCCGCAACGGACGTAAATACCCTGTTCGAGATTAAAGAAGTAGGTTTTGCTGCCCTTGCGCGACCCGGCCCCTATCCACGCGGCGAAAGGATAACCCGGTTTCGCGCGGCCGATTCCCTCAAAATCGCACCGCTCCCCAAACTCGCAACACTCCCCGAAGCTGCACCGCTTCCCGAAACTGCAACACTCCTCAAAGCTGCACCACTTCTCAAAACTGCAACACTCCCCGAAGCTGCAACACTCCCCAAACTCGCAACACTCCCCAAAGCTGCACCACTCCTCGAAACAGCACCGCTCACCGAAACTGCACCGGTCCCCGAAACTGCACCGGTCCCCGAAGTTCTTGATCTGCGAATAGTCGCCCGTGGGGCAATATTTGATGCCTTTTTCATCGCGTTCGAATGCATCGAACTCTGCCTGTGTGTATCTTTTCATTTGCTACAAATTTAAATAGTTTTCAGTAACCATCATTGCTTCTTCCAACGTGCGAACAATCACGTATTTGTTTCCCGCCTGCTCGAAAGAACGCTGCCATGTTTTCTGTGCTTCGCTTTGGCGGCTGCCTTTCGAAAGCGTCTTGAATTCCAATCCTAACGAGCCGTAACAGCCCCGAGGCACGAGCAGCAAAAGATCGGCTGCACCGGCCGTCATTCCTTCTGCTTTCAGGAGGGCCGCTTCAGTCTTATTTCGCAGTCCGCCGTTCGGAACGCTCGTCAGATTCAGGGCGTAATCAGGGTAACGGAGACGGAACCACCGCACGAAGGCGCGTTGTAAGGTCGATTCGAGGTGTCTCATAGCGCATCGGGCAGACGGTAGCGTATCTTGTCGACTTTCAAGACCCATACGGGCTTGTCGGCATCGCCGATCCTTAGCGGAGCGTAATCGTCCGTGGAGGCTCCCCGCTTCGCTGCGTCGTTGCACATCTCGGCATACGACATCACCCTGCACTTCACATCGAGGCTCAGCACGTCGGCGATTGTCAGCTGCTTGTATGTAAACGTGTCCAGCACCCTGTTCACGGCATAGTCCAGCCGTGCGTCGCTCATTCCCGTTTTGCTGATGCGTTCGGTGAGAATGGAGAAGAATTCCTTCGTCATATCGGGGAAACACACGGACAGCTTGTGCATGGATGCGGCAATATGGGCCGCAGATGCCGGAGGCCCTGCGAATACGGACACTTCCTCACTCCCATTCTTGGCGAGTGTGAGCGCGAGCCCATCCTTCGGCGACGGCGCAAGCGAGTTCATCAGGCGTTGGGGTGCGATTCTTTGTACTTCGTTCATGGTCATTCGATGTTTTCAGTGGAAACAGCCCCGCCCAATTGTTGGCCATCGACTGTTCGACAATCTTACGGGCCCTTCCGGCATCTCCGGAGGAGAGTTCGAGCAGATGCGCATAGAAGGCATCGAAGCCCCGCTGCCGGTAGGTCTGTCCGCGTTCAGACTTATATGCAAGCCAATCCGCCACGATGGGTTGGAACGAAGGTCCGACAGCCGAGAGGTTGAGTTCTTTTCTTTTTCGCGCAACTTTTTCTTTTCTTTCCGGAGACGGCCTATCGCCTTCGGGCGATGGTCCGACAGCCGCTTCCCCCCGAAAGGGGGATTGAGGGGGTATATCTTCGACGTTAGGAGAAGATATATTTCTTTCTTTTCTTTCTTTGCCGCAAACTTCCGGAGTTTTTTGCGATTCTTCCGGAATAATGCGACATTCTTCCGGAATAATGCGACATTCTTCCGGAATTTTGGCAATCTTGCGTTTTGACCGGTTGCACATTTCGAGGTATCTCCGTTGGATGGATGCCGACGTGATGACCCCACGAGAGAGCAGTTCTTTGTTAAAAAGCCCCACATCACCGCAGTATCTCACAATCTCAAAAACATTCGATTCCTTCAGCCCAAGATATTCGGCCACGTTGAAGGCAGTCACTTCGTCCCACGCAACAAAACAGCCTTGTACCCGGTACACCTCGCAAAGCAAATAGTCGTAAACAGCAAGACCCCTGCACCCGTGATCCTTTACAAGCCGCCGGATGCGAATATCCATATACCGATCCGTATCGACGCTGTAATAGCTCAATCCGGTCTTGTTGCTCGCCATGTCATAGCCTTTTATCTAATCACTACATCTCGCAACCATTTCACTCAATACATGAATCCGGTCTTTTGCCATTTCGGGAGTTAAAACAAGAAGGTTAAAGAAATAATCTCTATCATTTTCTGGCTCCCTTATTACGATATTTGAATCGGTATTCCAATATACCTCCACTCTCTCAAATCCGAATCTTCATCCGAATCTACTATGTGATAATGTTGGGCAAACATATTTGTCGATATTTACAATTTCAATCGTTCTTTCTCGTAACTTATCATCGTGCGCAGGTTGTCGCACTGGTGTTTGCACGCCGCATTGATGCGGTCGAGCCACTTCTCCAGTGCGTTCAGTTCTGCCGCCGAGCTGTTCACCAACTTCACGGCCAGCGACGCCGACAAACTTAAAATCGTCTCTTTCTCATCGTGGAACAATTTCGCCATCGCGGCATCGCGCATTCCGGCAACTTCGGCGAGTAACTCGCCGCTGCGGGCGTAGTAGACGCCGAGTTGGTCCAGTCGTCCGAGCATCGCGTCGATGTCGGCCATGTCATTCAGACATTCCAACATACTTTGAATGTCCTCCGCCTCCTTGCGTATTTGTTCTATTCTTGTCATGACGTTTTAGAATTTTGCGGTACAGTAGCGCTGCCTTACGCAGTGCATTCTGCTCTTTGATGGTGAGGATCGGGGTCTGTCCCCGATTCCTCGGGAGATCGCGCAGGATGCGAATCGCCTCCCGGACCTCTGCGGTCGTCAGCTCGTACATACTCTTCAGACATCAGAAAGGCAGGTCGTCGACCTCATCGGCCGGAGGCATCTGTTCCACGGATTCGGGAGTAATCGGATTAGGCGCGAAATTCACGGCCTTGCCTTTGCCGATAAAGATTCTGTTGGCTTTCGACGCGCGTTCTTCCTTCGTCTGCTGCATAAATACGCAATGCGTGTTCTCGTAGACATCCGGTTCCCGAAGGGTCGATACGCATACGTTGATGTACTTTTTGCCATTGTTGCCCTGCTTGATCCGATCCCGCGGAATATCCGACACGCAGATCGATACATTGATAAAATCCGACATGATTAGTATTTTTTGAATGTTGTTTTGATAATTGTTTTACTGCTGCGGGCGGGCGGATAAACCATCTCTCCGGTCTCCGGATCGGCCATGCCGGACTTCGGCAGCGATTTGAGCATCGTTTCCCGTTCCCTGATGTCGGCTTTGACCGCCTCCAGCGTCTTGTACATTTCCGCCAGCTTGCTGTCGCCGCACATCGAATAATCGTATTTCACGCCCGATTCGGCCTCTTCCAGCCGACAATCGCCGAAGATGTGCGACTTGCCGTACTTCGAAAGCTCCCGCAACGTAATGTCCCGGACCTGCGGGTTACTCTTAAACTGTGTAATCGCAGCCTCTACACGGCTCATATTGATATGCGCCGTAATGGGATCGACCTCTCCGTTCACCACGGCCGAAACAGCCCGGTCGGCCAACTCGGCGACCGAAGCCGTTTCCCGTAACAGTATAATCTGTGCGTCCATGATTATTTGGCGTTTTTACGAGCTTGCCGATAGGATTCGAATAGTGCGGTAAAACGTTCCACGACATCGGCGTCGGCATCGTAAGATTTGAGCAGTTTCGCTCCTGCGTCGAACGTTTGGGAGTATCCCGACGTCGTATAGGCATTATAGGCCCACTTGAGCAGCGAATCGCACATGATCTCGTCCGCCAGCATCTCCGGCGTGATGCGCTTCTTTACCGGAGCAGCCGGCGCCGTCTGCGGGGGCTTCGGTGCCGTGCGGGCCTGTGCCCCGGCCTTGCGCTCGTCCGTGTCGGGGTCTTTCGTGTCGTCGATGCAGAACAGCCCGTTGAGCGCATACTTGCGGGCGTAGCTCGACGCCGAGCCCGTGATCTGCGCGCCGTCCATCCCTGCCTTGCGCTCGTCCTCACGCGCATAGGCCGAGGTCTGCTCGGTGCGCCCCGCCGCATTGGCGATGCGGGCCGTGGACTTCACGTAGTAGCGCTCCCCGACCTGCACGATCTCGTCGCAGAGGCTCAGCGTGCAGCCCGCAGCCCGCAGAAGGGGCTTCACCGCTTCGAGGATGTCCTCGCACGAACGGTAGTGGTACTTGCCGAAGCTGTTGAACTGCCCCTTGGGCGCCTTCAGCTCTGACTGGATTTTCAGCAGTTCTTCCATAGTCGTCAGTCGATATAGGTTACTTCTGTCTTGAATTTCGCCGGATCGAGGTAGCGCAGGCACTCGCGTCGCGCCTTGGCGATCTCCTTGGCCGTCATCCGGCGGTTCTCCTCGTGGCTGGAAACCACTTTGCCTGTGTCCAGACTTTTCACTTCAATACGTGTTTTCATAAATATTCTATATTGTCTCGAAATCAATGAATAAGAAATGTTTTCAACTTGTCGAACGTTGCATCGTTCAGCCTCTCGACCATATCGGGACCGACGTATGTGTGAAGTTCCCACCATACGGGCACAACGTCCTTCACCTCGCTCCAAATCCCATCGGGAGCTGAAACGTTTTCACGATAGATGAATGCCGTTAAAGTAAACCGGCAGGTAATTTCTCCATCGGGCAATTCTATTGTCGTGCTGCACTGGTCCTGTACCTCGATGATCTCGCGCAACTGTTCGGCAAGAGCTTTATAGATTCGCTCTCCGATGTGGATTGCCTTCGATGTTGACGGCTGAAGTTCTTCGTCGATAACCTCGGTCTCCTCCTCCGGTTCGTCCACCTCCGGCGGAACCTTATCCCACGCCACCGAAGGATAGTCGCCGTATTCCACACCATCAATGAAGATCATTGGTTGAGCTGTCTGATGATATACCTCCATATCGCTATTCGAATAAATCATTCAACATCCGATTGACTTTCTGTTTACGGCGTTCGTTGGAGAACACCCAGCTGAATACCGCCACTGTTACCACGGCGAACATTACGAATGTGATAAGCTCTGCCATAACCTAACGTATTTCGATCCGATAGAGGCGGGGTCTGTTTTCTGTCCGTAACGCATTGTAGACAGCCTTGCTTTGAATGCGTCGGATTTTGGTCCGCAAGCGGTAGCAAAACCGCCACACTTTACCGTAAAGGCGTAGCCGGAGGCTATTCACCTCGATAATCTGAAACTCTTTCATAATGTACTGATTTAGCGGTTATTTCTGCACCTTTTTGCTGGACCTTGATATAGGTGATATGAGCAAAAGAATAGCTATCACGGAACTCAATTACAGCACGACCCACGGCCATCAGAGGATGATATTCGTCATAGGTGAGCGACGTCTCGACCTTTACCTTTTCGTAGGTCAAACCGTCGATACCGATAAGGTAGGTATTTGGTGTGTCGGAGAATTCGGCGTTCAGCAAAAACTTTTTGCTTAAAGATTTGTACACGATTGCGCTGCTCTTACTATTGTTCGGAGTTTGTGCGCTTTCAGAGGAGTTTGGCATAGTCTGAAAGTTCGGTTAATATTACAAAAAGAAGGGCGAGCCTTCAAAAAGTCGCCAAACTCCATACTCCGCAAGGAAGTATCCAGAAAACTCGCCCTGAAAGGCTATATGATAACCTCGACTATCGAAGTATGAAGTTTGGCATTGCAAATATACGCATTCATTTCGAATCTGCAAAAAAAGTATAAAAAAACCGAGGCAGAACCTCGGTCATGAAAAATACGATTCTTATGAAATCGTTATCTGAAATACGTGTCTTTCTCGTACGGAGAGAACAAATCCGAGGCTTTAGCTGCCTCAAGCAATCTGTCCATATCCTCGATATTCAGGCACCCTTTTATCGAAGTCTCCCCGGATGCCAGCTCCTCGGCAAGCAACGACTTGTCGATCATATTCAACTCGTGAGCACCGATAAACGAATCGTACTTGAGAAAGGAGTATTCGTTTCGCTTGATCGGCATCTGCATGTCATAAAAATCCTTTCTGCGCTGCACATAATTGTTGATATTGGAATTTATGAAAAAATAGCCGATAACATGCGTTTCACTTTCCCCTATGATTACGAAGAACTTCGGTTTGGGAGGTGTGGTCGTCTCGAACATCCGATGCAATATCGTACCTCTGCATATACCCTTCATCGGTTCAACTCTTTTACGGCACGAATGTTTTCCGTAACCTCGGCGATGAATTCCTCGTCGGCCCCACTCTCCTGCATGATGTCTTCCACGGCCATCCTGTCGTTCAATGATGTTTTACTCCATGCGAAAGCATGCCATTTCTCCACTATTTCATTCCAAGACAGCTTGCCATATTCAGTCAACGAAGTGTCGAGTTCCGCAACATCTGTTTTCGAAAGATAATACAAATCGGCATCCTGCAACGGTTCGACGTTGTATCTGTTTTTAATTCGAAACATTTTTCTGAACTCACCGATTTGAGGCCATTGATAACCATCCCCTCGAACACCCTTGAAAATGTCATAAATCATGGAAGGAACCGGCCCGTATTCCATAGCCACATACGTATCACCTGTAATAGGACGGCCATACTTAGCCAGATGCTCTCGATCCGCGAAATAGAGCACCTTGAATATTTTGTGAAAATCTTTCCGTTCAAGCCTGTTCGCAACGTACAGAACAGCCTGTAAGGATTTCTCTGGATTGAAAACCGGAGTTGTCATGATTCAGGATCAATATAGTTGTGTATGGCAAATATACGTCATTTATAATAAACTGCAAAAAACATGCTTTTATTGCATTTCACAATACATGAATGTCGTTGCGCCACCCGGATTCGAACCGGGAACAGCAGGACCAAAATCTGATGTGTTGCCATTACACCACAGCGCAATAATATGCGTTCCCTCGTTCGGATACATCCTAAACACAGATAACTGGATATAAAACGCTCCGACAAAGACGGTCCATAAATACCAAGGACTAACCATTTGTCTGTTTTTCCCGCCACCGAGGTACTTGCATATAGTCTCAAGCTGCTACTCCGGGCCCGACCACGTCCCGATATACGAAGATCGACACCAAATAGATAGGTTCTTTGGCTACCTCCAACGCTTCATGCCAATCAAAAAGGCAAGCAAATAAATATTCATCGGCTCCCTATCGCTTTCAAGGCCGATACGGCTACGACATTCTGTCGCAGGCGTGCGGAGGATGAGAGATTCGAACTCCCGAAACGTCGCCGTCTCCCAAGCCTTCAGGCTATCCTCCGTAAAAAGCTGCCCGGACCTACCACACTCCCACGCCACCACGTAGGGCTTCGATCCGGGCAGGCATCCGCCCGTGGGCCTCACGGATGACGGACGGAAAACTACCAACCAAAAACTTGACATGAAAAAACTCATGCGGACTATTCGCAGGCGTCCGTAACCTGTAAGAAAGAATATTACTATTCAGTCTCAACAAATTCGCCTTTTACAAGCTGATAAAAAACATCCTCTTTAAGCGTAATTCCATCAATTTGGGCGGACTTCACGCACACCGGACTGCCATATTGGTCATACTCGGCAAGAACAATCCAGCTATCTTTCTTCGCTTTGATCTTTGAACCGGGGCCAATGGCAGAAACCACTGCTTTGTATCCGGAAGAACCGATATGGGCCCCGTAGCCTGAGGAACCGATCCGGGCTCCGTAGCCTGAGGAACCGATCCGGGCCCCGTTGCCTGAGGAACCGATCTGGGCTCCGTCGCCCGAGGAACCGATATGGGCTCCGTCGCCCGAGGAACCGATCCGGGCTCCGTAGCCCGAGGAACCGATCTGTGCCACGTTGCCTGAGGAACCGATCTGTGCCACGTAGCCTGAGGAACCGATCTGTGCTTCGTCGCTCGTATCTACATTAACAGTCGGAGCTCTTTTGATACATTTTTCATACAAGAAGTCGATACCCGCTTTTATAAAATCTGAGAAATTGAGCTTGGCTCCGATATGAATTTTTGTCGTGGCCGTTTTGTCATTATCGGAATGGCATCTACCCAGAGCCGTAACGCGGTGAATCGGGATGAAGTTGCAATCATCATCCAGCATCGGACGATAATTAAGCACTGAAAAGGGTGATTCGCAGAAATGAAATCCTTTTTCGCAAACTTTAGGGTTCGCATCTTCTTCATAAGTCTCACCCTCCTCGAATTTGAAGCCGCGACATGTCATATCAGAATCGAAGCCTTTGAAGCCATCGATACACTTTTCCTCCCCGAACTCTTCCGGAAGAATCACATTGTCTCCGAACGATACGTGCTTGAATATTTCTACTATTTCAGAAAGATCGAAACCTGCAATCCCGCATCCTATTTTCGTTACGTAGAATATTAAATCCGGGTGTATTTTGGTGAAGTCCGCGAAATCCTTGACGGAACGTTCCAAATCCGACAACTCTACTTTGTGCATGTTCTCGTCCAGCGTCGGAATAGCATAAGATCGCCCTTGCAATCCCTCGCCTTGCCCCATAACGGCACCGAACTTGTCGAGGGCGACGCGGGCAGCGCCGCCGACATGATTACCGGCCTTGTTACTACCGAAAACGAAGACCTCATTCGGCTTTAATTCCGTGATGTTCTCGGGAGTAAATACTTTATCTACCATGTGTTCGTAAATTGTTATAATTTAAATTTGAAGAAAAAACATTCGCCACTCGGATCCACCACAACGACTTAGCGTCCTGTATGGAAGTATACAAAATAAAAAAAGAATTCTGCATCGGAAAAATAAGTAAATAAAAAAGGATACCTTAATGGGCTAAGGCATCCTTCAGAGATAGAAATAATAAGCGTTGGCGCGCATGAACGAGATTCCTCATCTTGTTCCTATTTCTGTTTTCTCGTTTGCGAAGATATAACATTATACCGTATTTAGCAAATTTTGCCCATAATTTTTTTTACATGACAAACAATGTAATCGGTTCGGGAATACTCCTTCACTCGTTGTTGCCGTCCGTCGCGTGTCTCGATTGACACCCAACGCGAGACTATATCCATGCCGCCCTTGCGCAGCCGGCTGACGATACGCCGCAACTCTGTAGTGCCGAACATATCCCACGCCCGTTTCACCGTCAAGCGGCCGCCTTTGCGGAAATAAGCGGCTATTTGTCTTTGAGGATCGTGTGCCATATAATCGAAGTTTTAAGTTTGTCAAAAGAAGCCCGGACCGCTGAGAACTACTAATCTCCGAATAATTGTTTAACTCATACCATGAAATCAGCAGCCCGGGCATAGAGGGACGACTATTGCAAAAATTCATAAATTCAGTTTAGCCAAAATTCAAATTCGGGTCGCAACAGTCATCCCCTTAGCGTCATAGCGGAGACATTCAACCCCGCTATGACATAGTCATTTATCGCCGCCCTTTCGTTCGCTCGTATCATCGCGTTCCTACATTCAGGTGATGGCTCTTTCGCGCATTTCGGCTATTTGCTTACTCGCGGCCGCGTCTTCTCGGTGGCGGCACACAATGCAGATACGTTGCAGGCGTTGGTCGGAATGGTAACGGCTCCGACCGCCGGAGAGTTGATGACGGCTCTCTGCCGGAGAGTTGTTGACATACTCCCACGACTAAAGCGCGTGGGATTCTTGTGTGCAAGCGCGGGACGCCGTATCGGATACGGTCTTACTCCCGCTCCACAATTCGGAGATGCCCCTCCGAAGTATATTCTCAGCCGCATTGAGGTCGCGGTCGTTTACCTTACCGCATTCGGGACATACCCATTCGCGGTCGTAAGGAGATAACACGATACTTGTTTGGTTCCTCCGTTCGGCATACTCTGTTCTCTTGATGACAATTCAAAATTGAATTGTCGTTTATCTTCAAGCTGTTCAAGCAGGTTGCGAATATCTCGCATTACATTTGAGTGTTGCCGTCCCGTAATTTCTGCAATTTGCAGCGAGGTCATTGTTTGCGTTTGACCAATTACTGTGATTTCGTTCATCGTCGTATTTTAATAAGTCGAGAGTGCGGCGGGATTCGAATCCGCAACCTGCGCCCGGAAATGCAAGGTCTCTCAACCTTCGTCTATTCTGTTTTGCATTCCTGCACCGCTCTATCGTTGAGCTACGCACTCCTTGTCGCTACTCCTCCTTCTTCACCCGCAGCCGTTCTACAGGTACGCCCATCTTTTCGGCAATCTCATCCATCGTTACCTTGACAATCCCCTCCTCGGGTTCCGGTTCGGCAACGAGGCGATAGCCAGCACGATGCAATTCGTCGCAGGTGTAGTTTGGGGTTGCATCTCCATATTTAGTTTTGCATACTACAAGTTCTCCGCTGCGGAAAATGACTTCGAAGCGGATGTCTTCTTTTGCAATCACATTCCCTACCTGCCAGTCCTTGTAGGCTTCGATCTCCTCGGCAGTCATGGGCGCGAGCTTGAAGTCTGTAACACTATTTTCTACAAGTTTCTCGGGAGTGCCTTCACCTACCGTCCAGCTGAATTCAAAGTCCAACTTATCTGCGCATGGGGCTCCGTGCTTATCATTCTGACAGAGATAGACACTGCCATCTTCCACTCGAATTTTGCCGCTCGTTTCGGTCCCTGCAATGTTAGCCGAGAATCTCCGGCCATTGCAATTCAGTAAATTGTTCATCTCGTGCATTTTTAATAGTTTGATATGTACACTCGCTTGTTTCATGACGTCGGCAAAGCGTTTCACTCCCTCAGCAGCTAAGACAAATTGACTTGCCAACTCCTTCATCGCTGATTTTCTCACCCGGCGTCCCTGCCACCATCTCCACACTATTTTCATTACTTATGTGTTTAACAGTTTATCCACCTTGAATTTCTCGTCTCTTTGCCTCCGAGCTCCAACGCCATACGGCGAATACGATCCGGTTGTTCCCCGGTCGTCGTACCTCTCTTATTTGTAAAACTCCACAGGGAAAAGGTTATCGGCCGTCCAGTTGTTGTCGCCCGAATGACGGCGGATGATCTTGGCGATCTCTCGACGCTTTAGAATGTCGGGACGGCGGCGACCGATACGATAGAAGTACATCGTCGTGTCGCTGGTTGTCCCAATAGCGTGTTTACATTCATCAAGTAACACCCGTCTTTCAAGTGGATCGCTGATGCTTTGCAGATACCCTTCAAAGGGTATAATAGGGACTTTGACATCGCTACCTCTTGACTTTTTGGCATTTGTCATTAAATTTGTCATGCGATAAATGAATTATACCGCAAATATAGTTCATTTAAGA
>OERZ01000110.1_pt1 | contig 16506 bp, 20 predicted proteins | sample 1540151 | NCBI WGS metagenome assembly OERZ01 (sample SAMEA3891880, study PRJEB23780) | metagenome | biome: terrestrial biome; feature: animal house; material: Caecal content | place: Italy | collected 2015-05-05 | reverse complement strand
ACGGTGTAGTCCCCGGCGGTCTGGGTCTCGTTCAGCACGATGGCGTCCCCGCTTTCGAAGGCGGCGGCCAGGGCCGGGTTGTCCAGCTCCTCCGCCAGCCGGAGAAACACCCCTTTCAGCACCCCCGCCTCCTGCGCTGCTGCCTGGCGGCAAAGCTCTGGCAACGGGGTCAGGTGGTATTGCAGCTCGCACTCCATATAATCCAGCAATCGCAGCAGCTGACGCAGGATACGCTCCTCCCGCATATGGGCCGCAGCCATCTGGAAGCCTACGCTGCCGCAGCCCAGAATCAGCAGCGCCGCCCCAACGATTCTTATGGTCATAGTATCATCCGCTCCTTGTACCAGGTCTTGTCCTTTTGCAGCACGATCAAGTTTTCAAATAATCCGCTTTCCACCAGGGGCTTGTAGAGCCTGCGGCACAGCAAATCCTGCTTGTTTCCGGCGTGGGCAGTGGCAATCAGCCGGACGCCGCACCAGCCGGCATGAAGCATGGCAGTGCAGTCCTCCCCGGCGGTAATCTCGTCCACCGCAATGGTATCGGGATTCATGTTCCGCAGCACCGCTTCTATCCCCGCCTCCTTGGAACAGCCGGAGAGGATGTCCGTCCGGTTTCCCGGGTGAAAGCCCCAGGATAGCCCCTGCTGGGGAAAAATCTCCTGCCGCTCGTCCACTACCGCCACCCGCTCCTGGCACACATCAGACAAAACCCGTATGTAGTCCCGCAGAAGGGTTGTCTTTCCTGTGCCGGGGCTTCCGATAATCAGCACCGAACCCCGCAGAGAGGCCATAGCGTTGGCAATCCCGGAGATTTCCCGGCATACTCTCAGATTGATGGAGGTCACCGGCTGGATGCTGCGCACCTGCCCGTCCACCACCGCCGTTTGACCGCACAGCCCCAGCCGGTGCCCTCCCGGGGCCGTCACATACCCTTTGGCTGCGGAAGCCGCCGCCCAGGGTGAGTATTTTGTGGCTGCGTTGATACAGTAGGAAAGGTCGTCCATGGTCACAGGGCCGGGAAGCCATTTGCTCTGCCTGGAGAGAACCAGCTCCGGCTCTCCCTGAAGCCGCAGCCGCAGCTCCTGCAGCTGCCCCTTTCCCAGTTTGTCCACCTCCCCCCGCAGCCTGGGGGGAACCAGATTCAAAAATGCCTGCCAGTTACAAGCCATGTGCATCACTCCTGCTCCATTGTATTGTGCAGGCTCGTCCTTTATGAAAAGAAAATGAGCTGACAAAAACTTGTCAGCTCAAAATTTATGTATGGCTTTTAAGGCAGCTGTTCAAAAACCTTTCCCAGGCTCTCATGTAGAACCAAATCCGCCTGGTTATCATAAGGGGTTTCGTCCCGGTTAATAAGCACCAGGCGATGTCCAGGATAGTACCGCAAAAGCCCTGCCGCCGGGTATACCGTCAGGCTGGTGCCGCCCACAATCAGCAAGTCGCACTGGGCGATGGCGTAAATGCTCTTTTCCAGTACCTGGGAATCCAGGGATTCCTCGTAAAGAACCACATCCGGCTTTATAATGCCGCCGCAGTCGCAGCGGCAAATTCCCTGGCTGTTTTTAACATATTCGGCAGAATAGCTTTTATGACACTTCATGCAGTAGTTTCGCAGGACACTGCCGTGGAGCTCCAGCACACGGTGGCTCCCCGCCTTCTGGTGCAGGCCGTCAATGTTCTGGGTAATCACCGCGGTCAGCTTCCCAGCTTCTTCCCACTGGGCAAGCTTTTTATGGGTGATGTTGGGAGAAAAGCCCAGGGGCAGCATCTTTTCCCGGTAGAAGCGGAAGAAATACTCGGGATTTTTCAGAAAGAAGCTGTGACTGATAATGGTTTCCGGGGGATAATCAAATTTCTGGTTGTAAAGGCCATCCACGCTGCGAAAGTCCGGAATTCCGGACTCGGTACTCACACCGGCTCCCCCGAAAAAGACAATGCGTTTACTTTCCTGTACCCAGGTTTTCAGTTTTTCCAGATTCTCCATTTTCCTCACCCTCCAAAAGGGCCAATAGTTTCTTATCCTGCTTGCTGGACAAATCCAGCTTCTGGAACATATCCGGTCGTCTGTCCCGGGTGCGGCGGAGGGCTTGGAGCCGCCGCCACTGAGCCACTTTCTGGTGGTTGCCGGAAAGGAGAATTTCCGGCACCTCCCGGCCATGCCAGACCGCAGGACGGCTGTACTGGGGATACTCCAGAAGGCCGTTGAAGTGGCTCTCCTCCTGGAAGCACTCCGGGTCTGCCAGCACACCGGGGACCATGCGGCACACCGCATCCGTCACAGCCATGGCGGCAATCTCGCCTCCTGTGAGAACGAAGTCCCCCAGGGAGATCTCCTCATCCACACATTCGTCAATGAACCGCTGGTCAATGCCCTCATAATGGCCGCAGACCAGCACCAGATTTTCCATCTTGCTCAGGCGGATGGCATCGGCCTGACAGAAGGTCTTGCCGCAGGGGCTCATATACACCGTGTGCACCGGGCCGCCGGCCTCATCGCACACCGCCTCCCAGCAGCGGTACAAAGGGTCTGCCTGCATAATGGCGCCCCGGCCGCCCCCATAGGGGTAGTCATCCACCTGGCACTGCTTGCTGGCGGTATAGTCCCGGATCTGGTGGGCTTCGATGCGGATAATTCCCCTGTCCTGGGCTCTGCCCAGAATGCTGTCGGACAGCACATCCCCCAAAGATTCCGGGAAAAGGGTCAAAATATCAATTCTCATCGGTACGCATCCCCCGGATGAGCTGCACCTGCATCACGTTGTTGCGGAGGTCTGTGGAGAGGATAAACTGCTTTACAGCCGGAATCATGTATTCATGCTCCCCCTTCACCACATATACCTTGTTTCCCGGGTAGTCCAGCACCTCCTGGATTGTGCCGATTTCCTGGCCCTCTGCCAGAACGGTCATACCTTCCAGCTCCGCTGCAAAAATAAGCTCCTTAGGTGCGTCCTCCCGATATATTTCCACAATCTGCTCCCGCAGGGCCTGGGCGGCTTCCACTGTATCCACGCCCTGAATCTTCAGCAGATTGCAAGTTTTCTGAATCCGACAGCTATCCACCTGATAGTCCCGGCCGCCAATGCGTATCCGGGAAAACTGGGTGAGAAATTCCGGGCCGTCTGCCCAGGGCAGCACCTTGACCTCTCCCCGGATGCCGTGGGTGGATACAATCTGGCCCGCCTGTAAATATTGGAGTTTCATGCCTATTTCCTCCTGAAAATGGGAAAATGCGTGGCGCCAAGCGTCACGCATACCCGTTTAATCTACGATTTCCACCGTGACTTTTTCTCCGGTGCGCTGGGCAACGGTTTTCACGATTGTACGGATTTCTTTCGCAATCCGTCCCTGGCGGCCGATGACCTTCCCCATATCTCCGGGGGCAACCCGCAGCTCCAGAACAGTTCCATCCTCACCGGCGGTCTCTGTTACCGTAACTGCCTCAGGCTCGTCCACCAAATTTTTTGCCATATACAGCAAAAGCTCTTTCATTGTGCCACTCCTTCACAGAGATTTACAGCACGCCGGCATTCTTCAGCAGGCCACGAACGGTATCGGTGGGCTGTGCGCCGTTCTTGATCCAGTTCTGAGCCTTCTCAGCGTCAACAGTGATGGTGACGGGGTCGGTCAGGGGGTTGTAGGTGCCGATTTCCTCGATGCAGCGGCCGTCACGGGGAGAGCGGGAGTCCGCAACCACGATACGGTAGAAAGGAGCCTTCTTTGCACCCATTCTTCTCAGTCTGATCTTAACCATGAGTTTCACCTCCAAAAATTTCTTGTTCTATATCGCAAAGCAAATTGCTTTCAGCGAACCAAATCATTTACAGTCCGGGGAAGCCGCCAAAGCCTCCCAGACCACGCATGCGCTTGAGCTTCTTGCCGGCGCCGGGGCCGGAGAACTGCTTGATCATGGAGCGCATCTGCTCAAAGCCCTTGAGAAGCCGGTTTACATCCTCCACCTTCACGCCGGCACCGTTGGCAATCCGCCTCTTCCGGCTGGCGCCGATGATATTGGGGTTTTCCCGCTCCTTGGGGGTCATGGACAAAATGATGGCTTCGGTACGGCTCAGGGCCTTATCGTCCATCTGCACACCCTTGAGCTTGGCGCCGCCGGGCAGCTGGGCCAGAATATCCTGCAAAGAACCCATGGACCGCATCTGAACCATCTGGTCGTAGAAGTCCTGAAGGGTAAACTTGTTGGATTTCAGCTTTTCCTCCATCTCGGCGGCTTTCTTGGCATCTTATGCCTTTTCTGCCTTCTCGATGAGGCTCAGCACGTCACCCATACCCAGAATCCGGGAAGCCATGCGGTCGGGATGGAAGGGCTCGATGTCCTCAAGCTTTTCGCCCATACCGGCAAACTTGATGGGCTTTCCGGTGATGGCCCGGACAGACAGGGCTGCACCGCCTCTGGCATCGCCGTCCAGCTTACTGAGCATAACGGAGTCGATGTCCAGCCACTCATTGAAGCTCTGGGCGGCGTTCACCGCATCCTGACCGGTCATGGCGTCCACCACCAGCATAATCTCCTGGGGTTTGACAGCCGCTTTGATGTTTTGGAGTTCCTCCATCAGGGCCTCATCCACATGAAGCCGTCCGGCGGTATCCAGGAAAACCATGTCATGGCCACGCTGGCGGGCATAAAGCACCGCATCCTTGGCAATCTGCACCGGGTCAATCTGCCCTTCTTCAAAAACAGGGATCCCCAGCTTCTCGCCGCAGACCTTCAGCTGCTGAATGGCAGCAGGCCGGTAAATATCGCAGGCCACCAGCAGCGGATTTCTTCCCTGCCGCTTCATAAGACCTGCCAGCTTGGAGCCGTTGGTGGTTTTACCGGCACCCTGCAAACCCACCAGCATCACAACTGTGGGGCCGTTGGGGTTAAAGGTGATGTGCTTGGCATCGCTGCCCATGAGCTTGGTCAGTTCCTCGTCCACGATTTTGACAATCATCTGGGCGGGGCTCAAAGCCTCCAGCACATCGGCGCCTACACAACGCTCCGTTACATTCTTGATAAAATCCTTGACAACCTTATAGCTTACATCCGCTTCCAGCAGCGCCATGCGAATCTCCCGCATGGCCTCCTTTACATCGGATTCCTTCAGGCGGCCTTTGCCCCTAAGCTTTTTGAAGGCAGAGGAAATTTTTTCAGTCAATCCTTCAAATGCCATATGTTACTCCTCAAGTCCCTGGGCTGCGGACAGGATTTTGGCGGCAGTCTGCCGCACCTGGGAATCCGGGTGATTCTCCAGCACCTTTGCAGCCTCTTCGATGGTTCGCAATACCTTCCTGCATTGCAGGTCCCGGCGGACACAGCCGGTTTTCTGCTCCATATTGGTGAGCAGCGCCTCTGCACGGTTCAGGTTATCGTACACACCCTGGCGGCTCACCTGCAGCTCCTGGGCAATCTCCCCCAGGGACATATCCTGGTTGTACCGCATATCGATGCACATACGCTGACGCTCTGTAAGCAAATCCCCATAATAGTCAAACAGCAAGGTCATCTGCAAAGCGTCCATGTTGTGCCTCCTTGTCAAGGTGTTTCCCTTGACACCTCACATAGGTTACCACATTCTTCCCGGCTTGTCAAGTATTTTTCCTTGACAAGCCATTCTTTTTTCAGAAAATCCGGTACCACCGGGAAAGCTCGGCTGTGGGAACGAAGCCCAGCCGTTCGTAGAGTAGGCAGGCTTTCCCGTTGGCAGAGGCCACCTCCAGCAGCACCTGTCGGTCTGCAAAGGTGTGGCTCAGGGCTTTCACCACAGTCTCTCCGGCTCCCTTCCGGCAGGCGGCCAGGGCCAGGAGTCGGGGCTCCTTTACCACGCCGATTCCCAGAAGCTCCCCCTCACGATGGACAAAGTAACCGCTGCCCTCCTTGAGAATCTCCCGGGCGTCGGCTTCCGTGAGAAAAGAGGCGTTGGGAACCCGGCTCATTTTCTCGTTGTAAATCTCCCGGAACCGGGACAGGTTCTTTTCCACCACCGGAAACACCGCCGCATCCGTGTCCCCCAATCCGGTCACATCCCCCTGCATCTGCAAAACCGCCGTGTGCAGGGGGTAATTTTCACAGCAGGGGTGGCCTGTTCCGTAAATCCGCTCCGCCCCCGCCGCCTTACAGAAATCCACACACTCCCCAAGAAATGCCTCCGGCTCTTTCGTATCCTGAATGCGGATATAGGCCTCCTGGCGGTAGGGAATCTCCCGCAAAATCAGGCTCCCCACCCCATATTCCGTTGTAAAAACCGGGATGTTACGCATTTGACCCCTCCTTTTTTGTAATCATATCATACAAATCCGTCCCAGTCTATGAAAGTTTTTCTGCAACATATGTAAAATCCCCGTATAAATGGAGCAAAAAAGTTATATAAATCTAAAAAGAAGCTTGATTTTTCCGGTAATTGAAGTATAATTGGTGTGTACTTCTAAGGAAGAAAGGAGGTTCGTTCCATGAAGAAGATCATCTGCAAGAAAGAATACGATACCGAAACCGCTACTCTCATCAAGAAGTGTACCTACGGCTCCTATGGCGATCCTGCCGGCTATGAAGAAAACCTGTACCAGACTCCCGGCGGATTGTATTTCCTGTATGTTTGCGGCGGCGAGGCTTCCCCTTACCCCACGGAGGACATTCTCCGTCTGGCAAAGGCCAAGGCCAACGACTGGATTGAAAATCACTAAGGAAATGGGAGACTGCAAGCTTTTGCAGTCTCCATTTTCTTGACATATATGCTATGTTATATACAGAAAAACCTATGCTCAGGATGATGTAAATGAAAAAATGCCTCTGTATTTTCTTGGTCTGTCTTTGTCTTCTGACGGCAGGCTGTCAGGCGGCTCCGGCGGCGGATATTGCCGCCACTACCTTGCCGGTTTATGAATTCACCTCCCGGTTATGTGAGGGAACGTCCCTCACCGTCACCCCCATTGTGACGGAGGCCGTATCCTGTCTGCACGACTATTCCCTCAGTGTGGAGCAAATGCGCACCATCGCCTCCTCCAAAATGGTGATTATCTCCGGCGGCGGGCTGGAGGAATTTCTGGAGGACACCTTGGATGGAGCCGCTTCTGTGGTGGATTCCTCCTCCGGGGTGGAGCTGCTTTGTCCCCTGGAAGAACACGACCACCAGGAAGAGGACGGGCACCACCACGAGGAGGACCCCCATTACTGGCTGGATCCCCAGAACGCTCTTCTCATGTGCCGCAACATTGCCGCCGGGCTGATTGAAGCTTATCCGGAAAATGCCCTAATTTTCCGAGAGAATCTTGCCCGGTTGGAGCAGGAGCTGAAAGACCTGGACAGCTACGGAAAAACCCAGCTGGCTCAGCTTTCCTGCCGGGAGTTGATTACCTTCCACGACGGATTTTCCTATTTTGCGGAAGCCTATGACCTGCATATCCTGGAAGCCATTGAGGAAGAGGCGGGAAGCGAGACCTCCGCAAACCGGCTGAAGGACCTGATTCATGATGTGGAAGCCCGGAATCTTCCGGCAATTTTTGTGGAGAAAAACGGAAGCGCCGCTTCCGCCTCTGTCATAGCCGCGGAAACCGGCTGCGGCGTTTTCACCCTGGACATGGCAATCTCCGGCGGAAGCTATTTTGATGCCATGTACCACAATATCGACACCATCAAGGAGGCACTGGGATGACGCATCACACCCACGGAGATTCCTGCAGCAATGCCTGCTGCCTGAAAATTCAGAACCTCTCCGTTGACATCGCCGGGGAGGCCATCCTGAAAGACATCAATCTGCATATTCACTGCGGTCAGATGGTGGCCTTGATCGGCCCCAACGGTGCCGGCAAAAGCACCCTGCTGAAAGCCATTCTGGGTCAGCGGGAGTACAGCGGCACCATCTCCTTCTCCGCTGTGGGGCAGCGGAACCGAAAGCCCCTTATCGGCTATGTGCCCCAGAGCCCTGCCTTTGATTCCGGAGATCCTGTCAGCGTTGCCGACCTCTTTGCCTGCTGCATGAGCAAGCGCCCTGCCTTTCTGGGGGTTTCCAAAAAAATGCGGCAGAAGGTAATGACCTGTCTGGAGCGGGTACACGGCACAGCCCTGATTGACAAGCCTATCGGGCGGCTTTCCGGGGGTGAATTGCAGCGGGTTCTGCTGGCGCTGGCTTTGGAGCCCATTCCCAACATTCTGATTCTGGACGAGCCTTTGTCCGGCGTGGATGTGGAGGGTATGGAAAGCCTCATGGAAATGCTGGATGAAATCCGGCAAAAGTATGACCTTTCCATTCTCATCACCACCCACGACTTTGCCATGCTGCCCCGCTATGCCAACCAGGTGGTGCTCATCTCCCACGAGGTTCTCAGGCAGGGCACGCCGGAGGGAGTCCTCCAATCCCCGGAGTTTGCCCGGGCATTTCACCGGAAAGGAGCCATGGAACCATGAGCATCTGGTATGCCTTTTGTGATTTTCTCCCCCTGGAAATGCTCCACTGGGACTTTATGAAAAACGCCATGCTGGCAGTACTCCTGATGGGGCCCCTGTTCGGCCTTTGCTCCACCATGGTGGTTACCGGCAGAATGAGCTTTTTCTCCGATGCCCTGGGACACTCCGCCTTTACCGGCATTGCCATCGGAAGTCTGGCAGGGCTGGCTGCTCCCACCTGGGCGGCGGTTGTCTTTTCCGTATGCTTTGCTCTGCTGTTTTCCTATGTCCGCAGCAGAAGCAACCAGACTGCCGACACCCTGATTGGTGTGTTTTCCAGTACCGCCGTGGCTCTGGGTATTTTTGTTGCCACCCTGGGAGGCGGCAGCTTCACCAAGTACAACACCTATCTGGTGGGCGATGTGCTCAGCGTTACCCCCGGTGAGATTGGGCTGCTGGCTCTTGTGCTGGTTGCGGTGGTTCTTTTCTGGGTGCTTTGCAGCAATCGGCTGATGCTGACCTCCATTCACCCCCAGCTGGCCTCCTCCCGTGGGGTTCCCACAGGCTGGATGCAGACGGCTTTCACCGTATTTATCGCCGTCACCGTCACTTTGTCCATCTCCTGGGTGGGGCTGCTGATTCTTAATTCCCTGCTGGTGCTGCCGGCAGCGGCATCCCGGAATCTGGCCCGGAATATCCGGGAGTACCACCTGTTTTCCGTATTGCTTGCTTTGGTAGCTGGAATTGCCGGTCTGACGGTTTCCTACTATTTAGGGGCTTCTGCCGGTGCGGCCATCAGCTTGGTGCTTGCCCTGTTCTTTGCCATATCGTTTCTTTTGAGAAAGGTGCGTGCCTGATATGGACCCGATTTCCATGGATGTCATCGCCGTGATGCACAGCGATTTTCCCACCAAGTTTGGCATTCCCCGGCAAAGCGGTCTGGCGGAGGCCCTGCAATCCCCCATTGTGTTTGAGCCTGCCTACCGGAATCCCGAGGCTTTGCGGGGCATCGAAGGCTTTTCCCATCTTTGGATTCTCTGGCAGTTTTCCCAGGCGGTGCGGCAGGACTGGTCCCCCACCGTCCGGCCTCCCCGGCTGGGGGGAAACACCCGGATGGGGGTATTTGCCACCCGCTCTCCTTTCCGTCCCAACGCCATCGGTCTTTCCTGCGTAAGGCTTCTGTCTGTGGAGCATACTCAGGACATGGGCACGGTGCTCCACATCGGCGGAGCGGATTTGATGGACGGCACCCCTATCTTGGACATCAAGCCCTACATTCCCTACTGTGACGCCCATCCGGAGGCTATGGGGGGCTTTACCCAGGATGCCGGGGACTATCTGCTGGAAGTGGATTTTCCGGAGAACCTGAAGCAGCGGCTGCCGGCTGAAAAGCAGGAGGCCATTTGTCAGGTACTGTCCCACGACCCCAGACCCTCCTATCAGAAGGATTCGGACAGAGTTTACGGCTTGTCCTTTGCCGGTCACGACATTCGGTTTACGGTGAAAGACAAGGTACTGACGGTTGTGGATGTGCAATAAAAATCGCTGGAAGGCTCGAATGAAGTCTTCCAGCGGTTTTTTATTGAATCATCTCCAGAAACTCGTCCTCTGTCAAAAGGGGGATTCCCAGTTCCCGGGCTTTACGCTCTTTGGAACCGGCGTTTTCTCCTACCACCACAAAGCTGGTCTTTTTGGACACGGAGCCGGAGACCTTGCCTCCCAACAGCTCAATCTTCTGGGAGGCCTCCTCCCGGGTGAACTTGGTGAGAGCTCCTGTCAGGACAAAAGTCTTTCCGGCAAACCGGGTATCGGTAATCTTCCGCAGGGACTCCATGTTCACCCCGGCTTCCTTCAGCCGGCGAATCAGGTGCTCAGACTGGGGCTGGGAGAACCAGCTGACAATAGACCTGGCGGTAATTTCCCCGATGTCCTCCACCTGGGTCAGGGCCTCCACATCCGCTGCCATGAGGTTTTCCAGGTTACCAAAGGCCGCTGCCAGAACCCGGGCAGTCTTTGCTCCCACCTGACGGATGCCAAAGCCGTAAATCAGCCGGCTCACATCCTGCTGCTTACTGGCTTCAATGGCAGTAAGCAGATTATTGGCAGCGGTGTCCCCCTTTTGCCACAGGGATTTCAGGTTGTCCAGGGTCAGATAGTAAATATCTGCCGGGGATTTGAGATACCCTTTTTCAATCAGGGCGTCCACAATGGCACTGCCCAGACCGTCAATATCCATGGCGTCCCGGCTGACAAAGTGGGCAAGGTTCCGGCTCAGCTGGGCCGGGCACTCGGCGCCGGTGCAGCGAAGGAACGCTCCGTCCTCCTCCCGCTCCGTGGGAGCACCGCATACGGGGCAGCAGGCCGGAAGCCGATAGGGCTGGGTATTTTCCGGCCGCTTGGAAAGGTCAACCTCCAGGATTTCCGGGATAATCTCTCCGGCCTTGCGAATCAGCACCGTATCTCCGATGCGGATGTCCCGCTGGGTGATAAAGTCCTGATTATGAAGGGTTGCATTGGTGACGGTGGTTCCAGCCAGCCGCACCGGGCGCACCACTGCCTTGGGGGTGAGCACACCGGTTCTTCCCACCTGCACCACAATATCCTCCACCACCGTGGGCTTGATTTCCGGGGGATACTTGTAGGCAGCGGCCCATCTGGGGAACTTGGCTGTGGCGCCCAGCTGCTCCCGCAGAGCCAGGGAATCCACCTTGATTACGGCACCGTCAATGTCACAGGTCAGGTTCTCCCGGTTTTCATTGATGGCCTCCACCGCCTTGCCAATCTCCTTGGGGGCGGAAAGAATCTGGTTGGGAATGACCTTGAAATGCAAATCCCGCAGGTAACGGAGGGACTGGCTGTGGGTCTCAAATTCCACGCCCTCCGCCAGCTGGACATTGAAAATCAGAATATCCAATCTCCGTTTGGCAGCAATCTTGGGGTCCAGCTGCCGCAAAGAGCCGGCAGCTGCATTTCTGGGATTGGCGAAAAGGGGCTTCCCTTCTGCCTCCTGCTCTTCGTTGAGCTTGCGGAAGCTCTCCTTGGGCATGAACACCTCTCCCCGCACAATCAGCCGGGCCGGCGCATTGGGAATGGCCATGGGAATGGAAGGGATGGTTTTCAGGTTTTCCGTCACATCCTCCCCCACCACGCCGTCACCCCGGGTCGCGCCCCGGACAAACACGCCATTTTCATATTCCAGGGCAACGGAAAGGCCGTCTACCTTCGGCTCCACAGAAAAGGCGGTTCCCGGGTGCTGTTCCAGATTTTTCGTAAGAAAATCCTCCAACTCCTCCATGGAAAACACATCCTGCAGGCTCATAAGGGGCACGGCATGGGTGACCTTCTCAAACTTGCTCAGAGCCGCGCCTCCTACCCGCTGGGTAGGGCTATCCGGCTGCTTCCACTGGGGGTACTGGGCCTCCAGGGTTTCCAGCTCCCGCAAAAGCTGATCGTATTCAAAGTCCTGCATCTGGGGATCGTCCAGCACATAGTACTGGTAGCCCGCCTGGTTCAGCAGGCGGGTCAGCTCCCCGATTCTCTCTTTCGGTTCCATATTACCCTCCGGTTTGTAGTAATGTATCCGGCACCTGCCCGATGATAATGGTCTCTGCCACCATCACCTGACTGTTCACCGTAAAGCTCTCCGTCCGGCCCAGCACCAGCACGGAAACATCCACCCGCACCTCCATATTCAGCCGGTGCAGGGTCTGGTTGATGCCGGCCTCGGAAAAATCGCTGGTAAAAGAGGCATCCGAGTTGCGGATAGCCAGAATCTCCACGGGAATGGACAGTCCTCTGCCGGACAGAAATTCCGGAAAGAAGATGTTTCCCAGGGGGATTCCCAGCTGGCTGGCATCCAGGGCAAGAATCTCATCGTTGATAATGTTCAGCACCTGGGTTTTCAGCCGGTTAACCTCACTCATATTGGTTTTCAGCGCCGTAATCCGCCCATCCAAATCCTTTTCAAAGTACACAATCCGGTCGTACATAATGTCGCCGGTGGCAATTTGCTGGTCGATGGCATCGTTGATTAAGTCGGATGTAGTATTGATTACCTGGGTCTGGGCCAGGGCCACAATCACATCCTGGTATTTTCGGCGAAACAGGAAAAAGGCTGCCGTCAGCACCAGAATGATAATCAGAAGTAAGCGGATCAGGCGTCCTATCACTCTGCCCATACATCTCCCCCCAGGAAGATATATGCCTTTTTCCAGGAAAAAATTACAGCTTTTTCATATGGGCAGAGGCGGTATTGGCCATAAGCTTCTTGGTGCCGATGTCGTCAAAGGCAATTTCCAGCAGGGCGTCCCCGCCCATTTTCATTACCGACAGCACCATGCCTCTGCCAAAAGCCGTATGGTTCACCATATCCCCCTTGTTCAGCTCCAGCTTGGGTGCGTTCTGGGCAGACGGGTCAGAAGCCAGAAAGCTTCTGGCTCTTTGGGCCATCTGGCGACTGTGGTACTGGGACTGGGTGGGATAGGTCGTTCTCTCCGGGGCTGCGCCATAAAACAGTCCCTTTCGTACCACCACATCCTCCGGAATCTCCTTCAGGAACCGGGAGGGCAATGCCGCAGTGGTTCTGCCGTAGAGCATACGCTGGCGGGCATGGGAGATGGTAAGCTTTTCCTTGGCACGGGTGATGGCCACATAGCAAAGCCGCCGTTCCTCCTCCATCTCCTGCTGATCGCCGATAGCCCGCATTCCGGGAAACAGGCCGTCTTCAAAGCCCACCAGGAACACATGGGGAAATTCCAGTCCCTTGGCGGCGTGAATGGTCATCATGACCACCGCATCGTCCCCCTGGTTATACTCCTCCAAATCCGTATACAGGGCGATTTCCTCCAGGAAACCTGCAAGGGTGGGCTCCGGGGCCGTATCCACATAATTCTGAATACTGGATTTTAATTCCCGGATGTTTTCCAGCCGGGTTTTGTTCTCCTCGGTGGGTTTGGCCTGGAGCACGGCAATGTAGCCGGAGCGGATCATCAGCTCCTCGTAAAACTCCGGCAAAGACAGTCCCTCTTCCAAAAGGCCCGCAAGGCCCTGAATCATATCCGTAAAGGCCTTGAATTTGGCTGCGGTTTTTTCCAGGGGGCCGTAGCTCTCCGGGTGGGAAATCACCTGGAACAGGCTGGCGCCATCCGCCTCTGCCATCCGCTGGGCGGTAGCCAGGGCCTTGGGGCCCAGACCTCTTGCCGGGTTGTTGATAATCCGCAACAGGCGCAAATCGTCCGCCGGGTTATTGATGACCCACAGGTAGGAAAGCATGTCCTTGATTTCCGCCCGTTCAAAGAACCGGGTACCGCCGATTACCCGGTAGGGAATGCCGTTGCGCCTCAGAGAATACTCCATGGCGTTGGACTGGGCGTTGGTGCGGTACAAGATGGCAAAGTCCCGGAAATTCTCATCCGGCTTTTTGGAGAGAATCTGCCCTGCCACATAGTTGGCTTCCGTGCCTTCGTCGGAGGCCTCATAAACCGTCACCGGGTCTCCGGTGCCGTTGTCCGTCCACAGCTTCTTCCCTTTCCGTCCCACATTGTGGGCAATCACGGCGTTGGCAGCGTTGAGAATGGACTGGGTGGAGCGGTAGTTCTGCTCCAGGCGAATCACTCTGGCTCCGGTGTACTGCTCCTCAAAGCTGAGAATGTTCTCGATGGTAGCCCCCCGGAATCGGTAGATGCTCTGATCATCGTCACCCACCACGCAGATGTTCCGGTAGCCCCCGGCAAGCAAAGATGTGAGCAGATACTGGGCATGGTTGGTATCCTGGTACTCGTCCACCAACACATAGCGGAACTTCCGTTGATAATAGGTACGAACCTCCGGAAACTGCTGCAAAAGCTCTACGGTTTTGCAAATCAGGTCGTCAAAGTCCAGGGCATTGTTTTCCTTCAGCTTGGTCTGGTATTTTTTATAAGCCCGGGCCACCGGCTCAAGACGCAGATCGTTGGTATTCTCCAGTCGCTCCTGCATTCCCTCCGGTGTGACCATCTTGTCCTTTTCCCGGCTGATGATCCCCAGCACATACCGGGCAGGGAATATCTTTTCGTCCAAATCCAAATCTTTCAGGATTTCCTTCATCAGCCGCTCGGAATCCGCCGTGTCGTAGATGGTAAATCTGGAGGTATAGCCCAGCCGGTCAATATCCCGACGGAGAATCCGGCAGCAGGCGGCATGGAAGGTCATAGCCCAGATGTCCTGGGCATCAGGCCCCACCTTGTCCGCCAGGCGCTCCTTCAGCTGGTTTGCCGCCTTGTTGGTAAAGGTAATGGCCAGCACGCTCCAGGGAGCTACCGGATTCAGTGCACACAGATCGTCTGCTCTCCGGCGGTCAGCTTCCGAAAGGTTCTCCAAAAATATCACATCCTCCTCTGTCACGGTGTCCGGCACCTGGGAGCTGTCGCTTCCGCTGCCATAGGAGATGAGGTTGGCAATCCGGTGAATCAGCACGGTGGTTTTTCCGCTGCCGGCACCCGCCAGAAGAAGCAGCGGCCCCTCGGTGGTCAGCACCGCCTCTTTCTGCATAGGGTTCAAATCCTTGAATTGATTGGCGATATACTGCCTTCTGGCCTTTACAAATCGGTTCTGCAAATCCTTTGTCATGGTGTATCTTTCCTGTCTTTTATGTCTTTTTCGTTTCCTCCTATTTTAACCCATTTCCCCCCAAAGGTCAAAGGGTAAATGGCTATTTCATAAATTCCCGCAGCTGGGATAATGCCTTTTTCTCAATGCGGGACACCTGCACCTGGCTTACCGACAGCACCCTTGCCACCCGGTCCTGGGTCAGGCCGTGGTAGTACCGCAGCTGAATTACCAGAGCCTCCCGCTCGGGAAGGGCTCCGATGGCCTGCTTCAGGGACAGCCGCTCCACCAGCTGCTCCTCCGTCTGGGTATCGGAAAGGACGCTTTCCAGGGAAAAACCCTCCTCCCCTGTCTCCTGCTGGATGGATTCAATGGCGGCGGTGGCAGTTTCCGCCATGGCAATCTCCTCAGGAGAAAAGCCGGTCTGCCGGGAGATTTCCAGGATGGTTGGTTCTCTCCCCAGGGCGTGAACCAGCTGATTTCTTGTGGTTTTGATGGCTGCCGCCCGTTCCTTGATTCCCCGGGACACCTTCACTGCACCGTCGTCCCGGAGAAACCGGCGGATTTCTCCCGCAATTTTCGGCACGGCGTAGGTGGAAAACTGGGTGCCGTATGCCAGGTCGAAGCCCTCTACCGCCTTCAAAAAGCCCAGGCAGCCCAGCTGATACAGGTCCTCCGTCTCCGTACCCCGCCCCATAAAGCGCTTGGCCACCGACCAGATGAGGCCGCTGTTGTCCAGCAGCAGTTGCTCGCAGGCGTCGTTGTCCCCACTTCGGGCGGCTTCCAACTGGGAGAGGGTGTCCAGGGTATTCATTGACCCCCACCCACCCGGAGGGCGATGCGGCGGCGCATGGTGACGGTGGTGCCCTTGCCGGGGGTGGAGCGGACCTTCAGGGTGTCCATAAAGCTCTCCATAATGGTGAAGCCCATGCCGGAGCGCTCCTCGCTGCCGGTGGTAAACAGGGGGGTGCGGGCCTGCTCCACGTCGGCGATGCCCACCCCCCAGTCCTGAACGGCGATCTCCAGCCGCCCGTCTTCAAAGAGCCTCAGGCGCAGGCGCACCTTTCCCAGCTTTTCCGGGTAGGCGTGGACGATGGCGTTGGTCACCGCCTCACTGACAGCGGTCTTGATGTCATTGATCTCATCCAGTGTGGGGTCCAGCTGGGCGGCAAAGCAGGCCGCCGCCGTCCGGGCAAACCCCTCGTTGGAGGACCGGCTCAGAAACTCAATGGACGCGGTATTGACGGGTCTCATCCTATGTATCCCTCCCCAGCCGGGCGGCCTCTGCCGCCCGGCCCTTGTTTATTCAAAGCGCAGGAGCCGCTCCAGGCCGGCCGCCCGCAGCACCTTACCGGCCTGCTCCGGCACATTCCGCACCGATACCGTGCCCCCCAGCTCTGCCGTGCGCTTATACGCCCGCAGCAGCACCGCGATGCCGGAGCTGTCCATGAAGGTCACTCCCCCCAGGTCCAGGACCAACCGCCTGGGCAGGCGGGTCCCCACCTCCCGGTCAATGCTCTCCATAAGTCCCCTGGCCCGGTGGTGGTC
>OERZ01000109.1_pt1 | contig 16538 bp, 17 predicted proteins | sample 1540151 | NCBI WGS metagenome assembly OERZ01 (sample SAMEA3891880, study PRJEB23780) | metagenome | biome: terrestrial biome; feature: animal house; material: Caecal content | place: Italy | collected 2015-05-05 | reverse complement strand
GTATCGTAGTAAGTTATTTTTCTTTGTGGGCTGGAGATGACATTTAGAAACAGTGCCATATAAACAGCTATTTGCCAGGATTCATATACTATTAGAAAGGTGGCTATTGTTATCAATTACCTATGATTGTTTATCTTTTTAAAAGTGCATAGTCCAACTCTATAACATGAACTTACATATTGCGCCGCAGAAGCAAAACACCAGTGAGAGTGCGACCATCGCCAGAACAAGTCACTTCATCGCAGACCAACTCACTGGAGCCGCCACCATCTAGAAAAAGGCCTTTATAATAGGTGTGATCATAAGAAGATGTGTCACTGATTCCAAGATATTGCTGAATTGCAGTACGGAAATCAGACACGTAAAAGCCAGAAGTAGCTTTTCCGACAATAAGGTAGATATCATTAGAGTTGGTATTTGCTACAATTGCTGTGCGGGCAGTTGTGGTGTTATTTAAATAGAGAACCGAGAATGTGTTCCCCACATTTTCTTCCCAATTACTGTTACCAAGAGAAATTGCGGCACCACCAATTGCCCAAGAGCCACTCCCACTTCCACCAAGTCCAGAAATTTCGGATAAGTGCAAAGCATGCTGATATTTGAGAGTGTTATTACTGTTACTCGTATAAGCAATAACGTGCTCACCGATATCGTTAATCTCTCCACAGTAATTTGGGTTATTAGATCCAACAACAGAACCATTATACATAGCGATATTTAACACGCTATTATCATTGCTAGGAGTAAGGTTAAACCATGTGGCATTAATACCATAGAAGTCGTTTGGGCAGGTAGTTAGATTCCAAGAGCGATTGGCATTTTTGGGCTGAATGTTATTAGCAGTAGTTTTAATAATGTAAAGATTAATGCCATTTTTTGTGACAGACGTATATGTGTATGAAGACATGTATTGACCCTCCATTTAAGTTTAGTAATGCGGTGTGTGCACACATAAACGAAAGAGAGGTTTACCAGTAAAATGTAAACGAGTCTCTGCCAAACTATAAAAGTTTGAGTAGTACAGGATAGTACTAGAAAGCATTCGAGACTCTGAGATAGCGTGGTGTAGGTGCGTAAAAAGCTACAAATTTACAAAGAGCCAATCGACAACACCGGGTGGAAGAATGGAGCAGGCGAGTGTGACCTGGTAGAACAGTGGGCTATTGGCAGGTCTACGGTTCTAAAATTACCTGCTTCTCCCAGTAGAAGGAGGTGCTTTAGGCCCTAAAAAAGTCTAGGAGGTAACCTTTACAAAGGTGCCAATATCTGATGTAGGGACTGAAGACAGAGCTGCCGAAAGCAAACAAAGCTATGAAATCCCGGAAAACGCTGAAATAGTGACTTCCTATGCTTTGTTTATGATATCATTCACTCACGAAACATGATGGGAAGGCACAACGCGATTTGCAGAAACTGTTGGACCCTATCTGGCACACTATCTTGAAGATGGTAGGCTGGAGTTCTCCAACAGTAGTGCTTAGCGCGCAGTATGAAGCCTTTGGCAATGGGAAAGAAGAACTGGGCCTTTATCAACATTCCAGCCAACGGCCAGTCCAATACTGTAAACTATATTCTGATTGAGACTCAAGGGAGAATGAGCTGACCCTTACCACTGTCCGACTTGGCTTCTGTACAACATAGCAGGGTTGATCCGGACGGATGCGGTCTGAGCAGAGAAATTCCTTTCCATAAATACGTTGTAGGGATGCAGAGTTTCCAAATTTGATTAGATTTCTGGCCGTCATCCCAATACTTGGGCATTGAGATGACGGCCGTTTTATACACCAGGAGATTTAACGGTTAGTAGGGCTGTAACACGTGGAAAGGTATGACATAGGGATAAGTAATCCAAGAAGAGTTTTTTTGTTCCTGCTTCATAATTTCATAATTGGGCAACTGGAGGACAGTACCATCGGGCTGCACAATAAAAGTGTAGAATAGCCCTCTGGCAGAATACAAAGCACTATCTAATATTTTTGATGGGATACTCTGTTTAATAGCGTATAAAAACTCATCTGATGTATAATCATCGTTTGCTATTGGCTGATCATTTCCCCACGCCCACAAGCTTCCGTCATTTTTAATTGCAACGCAATCTGAGGCCCACTTCACATCATCCAAAATTTTTTCTAGTGTAAATTTAGAAAAATCCGAATGATACCTAATTTGGTAAAGTGTATTTTCCTCTGAAAGTGCCAGATTCCCGGGAAACACCCTTATAATGTGGTCCGCAATAGGAATTGGTTCTGAATATGTGATACCATTTTGACTACTTATTCCCCAGAATACAAGAGAATGATCTAAGAATACACAGTAATTCCCGTTTAGACCATCTGTAGCGGCTGACAATACTTGGGCATCAAAGATTTGGACTGGTGTGTCAACCCACTCGTCCGCGGTTGCAGTACCCAGTTGACTATACTTATTGTCACCTCCGCCATACAGAAATCCATCACTTCGAATTGCTAAGTAATGTGATAGTCCAATATCAGCTGATACAACGTCATTAAGCAAGATTCTTGGAATATTTGCTTGCTTGATGTCCTGATATTTGCCCAGTGCTTTGGAATAGGCAAATCGATACCATCCTAGCAATTCTCCCGACCGATTTAACGCTAATAAATCAAAACGTCCGGAGAATACTGCGGTAACGTCTGAAGCAATTGGCTTTGCAGTAATACTCCCATTAATGACAAACTCCTTTCCAAGAGAATCAAAATCGTTTATGTTTTCACCCCAAACAAGTAGAGTTCCATCTTGTGTAATCAGATAGTATGTATTACCGGTAATTGAGACAGGTTTATATTGAAGTTGAATATTCGGTAAATCAGGTGACGAAGTACTGTTGTATGTCGATACTAATATCAACAATAGAAGTAACATTACTGACAACAGGTATAACATACGAGCTAATATACTTGTTTTATAATTCATGGACTCTACCTCCCAACACATAGTAAACAGACTTTTAGGGATTTACTTTCTTTGAAAAAAGGCCTCATTAAATCAAAACAGAGGAGGCGGTAGAATGAAAAAGCTTTTCTGGGATGTAGCACAGGTCTTCTGGGATACGACAGATAAATTTTTATACGCATTAATTCTGTTAATCATTTTGGACTATTTAACTGGAGTTTGTGTGGCAGTACATCAGAAAAAACTATCAAGTGAGATAGGTGCAAAAGGAATTGCAAAGAAGGTAGGAATCTTAATACTTGTGTCCATGACCCATATTGCCGATACATTCTTATTTGATTCTATTAGTCCGCTACAGTCGATGACTGCAACATTTTATATTGCTAATGAGGGAATAAGCATTATTGAAAATGTAGGAAAGCTGAATTTGCCACTTCCGGAAAAGATAAAAGAATTGCTTAACTATTTTGAAAAATTAAAAACAATTAAGTAAAGTTTTCTGCCAATTTTCTAATAGCGTTTCTTTTTATCTGGTTTACATTTTGCCGAGAGACATTCATTTTTCGCGCAATTTCAGCTGAAGTCCATCCGTGCTCATAACATAAAATTAGTACTGCAATTTCCTTTTTAGTGAGCACTTTTGAATCCAATATTGGAATCAACGAACAACGGTTATAGCAAATATTATTATCATTACAGTTTACTGAGCTAACACTATCCCAAGGCACTGTATGGAAATTATTTTTTATTTTTTGACGAAATAGTTTTCTATATCTGTTTTTCATTGAAACAGCAATATAGTTTACCATTGCACCATCCTGAAGATATGGATGCTCTTTTTTGTTAAATGAACGTATGAACTCAATAAACTCAAGCCTCATGTCCTCGTAGCCATCCTCGGTACCTAACTGACGACCATACTTTTTAAGTAGCGGATCAAACTGTTTAAGAAGAGTAAGAAGATCTTGTTCGTTGCGGGCAGAAGAATCAACCAACTCAATAAGCATATGGATTCACTCCCAATGTTTTTGAGAGTGAATGAGTCAGAGATTCAGTAAAAGTAAACCAAGTAATTGGAAATAGTTTGGTGTCTCATTAAAACTAATTGCAACAATTGTCCTGTCACTAAATAAGACCTAATATTATGAAAAAGGCAACGTATAAATCTTCATTTATAAAATTCTAGAATTTTTAAACTAGAATTTTATAAATAAAGGTAGATTTTAACAATGAGATCCCACCAAAAGAGCGCATCTAGACAACTTGTTCAATTCTACACAGTTTTGTTTATTCAACCGATTGTCAGGTATATGACGCAGCTGGAGGTGGAACGTACAACTAATTGCTCACTATATGCTAGATCATGCAGAAGGCAAGAACCCTCTCTGTTCAGGTTTCTACGCAAATGAAAATTTGAACTGATATAGATAAATCAGACAACAAAAAGGCAGAGAACCGTATTTAAGCGGTTCTCTGCCTTATGCATATGTATATTAAAATTGCATCTTATTGATTACTTTTTAGTAGTGATAGAGCGGCTCGCCTTGCACGGGTTAATGCCATACGCACACTATCGGGCTTTATTCCTAAGTCTTGTGCGATCTCTGCAGAGGATTTATCTAAAACATATTTCTCCTCTAATATATATCTTATCTTTGGATCAAGCTTAGGCCACACCTTGGCAAGAGCCTCAACGTCTTCCTGCCTAATTAAAGAAGCCTCAACATATCGGCTATGTCCGTCATCATCTGGGCAACATAGAAAATCGTCAAACGAGTATGCGAAATACTTTTTTGTGTCCCGTAAATAGTTTAGTGAAGTATTTTTTGCAGTAGCAATTACATAGTTAATCAGATGCGCAGCATCTTTTTTCTTTAGTTCATCGACTTTATTAATGAGTTTAATAAGGGTGAACTGGAACACATCATCTGCAGCCCAATTATCGTGGACAATTTTTAATATTTCACTATATATCAGTCTTCGATAATTGAGATAAAGTGTGGTCATAAATTCTCTATCCGATTCATCTTCAATTGCAAGAATTAAATACGGAATCATATGCTCTCCTTACTATAGGTATCAAAAGATGCCTTCCAAGCCATATCCGACAATATGAGAGTTAGAGCTTGCCTGCGTTCCTGTGGAAGACATTTAATATCTTTAATAAGCTTACCAATATTTACTCCATTGATTACCTCTTCCTCGAAAACATCCGGTGACAGCTGAGAAGAACAACGGCCAAGCAAATAGTCAGTGCTTACACGAAAGAATTCAGCTAAACTGATTAACTTAACAATTTCTGGAAGATGAACGCCATTTTCATAGTTAGATATAGTTCCACCAGAAACAAAAATTATTTTACCAAGCTCAGCTTGAGACAGATTATGGTCTTTTCTTAATTCTAATAGCAGCTCTCCAAATTCTGCCATTAGAAACGCTCCAATCAAAGAGAATAAACCAATTATATTATATTTTTTTGTATGGCAGTTTTATATAATAGTATTACCATAGATTTATCTTGAAAAAGAAAATATACTATTGTATAACTAATAAAAATATCTAAAAATATAAGTTTTGCAATTTAAAATACGTGTTGCATAATCCTTAAAAAGGTGTCTAGTTATAATAATGGTTTGTTGCATCTGGAGGAAATTATGTTTTTGTTGATGGTGGATTCACTCGAAAACGAATCAGATAGAGATTTCATATTAGGGGTATATCAGGACAATAAGCGGCTCATGTACTATACTGCAAAAAAATATGTAAATGAGCAGGAGGAATGTGAAGAAATTGTTCAGGACTGTATATGTAAACTTATTAATAAAATTGATGTTATTAGGAAGCTGAATCAATATGCGCTGCTGAGCTATATTGTTTCAACGGTCCGAAATTCTGCCATTACATACGGTTTACAGAAGAGAAAGGAGCAGGAAAGGTTTGAGGAAACCAGAGTGGAATTAGATGCATGCAATGCCTTTTACTGTGAGTCACCAGAGACACTCATCGAAAGAATAGAGTCAATGGAGTTGATTAACGAACTGTGGGAAAAGTTATCATATACCGATCGTTTGCTTCTTGAAGGGAAATATATACTAGGCTATAGTGACATCGAACTGGCCAATCAGCTCTCATGTAAGATTGCCAGCGTCCGCATGAAGCTCACACGAGCAAGAAGAAGAGCGATGGCTATAATATCGGATTTGGAGTGATAATTTTGCGTACAGAAGAAAAGGAATATTTATATGAAAAATATGAGGATGCGCTATTTGCGTTACTAATGGACCAGGTTGCAATAGCGCAAGGAAAATGGGCAATTGAAGAGAAGAAGCGATTAGATGAGGATCCATCTGCTAGGATACCAGCGGAAGTGGATCGAAGATGCATGCATACATTGTCAAAATATGTTGGGATACATAAATTTTCAGGTATGAAAAAATATGCAAGAAGGATATTCAACTACGTCACAGCAGCAACATTCGTAATTGTACTGCTATTTTCTGCAACATTTGCGGCTGTTCCACAATTTCGTTTTAGAGTGCTAAATATGTTGATTCAGATGACAGATATCAACACATCGTTTAGATTTTCTGCAGAAAATACTGCCGTTGATGATAATTCGGTGCCTTCTGTTGATGTTGGGTGGCTCCCAGAACATTTGGTGCAAACAAGCGAGGAGATATCTGAATTTGAGATCGTTCGCACGTACTCATCTCTTAATACTGGGGAGGAAACTCTTATCTTATTTGTCACCTACGGAACGCTTGAAAGTAGTACGATAAATATAGATTCCGAAGAGATGGATTTTGAGGAAATAAGTATTTCTGGAAACAAAGCAATTTTAGTACAGAATGGTGAGGAAATTCACCTTGCATGGCTAGATGGGAAATCAATGTGTTTTGTAGAATTGTATTCGTCAAACCTTACCAAAGAGGAAATTGTAAAAATCGGAGTTGAACTCAATATCGAATAATTAATTTTAAGTTGCGTCTTGGGTAATCAAGTGTCAACTATGTAGAGAGTAGATGGGACAGAGAAAAGGAGGCAGTAAAGTGAAAACAAAAGTAATGAGAACAACAGCCCTGCTACTTTTTACATTGTTTATGCTTTCCTCAACGGCCTCGGCGTATTCGACGGATGATGCTGCATTCAGATATGTTGGTGTGGTTCGTATACTTACAACGTTAAAGATAGAAAGTAACGGACTAGCAAAACCATATACAAGTGTAACTCTGAAATCAGGGTATTCCGCAGATATCACAATGGCTCTTGAGCAAAGTCCTAAAGGACAAAACGACTGGGAAGAAGAAAACTCCTGGAGCACATCTGGAAGCGGAATAGTTATCTTGAGTAAATCTTGGTTTGTTCCCTCAGGATATGACTATAGGGTTGTTGTTGATGTGACGGTATATGATGAGAATGGAAGTGAAGTCGAATCTCCCTCAAACGAGTCGGCCGTTGTTGAGTACTAGTTTACTCCCAAGAGAAATAATTCAATGACAACTGAATAAATTGTTTTTATTGTTCTTTATACGGAATAACTCCCATCTACTTAAACTCGACTGAGCACTTTTTCAGCAACGACATTTCAAAACCACTGCTTTTAGAATCCTGCAACAAAAACATTTTTACACAGAATAACTAGAAGGCCGCCATCCCAATGTATAGCACATTTGGATGGCGGCAAATTTTCTTATTGGATTGGAATTTGTGACTTATACCCCTGTTGCAGTTTATGAACCTAACTTGTCCTTATATAATGAAAACAAGTCAATCTAAATATTGGATGATGCAGGAGATGGTCATATGTTTAAGCGATGCGTTGCAATGCTTTCACTTGTGTGCCTAATGGTGCCAGTATTTAGTCACAGCAGTATAAAGTATGCCTTGGCTTCCCAGGTAGATGCGTATGTACCCAAGCAACCGCTCTATGCTTCAGACACATATTATTACATTGACCAACAGCATACACTGTGGGGGTGGGGCGATAACCAATTTGGAACACTGTCGGGTGCTTATGGCTATCAAGAGGAAATATCTATGCAGAACCCCAACAAATTGATAGAGCACGTGATTTATATCACCGCAGGTCAGTATGCTGCTATGGCGATTGATGAGAACGGTAATCTCTGGGGGTGGGGGTATCCGCTCTTTGGCCATATTCCTCAACCCGCACAAACAGATGCTGCGGTGAAGATTTTGGATCAGGTAACGCAGGTGTGCATTGGCTCACGGCATGCTATGGCTCTCCGCGCTGACGGAACGCTTTGGGCCTGGGGCCAGAATAACATGGGACAATTGGCACTGGATGTGGATGATATGCAAGGATCCCAATACGGACCTGTCATGATTATGGAAAATGTAGTGGATATATCTACGTACGGTGTAGCTAGCTTGGTGGTAAAAGATGACCATACGCTTTGGGGCTGGGGCGGGAATGTAATCCCTCAGTCTGAAAATCAAATCCTTCCTCCGACAAAACTAATGGATAACGTTTTGTCTGTTGAGGCAACCAATGGCGGATTTTTAGCAATCAAAACAGACCAGTCCTTGTGGGCATGGGGAGGAAGCACTGCACAACGAAGTCAAGTTGGCTTTTATCAGGATCTAACGAAGATATTGGAAAACGTAGTGTTCTGTGGCCCAAGTGTTGCCATTCAAGGTGATGGCAGTCTATGGATATGGGGTGAGAACACGTTTGGTCAATTAGGAGATGATACCGAGGTATCCAGAAGTAGTCCGAAAAAAGTTATGGAGAATGTTTTGTATGCTGGGATGGGCAGCAACACAATGCTGGTCATTAATGACATGGGCGAACTGCTGATGTATGGCGGAGAAGCGGAAGAAAGTCCAACGGTTGTTGCCAGTTTTGGAGAATGCATGTTGCCGTATACTACAAACATGATACAATTACTGGACTATTTAGACGTAAGGATAAATGACTGGTTTTATCCCGGCGTGAAGACTTGTACAGGCTATCAAATTATGATAGGGGTCTCAGAAACAGAATTTGCACCCGGAAGACACTTAACACTTGGGGAGGGCGAGGTGATTATGCGTAGACTGCAGTCCCTTCTACAACAAAATAAGGATTTGGATAATTGTGATACCGTTGGTAATATTAATTGGAATACCAGCGGCAATGCAAGTTGGGAACAGGAGCAAATTTCTCGCACCCAGTTTATGGAAATGCTTTTTGAAGTAATACCGATAATGGAAGATTATGACAAGATAGATGAGGATTATACATCAGACGATCTGAAGGCAAAGATATCGGAGTGGTATGAAATCGGTATTCTTACAGGGACGGACGAGAACCATTCATTTGATGGTGATCTTCCAATTACGAGGGCAGAAGTGTCTCTGATTATAGCACGCATACTTGACCCCGACATACGAGTAAAAACTTAATCATCCGAGAAACGCACAGTGCCCAGGGGAAGACCCTGAGCACTGGCAATATATATGTTTATTCGTTGCGCAGAGCGACAATCTGGCAGAGGTTACGCCCACCGCTATTCACATAGACATTACTCCCGTTCTGCTTTGCTTTCAGCTGAGAAGAGCTTCCTCCGTCCAAAGAGAGGCCCAGATATCTAGAGCTTGCCTGTTCCCCTTCCTGTATGCCAAAGTATTGCGAAATAGCCTTTCTAAAGGCAGTGATGTCACAGTTTGTATTAGATACAATTAGGTATACCTTATTTGTGCTTGTATCTGCTACGATACCTGTGCGTCGAGGAGACCTTAGGTCAATGAACGAAGCAGTTGCCTCAGTGCTGGAAATCAGATTGCTGCGCCAGCTAGATTCGTTGTAACCAAGAATCAAGCGAATACCGCCTTGGCCCCAAGAATGAGTCGCGGTTAGATTTGCACTCAAGTCACTTCCTGTGATGGCCCACTCCATCCCAAAGGAAGTGGTGTTCCAAGTTAAGACGCCGTGACCAACCTGGTTGTTCCAGCACAAGCTACTTCCGTTACTGATTGCAAGGGTAATCATATTATTATCCCCAAGGTCAAAAAAGCCGCCATTGATTCCATACCGAGTAGAGGAGTACAGGTTATCCTGTTCGTTTAACGTTACAAGTTCAATGTTGTTCGGATCTGTACGAATCATGTGAAGAGAAAGGCCGTTATGCGTGGCAGTGATATAATCGTGATCGGCTAGCATACTGATTCCTTCTTTCAATTTTATTTAATACCATTTGGACTAACGACACAACGCATTGTTCCAGATGCAGTTGTACCGGGTATTACCAATCCAGTCTGTTGAACTACTTTATATAGATGCAAGATTCTGCTAAATGTAAAGCTATGAAAGGATGGGAACGGGATGAAAAAATGGATTGCGTATTTCCTGGCAATGTTTTTGTTGGCTCCCACGGCCCTGGCAGCAGAAGAGACGTTCCCATATCGCACCTCCGACTGGGCCAGAGCGGAGGTGGGCCAGGCAGCAGAGCTGGGCCTCATTTACGACCCCTATGGCCACTTCAGCGACCTGCGAGCCCCTGTCACCCGGGGGGACTTTGCTTCCAACGCCGCCGCTTTGGTGGCCAAGGGCTTCGGCAAGGACCTGGAGGGCTATGTTCTGATCATGCGCTATCGGGGTCAGGTCGAGGACCCGGCCTTTACCTACTCTGCCATAGATGCCGCCGCTGATCTGGGCATCCTTCAGGGCAGAGGGGACGGCACCCAGGACTATGACCGTGACGCCCACATCACCCGCCAGGAGGCCGCCGCCATGCTGGCCCGGACCTATCGGGCCTGCCATAGCGCGGAGCCAGATGTGCTCGAGCCGGTCTCCTTCACGGACCGGGAGGACATCGCCGACTGGGCCATCGAGGACGTGGCGCTGATGAATCAGCTGGGGATCATGAAGGGCGTGGGGGATGGACGGTTCGACCCTCTGGGGGAGTATACACAGGAGCAGTGCATCCTCTCCCTGCTGCGGCTCTATGAGGCGGTCCCCTTTGACGGCACCGGGCGGGAGGCCCCCTTTTCTATAAGACCGGAGCCGGGCTTTCTCTATACAGAGTATCAGTCGGAACTCCGTTTCGCCCTGGAGAGTGAAGACTATTATATCTGCGCCATGCTCCACCCCACCGGAGGCTGGAGCTTTTCGTCCTACGACATCTGTGTGATCGGGGAGGACCTTTCGGTCCGGACATACAAGACCCCCATCATCAGCCACTCCGACAGCTTCCGCGGTGTGGAATACGCCAGGCCGGAATACGCCGCCCTCTCCGAGGACGGCGGAAAGCTGATCTATACGGCCACCCTGGAGGAGGATGTCTATCACATCGAGACCGGCGTGGAAGAGGCGGACTGGCCCCTGCTGTTTGAGAAAGGCATCTATACCGTCACCCTGGACCTGGCCACCGGAGAGCAGACCTGGACCCAGGTGGAGCTGCCATAGTATACGCTGGTTCTGAGCGTTCAAAATGTGAGATTATGAGAGGACGGGAACAGAATGAAAAAATGGATCACGTTTTTCCTAGCAATGTTTTTGTTGGTCCCCACAGCCTTGGCTGCGGAGGAAGAGTTCCCGTACCATACATCCGACTGGGCCAGAGCGGAGGTGGGCCGGGCGGTGGAATTGGATCTCATTTACGACCCTTATGATTACTTTTCATTTATCCAAGACGCCATTTCCCGGGAGGATTTTGCCTGCAACGCGGCCGCCCTGGTGGCCAAGGGCTTCGGCATCAATTTGGAGGGCTATGTCTTCGTCATGAACTACCGGGGGCAGGCGGAGGACGAGAATTTCACCTACTCCGCCGTGGATGCCGCCGTCGAGTTGGGCATCCTTCAGGGAACGGGCGCGGGTGAGCTGGAGCTGGACCGCACGATCACCCGGCAGGAGGCCGCTGCCATGCTGGCCCGGACGTATCGGGCCTACCAGAGCGCGGAGCCAGATGTGCTGGAGCCGGTCTCCTTCACGGATCAGGAGGACATCGCGGACTGGGCCCTGGAGGACGTGGCGCTGATGAGCCAGCTGGGGATCATGAACGGCGTGGGTGATGGACGGTTCGACCCGCTGGGGACATATACAGAGGAGCAATGCTTTATCTCTCTGCTGCGGCTGTATGAAACGGTTCCCTTTGACGGCGCTGGGCGGGAGAACCCCTTCTCCACCCTGGAGCCGCAGCCGGGCTTTCTCTGCACATTCCCCAATTCAGGGTATTACGTCTTCGCCCTGGAGAGCGAGGACTACTACGTATTCTCCAGTATCTATCCCTCCCAGGGCTGGAGCAACACGACCTATCATATCTATGTGATCGATCGGGATCTCTCGGTCCGGAGATATGAGACCCCGATCCTGAAGTTCATCGGTTTCCGCGGCGCGGAGCATGGCAAACCAGAAAATCCCGTACTCTCTCAGGACGGCACCAGTCTGACATATACCGTCACCCTAACGGAGGATGCCTATCGCTATGATTTCTATGGCGAGACATACTCGGACCTTCTGTTTGAGAAGGGCATCTATACCATCACCATGGACCTGGCCACCGGGGAGCAGACCTGGACCCGGGCGGAGTTGAGCGTCGATTGAACAGACCACTCTTTCAGTATCCGAACGAAAGAGCGGTGGAGAGGCGCTTTTGCACCTCTCCACCGCTCCTTAAGTCGTACAGTTTAGCAGGTCCGATTCTACGGTTAAGCCCAATGATCGATTCTGAACTGCTCACCGGTGGCCCAGTAGCCATCAGGAAGCTGACATTTAGGATGATTAATAATCCATGCTCGATCAATGGTGCTGGTAGAGATTCCCCAATTTGAGCTTCCTACTTTGACGTTCATGAACTCACCGCCCAGCATATAAGTACTATCGCTTCGGCTAGCACTGTCTTCCCACGTGACCATAGAAGCGAAACGGTAAAAGGCTGTCCAACTGTAATTCTTTGAGAGTTCAAATTCGTCATTATAGGTTGTGCTTGAATCAATCACGTTGTTGCTGTTATCCAGCCACTCTACAAAAAAACGAATCTTATTGGTCTCAACGCGATTTGGAGTTACTTCAATTCGTGCTCGCTTTGCGTTCCTGGGTGCTTTACCCAAAGTATAGAGTACATCTTCGTTGCACTCATAGCATACTGCTTCCCAACCGTCTCCGGCCGGATTGTTCTTACCGACTCCGAAATTTCTGAGACCAATGTCAATTGCTCCAGCGGAACCACCATCTACGCCAAAACTGATATATGCATTTCGTCCATTGCCTGTCCCAAGCAAATTTATATTACTGGGAAGGATGATGATTCCCGAGGCTGTGTGGTAAGTTGCGACAGATCCTCCACAAGCGTAGTAATATGCGCCTTCTTTGGGACTATAATCCACCCAATAAGGAGTCCCATTTGTCGGTTTTAACATAGTGTATTGACCTTCAGGCATAATATAACCTCCTATTGTCAAAAATCTGAGGCCTCATAAATTTTTGACTATATATTAAATATGAAAATACTAAAAAAATGTAAATCTGACTGACATACCTCATATTTAAAAATTTATTTTGAAATGTGCATATCGTTCTGAAAACTATCAGACATGAGGGTGCTCACCGTGAGGCAATTATTTGCCCTCTTTACTCTTACTTCTGCTGAATTCCGATGTTTAGGCAATTGAGGCGAAACTCCCGCACCACACTTTTGACTGGATCTGTCCGGAGGTAGGCCAGGTGGTGAAACTACTCTTGTCTACGACTTCTGATGAAAAGGGAATCTACACCGTCACCATGGATTTATCTGGCTACCGGAGAGCAGATATGGACCCGCGCGGAGCTGCCATAGTATACGCTGGTTCTGAGCGTTCAAAATGTGAGGTTATGAAAGGATGGGAACAGAATGAAAAAATGGATTACGTTTTTCCTGGCAATATTTTTGTTGGCTCCCACAGCCTTGGCAGCGGAGGAAGAGTTCCCGTACCGCACCTCCGACTGGGCCAGGGAGGAGGTGGGCCGGGCGGTGGAATTGGATCTCATTTACGACCCTTATGATTACTTTTCATTTATCCAAGACGCCATTTCCCGGGAGGATTTTGCCTGCAACGCGGCCGCCCTGGTGGCCAAGGGCTTCGGCATCAATTTGGAGGGCTATGTCTTCGTCATGAACTACCGGGGGCAGGCGGAGGACGAGAATTTCACCTACTCCGCCGTGGATGCCGCCGTCGAGTTGGGCATCCTTCAGGGAACGGGCGCGGGTGAGCTGGACCTGTACCGCGCGATCACCCGGCAGGAGGCTGCCGCCATGCTGGCCCGGACCTATCGGGCCTACCAGAGCGAGGAGCCTGATGTACTGGAGCCGGTATCCTTCACGGACCGGGCGGACATCGCGGACTGGGCCCTGGAGGACGTGGCTCTGATGAGTCAGCTGGGGATCATGAACGGTGTGGGGGATGGACGGTTCGACCCGCTGGGGACATATACAGAGGAGCAGTGCTTTATCTCTCTGTTGCGGCTGTACGAGACGGTCCCCTTTGACGGCGCTGGGCGGGAGAACCCCTTCTCCATCCTGGAGCCGCAGCCGGGCTTTCTCTGCACATTCCCCAATTCGGGGTATTATGCCTTCGCCGTGGAGAGCCAGGATTATTTTATTTTCTCCATGGTCTATCCCTACAAGGGCTGGAGCAATACGACCTATCATATCTATGTGGTCAATCGGGATCTCTCGGTCCGGAGATATGAGACCCCGATCCTGAAGTTCATCAGTTTCCGTGGCGCAGAGCATGGAAAACCTGAAAACCCCGTACTCTCCCAGGACGGCACCAGTCTGACCTATACCTTCACCCTGACAGAGGATGCCTATCACTATGATTTCTATGAAACACCACCCCTGCTGTTTGAAAAGGGCATCTACACAGTCACCATGGACCTGGCCACCGGAGAGCAGACCTGGACCAGGGCGGAGCTGGGGACCGGCTAAATAGGCCAGAACTGAAATAGAGCTTGGTAACAGCAAATTTAGGGACCAAATCACACATTTTATTCTTTCCAGTGGCTCTAGAAAAGGACCTGTTGCAAAATGCAGTTTTCAGACCCAAGCGGGAAATTTGTGTATTAAAAAAGTTAGCGAGAACCGCCGCCTTGACGGTTCTCGCTAACTTTTTCTTTGACCTAATTTTTCGAAATTCTATTTTGCAACAGGCCCTACTTTTTCTTCTCTGCCCCCTTTGCGGCCGCCATTTCTGTGTCTGTCCAGCCCTGGGCCGGCCTGTTAAAGCTCCTCCAGCAGCCGGCGGAGCGTCTGGGCGTTCTCCCGGCTCTCCGCCGCCAGGTCCAGCCACAGATTGGCCAGGTCTCCGTCTCCCGACCGTGCCGCTGCGGACCGGCAGCCCTCCTCACTCCGCCGCTCAGCCAGATACCGCTCCCGCAGTCCCCCCATCAGGGTCGTTTCCCGGCTCTGGCCGCCGGGATTTTGGGGGAGATACCACACCCCATCCAGCAGAAAGCAGGCCACCGCCAGACGTTTGCTTCGCCGCCGGGCGGCGGCAGACAGCCCCCGGACCTGTCTCCCTCCCGGCCGGTTCCCCAGCCGGCGGGCCAGAGCGGCGTAATCCACCGCCGCCAGAAGGGCCTCTCCCAGGGCGGCCCGGAGCTCCCCACAGCAGCGCTCCACCCGCTCCCCTTCATCGGGTGCCGCCAGCGCCCGCTCCTGCACCGGAGCCGGCAGCACCTCAATGGGGCTCTCCCCGCCTCCGCTTTCGGTCACCCGCTGCCACACCTGCCGGAAGAGCGCCCGCTCATCCTCCGGCCGGTCCGTCCCGCTCTGGGGCATCTGTACAGTTTCCATGGATCACGCCTCCTAAATTCCGGTCTTTCGGTCCATACTATGCCAGTAACCGGTCGGCGTTTCCACCTGCGTTTGACGGGGGAAAAGAAATACTTGTAAATCAATCGGAATTATGGTAAAATACTGCCGTATTGGCGGCAGAATCCCAGAAACCGCCGCCGACGGTTACAGAGAAACACAAAGGAGTCCTTCACATGCTGGAGATCAGGCATTTATCTTATCAGGTGTCCGACGAGTCCGGCGAGGAGCTGGGCATCCTCAACGATGTCTCCCTCACCATCGCCGAGCACAAGTTTGTGGTCATCACCGGCCCCAACGGCGGCGGCAAGACTACCCTGGCCAAGGCCATCATGGGCCTGGTTACCCCCACCGGCGGACAAATTCTGTGGAACGGTGAGGACATCACCTCTCTCAATATCACTCAGCGCGCCCGGAAGGGCATCAGCTACGGCTTCCAGCAGCCCCCCCGGTTCAAGGGGCTGAAGGTAAAGGACCTGCTGGCCCTGGCCGCCGGCAGCGAGAAGCTGACCCGGGAAGAGGGCTGCCAGTACCTGACCCGGGTGGGCCTGTGCGCCAACGACTACATCGACCGGGAGGTGGACGCCTCCCTGTCCGGCGGCGAGCTCAAGCGCATTGAGATCGCCATGATTATGGCCCGGGGAACAAAACTGTCCGTCTTTGACGAGCCGGAGGCGGGCATCGACCTGTGGAGCTTCCAGAACCTGATCCAGGTCTTTGAGCGGATGCAGCAGAAGAACACCGACGGCTCCATCCTCGTCATCTCGCACCAGGAGCGTATCCTGAACATCGCCGACGAGATCATCGTCCTGGCTGCCGGCCGGGTGACCC
>OERZ01000108.1_pt1 | contig 16574 bp, 11 predicted proteins | sample 1540151 | NCBI WGS metagenome assembly OERZ01 (sample SAMEA3891880, study PRJEB23780) | metagenome | biome: terrestrial biome; feature: animal house; material: Caecal content | place: Italy | collected 2015-05-05 | reverse complement strand
GCTCGCCCGCATTTCTGTGGGGTCATGGCGCTGTATCCAATCCGGACGGCTGATGCAGTTGTCAAGGTGCGGTTTAAAGAATTGCGGGCCGATTGCCAGGCTGCAAATCTATCAGAAAATAAAAAATCCGCCTCGCAAAGGATTTTGTCGTAGACGAATGGCGGCAAAATGGGTCGGGGTGGCTGCGGGGCGGAAGATAAAATCGAATAGAGGCTTTATATAAGTGAAGCGATCGGATTTGCAATAAAGGGTAGCATGGAAGAAAACAAATGTCAACGATTTGTCGAATGATTTGTGAGAGCCAACAAGAAAGAACCCTACACGTTGGGTAGAATAGAAATTTTTGTTTGGTGAAAAAATTCGGATTTTGTCGAAGAAAAAAGTCTGCTTTTTTGAGAAGTCGGATGAAGCCTGTCTGGAAAATCCACGGGCGGGCGTTACCGGATTAACAAAGAACTCAGCGCATAATTGGTGAGGATGTACAAAAGCAAAAGTCCGCCTGACAATGAATCCTGTCTGTGCTATACTTTATACTTAGAAAGTATCAGAAGATCCATCCGCATAGAGGAGAAAAACATTACAGACAAAGGATTTGAAAAATCGAAAGCGTCACCTGCCTGTAGAAACGTGATCGATTATCAACGTTCAACCGCGGATGAAGAACTATAAACAGGACGCCCTAGCTGTAAGGGTACTGGAATGAGATCACACAAAAAGTGTTGTGTGGGAGGGTGAATTATGCCGGACAAAAAGATGACTGATCAGCGAGCAGCGGCTAAACGATTCGCAGAATATTGGCAAGGCAAAGGTTATGAAAAGGGTGAGAGCCAGCCGTTCTGGCTCTCTTTGTTGCGGGATGTGTATGGGGTAGAGCACCCGGAGGAGTTTATCTCCTTTGAGGATCAGGTGCATCTTGACCACACCAGTTTCATCGATGGAAGCATCTCCGCTACCCATGTCCTGATCGAACAGAAAAGCCTGGATAAAGATCTGGACGCTCCAATCCTACAGTCCAGCGGAATCAAGCTCACCCCCTTTCAGCAGGCAAAACGGTATTCGGCAGAGCTGTCCTATTCAGAACGGCCGCGCTGGATCGTCACCTGCAATTTTGCACAGTTCCTGGTGTACGACATGGAACACCCTAATAGTGAACCGGCGGTGATCTACCTGAAAGACCTGGAGGAGGACTATTACCGCCTGCAGTTCCTGGTGGATACCGAAAATACCGAAATCAAGAAAGAGGAAGCGGTATCCTTCCAGGCGGGCGAGCTGGTTGGAATTCTCTATGAAAAAATCCTGAAGCAGTATAAAGACCCCACCAGCCCGGAGAGCCTCCGCAGCCTGAATATGCTCTGTGTCCGACTGGTGTTCTGTCTGTATGCCGAGGATGCCGGAATCTTCGGGGAGCACGGCAAGTTCCACGATTATCTCAAGCATATAGCCGAGCGCAATATTTCGGATGTGCGCCGCGGGTTGATTGACCTGTTCCGCGTGCTGGATACCAAGCCGGAAGACAGGGACCTCTATATGGAGGAAGAACTGGCTTCCTTCCCCTATGTGAACGGTGGCTTGTTTGCCGATGAAAACATCGAAATTCCGCGCTTTACGGAAGAGATTGTGCAGATCCTGCTGAGCAAAGCAAGTGAGGACTTCAACTGGCGGGACATTAGCCCCACGATCTTTGGTGCGGTGTTCGAGAGCACTCTGAACCCGGAAACCCGCCGGTCGGGCGGAATGCACTATACCTCCATTGAAAACATCCATAAAGTGATCGACCCTCTATTCCTGCGGCGTCTGCGAGTGGAGCTGAATGAGATCGAGGAGATCGCCTTAACCAATCAGCGCCGCAGCCGTCTGGAGGCGTTTCAGAAAAAGTTGGCTTCTCTGGTCTTTTTTGATCCGGCCTGCGGTTCGGGCAACTTCCTGACCGAGACCTATCTGTGCCTGCGCCGGCTGGAAAATGAAGTGATCGAGCAGCTGATCGCCCTGGAAAAGGGCAATGTGGAAGGCCAGACCATGCTGGCCGGGGCACGGCACATCGACGTGATGGTCAGCATTACCCAGTTCTATGGGATTGAGATCAACGACTTTGCTGTGTCGGTAGCCAAGACGGCTCTCTGGATCGCGGAAAGCCAGATGCTGGAGGAAACTGAGAAGATTCTGACCCAGCATCTGGAATTCCTGCCCCTGACCACCAATGCCTTCATCCATGAGGGGAATGCGCTGCAGATGGACTGGAAGGAGATTGTCCCGGTCCAGAGACTCAGCTATATCATGGGCAACCCGCCGTTTGTGGGGTATTCATTGCAGAGTAAAGAGCAAAAGCAGGATATTCTTTCCATTTATGTGGACGAAAAGGGAAAGACCTATAAGACTGCTGGGAAAATTGATTATGTGTCCGGTTGGTATTTTAAAGCTGCACAGCTGATGCAGGGCACCAGTATCTGTACAGCATTTGTTTCAACCAACTCCATCACACAAGGAGAGCAAGTGGCTGGCGTATGGAAACCGCTGTATGATCGTTTCAATATTCACATTGATTTTGCGTATCGTACCTTCCGATGGGATAGCGAAGCCAGTCTTAAAGCTCATGTGCATTGTGTGATTGTAGGCTTTAGTGAATCCTCAAACCGTAATTTGCGGCTACTGTATGCTGGAGATCAAGTTGAGAAGGTTGAAAATATCAATGCTTATTTGCTGGCAGCTCCAAATATTTTTATTGAAAGCAGAAGTAAACCAATCTGTGACATTCCCAAAATGGTTTATGGGAATAAACCAACGGATGGAGGATTTCTATTTTTATCGCCAGAAGAATATGAAGATGTAAGCGTCAGAGAACCTTGCATTAAAAAATATATTCGACGTGTTTATGGTGCAACAGAGTATATAAACAATAAATTTCGATATTGCCTTTGGTTGGTTAATGCATCACCCAAAGAAATTCATAATTCTCCTTTCATCATGAAAAGAATAGATCAAGTCAGAGAATTTAGAGAAGCCAGCACAAAAGAAGCAACAAAAGAATGCGCCAACACGCCCACATTGTTTCAGGAAGTTAGGCAACCTATTTCGGAATATATTATTGTTCCTAGACATTCAAGTGAAAATCGACGTTATGTACCAACAGGTTTTATTGATTCATCTATTATTGTAACCGATGCAGTACAGATTATTCCGGAAGCTACAATTTATCATTTCGGTGTCTTAACGTCCAACGTCCATATGTCTTGGATGCGCGCAGTTTGTGGACGTATAAAAAGCGACTACCGCTACTCGAAAGATGTTGTCTATAACAACTTCCCATGGCCCACCCCCACCGAGGAACAGAAAGCCAAAATTGAACAGACAGCTCAGGCCATTCTGGATGCGCGGGCGCTGTACCCAGATAGCAGCCTGGCGGACCTTTACGATGAACTGACCATGCCGCCCGAGCTGCGCAAGGCCCATCAGAACAACGACCGCGCCGTCATGCAGGCCTATGGGATGCCGGTGCGTGGGACAACCGAGTCGTCCTGTGTGGCTACTTTGATGGAGATGTATCAGAAGTTGGTAGAAGAGGAAAAAGCATAATATTGTGTAACAAAATGGAGAATATAATGGACCGACAGAGACCTCAACTGACAGATGAAAGCCGAAAGAAAGCTGGAATCTCACAGATGAAAGTGTTCTATCAGAATCAGTATCTCTTTTGGCGTGTTGCGGTAGTAAAATCAATTCGGAAAATTTTGAAGACAAGCGACGCGTTTTATGAGGATTTGGAAGATGAGCTTTGTTTCGATCAGACCCAGCTTCCTCCAGAAGAGCGAACGGATATCGTACATAATCAGATTAAAAATGGCTGGCTGTTTGAAGCAGTTGCACAAGCGGAACAATCGATTGAAGACCTGTTTTCTCTCCTTAAAAATGCAAAAGATCCGGCATTCTTTGCGAAAGATGTTATAACATATAGAGTAGGGGCAATATCCAGCTTTATACGAGAGTTTGAAACATATGATCTTCAAACCGTTCTGGATGCATTTGATTTGCCATTTTTTCCACTAGACGAACCATGGGAAAATTCAGATGTTTTTGAGCAATACTGCAAATCGGTTTTGATGATACAGGCTTATGTAAAGGATTTGGCTGCATTTCATCAGAAATATTATTTGGATTACTGCCAGTACAAGCATGGAATGGCAGTTTCCCTATGTCCGTTTGGAAATAATAATAGAAAAGGGGAATTTCGAGAAGAGAAAAAGGCTCATTGGGGCCAAGGAGCCTTGATGACTTTTGATAATTATGAAATCTCTAAACGTATGAATAAAACAAATAATGTGCCTCAACTTTGTCTCTACGTAACTGAAAGTACACAGCCTTATTTGAGTCAATTACATGATGAAAATAACTTGCTTCATTTTTCTATGCACTATGTTGACATTGATGAGGTGGTTAAAATTACAGAAAAGGCCTTTACATTGCTGAATGTTCTTTGGGTCAACTTGCTAAATAAAAATGAATATACAGAATCAGATGTATTTCGTGAAGTGTCTTTCCCGCTGGAAGATTATAGAGGATATTGGACTATAGGTTTTCCAATGGAGAAAGATGATGACGCTATGTAGAGCAATACAACATAAAATAAGGTGAATAAAATTGGCAAACTTCCAGAAATTAATAAATGAGCTGCGGAAATACCCAAACGAAACGCAGTGGATCGAATTTAAACACAATAATTATACTCCTAATATGATTGGCCAGGACATCAGTGCATTGGCAAACAGCGCAGCACTGTACGAGAAAACCTGCGCATATATGCTCTGGGGAATTGACGATATAACACATGAGATCGTTGGCACTGAATATAATCTCCAAACACTGAAAAAAGGAAATCAGGAACTTGAAAACTGGCTTCGGTCGCTTTTGTCAAGAAATGCTGACTTTGAGTTTCATTCGGTTCCAATGGATGATAAGATAGTTGGATTGCTCATAATATATAGAGCAACCAATCAAACCGTGACGTTTGAGAAAGTTGACTATATTAGAGTTGGGAGCTACACAAAAAGGTTGAATGACTACCCGGTTTTGCAATCACAGGTATGGGACAGAATACGAAATTCTAAATTTGAAGAACGCTATGCCAGATCGGATTTGGAATTGAGTGAAGCGCTCCGACTGCTTGATTATGGGATTTATTTTGATATTACAGGCATTCCTCAACCAGTAGAAGCAGATAAAATCGCCCACTATATGCTGGAGGAAATGATCTTAGTTCGGCAAGACGATGGATTGTATTCCATTACAAATCTTGGAGCTATTTTGTTTGCCAAGCGTTTTTCAGATTTTCCTCGGATTTCTCGCAAAGCAATCCGCGTAGTTCAATACAGCGGGAATAATCGGTTGAATATGCTCAAAGAGGATATTGGCGGAAAAGGCTATGTGGTAGGCTTTGAAGGACTGATGAAATATCTCCAAGCGCTGATTCCCACGGAAGAAGTTATTAGCGGGGCCATTCGTGAACAAAAAACGGCATATCCTATTTTGGCCATTCGTGAAGCCGTAGCAAACGCACTTATACATCAGGATTTTTCAATTACTGGAACAGGACCAGTTGTCGAGGTTTTCCAAAACCGAATTGAAATCACAAATCCTGGTACACCTTTGGTAGAGGTAGCACGTATTATTGATAATCCGCCACGTTCTCGAAATGAGAAGCTGGCAGCGTTGATGCGCCGACTTAGGATGTGCGAAGAGCTCGGAACTGGGTGGGATAAGATCACTATATCCTGTGAGTTGCAGCAACTTCCGGCACCAAGAATTCAGCTGTTTGAAGATAGTACCCGGGTGACGTTGTATTCTGAGATGCCTTTTTCCAGCATAGCACCCGAGGATAAAATTTGGGCTTGTTATCTTCATGCATGTATCCTGCAAGTGCAAGGGGAACAACTAACGAACACATCGCTTCGTGAACGTTTTGGGCTTAAAAGCTCTTCCGCTGGCAGCATTTCAAGACTGATCAAAGAGGCAGTGAACCAGAATTGTATCAAACCGCTTGATCCCACAACTGCTCCTCGCTATATGAAGTATGTGCCGTTCTGGGCGTAATCTAACTTGCCGGCAACTTGCTGCGGATAGCATAGAGACACCGGGAATCGACAAATAACGATGTAAAACCGTCGATTTTCCGAAAATTCAGTGGGGTAGATAAGAGATTTTAATTTGCCGGTAACTTGCCAGCCTGATTACGCTGCTGCAAAACGCCGAGGACTTCATCCGAAACAACAGCAAGAACCCCTGGAGCATCCGGGGAATGAGGCGGGAAGAGCGCAGCGATTATCCGTACAAAGCAGTCCGCGAAGTTTTGGTCAATGCGCTGATCCACCGTGACTATCAGATTTTGGGTTCCGAGATTCATGTAGATATCTTTGATGACCGCCTGGAGATTTTTTCGCCGGGTGGTATGATGAATGGTCAGCGCATTCAGGACATGGACCTCCATCATATTCCCTCCATGCGCCGGAACCAGATCATCTCGGATGTATTTTCAAGGCTGAACCTCATGGAGCGCCGAGGCAGCGGCATCGACCGAATTATCAATTCTTATGCAGAAGTAGCTCAAAAGCCGAGCTTCTACTCGGATTCCGACATTTTCCTAGTTACGCTCCCCAACCGGAGTGTGGCAAATACGGCGCAGACCTCACTGGATGATGTAGCAACCGCAGCCCAAGATTTAGCGACCAACTTGGAAAGTTTAGCGACCTCGGGGCAAAGTTTAGCAACCTCTCCTGAAGATTTAGTAACCTCACAGCCGAGGACGCTGAAAGAAGTTGAGCAGGAGGCATTCAGAACAAGTCTGAAAAATCTGCCGATTTCCAGCGCTACCAGGGATAAGGTGGCGGAACTCTTCCGGCGCTATGGTTACGGGTATACGTTCCATTCCAGCAATGTGGCTGATATTTTTGGCGTTAAAGCGGCTGGCGCTACAGCGGCACTACAGAAACTCCGTAAACTAGAGGTGATCGAGTCCCCCAAGTATGAAGTCTATCAGTTTGTCAAGAAATAAAACAACGACCGCTTGCCACGCTTTGTTTGCGTGACGGGCGGCCGTTCTGTCTACCTCAAACCCTGCTGGAGAACCGGTGTAATATTTGTCCATATAAGCCCTCTGCACATTTTTGCACATATTTTGCACATTGAAATAGATGGATGATCGATGCAACGGATGCGCTATATGCAAAATATGCAGAGAACTAAAATATCAAAAGCAACGCAAAATCGAATAAAATAACGCTAATACGAAAACCAGAAAATCGACGAATGTTGCTCGTTAAGTCCTTTTAATCAGAGGGCCTGGGATTCGAGTTCCCACGAGCGCACCAAAATCCAGCGATAAATCGTAAGATTTATCGCTGGATTTTCTTTTTGCATACTCCATCCCAAAACAAAAGACTTGTACAAGCCGGGCGTTTTTCCCACCCGAGCCTGTACAAGTCCTGTACCGTCTGCCCGGGATCCTCTCTCCTTTGAAAGGGAAGCGCATCGAGCCACGGCTTTTAAATGTTTAAATATTTAGCACCAGGCCGTCAGAGCAGCGACCTGCTCGCCGCAGACTTTGCCATGATACTGGGTGCCAATGATGGCCGTACCGGAACCGGGGTAGTAGGGCCCAATCCAGCCGCCGGCATTCATGCCGCCCGCATACAGGCGGCTGATGGGCTGGCCGTTGACATCGAGCACCTGGCAGTTTGCGTTAATGCGCAGGCCCACGATACTGCCCAGATTGCAGGGCACATTCATCATCGCATAGAAGGGGCCGGTAATGGTGTTGAGGCCGGTGCGGCGGCCAAAGACCCGATCCTCACCGGTGGCGGAAACCATTTCATTCCAGCTGGCGACGCTGGCGGCCAAGTTGGCCGCATCGCAGTCCATGGCTGCGGCCAGCTCTTCCAGGGTGTCGGCAAACAGCAGGGTACCTGCGGCGACTGCATCCGCCACTGTTTCGGCCGTCCAAATGGCACCCGGATCGCTCAGAGCCTCCTGGCCAAAGACCATATAGGTCTTACCGCCCAACTGCTTTTCCTGCTGGAAGATCGCCCGGTACTGATAGGCATAGGTAGCGTCCTCACAGACAAAACGCTGGCCCGCCTTGTTGACGATGATACAGGGCATGGTGGGAATGGTATTGTTGGTGGCATTGCCGGTGGTACCGCAGAAGTCAATGGTGCCGCCCTGGCCATACAGATCCGCTCCGATCTCCATGCCCATCCGCAGGCCATCGCCAGTATCCCCTGCGACGCACATGCAGGTACCGTTCTCCAGCGCCCAGTACTGCTGGGGCGCCAGACGTTTGGCCATCTCCTTATTCTGATCCACCGAAGCAGCAGCCAGAATCACGCCCTTTTTGGCTTTTACCCGGATAACCTTCTCTTCCGTCTCTGCCTCCACACCGATGACCTCTCCGTTCTCGGTGATCAGACGGGTGGCGGCCGTGTTGGTCATGATGTTGACGCCCTTTTCTTTGCAGTAATTTGCCAGGGCACTCGTCAAAACGCCGCCCTGACCTGCGGCGCCGCCGCCTTCGTAGACGTGAATCCGGTCCGCTTCCAGCTCACGGGGAACTGTGGGGACGTGGCAGTGGCCGTAGACGCTGACCCACTTGATCTCGGGCAGTTCGGCCTCCCAGTCGATGATGGCCGGGGCGCCCTCTGCCAGTGCTTTGACCAATTCCTCGTCCACATAACCTTCGCCTTCGGCGATCCACTCGTTGGCATGGTTGGCGGGGGTGTCGCTGCCAAAAGAGGTCAGCTCCTTTTGATAGCTGGTACCGGCCGCCTGCATAACGCCGCCCGAGAACGTTGTGGTGCCGCCGGTGATCCCGGCTTTTTCCAGGATAATGACAGACGCCCCTGCATCAACCGCCGCACGGCCTGCTGCCAGACCGGTACCGCCGCCGCCCACGATAACTGCATCGGCTTCATAATCCCAGGAAGTGGTTTCCGAAGTGGAGCTGGAGCTGGCTGTGGTGGAGCTGGCTGTGCTGCTGCAGGCGGCCAGGGTGCTGACCGCCGCCACGCCGGCTGCCACGGCACTGCTATGCAGGAAGTTTCTTCTAGAGATCTTCTTCATAATCTTTCTCCTTTTCCATACATTGTGATTTTCAGGCAGGTAAAACGCGCGCGTTGCTGTCGACTATGTTAAAATAATATCGACTCCGGCGCAAAAAGAAAAGGAACGACTGTGCCGATCTGTTCCAAAGAAGAACGAATTGGCATACATGTTCCTTTTTCAGCTCCAAATCGCTATTTTATTCGATATACCGGCGGATAAAATCCGGGGCCGCCATCTTGATCGCCATCAGAAGGGGAGCGGCTTCCTGCCGGCAGCCCTCCTGAACCCAGCGGACCGTCAGCTCCACAGATCCGCTCACATACAGTTCCAACGCCACCCTCTGCTGATAGTCCAGCTGGATATCGTGCTGCTGCAGGATCGTCTCATAGGTTCGCATCGTCTCCTGATAAACGTATCCCCGCAGGTTGTTCACGTCCCGGGACGAGAAAGCATTGCGGTAAAACCGGGCGTGCGCCTCAAACACACCCCAGGTGCTGCGCGTTGCGGTGTCATAGTCCACGCCCTCGAACAAGCGGAACAAGGTCTGATCCAGCAGCTGCCCGTGAAGCCAGTTCACCACGTCGTATTTATCCCGGAAATGCCGGTAAAAACTGGTCACGCCGATCCCCGCCTGTGCAATCAGGTCCCGGGTGGAGATATCATCAATCGACTGCGTTTGCATCAGCTGGTACAGGGTCTGGGCCACAGCATTTTTCAGGCCGTTGGCCCGGTTATGCACCAGCGGCAGAGGATTATTTTCCACGGCAAGAAACCTCCCTCTTCAGCATCACAATTAGATAATACGCCAAAACCGCGGAGAGCGCAAGGGATCGCAACCCAAAACGCCCCCGGCCCCACAGGCACAAATCCAGGGATTGATCCGGGAAAGGCAGCGATTTCAGCGGAGGGGAAACCAATTGACAAGCCCCTGAAAATTTGCTACTTTATATAGGAAAGTACGCCGACCAAGAGCACACCAAGCCAAAGCGCCGAATCCTCCGATTCGGCGCTTTTTCGGATTTGCGGCGGGGCATCCCCCGGCCGATCAAGCGAGTAAAAGGAGAATCGTTATGCAAAACCATCCTGTCCCCGGGGCTGAGCTACCCTTTGAAGGGGCCCGGAATTTCCGTGAACTGGGGGGCTGGCCCGCCGCCGGGGGAAAAACCGTCCGCTGGGAGCTGTTCTACCGGGGCCCCAGCACCGCCGACCTCACCAGCCCCGCCGACCGGGCCCTGCTGGACTCCCTGAATTTAAAGCTGATCCTGGATCTGCGCAGCACCAGCGAATCGCGAAAAGCCCCCGATCTGGTGCCGCAGGGTACCGAACTGATCCAACAGTGTGCCCTGTGCGCCAATGACGGACACGAGATTGGTTTTTCCCCCGAAGACATCGCCCTCCTGCGGCAAGCCATCCCCGCCGAGGCAGGGGAAGAAGGTTTTCTCCAGGGGATGTACCTGCAAATGCTCCAGGGCAACCGGGCCTATCGGATTTTGTTCCAGGCGCTGGAGGCAGGGCGGACGCCGCTGCTCTTCCACTGCACCGCGGGCAAAGACCGCACCGGTGTGGCCGCCATGCTGATCCTTTTGGCTCTGGGCACCCCCGACGAGGCCATCTGCACCGACTTCGCCCTGACCAACCACTACCGCCGGGCCGCCATCGAGTCCTATGTAGCCAGCCATGCCGCGGAGATCGCGGCAGACCCCGCCTGCGAGCGCTATTATCAGTGGACCGCCGGGGTCAACCCCGAGCTTGCTCCCTTTGTTTTGGACACCATTCGCACCCGCTGGGGCAGCGCCGAAGCCTATCTGGAAGCGGAATATGGGCTGGATTCTGCCCGGCTGGAGCGGCTGCGCCAAATGTACACAGAATGACCCTGTCCTGTAAAAAAAGGTCTGGGTTTGGGGCCCTTGTACTTGACAATCGGCGTTTTGTACCTTAATATAAAAGGTAGTATGGATATAAGATGCTGTTTGCAGGGCATCGACGCACCATAAAGGACCCGGGCGGTTTTCCGCCCGTTTTTATAAGGATTGAACTATTCAATGATAGAAGCCGCGCAAGATTTCCGCACAGGGGATCCCTCTGGGTGTGTTTTGCTGTCTTTTTGTTTTGAGGCTCACTTTATATTGTTTATTGGACCCGCGTCCTGCCGCAGCATCCCAAAATTAGCGTATTCTTAATTTTGAGGAGAGTGAACACGATGACCCCAGTCATGACGATTGTGGTCGTGATCGTGGCCGCCGTTGTTGCGCTGGCTGCGGGCTTTTATTTGGGCGAAATGCACCGAAAAAAGACCGCCGAGGCACAGATCGGCAGCGCCGAAGCCGAGGCCGCACGCCTGGTGAATGAAGCGATCAAGACCGCCGAACAGAAACGCAAGGAAGCTGTCCTGGAAGCTAAAGACGAAGTCTTTAAGATGAAGGCCGAGGTGGACGCCCAGAAGGCCGAAGCCGACCGGGAGATCAAACAGCGCCGGGCCGAAATTTCCCGGCAGGAGAACCGCATCGACCAGAAGGAAACCGCCCTGGACCGCAAGACCGAGGCCCTGGAGCGCCGGGAAGAGGACCTGAAGGCCAAGATGGCCGAAGCCGAGGCCCATCTGGCCGAGGTGGACGAACTGCGGGCCAAGCAGATGGAGCGGTTGGAGATGCTGGCCGGTCTGAGCCAGGCCGACGCCCGGGAAGTGCTGCTCCACAAGGTGGATGAGGAACTGTCCCACGAGAAAGCCATCCGTGTGGCCGCCTATGAGACCAACCTGAAAGAGGATTGCGAGAACATCGCCCGCAGCCTGATCGGCCAGGCGGTCAGCCGCTGCGCCGCCGACCATTCCAGCGAGACCACCGTCTCGGTGGTGCCCCTGCCCAACGACGAGATGAAGGGCCGGATCATCGGCCGCGAGGGCCGCAACATCCGCGCCCTGGAGACCGCCACCGGCGTGGACCTGATCATCGACGATACCCCGGAGGCCATCACCCTGTCCTCCTTCGACCAGACCCGCCGCGAAGTAGCCCGTATGACCCTGGAGCGTCTGATCGGCGACGGCCGTATCCACCCCGCCCGGATCGAGGAGACGGTGGAGAAGTGCCGCCACGACCTGGAGCTCCAGATGAAGCGGGAAGGCGAGCGCGCTGTCATGGAGCTGGGCATCCATGGCCTGCACCCCGACCTGGTCAAGCTGATCGGCCGGCTCAAGTACCGCACCAGCTTTGGCCAGAACGCCCTGACCCACAGCATGGAGGTGGCCTGGCTGGCCGGCCTGCTGGCAGGGGAGATGGGCCTAAACGTCACCATGGCCCGCCGCGCCGGTCTGCTGCATGACATCGGCAAGGCTCTGGACCACGAGATCGAGGGCAGCCACGTTCAGATCGGCGTGGACATCTGCCGCAAGTACAAAGAGAACAGCCAGGTGATCCACGCCATCGAGGCCCACCACGGCGACGTGGAGCCCAAGACCCCCCTGGCCTTTGTGGTGCAGGCGGCCGACGCCATCAGCGCCGCCCGCCCCGGCGCCCGCCGCGAGAACGTGGAGAGCTACGTCAAGCGTCTGGAGAACCTGGAGGAGATCTCTTCCAGCTTCGAGGGCGTGGAACAGGCGTTTGCCGTCCAGGCTGGCCGCGAGGTTCGGATCATGGTCAAGCCCGACGTCATCGGGGACGATCAGGTCATCCTGCTGGCCCGCACCATCGCCAAGAAGATCGAGGACACCCTCGACTACCCCGGCCAGATCAAGGTCAACGTCATCCGCGAGAGCCGCGCGGTGGAATACGCGAAATAACCCCGGCTCACCCCACAGAACTTTCTGCCGTCCCGGCCTTTTGCCGGGGCGGCTTTTTTGCTGGGATCGAGCGTAGAGGTGTATAATTTTCGGTTTGAATTTTGGTCAATTCGTTTCTTGTGCCGGGGGTGGATTTTCGTTAAAATAATACCATGGGGATGGTATGTCCCTGTGATTTTGTTGACAGGAGTGGATGGACCCATGATGAACACGGTTAAACTTCCCACCAAAAACAGCCGCCTGTTTCTCCGGGTGGCAAAAGGGCATTTTGCCACCAGTCACAGTCATATCAACTACTACATCGACGTGACCACCCAGAAGACCCGCCTGTCCGAGGCGCAGGAGGTTGCGCGGGAGCTGGTCTCCGCCTACCGCCTGAGCACCATCGTGGACACCATCCTCTGTCTGGACGGCACCCAGGTGATCGGCAGCTGCCTGGCCAGCGAGCTGACCCGGGACGGCTTTATGAACATGAACGCCCACCAGACCATTTATGTCATCACCCCCGAGTACACCACCGGCAGCCAGATCATCCTGCGGGACAACATCGTCCCCATGGTGCGGGGCAAACACGTCCTGATTCTGGCGGCCTCCATCACCACCGGCTTCACCGCCCAGGCGGCTGTGGAAGCGGTGGAATACTACGGCGGCCAGGTCGCCGGGCTATCGGCCATCTTCGCCACCACCCACGATTTTATGGGCCATCAGGTGACCTCCATCTTTGACCCCAACAACCTGCCCGACTACGCCAGCTATGAGTCCCGCGACTGCCCCCTGTGCAAGGCGGGCCAGCACATCGACGCGCTGGTCAACAGCTTTGGTTATTCGGTGCTGTAAGCCCCCGAGCGGCAGGCCGTATCTTTGTATCATCAGCCGCAGGCCGCCTGGCGCTTTTCCGGGCGCTGCGGCTGTTTCTGTTCCGGGTTTCCTCCTTGCCCGGGCAGAACGCAAAAACCCCTGCACGGGGCCAGACCGGCCTCTGTGCAGGGGGTGTTTTTTTGCTGGATCAGGATTCCGCTTTCTCCGGGGCGGCCGAGGCCGAGCGGATGAAGGGGTCCCGGATATAGACATAGAGCAGCTGGGCGCACATAAAGCACCAGATGATGGGCTCACAAAGGATGACCGCCATGTACTCGAACCGGGGGATAAAGAAGAGCACAAACAGGATCTTGCCCACAAATTCGATGCCGCTGGAAATCAGGGGCAGCACCTTCTGGCCCAGGCTCTGGAGGGCGTAGCGGGTAGCCAGCAGGATGCCCAGCACCGAGTAGAAGGGGGCGTTCCAGATCAGGTAGGCCGCGCCGTTGTCCAGCACCACCGGCTCGCTGGAACCGGACACCAGACCCACCAGCCAGCGGGCGCTCACCAGCATGAGCAGGCTCATAACCACGGCGGTGCCGATGCAGAACAGGAAGGTCTGGCGCATCCCCTGCCGGACCCGCTGGGGCTGGCTGGCGCCCCGGTTCTGGGAGACAAAAGTAGCCGCCGCCATGGAGATGGCCATAACCGGCATATCGGTCAGGGCAAAGAGTTTGCGGGCTGCCGTGTGCCCCGCGATGACCAGGGTGCCCAGGCCGTTGATGCCGTATTGCAGGATCACCGAGCCCGCCGAGACGATGCTGCTCATCAGACCCATGGAGAGGCCCTGGCCCACCAGTTCCTTCACCAGGCCCCGGTCATAGGCGAAGTGTTCCCGCCGGGGGACCAGGATCTCGGTCTTTTTCAGGATATAGAAGATACAGAGGACCACTGACACCGCCTGCGCGATGACGGTGGCCACCGCTGCGCCCGCCACCCCCATATTGAACCGGGTGACAAAGAGGATATCCAAGCCCACGTTCAGGCAGGAGGAAAAGACCAGAAAGACCAGGGGCATCACGCTGTTGCCCACCGCCCGCAGCAGCGCCGCGCAGAGGTTGTAGGCAAACATGACCACCACATACTGGGCGATGGGCTGGATGTAGCTGTAGGCTTCGTCGATGATCTCCCGTTCCTGGGCCATGAGCTGCTGGGGCTGGGCGAGCTTGATCTTTTTTCCGCCCTGCACATGGTAAACCTCCATGCCCTTCTCAAAGCGGCCGGAGCAGATGCGCATGAACGCGATGCGGTCGCGGTGCGCACGGTTCATGTTCGCCTGGATCTTAAACACAAACGCGGAGAAATGATCCTCAAACGGATCGATCACGCCGATGTCGGCCGTGCGCGCAGTCGGCGGTGGGGTCATCTGCAAAAACTTCTTGAGGAAGGGCTCTACGCCGAAATTGGTCAGCGCCGAGCCGAAGAACACCGGCGAAAGCTTGCCCTCATGCACGGCTTTGAGGTCAAACTCGTCGCCCGCGCCCGAAAGCAGCTCCACGTCGTCGATCAGGGTCTGGTACTGATCCTCGGGCAGCAGCCCCTCAAGGATAGGGTCGTCGATGGACAGGCGCTGCGCCTTGACCTCATGGCGGAAATCCGCGCCCTCGAACGCGATGACTTCATCGTCCATGCGGTCGTACACGCCCTTAAAGCGTTTGCCCGAGCCGATCGGCCAGTTGACCGCAAACGTGCCGATGCCCAGCTCGTTCTCGATCTCCTCGAGCAGCTCGTAAGGGTCGCGCGCCTCGCGGTCCATCTTGTTAATGAAGGTGAAGATCGGCACGCCGCGCATCGCGCACACCTTGAACAGCTTGCGCGTCTGCGCTTCGACGCCCTTGGATGCGTCGATGACCATGACCGCGGAATCCGCCGCCATCAGCGTGCGGTAGGTGTCCTCGGAGAAATCCTGGTGGCCGGGGGTGTCAAGGATGTTGATGCAATATCCGTCATAACGGAACTGCATGACGGAGGAGGTCACGGAGATTCCTCTCTGCTTTTCGATCTCCATCCAGTCCGAGACGGCATGACGCGCCGTCTTTTTGCCCTTTACCGATCCCGCCAGCGCGATGGCTCCGCCGTAGAGCAGAAGCTTTTCCGTGAGCGTTGTCTTGCCGGCGTCGGGGTGCGAAATGATCGCAAAGGTGCGCCGTTTCTCAATTTCATTTCTGATATCTGCCAAAGCAAAGCCTCCCTGTGTGAGCTGAATTCCGTATGGAGCAGGCCGGTTTTGGGGCCGCTCCCGGGTCCGGTTTTCAGACCCGATTCGCAATTTTTCATTATACAATATTTTACCCTTAAATTCCACAGAAGGGACGGATTTCCCGAAGGATTGTATTGTTGCACAAAGAAACGGGAAAGCCCGTCGGGGGCTTTCCCGCTCCTGCCGAAAACCGGCGTCAATATTTTCGATCGTAGTAAAGGTAGGATCCGGCTTTGAGGACGATCGCCGCGCACAGCAGGCCGAACGATGTGTAAAAGGCGGCCATGTTGAACAGCCCCGTGCCGAACACGACGATCGCGGTCACAAGGAGCAGCGCGTCCATGGGAAAGCCGCCGCTCTTGTCGTGCAGAAAATGCGTGCGCTCGTCGCGCTCCGCTTCCTGCTGTTCCCGCAGGAGCAGGCGGTTTTTGAGAAGCTTTTTGTTTGCGTGGATCCGTACCCCGAGGAAGATCACGCCGCCGAAGTAGAGCAGGTCCGTCACAAAATCCGCTGTGCGCGTCATCATGCGGGAATCTCCTCCGCCCAGCTCGACCAGAACAATCATATAGGCCGTCATCAGAACGATTGCCGTCCAGCAGCCCCAGATCCGCAGCCGGATGGTTTTCGTGTAGGCCGGTGCTTCAGATGGTTTCATAC